>Ga0209709_10000539_pt1 | contig 36224 bp, 34 predicted proteins | sample ArcticOcean_MG_C_2_FD_187435 | JGI IMG/M metagenome (GOLD analysis project Ga0209709, IMG submission 187435) | Marine microbial communities from western Arctic Ocean - ArcticOcean_MG_CB4_136 (SPAdes) (version 2) | ecosystem: Environmental > Aquatic > Marine > Oceanic | place: Arctic Ocean... | reverse complement strand
CAGATTGCTGTCCATCTTTCCAACAGTTCTCGTGGATATGTGCCATCATTCACACAGATGGATCTTCGTCAGCTTCACGCCCTCCTCGCCGTCGCCGAGCATCAGTCGTTCTCCGCCGCCGCCCGGGCCCTCCATACCGTCCAGAGCAATATCTCCACCCATGTCGCTCGACTCGAACAGGAAGTCGGGTCGGTACTCATTGATCGGGCCCAAGGCGAGCTCACCGTCGAAGGGGAGATCGTCGCCGATCGGGCCCGCCGGATCGTCGCCGAACTCCGCGCGATCGAGGACGATCTCATCTCGCTGCGCGACGATGTCAGCGGCAAGGTTCGGGCTGGCGTGATCGGCACCACCGCCCGTTGGCTGGTTCCGGCACTACTCAACGCCGTCTCTGACGAGTTCCCGCGGATCGAGCTCCAGGTCGTCGAGGCCACCACCACCTCGCTGATCCCCCAGCTTCTCAGCGATCGCCTCGACATTGCGGTCGTGAATCTTCCCGTCAACAATCCCGATGTCGACGCCGACGTGTTGTTCAACGAAGAGCGCATCATCGTCACACCGCTGGATCACCCGCTTGCCTCTGCGGATCGGGTCGACCTCCGAGAGTTGTCGAAGCACGAGATCCTTCTTCCGCCGCAGGGCACCGCGTTTCGCGATGAGATCGACGCCGATGCCAAACGCGCTCGAGTCGAACTCACTCCCAAGGCAGAGGTCGATGGGCTGCGCCTCCTCACCTCGCTCGCGTTCCAGGGGTTCGCTCCGGCACTCGTGCCGGCCAGCGCGGCACCCGCATGGCTCGAAGGCGACTGGCGCCGGGTTGCGGTCGACGGATTGTCGCCTCGAATCGTGGGCATCGCGACACAACGTCGGGCGGCACCATCGGCTCCAACCCGCACACTGGCCGAGTTGATCCGGCGCATCGTGGCCACCGAAGGGCCAGAGCAAGGCCTGGTCACGCCAGTAGCTCCGGGTATCGAGTAACCAGGGCCCCGTGCGCGAAGTCAAAGTTCCAGTGGCTCAAGAAACAAGTATGACCGTCGACATTCGAGCGCGAGCCGCAGGCTTCGTCCGCGCGACCGCGAGCGACTTCCATGGTCGCCGGGTGATCCTCGTCGATGCCCAGGGCGAAGACCTCGCCGGAGCCCTATCGCCGAGCGACGGCCACACGATCGCGGCAGGGGCGCGCTACGCACTCGATCAGCGACTCCCGCTCGTGATTCTTCTTGCCTCGAGCGGCTCTAATCTCGAAGAAGGCGTCGGTGCGCTCGATGGGTGGGGCGGCGCGGCCCGTGAGATCACCCGCTGCTCGGGCATCGTTCCAACGATCGTGATTGTGAGCGGACCGACAGTGTCCGGTCCGGCGCTCATGCTTGGCCTCGCCGATGTCGTGATCATGGTCGAGGGCGCGTATGCCTTCGTCTCCGGCCCCGCCATGGTCGAACAGTTCACCGGCGTACCGATCGACACCGACGAGCTTGGTGGCGCCTCCGTCCACGGACGCACCTCAGGAGTCGCCTCGATGGTGGCGGCCGACATGGCCGAGGCGGAGGCAATGGCTCGTGAGGTATTGGGATTCCTGCCCGACCACACCGACGACCCTGCCCCCACCCTCGTGTGCGACGACCCAGTCGATCGACTTACCCCCGAGGCCTACGAGGTCCTGCCCGAATCAGCCAACGGCTCCTACGACAGTCGCGACATCCTTACCTCCATTGTCGACGACGGATTCCTGCTTGAGCTGCACGAAGACTGGGCGGCGAATCTCGTCACCTGCTTTGCGACGATCGGCGGACAGTCGATCGGCATCGTGGCGAATCAGCCCCAAACAATCGCGGGCACGCTCAACATCACCGCTTCCCGCAAGGGCGCACGCTTCGTTGCCTTGTGCGATGCGTTCAACGTTCCGCTGCTCACCCTCGTCGACACCTCGGGCTTCTACCCGGGCAAGGACCTCGAGTGGCGCGGCATGATCCGCTACGGCGCCCAGATGGCGTTCGCGTATGCCCGGGCCACCGTGCCAAGAGTCAACGTCACCACTCGCAAGTCCTACGGTGGCGCCTACATCGTTATGGACTCGAAGCGAATGGGTAACGACATGGCCTTCGCCTGGCCCTCGGCGGAGATTGCGGTGATGGGCGCCAAAGGTGCCGTCGAGATTCTGCATCGACGAAACACGCCCGAAGAACGAGTCGAACTCGAGGCGAGCTACGAAGAACGCCTGCTCAACCCGTATATAGCGGCCGAGAGAGGCACAATCGACGCGGTAATCGAGCCGGAACAGACCCGCGTACGGGTGCATGCAGCATTCTCCATGCTCGCGGGCAAGCGCGAACGGCTCCCTCGTCGACGCCACGACAACAGCCCGCTCTAGCCCCAGGCTCAGCAATTCCGCACGGTTCCAAACCGCCAAGGTGTGACGCACCCGTATCGCGGTCTAGATTCAACGCCGTGTCTGAGAGCGTAACTATCACCGACAACCGCACTGGCGAGTCAATCGAAGTCCCGATCGTTGACGGGGGTGTCGATGCTGCGGAATGGCGCAACCTCCTCCCGGGCATCTGGTTCTCCGATCCTGGTCTCGCCACGACGGCGGCCACCTCGAGCTCGATCACCGAGCTCGACGGTGACAACGGCATCCTCCGTTATCGCGGCTACCCGATCGAACAGCTGGCTGCGAACAGCACCTTCCTCGAGGTTGCGTATCTCCTCGTCAACGGCGAGCTGCCGAACCAGACCGAGCACGACGCGTGGGTCGAAGAAATCACCCACCACACATACATCCACGAAAACTTCCGCAAGCGGATCAACGAGGCGTACCACTACGACGCCCACCCAATGGGTCTGCTCACTTCCGCCGTCGCTGGTCTCTCGACCTTCTACCCCGAGGCGAAGGACATTGAGGATCCGGAAAACCGCCGGGCTCAGATCGTGCGGCTCATCGCCAAGATGCCGACGCTGGCGGCCAACGCTTACCGCCACTCGGTGGGCCAGCCGTTTGTCTTCCCCGACAATGCCGTCGACTACCCCACCAACTTCCTGCAGATGATGTGGCAGATCGGTGGCCCCTACGATCTCGACCCGGCGCTGCAGAAGGCAATGGAGGTCCTCCTGATCCTCCACGCCGATCATGAGCAGAACTGCTCCACCACCGCGGCCCGCGTGGTCGGTTCGGCCCACGCCGACCCCTACTCCTCGGTCGCTGCGGCTTGTGCTGCCCTCTATGGCCCCCGTCACGGTGGCGCTAACGAGGCCGTGCTCAACATGCTCGACGACATCGGCAGCTACGACAACGTGGATGCATTCATCGAGAGCGTGAAGGCCGGCGAAGGCCGCCTCATGGGCTTCGGCCACCGGGTCTATAAGAACTACGACCCACGAGCCACCATCATCAAGGAAGCGGCCGACGCCGTATTCGAGGTGACAGGCAAGAACCCCCGCCTCGACATCGCGCTCAAGCTTGAAGAAGCCGCTCTCAACGACGACTACTTCGTGAGCCGCAAGCTCTACCCCAACGTCGACTTCTACTCGGGTCTCATTTATCAGTCGATGGGCTTCCCCACCGACATGTTCACGGTGCTGTTCGCCATTGGTCGCACACCCGGTTGGTTGGCCCACTGGAACGAGATGCTCGAGCAAGACTCCCGTATCGCTCGTCCCCGTCAGCTCTACACCGGCCCTGAGGTACGTGACTACGTGCCGCTGGCAACCCGCTGAGCCGCTGGGTAACGAGCCGCTGATCCACTCGCTGCGAAGTCGACTCGGACGGCTCCGGCCGGCTCGGCTCGAGCTGATCAGCGTCCACATCCCGAAGACGGCAGGCACGTCGTTTCGTGCTGCGCTCCAATGCGAATACGGCGACGATCTCGCCCCCGTCTAAGACGGAGCGCGCCCCAACGGCCGCGAGTTCCGTGCCGTCCACGGCCACTTCTCCCCCGCCCAGTTCTGGAGTGCCGGCCGCAACGCGAAGAAGATCATGTGGCTGCGCGATCCCGTTGAACGGATCGCGTCCTACTACGACTTCTGGCTCGGGACGGAGCCACATGGCAATCCGAATCACGACGAGTTCCTTCGCAGCGACATGACGCTCACCGAGTTCGCCCGGTGGGAACCGATCCGCACCGAGTTCGCCGGCTATGTCGCCGGCCTGAACCCCGACGACTTCTTCTTCCTCGGCACTACTGAACGCTACGAAGAGGACCTGGCTCGCCTCGCCGCACTGCTCGGATGGTCGACCAGCGGAGCGGTCGCTCAGACCAACATCACGCCGGGCGAGCGGTCACTCGTCGACGATTCGAGCCGGCAAGAGATCCTCGAAGCCCACGGCCTCGAACTCCACTGGCACACCACCGCCCGCAGCTAGCGAATCAGCCCGCGGCACCGACCTTGGCGGTCGGGGTGAACTTCACCGGCATCTCCTCGACGCCGGTGATGAAGTTCGAGTTGCGCCATGGCAGCTCTGATTGGGGCACCCGTATCTCGATGTCGGGCAGGCGGGTGAGCACCTTTGTGAACATCTCTTTGAGCTCGAGCCGAGCGAGTGACGCACCGAGACAGAAGTGGGTGCCGAAGCCGAACGCCATGTGGTGGTTCGGGTCGCGGGCGACATCGAAGCGGAACGGGTCGACGAAGTGGTCCTCGTCGCGGTTGCCCGACGGGTACAGCATGATGATGTCGCTGCCCTCGGGAATCGTCTGGTCGCGGATCTCGATGTCGCTCATGGTTGTGCGGGCCATGTTCTTGATCGGCGTGACCCAGCGGAGCATCTCCTCCACCGCCACCTCGATGCCGCCGGCCAGGTCGGCCTGGAGCGTCGCCCGCTCATCGGGAAACTCCATGAGCGCCTGCATGCCGCCGGTGATCACGTGACGAGAGGTCTCGTCGCCTCCGATGAGGATGAGAAGCGATTCCTGCACGATGGACTCGTCGTCGAGACGGTCACCATCGACCTCCGAGTGGCAGAGAATGCTCACGAGATCATCGCCGCCGGGGTTCGCGCGGCGGTCGGCGATGATACCCATCTGAAACTCGCGGAACGCGATGCCGGCGAGCATCGCCTTCTCCGACGCTTCGGGGGAACTGGTCGTCGTGCCACGAATGAGGTCATCAGACCACTCGAGCAAGTCGTCGAAAGATTCTCGAGGAAATCCGAGCATGTCGCCGATCAGCAATAGCGGCAGCGGCGCAGCGATATCCCAGACGAAGTCGCACTCGCCCTTCTCACAGATCCGGTCGAGGATCATGTCGCAGAAGCTGTCGATCTGGCCGAGCTTGTCGCGAACTCGCTTCGGCGTGAACCCCTTGTTGACCAGCTTGCGCCGGTTGAGATGATCGGGGTCGTCCATCGAGATCATCATCGGGAGCGGATCGCCCTTGGGGCGCGGCGCCTTGAAGGACGAGAACGTCTTCGGGTCCCGAGAAACAGTCAGGATGTCGTCGTATTTCGCGACCGCCCACACGTCTGAATTCGGGTCGTAGTAGACGGGCGCGTTGTGACGCATCCAGGTCAGGTCGTCATGCGGCTGGGCTGCATACCAGTTGCCGTCCATGAGATCGATGTGGTCACGCACCGGGTGCGTCGGAGAGGGGTGAGTCGCCATGCAGGAAAAATAGGCGATCATGCGCTCATGGGCACTTTCGTCACCGTGGTCGACGCATTCACCGACCGTGCGTTCCTCGGCAATCCGGCCGGGGTCTGCATTCTCGACTCCCCTGTCAACGACGAATGGATACAAAACGTCGCCGCCGAGTTGAACCTCTCCGAGACAGCGTTCTGCATCGCCGACGGCGATGTCTGGCACCTCCGGTGGTTCACTCCCAAGGTCGAAGTCGACCTCTGCGGACACGCAACGCTCGCGACCACACACGTCCTCACCCAGGACCACGGCATCGAGGGGACGATTCGCTTCACCACCCGCAGCGGACTCCTCGCCGCACAGGCGCTGCCCGACAGGATCGTGCTCGACTTCCCCGCCGACTCCACACGCAAGGCCGACCCTCCGACCGGCCTGCTCGCCGGCCTTGGGGTTCCCGACGACTCCCTCGTCAGGCGAGGGCGCACTGACTATCTCGTGTTGCTGGAGAACGAGGCCGCTGTGACGGCGGTGCACCCGACGTTCAGCCTCCTGCGCAGGGTCGATTGTCGCGGGGTGATAGTGACCGCCCCGGCCGACGAAGAGGCCGACTACGACGTCGTCTCGCGCTTCTTCGCGCCGTCGGCCGGAGTCGACGAGGACCCCGTCACGGGCTCGGCTCACACGACATTAGCGCCCTTCTGGTCGGCCCGACTCGGTCGCGATCGCCTCCGCTACCACCAGGCATCGGCCCGCGGTGGCGACCTGGAAGTGACCCTCGTGGGCGAACGAGTCGAGATCTTCGGCCAGGCGATCACCACCTTGCGCGGCGAGATCCTCGTCTGATCCGGCTGCGGTCTCGGCTACGGCGGCGAATCAATCGCTGATCTCGAGAAGGATCTTCCCGGCGTTGGCGTTCGCCCCCATGTGTTCGTGGGCTGCCGCAACCTGATCGAGTGCGAACCGACTGTCGATCACCGGAGCAAGGGAGCCGTCCACCACTCTCGGCAGCATCTGCGTCGCGAACTCCTGAGTGATGGCGATCTTCTCTTCGAGTGGGCGGGCCCGCAGCGTCGTGCCCGTGACCGTGGCTCGCTTCATCAGCAGGCTTCCCACGTCGAACGGGACCGGTCCGCCGGCCATCACGCCGACCTGGATGATCCGGCCACCCATCCGCAGCGCCTGCACGTTGCGGGGCAAGTACTCGCCGCCGATCACATCGAGGACGACATCGACGCCGACGCCACCCGTCGCGTCCTGCACCTTCTCGGCAAAATCGTCGACCGCGTAGTCGATCACCAGGTCAGCACCGAGGCGATGACACACGTCGTGCTTCCCCGCCGACGCCGTCACCGCGATCTTGGCCCCGAGCGCCTTCGCGATCTGGATCGACGCCGTGCCGACCCCCGAAGCGCCGGCATGTACGAGTGCCCATTGTCCTGACGTGAGGCCGCCCTGACGAACGAGCGCATCCCAGGCCGTGATGTAGACTTCCGGGAAGGCGCCGGCATCGGTGAGCGGGAGCTCGTCGGGAACCATCATCGTCTGCCGTTCGTGGACCGAGATCTGCTCGGCGTAGCAACCACCGTTGCTGATCCCCATGACGGCGTCGCCCACCTGACGGCCAGCGACGCGTTCACCAACCGCGATCACACGACCTGCGTATTCGAGTCCAGGGATCTCATGGACCATCGGTGGGCCGGGATAAAACCCCATTCGTTGGAGGAGGTCGGCGCGATTGAGCGCCGACGAGACAATCTCCACCACAACCTCCTCGGGTCCTGCCACTGGGTTGGGGACGTCGCGGACCTGGAGTACTTCCGGTCCGCCCTTCTCTTCGAGGACGACTGCGCGCATGGCCGCACCCTAGGACGAGGGCGAGAGATCTGCCCCGACCGCCGCAGCTCTCAGCCACGGCACCAGAATCTCCGCCGCGAGCGCCGCACCCTGTGGGGTGAAGTGCACGCCGTCATATCGGGGCGACGCGCCGTCCTCATCGGTGAGGCAACCGCGCAGGAGGTCGCCGCCCGACCCACCGGGGCACAACGCCGACGCGAAGTCGGCAACCGTCACGCCCGGCTCCGACTCGGCGAACGCTCCCAACTGCAGGTTGAACAACACGGCACGATCGGTCGCCACCGCTCGGAAGAATTCGGCCAGCGCTGGTTGCGGCATCTCGTCGCCGATAAGTGGAGGCGTGGTCAGCAACACGACCGGGACGGTCTCGGCGACCTCACCGAACAGTTCGGCGAGCGCCGTGTCCATCATCTCGACGAACTCAGGCGACCCGAAGGCGATGCGGGCACCGCTCACCTGCCGCGACTGGAGGTCGGTGGGACCGAACAGCGCCACCACGACATCTGGGCGCGCTGCAGCAATGGTCTCTCGCCACCACGTCTCGTTCTCCGCGTCGACCTCGGGACGGGGTCGTTCGCCGCCCACGTCCGTCGTGGCACCGGGAACAAGCCGATACCCCTTGCGCGCGAGATTCAGCAGCGTCACCTCGGCAGGATCGAAGGGCGACACGAAGGGACCGTGGTCGAGCCCGAAAGAAACCGGACCGCCGCCGAGCGTCCATGCCGAGCTGTCGCCGACAAGCACCACCGTCAGCGGCATGTCCACGGGTTCGACGACGCCCCCACCTACGTCGTCGATTACCTCGCCACCTCCGAGATCCTCAGTAGCGGCGGGCAGGTCGCCGGCATCGATCGCAACTGCCGCTGTCGCGGCGGCGACTGCGTCTTCTGCTGTGACAGCCAACGCCGGCGAGGTCGTGCGGGTCAGCGTCACGACGAGCAGGCCCGCAAGGACGATCGAGCCGGCCCCAGCGGTCAGAGGAAGCCAGCCGGAGAACCATGCGCCGCGGCGCACTGGTGTCTCGATGAGCGCCAGCGACACAACCGACACACCCAGCGTCGCCACGACCACTGCCACGTCGAGCGCCGCGCCCGACCAGCCCTCACGACGCAGGATCAACAGGATCGGCCAGTGCCAGAGGTAGACGCCGTAGGAGATCGACCCAAGCGCCACGAGCGGGCGAAAGGCGAGCACGCGAGCGAGCGGGCCGGCTGTGCTCGCTCCGATCACCAGCAGCACGACGGCCAACGAAAGCGCGGCAGCGCCGCCGCGGTAGTAACCGGACCACGTGTCGTCGACCAGCAGGAGCGCACCGAGCCACACCACACCGCCAAGCGCGGCCACACGACCCGATCCAGCCGGCTTCTCGCCCCGCAGCGGGAGCGCCAGAGCGGCGAGAGCACCGAGCAGCGGTTGGAAGATTCTCGTGTCGGTCCCGAAGTACGCCCGGCTCGCGTCGACCGGGTCGTAGACCACCGCCATCCACACGATCGACGCCGTCGCGATTCCCGCAGCCGCAACGAACAGACCCCGGCGACCCGTCGAGCGCAGGGTTAACCAGAACACGACCGGCCAGAGCAGATAGAACTGCTCCTCGATCGCCAGCGACCACATGTGACGGAAATACGACGGACCGGCAAAGTCGGCGAAGTACGAGTCGCCGTCGGCGATGAACACCCAGTTCGCCACATACCCGAGCGTGCCGAGACCGTGGCGGCGAGCCCGGTCGAGTTCAGCGGGGGCATCGACCGCTGAGAGATACGTAGCAACGGCGACGACCACAACCAGCACGGCTGGCAGCAAGCGACGAAGCCGGCGACCGGCGAACGCGAGGAGATCGACTCGGCCCTCGCGATGGTGTTCTTCGAGAAGCAGACTGGTGATCAGGTAGCCGGACAGCACGAAGAACAGGTCGACACCGAGGAATCCACCCGGCACCCATTCGGGACGCAGGTGGTACCCGACGACCGCGGCCACCGCGATGCCGCGGAGGCCGTCGAGAGAGGCGACGTGCTCCCGCAATGGGTCAGTCGACCGCCGGGGTCGGTGGAAGGCGCCGGGCGAGGAGTGCGTCGAATCGGGTCTGGATCTGGTTCTCGTAGGACGGCTTGGTGGCGATCAGGAAGTCGCCTGCTTCGATCCCGGCCAACACGATCGGCGGCACGTCGGCGGGATCGATGCCCGTCTCCGTGATCTGGAACAGTGAGTCGCGCACGAGGGCGGCATCGGCCCCTTCGTCGCTCGGTCCGCCCGGACGCACGCGGTCCGTGTGGGCAATACCGGTGCGGATCGAACTCGGGCACAGCACCGACGCGCCGATCTCGGCACCGACCGCTTGGAGATCGTGGGCCAACGTCTCGGTCATCGAGAATGCGGCGACCTTGGAGACGTTGTAGGGCCCGGAGTAGGGGGCAGCAACGAAGCCGGCTACCGACGACGTGTTGACCACGTGGCCCTGCTGTCCGCCCTCAAGCATCCGGGGAACAAACGACTTCACGCCGTTGATGATTCCCCACAGGTTCACACCGAGCGCCCATTCCCAATCAGCGACAGAGCGCTCCCACGAGAGCCCGGCCTGGAAGACACCTGCGTTGTTGCACAGCAGGTTGACCTCGCCCCATTCGCCATAGACCAGTTCGGCCAGCGCATCGACCGATGTCGGATCGGCGACGTCGACGCCCATGGAGATCACTTCGCCACCGGCGAGCGTCGCCGACTCGGCCGCCGATGCCGCATCGATGTCGGCCGCGGCGACCTTCATGCCCCGCTCGACGAAATGAGCCACCATCGCCCGCCCGATCCCGGATCCGGCACCGGTGACCACAGCCACTCGTCCGCTCGTCTCGTTCAAAGGCATGTCAGTCGGCTCCCTGCAGTCGAAGTTCGTCGGGATACGGGAAGAAGTCGGGAAGCTCACCCGACCGATGCAGTTCCTGCATCGATTTCCAGAACTCGACCGTGCACAGCTCGGGGTGTCGGCTCTCCATGACCTCGCCGACAATTCTGGGCGAACGGAGATAGGTGCGGAATTCCTCAGGGAAGACGTCGTGGGACTCGACCGGGAACCAGGGCTGATCCGACATTTCGTCTTCATAGTTCTGGCTGACGGGCAGCTTTCGAAAGTTGACATCTTCGAGCAGCGCAAGCTCGTCGTAGTCGTAGAACACCACGGCACCGTGGCGGGTGACACCAAAGTTCTTCGGGAAGAGGTCGCCGGGGAAAATCGCGGCAGCCGCCAAATCCTTCACCGCGAACCCGTAGTCGATCGCGGCGGCCCGGGCTCGCTCGGGTGACATCTCTCTGAGGTACAAATCCAACGGGTACAAACGGCGCTCGGTGTAGACGTGGTGGAGGACCACCTCGTCGTCGGTGATCGTGACGGTGCGGTTGCAGTCGTTGCGGAGTTCGTCGATTAGATCCTCGTCGAAACGATCGCGTTGGAAACTCAGGTTGGTGAACTCCTGAGCATCAACAAGCCGACCGACTCGATCGTGGTTGAACACAAGCTTGTAGCGGCGCTTCACCTCTTCCGGCGTTGTGCGCTTGGTAGGCGCAAACCGGTCCTTGATCAACTTGAACACCACGTCGAACGACGGCAGCGTGAACACCGCCATCACCATGCCGCGCGCTCCCCTCGCCCGTTCGAACCGGGTGTTGGAGTGATCCATGTGGCGATACAGGGCCCGGAAGAGGTTGGTCTTGCCGTGCTGGCTGTAGCCAATCGAGGTGTAGAGCTCCGCAACCGGCTTCACCGGGAGCAACGATTTCAAGAAACCGACAACGGCCGCGGGACGGCGGCACAGCACATGGAAATACGACCGGGTGTAGCCAAAGAGGCGGCTGGCGTCGGTCTCGGTGAGCAACACCGCATCGACCCTCACGCCGTCGGGGCCGTTGAGAAGCGGGATCACGATCGGCGAGACCCTGTTCAGCCAGCGAAGCCGACCAACGAGATAGGCACCCTTGTTGCGATAGAAGATCGGTCGGAGCACATCGATTGCATCGAGGTGGCCGTCCCAGATGTCCTCGAGTTGCACCGCCACGCGGGCCGCGACCCGCTCCGCATCACCTTCGAGGTCGGCGAAGTGCGGACCGAGCGGCGAGTGCTCGAAGACTTCACGGAGACAGTCGACCAGTTTCGATTCACGCGAGAATGTGCGATATTCGCCGCGTGTCCCATCGTCAGCGGGCAGCGCGGTAGGCCCAAGCCAGAGAAACTCGAGTTCGGTGTCGAGGCCGACAATTTCGAAGAGTCGCCGGGTGACGGAGTTGTAGAACGTCTCGGCGAGCTCAAGATCCATTCGATCGCCCACCAGATCGACATAACGCCGACGGGACCGGACCCAAAGAGTTCGAGCGGCGAGATCATCCTCGGGGAGTACGAGGCGGGCCGCGTCAACTACGCCGTAGACGAGCTTCTTATGGAGGCCGAGACGCTCTTTGGCATCGAGTTGATGCGCCGACCAATCACGCTCAAGGAATCGGCGAGAGGCACGATGGGTGATGCCGAGATACCGGTCGTGGTAGTCGACGAAGGCGTCGTGCAACATACGAGCGAGTCGCTCCACTGCCGGGTCAACCACCACCGGATCGCCGGTGACTGGATCAATACTCATTCGTCTTCCTCTGAGGTGAGGCGGAGCCCACCGCTACCAGACGCCGACCAGTCGGCGAAGAATCGATAACGGTCGCCGCGAATCAGGGTGACCCGCCATTCCACAATTTCGTCGCCGTGCTGACCGAGGCGCTCGACCTGAAACGCGGCGTCGTCTGGGCCCGAGGCCAGCAGCGCTCGTTCCTCGGCTGACGGGATCACCGGGGCAATCCGTTCCCAGCCGCGATCCGGGCGACATCCGCAGCGCTGCTCCAGTTCGTCGTAGAGCGCGGTGTGGCTGAAATCGGTGTCGAGTAGCGGACGACCGAGGGCCGCGGGCAGCCAGGCGGTGTCGATGGCGAGCGGCGCATCATCGGCGAACCGGATGCGCTCCAAACGAAAGAGTTCGGTGTCGGCGCTCAGACCGAGCTGGGCGGCGACATCTTCGTTGAACGCGAGCCCAACGGACACGACCTCACTGCGCTGCTCCACTCCCTGAGCCTCAATCGAGGAGAACAGGCTGTAGAGCGTGCCGAGCCGTTGTTCGAACTCTGGTGTCTCCACCACGGTTCCTCGACCGCGCACGCGGGTAACAAGTCCGTCGGCCTGAAGCCGGCCAACCGCCTCGCGCACCGTGTGCCGACTCACGTCGTAACGACGCGTGAGCTGTAGATCCGTCGGGAAGTGATCGCTGAACTCGCCGGAATCGAGTGCTCGTCGAAGCTCGGCTTCGAGTTGCGCCCATAACGGCAACGCACTTGATCGGTCGAGGCGAGAAGTAGACATCAGTTCGGCGCTCACCCTATCGGCGCCGTCGGTGTGCGTTCAGCGACACACGCGTGGGATCGTGGCGTATGACGAATCCTGCCTCGGTCGACGACCGACTCGCGCTGGCCGACCTTTCGAACCGTTACGCCGTCGCCGTCGATCGGCGAGACTTCGATGTGCTCCGCGAGATATTCGTCCCGGATTGTTCGCTCGACACCGGCCGGTCGCAGCGCTCGGGAATCGACGCAGTGCTCGAAGCAATGCGAGGCCTCCTGCGTTATCAGACGACCTCGCATGTGGTCGGCCAGCACGTCGTCGAAGTCTTCGACGCGGACAAGGCATCGACGGTCACCTACTGCACCGCCCACCATCTCTCGGTTGCCGATGACGCAGGTGTGCAGACCGACAAGGTGATGCACATTCACTACTACGACGAGTGCGTTCGGACGGATCGGGGCTGGCGTATCGCTCAGCGTCGGCTCGACATTCGGTGGAGCGACGAGCGAGCGATCGACTAGCTGACTGCGTTCGACGCGTGGGCGGCGAACTTCTCGCGCACCCATGAGCCGGTGAGCCCGGCGATCTCCTCCGCGGCTTCCGCCATGAGATGGTCGGTGCCGGGGTAGGTGCGCACCTCTCCCGCTCCCGCGAGCGACTGCACCATCATCGAGTTCTCCGGACCGAGGATTGAGTCATTCTCGCCGTGTAAGAGCAGCAGCGGAGTGTCGCCGATCCGAGCGACCTCCTCACAACCGGCTGACTGGGTTGCGTAGGTGATGACACCCGCAGTGTGTGCCGCGAACGTTGACGCAGCCTGAATCGCCACGGCGCCACCAAACGAATGACCGAGAATGACGAAACGTTGCGCACCATTTCGCAGCGCCAGATCCGCGGCCGCGCAAGTATCGAGCAACGAACGGGTGAGATCTCCGGCCTTGCGATAGTTGACGGCCATTGCGGCACGGCCTTCGGCTGCCATCTCGAGTCCGAGCTCGAGATAGAGCGAACGACCGGGCCCGAGCATCCCGCCCATTGCGCCGCCACACATCAGCACGACGTCGGTCGCGGCGGGGTCGCCGTGCCACATGATCTGGAGCAAGCCCTCCATCGTGTAAATCTCCACCAGACGGCTCGTCTCGCTCAATTCGCCATCGGCTTTGGCCAACACGCCCAACATGTCGAGCGGTGAACGGCGAGCGGATTCAGAATCGGTCACCAATACATGCTCTCACGGGGGGCTCGCTCCGCTACCATTTCACCCGCTGGCGCCGGTGCCCGAGCGGCCCAAGGGAGCGGCCTGCAAAGCCGTACAGCCGCGGGTTCAAATCCCGCCCGGCGCTCGTCAGTAAACTGCGAATCGGGGTCGTCGTGAAAGCGGCGGCCCCGATCCGCATTTTGACCCAAATTTCTCGTTCGGGATTCGCGTAATTCGCTGCTACAGTTTCCGACTTCAGGGCCGTTAGCTCAGTTGGTTAGAGCGCCTGCTCGACACGCAGGAGGTCACAAGTTCGACTCTTGTACGGCCCACGGCAATCCTTCGGATTGCTTCGAGATTTCGCAGGGCGAAATCTCCAGGCATCCTGACAACGTCCTCGGAGGCTCCGCAAGTGAGTGATGAGACCCTCGAGCGGTACCGCTCCAGCATCGACAACATCGATGCCGCGCTGATTCTTTTGCTCGCCGAGCGTTTTAAGGTGACGAAAGCAGTCGGCGAATATAAGGCCGTCGCGGGCTTACCGCCGGCCGATCCGTCTCGCGAAGACGCACAAATCGCTCGATTGCGAGACCTGGCCGCGTCGGCCAATCTCGACCCCGCGTTCAGCGAGGCTTTCCTCCGGTTTGTGATTGCGGAAGTGATTCGCCACCACGAACACGCGGCCAACGGCGAATAATTCCCCCGTTCGCTAACGGGGCTCGTCGGCAATCAGCGCTCGAAGGCCGTCCTCGACGCGCCGCAATCGCGCCGTGACGTCTCGGAGCCGAGCAAGAAGGGCCATTGCTTCCTCGCGCTTCAACGCGTCGGACCCGGCGGGGAGCATGGCGAGGGAGCGCCGAAGGTGCTCGATTTCGTGGTCTCGGTCGAACTGCAGCATCGTCGCATAGTAGCGAACACACGTTCGCTTGCAAGTCGTGTCTAAAGTGTCGCTATGTCGGTTGAAATCTCTTTCGAAGGTCGGGTTGCTCTGGTAGTCGGCGGAGGTGGTGGCGGCATCGGCACCGCGGTCTGTCAGCGCCTCGCCGAAGCAGGTGCAGATGTCATCGCCGTCAGTGCGGTGCCTGAGCATGTCGACGACACCGTCGAACTCGTCACCGCGCTCGGCGTCCGTGGATCCGGCCAGGTCGCCGACGTCACCGACTTTGATGCGTTGCGAGCGGCGATTGATGCCGGAGCGGCCGAGATCGGCTGGCCCGACCTTGTTGTCAACGTGGTCGGTGGCGCCACACCGCAGTATTGGCATCGACTCGACGACTTCCCGATCGAATCGTTCGATCACCTCCTCACTGTCAACCTTCGCTACGCCTTCATTGCCTGCCAGCACGTGGCGGCGGGGATGATCACGCGTGAGATGCCCGGTGCCATGGTCAACATCTCGTCGATCGCGAGCAGGGGCCAACCCCTCCTCTCGGCCTACGGCGCCGCTAAGGCCGGGCTCGATTCCCTCACCCGCTCGATGGCGATGGAATGGGGGCGACACGGAATCCGCGCCAACACGCTGGCGCCGGGCACCATCAACACGCCCCGGTCAGGCCGCGACCCCGACGAGGTCGACCCTCTCGCCGAGAACATCACGCTCAAGCGGCGCGGCCGCCCCGACGACATCGCCGATGTTGTCCTCTTCTTGCTCTCCGACCTCGCGAGCTACGTAAGTGGGCAGACCATCGATGTCGACGGTGGCCCGAGTCGAGCCGGAATCGACGAACACGACCTGCCGATCTTCGTCACCAACGAAGCGATCCGAAGCCGCTTCGAAAGCTAGCTAGCAGGCGACAAGGCGGCCGTCGTCGGTTGTCTCGACCTCGCCGCGGCTCAGCATGCGCGCCGCGTGGAGCTCGGCGCATCGCTTCTCAGCCCGGTCCGCGAAGGACGCCGGAATGTGCTCGCGATACATGAACCGGTGCTGGACCAGATCGTCGATTGAGCGAGGCTCAGCGAGAAACTCGAGCATCGTGTTGTGGCGACGGTCGATCACCGACAGGTACTTGTCGAGCATCTCGACGAATGTCTCGCGGCCCTCGATGATGCCCTTCTGGTGGAAGGTCACATAGAACTCGGCCTCTTCGTCGCGCACCTGATGCAGGCTCGCTTCGAAGTCGTCGAGGTCGCTCCACACATCGCCGTAGTAGGGGCCAAACCCGGTGAGATCGATGTCGGAGAGGAAGAACACGCCCGGGATTCGGAACCCGCTGTGGCCGCGGGTGTGACCGGGTAAGTGCACGGCCTCGACCGTGATCCCGCCGAGGTCGAATTGGTGCCCGTCGCTGAAACCCTGGGCGTCGGGTCGGTCCGTGAAGTGAAACTCCTCGACGAACGTCTGGCGAGCGTCCACCTCTTCTTGGCCTTCGAAGCCGTAGATCTCCATCAGTCCATCAAGGCTCTGGGCCGCCACGAGGTCGGCTTCATGGATATGGAGCCGAACGTCGGAGAAGAAGCCGTTGCCCGCCATGTGGTCTTCGTGTCCGTGGCTATTGATGACCGCGTCGACCGGCACCCCGGCACCACCCTTGGCGACCACGTCAACCGAGGGATCGATGATGACCGTTTCGGCCGAACCCTGAATCACGAGGGAGTTCCCGCTCGGGTAACCGCCGTTACTTGTACCCACCAAGACGGTCACTTCATCGGTGAGTCGTCGAGCCTCATCGCCCCATACGTGGTTCATGCACGGACCTTACCCAGCCCTATTCCATCTGGGTGTCGGGCTCGGACTGCGCTAGGAAGGAGGGAATGGCTTCGCCAAAGCTCCTCAGCACGCTCGACGTCGCGCACTTCTTGACCAACGGCTTTCTGCGCTTTGACGCTGTCGTTCCAGCCGAGATCAACGATGCGGCCCTCGCAGAAATGGCCGACCTCAAGCCCTTCGGCGCCTATAAAACAAACGACCCGCTGCGGCCACAATCTGGCACTCCCCTCTCAGCGTGTTACCCCGCCGACAGTGCACTCCGCCAGATGCTGGAGACACCGGAAGTCGCGGGCGCGATCTTGTCGCTCGCCGGTCCCGATCCGCTGTACGACCACCACGCCATCCACTTCTTGCCAGCTGGCAGCACCTACCAACAACATCTTCATTGCGACGCCGCGATCGACTCCAACGACCCCGCGTTCGATATTCAGGTGTTCTATTTTCCGCACGACGTCGCCGAAGGCGCAGGCGGCACCCGCTTCGTGCCGGGCAGCCATCTCCGCAACATCCACGAAAACAGCGTGGCTCGTTATCAGCACATCGCCGGCGAAAAGTTCTTCTCCGGCGAGGCGGGCACCGTGCTCATCTTCCACTCGGGGATGTGGCATGCCGGCCGGGCAAACCCCTCTGAAGTCGATCGTCGGATGTTCAAGATCCGACTGAACCCCAGCGAACCACAGGTCCGTCACTGGGATACCAGCAACTACGACGACGTTGTCCATGGCGACTGGGATCACATCTTCGCGACGATTGCCCCCGGCCAGAGCGTGGCCCAGGAGCTTCGCCAACCTCATGCCTGGTCCTTCGACGGCGAGTACCGCCTCGAGGTGATGGAACGAGTGCGGATCTTCCGTTATATGGCCGGCGATACCAACTTCGATGTCGACTGGTACCACACCCGCATCGACCGCCACCGAGCAAATGCCGAGCAGGCGGGCCGATGACCATCACCCGCCAGCAAGTGCTTCAGCTCTACACGAGTGACTCAGCGTTCGACAGCAATGTGGTGGCGTGGGCGTTTCACGACGGCACCGACGGACAGGGGCCTGGCCTTCCCGATCGCGGCGACAAACCGCCTTACATCACGGGCGTCGACGCTCTACGCGACGGCTGGAACCTGCTGCAGATGTCGCAGCTTCTGCCGCCCACCCCGGGGCGCCAGCATCGCGTGAGCTATCTGCCCTATGAGTTTCTGCTCGAACGCTCCGTAGAGGTCGAGCGGGCCGTCGAACCAAACGAGTCCGACGTACGCCACATCGCTTGAGCGGTTAGGCCGAAGCCTCTTCGCGGTCTTGCTCAACCGCGTCGAGATCGCCGAACTCCTCGGAGGTGTCGACGAAGTCTTCGAACTGGATGACATCCATCTCTTCGAAGCGCTCGCGGAGCCAGCCCTTTTGTCCTTCGGGCACACCGGCGTCGAGCAGACCGAGCTTCTTGCAGTTCGGGACGATCTTCGAGAACAACAGTTGCTGGAAGAGGATACGACCGGGGTCCTGCTGCATGAGCGGGATGAGCGGCGCCATGTCGATGTCGTAGCGCTGCCACACCTCTTGCTGGAGGAAACGGTCGCGCATACGAACGGCAGCTTCGAACGCGAACTCTTGGCGCTCACGAAGCTCGGCCGACGAAAGCTCTTGGTAGTACTCCTCGAGGCTGAGGACACCAAACGCCACGTGGCGGGCTTCGTCGCTCATGACGTAACGAAGCAGCTTCTTGAGCAGCGGCTCGTTCGTTGTCGAGTGCAACATGCCGAACGCGGCGAGGGCGAGACCCTCGACCATGATCTGCATACCGAGGTATGTCATATCCCAACGGCTGTCGTTGATGATGTCGTCGAGCAGCATCCGCAGGTGGGCGTTGATCGGGTAGTTGCCCTCAAGCTTCTCATCGAGGTAGCGAGAGAAGACCTCGACGTGGCGAGCCTCGTCGACCACCTGGGTGGCGGCGTAGTACTTGGCGTCGATCCACGGCACAGTCTCGACGATCTTCGCGGTGCACAACAGTGCACCCTGCTCGCCATGCATGAACTGGCTCAGGAGATGATTCTGCGACTCGATGCCGAGCTCCAGGAACTCCTTGTCGCCCCAGTTCGCGAGCGGCGTGCCGCTGACATCGAAGGGGGGCACGAGGCTCGTGGCGCCGGGGTTGAAGGTCTCGTTCTGCTCGCGGATCATCTTCTCGATGTCGACGTCGGTCGTCCAGTCGAGATCCGTTGTTGCGTTCCACTGAGAGGTCTTCGCCTTTTCGTAGAGCTTGTCGAGCTTGGCTCGTTCGCCCTTGTCGTAGCCCCAGGTGAAGATCGCTTCCGCGTTGTCCTGCACGGCATGGATGAGTTCGGTTTCATCAAGCGTCGTGACCGACAAAATCGCGTTCGGGTCGTTGATATCGACGCGCCCGACAATCTCCTCGTTGCTCCGGAAACTGCCTTCAAGATCTGTGATTGCCATCGTCTGCGCCTTCCGCTGTGCTTCGCTCTCCTTACAGCGTATGTCGTCCAGCCCTTCAGTGCGAGACCCCATCACACATATACCAAAACCAGTACATCGGGCCCGAGACACCGTTACCCCCTGCAGAGTCCGGCTACGGTGCACGAATGTCCGTCGAATCCCGCTCCGAGGTCGGCTACCCGGTGCGCGCCACGGCGAGCGAAGACATCGTCGGCCAGTCCACGACTGCGATCCGCATCGAGAAACAGGGCACCGAACCGCAGCTGTGGTTCCCCCGCGACGACGTCTCCCCGTCTGAGCTTGCACACACGAACGGATTGGTTGTTGAGGGAACCGGCGACCTAGCTGGCTACGTCCGTTTCGATTCTGAGCTATGCCACCTCGAAATTGTCGACACTGTCAATGGCGACGAGAAACGTGACATCACGACAAAGAGGTTCCCCAACTGGGGCGACGCAGCCCAGTTGATCGACATCCTCGATGTGCAGCCTCAGTCCGAGAACCGCTACCGCAGCGACGTGCGCGCCGATTGGCGACGGCCGATCGTCGAAGGAAGCCAGATACTCGGGCAGACAATCGTTGCGGCATCGCGGCACGCCCCGGGTCGACGGGTGGCGTCTGCATCGATGCTCTTCGTCCGTAGCGCCGACGCTACTGCTCCGTACGACATCGAGCTCGATCCGGTCACTGACGGCCGTACCTTCTCGTCACTGCGCGCAGCCGCGACACAGGGCGACCGCACCGCGGCATTCGGCACTGTTCTGCTCGACACCATCGCTCCAGATGTGATCCGCCACGTCGATCCCGCGCCGGATACTGCTGGCCCCTACAATTCCACGCCCTACGACATGGGCGTCACCGGACGCGACCTCCGCGTCGTCGACAACGCGTACACCGGAGATCCTGAAGCGCCGGTCGGGCCGCCCGAGCTCAACACCTGGGTCCGTTTCCGCGACGTTCCTGACGATCCACCCATCCACGCCGGACTGCTCGCCCAATTCGCCGGACATATGCCGATCGCTGCCGCGCTCCGACCTCACACGGGAATCGGGCAAGATCAGGCCCACCGCACATTGTCAACGGCCATCAACGCGATCTCACTCTCGATTCATCGCGAGGTCCGCGCCGATCGATGGATGCTCTACCACCACCGCTCGACCTTCGCTGGCGACGGCATGACCCACGCCGAGTGCCGTGTCTACAACGAAGGGGGCGACCTGCTCGCGTCGTTCACGGTCGAGGCAATGGTCCGGGCCTTCGCCGATCCGGAATCGCCGGCCGACTATCGGAGTTCGATGTGAGTCTCACTGCTGCCCGCGGCCCGTTCGGAGCCGACCCGGCGGGCCGATTCTCGTCACCACTCCCGAAGAATCTTGTCTTCGTCGAACCGCATCCGCGTCGAATCCAGGCCCTGCTTGGCGACGACGTCGTGATCGACACGGAATCCGCGCTCATGGTTCACCGAGTCGGCCGTCCGCTCGCCTACGTGTTTCCCGCCGATCTGGTCATCGATCTTCCGCACGAACCTGAACCTGAAGCCCCGGGTTATGTCCACGTGCCGTGGGACGCGGTCGATACGTGGATCGAGGAGGGACGCCGCCTTGTGAGTTATCCGCCGAATCCGTACCACCGCGTGGACTGTCGGCCGACAACCCGCCGGCTTGTCGTGTCCATCGCTGACACAACACTCGTCGACACCGACGACACCGTGGTCCTCTTCGAGACGTCGCTGGAGCCGAAGCTCTACGTCAACAAATCTGCCGTTCTGGCCGACGTGCTCCGCCCGTCGTCCACAACTTCTTATTGCAACTACAAGGGCGAGTCCATGTACTGGTCCGCTCACCTCGACGACGTTGTCGTAGAAGACGTTGCCTGGAGCTACGAAGCTCCGCTCCCGGAGAGTCAACCAATCAGCGGCTTCCTGAGTTTTGATCCCACGCTCGTCGACGTGATCGCGACGCTCCCGCCCGCCGCGGGCTGATCACCTCGTCGTCACGGCCAGCCCGCGCCAGAAACGTCGACCTCGACGGTCTCGATCCGACCAAGACCCTTGCCGGCGCACACCTCTTCTCCGTGTGAGGGCGCGGTGACCAGGTAGAGGGTGCGGCGCTCAGGCCCGCCGAGCGCGCAGGCGAAGACGGGCTGGGACGCAACGACGGTTGCCGCAATCTCGCCGCCCTCCGTGACACGGTGACATCCACCGGCCCCAATCGCGTCGGCCATCCAGATCGCACCATCGGCATCAAGCGCACAACCGTCGGGCGCCATGCCAGGGACCTCCGCCCAGACCCGGCGCTCGCCGAGCGAACCATCGTCGTGGATCGGGAATGCGGAATAACGTCGCCCCATTGATTCGCCGACGATCAGTGTTGCCCCATCGGGGGTGATCGCCGAGCCGTTGGGGAAATGAAGGTCCGCCGCTGCGACCGCGGTGGAGCCGTCGGGCCGCACCAGCGCGAGGTCGGCTCGACCACCGGTCCCGAAGTTGCCCACATAGGCGTTGCCGACGCCATCAACGACCATGTCGTTGCAGTCACCAGCGGCAATGTGGGCGAGGTCCGCGTGCAGCTGCTCGGACCCGTCGGCATCGATGCGCCGAACCTGGCGAGATGTCATGGCGACAACGAGGAGCTCGCCCGAGGGTAGCCAGCCGAGCCCGCTGGGTTGGTCGTCAAGGACTCGTTCAACACGTCGATCGCCGGTGGGCGTGAACGAGAGGATCTCGTGGCGGAAGAAATCCGACACCCACAGCCGGCCGTTATGCCATCGCGGCCCCTCGCCAAAGTCCAAACCCTCGTAGAAGATCTCTGGCTCATGGCTCATGAGACGGCAGAGTTGCATGATTCCGACATCGACGTCAATATCATCGGTGACTCGGATGATTCGAGTCGTGGAGGAGAACACACATGGCTGGATTCGGTGCGCTGCTGGCGTCGCGAGCCGACGATGACCACGCGGCCCTGCTCTACGAAGATGCTCGCTGGAGCTATCGCGAACTCGTCGACGAGGGCCGTCGTCGCGCCGGACTGCTTCACGAACTGCTCGACCCGGAGCGACCGCCCCACGTCGGCGTTCTCCTGGACAACGTGCCCGACTATCTCTTCTGGCTCACCGCGGGGGCCCTGTCGGGGGCCGTGATCGTTGGCATCAATGCCACCTATCGCGGTGAACAACTCGCTCAACTCATCGACCACACCGACTGCCAAGTGATTGTCACCGATCACGAACTCGCGGGACTGCTCGACGATGCGCCGCACAAGGTGTCCCCGGATCAGGTCCTTGTTGTCGATTCGCCGTCGTATAGGGCCCGCCTCGATGCCGCCACTCCGCTCTCGACTGATCGAGCTGCCCCCGACGAGGACGAGCTGTTCGCCCTGATCTTCACCTCCGGGTCGACCGGCATGCCGAAAGCCGTTCGCTGCACTCAGGGCCGTATCGCCCGGACCGGAATGCATGTCGCGACCATCGCCGAGCTCACAACCGATGACGTGATCTACGCCCCGCTCCCGTTCTTCCACGCCGCCTCCCTCTTCACGGCGTGGGCTTCTGCCGTTCACGCCGGTGTGCCCGTGGCGATTCGCAAGAAGTTCTCGACCTCGGCCACGGTGCCCGATATCCGCAAACACGGCGTGACCTTTCTGACCTACACCGGCAAGGTTCTGAACTACATCCTCTCCGCGCCCGAGACGGCAGACGACGCCACGGTGCCGCTCCGTCTCGCGATCGGCAACGAGGCCTCGGAGTCCGACATCCGCGAGTTTGCCCGCCGCTTCGACTGCCACGTCAGAGACAGCTACGGCTCGACCGAGGGCGTGATCATCGTGCGTCGAGACCCGTCGATGCCCTCAGGTGCCCTTGGAATCGCCAACGACAGCGTGAAGGTGCTCGACCCGGAAACCAGCACCGAATGTCCCAAAGCGATCTTCGACGCCGACGGACGAGTGACGAACCTCGAAGCAGCCACCGGCGAGCTGGTCGAGACCCAACCGACATCAGGGTTCGAGGGGTACTACAAGAACGAAGCCGCAACCCAGGAGCGGTTCCGGGGCGGCGCATACTGGTCGGGCGACCTCGCCTATCGCGACGACGAGGGTTGGCTCTTCTTCGCCGGTCGCTCAAATGAGTGGCTCCGCGTTGACGGCGAGAATTTCGCGGCGGCGCCGGTCGAGGCGATCATCGGCCGTCATCCCGCCGTTCGCTCTGTTGCCGTCTATGCCGTCCCCGACGATCCCGTCGGCGACCGGGTCATGGTGGCGCTCGAGTTGCGCGGCGACGCAACCTTTGAACCCGCGGAGTTCGATGAGTTCCTGGGCGCCCAAAGTGATCTCGGGCCGAAGTGGGTTCCCTCGTTCATCCGCGTCGACGACGAGCTGCCCAAGCTCTCGAGTATGAAGATCAACAAGAAGCAGTTGCGGCGTGACGCCTGGCGCATCGATGGTGTCGTCTGGCGGCCAACGAGGAACGACGCGCTGCGGTTGCTCACGAGCGAAGATCGAGAATCGATCGACCCTTTGCTCGACTAGACCGAGCGCGGCTCGCGTGGCAGGCCGAGGCCTCGCTCCGCGATTGTGTTCCGCTGGATCTCGTCGGTGCCACCCCCGAGTCGAAGACCCGGAGCAAAGAGGAAACGATCGAGCCACGGTTCCGACATTGGATGCTCAGCGATGAGAGCCGACGCGCCGAGAATCTCCAGCGCAGCGTCGGCCGAGAGGCGGGCGTGCTCGGAGTAGAGCAGCTTGATGATCGGACCGCCGGCCGGGATCGATGCTGCTCGCGACATCACCATGTCGAGGAGCCACTCCCGCGTGTGGGCACGGACCAGGTCCTGGCGGACGATCGGTTCCGCGGCGCGGCCTACTTCCTTGGCCATGGTGCGGAGCTGGGCCGCTGACCGAGCGCTGGTGCCGCCGCCGATCGCGGCCCGCTCACTACTCAACATGGTACGGAGCACCGCGAATCCGCCGCCCAAGGTTCCGATCAACGCCGACTCGGGCACGACGGCGTCATCCAGGAACACTTCGTTGAAGTGGTAGCCGCCCGACATTTGACGCAACGGCCGGACCCTCACTCCGGGTTGGCGCATATCGAGCGCAAAGCAGCTGAGGCCATCACGACCCGGTTTCGAGCGATCGGTTCGAGCGAGAAGCAGCGCATAGTCGGCACTGACCGCTCCAGAGGTCCAGACTTTCTGACCCGTCACCCTCCATCCATCCGACGCCGACGTTGCCAGTGCTCGCACATTGGTGAGGTCGGAGCCCGCGTCCGGTTCGGAGAGCAGCTGGCACCACGCTTCGTCGCCCCGCACGATCACGGGGAGGTGGGCCCGACATTGTTCCACGGTGCCGTGTTCCAACAGCACGGGAGGCACCATCTCCAGCGCGATTGCGAGCATCTTCGTCGACACGCCGTAGCGGGTTTGCTCCTCCGCAATGGCGTGCGCTTGCCACTCTGGCTGACCGCCGCCGCCATACTCCTGCGGCCACGACCGGCCCGCCCAGCCTCCGGCGTGGAGCGTCCGTTGCCAGGCCCGGGTGACCACCATCGCCCGCGCCTCGCGCCGGCGAAAGTCCTCGTCGGTCATCGCGGAGACAATGTGGATCGCCGAGAAATCCTCGGCGCTCCCCTTCACTGGGGCAGCCTCAGCGAACCATGCCGCGACCTCGGCTCGAAAGCCACCGGCATCCACCGGCTCGCTCACCCGGCCGCGCCGCCCGTCATTCCAAGCAACTCGACGGCATTGTCGTAGGCGATACGCTGCACCTGATCTTCGGGCAGGCCAGCGAGCGAGTCGGTGACGAAGTCGTAGGGCTCACGTGTGCCCTCGGCGTGCGGCCAATCGGATCCAAGCAGAAGCCGCTCGACCGGGAAGTGCTGCACGAGGTCAGCGATGTCGTCCTCCCAGAACGGCGTGACCCACACGTGTCGAGCAAAGACCTCGCTGGGATGATCAGCGAAGTAGCCCGGGTTGCGGTTGGCCGCATCGGCGAGCCGGTGGAGCAGCTCAGGGATCCAGGATGCGCCGTTCTCGACGCTCGCCATTCGCAGCGCTGGGAACCGTTCGAAGATCCGATGACAGACCGCGGCGGCGTAGAAATCGCTGACGGCCCGAGACTTTGTCACCACGCCACGAAGCGGGGAACGAAACAGCGAACTTTCCGCCTGGCTAGGTTCCCACATCTGAACAAGTGCGTCGTAGCCGTCGTTGCCCGCATGATTGGCGACAACCACGCCGGACTCCGCGGCGAGCCCCCAGAATGGGTCGTAGACCGCGTCGAAGGGAGACCGATACCCGCCCGGCGCGGGCACCGGCGCGTTGCGTACGTTGACGACGGCTGCGCCGCGATCGAGGACGGTTCGCAGCTCTTCAACGGCCGCCGCCGGATCGAGCATCTGAATATAGGGCACGGCAAACATCCGCTGTGCGTAGTTGTATCCCCAGTCCTCGTCGAGCCAGCGATTGAACGAATGAAAGGCCGCAGCCGCCGCTTCGGGGTCGTGACGGAGTGCCTCTTCAACACCCACGCCGAGCGTCGGGAACAGCAGCGTTGCCGTGATGTCCTGCTCGTCCATCACCGAAAGACGAGCGTCGCGGTCGCGATACTCCGGCCGGATCGGCTCGAGTTCCCCAAACGCTTCGACGATGGTCTGCTGCGCGGGATTGCCGCGGTACCAATCCCACAGCGACCCTGGTTTTGCGACAGGGTCGAAGGTGGGGTTGGCGATGTATGCGTTGAGCGTGCCGCCGACAAGCATTCGCTGCCGTCCGTCGATCTCGGCCCACCGCACACCGCGGCTACGCATGGACTTGTCTTGATAACGGGTAAACGCGTCAGTGGATTCGTAGTAGTGGTTATCGAAGTCGAAGATCTGGGCTCGTTCGGTCATCTCATACCTCTTCGCGAGGACACTATCGATTTCGACGTCGTTGTCAAAACAGCTACGTTAGCCTTGTCTGAGCACACCTCGACCCGCTCGAAAGGCCGCCGCGATGTACGTCCCCATCTTTGACGCCGACAACCATATGTACGAGACGCCAGAGGCATTCACCAAGTTCCTCCCCGCCGAGTACAAGAACGTCATCCGCTACGTCGAGGTCGACGGCCGGACCAAGATCGCGGTGAACGGACAGATCACCGAATACATCCCGAACCCCACGTTCGACATCGTGGCCCGACCGGGCGCATTGGAGGACTACTACCGCAAGGGCAACGGCGACGGGAAGAGCATGCGGGAGCTCTACGGGAAACCGATTCCCTGCACGGATGCAATGCGGGGTCCGGCCGCGCGTCTCGAACTGATGGACGAGCAGGGCCTCGAACACACGCTGATGTTCCCCACTCTCGCCAGCCTCCTCGAGGAGCGCATGCGCGACTTCCCCGACATCACCCACGCCGTAATCCACGCGCTCAACGAGTGGATGTACGAGACCTGGAAGTTCGACTACGAGGGCCGTATCTTCTCCACTCCCGTCATCACACTGCCGATCGTTGAGAAGGCCATCGAAGAGCTCGATTGGGTCGCAGAGCGGGGCGCAAAAGTCGTTCTGATCCGACCGGCTCCCGTCCCGGGGTTCAAGGGTTCCCGCTCGATGGGCCTATCCGAGTTCGACCCGTTCTGGGAGCGCGTTGTCGAGCACGACATTCTCGTCGCACTCCACTCGTCCGACAGCGGCTACGACCGCTACACCAACGACTGGACGGGGCAAAGTGGCGAGTTCCTTCCCTTCCAGCCCAACCCGTTCCGCACCTTCTCGATGTGGCGGCCGATCGAAGACACCGTCGCATCACTCGTGTGTCACGGCACGCTGTCACGGTTCCCGGCACTGAAGATCGCCGTGATCGAGAACGGCGCATCGTGGGTCGAGCCGCTCCTCGCCAAGATGGCCGAACTCTGGAAGAAGCAGCCCCAGGCGTTCATTGAGAACCCGGTCGACCAGGTAAAGCGCAACATCCACATCAGCCCGTTCTGGGAAGAGGACCTCGGCGCTCTCGCGGAACTACTCGGCGAAGACCGCATCCTGTTCGGGTCCGACTATCCGCACCCGGAGGGACTCGGCGACCCACGAAGCTTCGCCGACGAGGTCACCCACCTCGCGCCCGAGCTCCAGCACAAGCTCATGGGCGGCAACCTCGCCCGCCTCATGAACGTCGAGGTCACTGTCTAAGCGAGCAGCTATTTAGCGGAGGGTCGCCATGCGCTCTTCGCGCGGGTAGATCGCACCCATCTCGACGGGCTCGTCCACGCCCAGCGCGGCCAAACCCATCGGGGCCATAAGTTCGATACCCATCGCCATTCCGACGGAGCGCTGGTCGTCGTTGTGTCCAGCGTCGAACAGCATCGATCCAATGAGTTGAATGGCGCACACCTTGAACACCTGCATGGCGAAGTACCACTCCCGGTGCTCAGCCGTGAAACCTGTGCGTTCCTCATAGCGGGCAATGAACTCGTCGACGGTGAGCGAGTCGGGGCGGCTACTGATGCCGACGGGCATTGCCCACATCAGCTCGAGGTATCCCACGTCCGTGAGTGGGTCACCGAGGGTTGAAAGCTCCCAGTCAAAGACGGCGGAGACCTCATCGCCGACGAAGCCGACGTTGCCCGGCTTTGGATCGCCGTGGACGAGCGTGATGCGGGGCGACGGGTCTGGCTGCTGGCGTCGAAGCTCGACGAGAAGGCGCTCCATCGCCGGCACGGGCCCACGTTGGACCCGTTTCATCTCGGACTCCCAATGGGCGAGTTCGCGAGTGACGTAGTTCCCTCCGTCGCCGAGGGAGCTGAGCCCGGTGGCCTCAAGGTCGACGAGGTGGATCGCGGCGTATTGATCGACCATGTCTTCGCACATGCGCCGGATCCGGCCCGGTTCCGCCTCGACCTCGGCCGGAATCTCGTTTTGTTCCCACACCTCGCCATCAAGGCGGTTCATCACGAGGAAGGGACGACCTAAGACATCGCCGGTCGGCTCGATCCACAACGCACGCGGCGCGCGCACATCGGTGCCTTCGAGCCCCTGCATTACCTCGAATTGGCGCTGCAAGTCGTAGGGCTCCAGTAAACCGGGCTCAGGCGGCCGGAGGCGGACCACGATGTCGTCGCGTTGCTCAACGCCGCCGATGATAGTCACCATCGTCAACGTGAACATCTCTGCTGAATGGCCCATTTCAACCTTGTCGAGGCCCTCGACCGTGACCTCATCGGCCTCGGGAACCTGCTCGGCCAACCATGTTTGGAGACTTATTGACATCGACATCGAAATTAGACTGTAGTGTCCGGGCCGATGCGCCGCAATCGTGGCGAGAAGGCCGAAGGGGACCGGTGAACGAGCGCGCTGACCGATGGAATCTGCGGACAATGCCGCCGGACCTGGCGGCGAAATACCGCGCCGAGGGCTGGTGGAACGACGAGACGATCGGTGACATCGTCGCCGGCGCCATCGAGAAACTGAGCGACGCCACGTTCGCCGTCCACTCCGAAACCCGCCCCTGGCGCGGCACATTTGGCGAGGTCGACCGCGCCGCCCGCGCCTTCGCCGCCACACTGCAGGCTCGTGGTCTCGGGCCGGGCGACGTCGTCATGTCGCAGCTACCCAACTCCGTCGAAGCGGCGATCGTGTTCTGGGGTGCGGCCTACCTCGGTGCCGTCATGGTGCCGGTTGTACATTTCTACGGCGCCAAGGAAGTCGCCTACGTCATTGACGACGTGCAACCGGCGGTGATCGTGACTCCGGCCGCATTCGGCCAGATCGACTACGTCGCGAACTACACGGGCATTCTCACCGACGAACAGCGCGACCGTTGGTTCGTCGTGGCCGACGACGGCCAGACCGTCCCCGCCGGCGCCCACCCCTTCGAAGACTTACTCACTGAGGCGCCGATCGATGCGCCGCTGCGGGTCGATCCCGACTCCCCCGCCGTCATCGGTTTCACCTCCGGCACGACCAGTAACCCAAAAGGCGTGATCCACACCCACCGCACGCTCGGCTTCGAAGGCCGCCAGCTTGGCGCGATGAGCGGAGCCCCCGAGATGCCCGCCATCGTCGGTGCGCCCGTCGGTCACTTCATGGGGATGCTCAACGCCTTCCTCATCGCGCTCTTCAAGGACCAGCCGATCCACCTTGTCGACGTGTGGAATCCCGCTTTCGTTCTTCGCACGATGCTCGACGAAGGTTTGAGCATGGGCGGCGGCGCCACGTTCTTCGTCACCAGCCTCCTTGATCACCCCGACTTCACCGACGAACACCTCGCACTCATGCCCACCGCCGGAATGGGCGGCTCGACCGTTCCTTCTGCGGTGACCGAGCGGCTGACCGCGCTCGGCATCCTCGTCTACCGCTCCTACGGCAGCACCGAACAGCCGTCGATCACGGGGTGCTCGATCAACGACGCCGAGGCGAAGCGCCTCCACACCGACGGCTGCGTTCTTCCCGGCGTTGAGATCCGCCTCGACGACGAAGGCCAGATCTTCAGCCGAGGTCCCGATCTGTTCCTCGGCTATACCGACCAAACCCTGACGACCGAATTGATCGACGACGAAGGCTGGTACCGAACCGGCGATGTCGGCGAGCTCGACGCCGACGGCTATCTCTCCATCACCGACCGCATCTCCGATGTGATCATCCGAGGCGGCGAGAACATAAGCGCCCAAGAGGTCGAAGAGCAGCTGCTGCGACTGGCGGGGGTGGCTGAGGCTGCGGTCGTTGCTCAACCCGACGAGCGTCTGGGCGAACGCGCCGCGGCAGTGCTTCGGCTCTTGCCCGGGACGACCGTTCCGACACTCGACGAGGTTCGCGCCCATCTGACCGACGTCGGACTCGCCAAACAGAAGTGGCCAGAATCGATCTACGAGGTCGCCGACTTCCCGAGGACGCCAACGGGGAAGATCCAGAAATTCCGACTACGCCAACAGCTCCGAGACGGGCTGCTCACGCCCCCGTCGAACTGACGTCCACACCCACCGCCGAGAGACAGAACCGGCGGAGATCGGCGGCAATCGACGGGTCGTTGCTCGTCGCGAACGAGTAGTGGTGGTGCACCGACAACACCATCTGCGCCATCAACCAGGCGTCACGATCCGGGTCGAGAGAGCGGAAGACGCCCGCATCGCAGCCGGCCCGAACCTCTGACGCCAGTAGGTCAGTGAAGGGTTGAGTGGCGGCCGCGAGCTCATCGGGGAAAAGCTTGGCGAGGCGCCAGTGCTCCGACGCCACGAACCGCGCCCCCGCCCTACCGTCGTCACCCGTTGCCAGGGTCTCGACCACCGAGGTCAGATGGAGTTCCAGTCGAGCGACCGGATCCGTGAGTCCACTGGCCCGTTCATTGAAGCCGTCGGTGGCGTCGCCGATCAGGTCTTCGAGGACGGCGAGGAGGAGTTCATCTTTGCCGGCGAAGTACCGGTAGAAGGTCTGCAGAGCGACGCCGGCTTCGTTGATCAACTCCTGCGTCGTGAAGTCTTCGGCGCCGGACGCGACGAGCCGAAGCGCCGCATCAACGATGACGCGGGCCTGCTCGATGCTCCGCACCCGCGACCGCTGTACCCGCGGCGACCGATCCGCCGCTCGATCAGTCCAGGAAACACTCATGAGGGCGAGAGGATAACAACCGGAATCTCTCGCTCAGTTCGTTCCTGATATGTGTCGTAGTTTGGCCAGAATTCGCGCATAATCTCCCAAAGCCGTGGCTTCTCGTCGGCGGTGGCGGTCCGTGCGACAACCGGCGTGACCTCGGCTTTCACCTGGATCTCAGCCGACGGCGTGGCCAGCAAGTTCTTGTACCACTGGGGGTGCATCGGGGCACCACCCATCGAGGCGACGACGAGAAAATCATCGCCGTCCTGACCGAAGATCAACGCAGACGTCCGCGCTTGGCCGCTCTGACGACCAGTCACTGTGAGCAGCAGCGTCGGAACGCCATTCCACAGGTAGCCGGTCTCGCCGCCCGTCTCGCGGTAGGCGGCCACGTGGGTTTCGCCGACCAGCGTCAGGTCGGGTGGGGTGTAGTCGGGATCTTCGCTCATCGGAATATCACTGGGATCTCCATCACGCCCCGCTCGTAGAAACCGACGGGCCGGGGCGGCGCCGCATCGGGGTCAAGCCGAAGATTCGGCAGTCGGTCGAGCAGCGCATTGATGCCCGACGTCATTTCGGCGCGGGCAACGTGCATGCCCAAGCAGATATGGGCGCCACCACCGAAGCCCATCGCGGGTTTCATCGGGCGGTAGATGTCGAACTCATCGGGGCGATCTTCCCAGCGGGCGGGATCACGATTCGCCGCGCCGAGGCAGAGGTGCAACACCGCGCCCTTCGGGATGTGGGTTCCGTGGAAGTCGATGTCCTGGGTGACCCATCGGGAGAACATCGGATCGGTCGGCATCCAGCGCAAACCCTCTTCGATTGCCGCCTTTACGAGCGTGCGGTCCTCACGAACGGCGGCGAGAACGTCGGGGCGCGCGAGCAGAGCCGCCAGCGTGATGCCCATCTGTTTCCATGTCGTGCCCGAGCCGGCGGCGAGGAGAAGAAACGCGAAGGAGTAGATCTCGGCATCGGTGAGGCGGTGCGCCACGCCCTCCTCGTCGGTGATCTCGGCTTCGACGAGCACACTGATCAGGTCGTCGGCTGGCTCGGCTCGCCGAGCTTCGATGATCGGGATCAGCATCTCGATGACCTTCATCGGATCGGTCATCGAGGCCCGCACGTCGAGCGCGTCCTCGACGGAGATTCCGAAGCTGCCCGTGATTGTCATCACCGGGATCGGGGCGCAGAAGTCGACGTTGAGTTCGGCTCGGCCTTCCGAAACGATGCCGTCGACCAGGGCCTGCGCGAGATCTTCGATCCAGTTGTTAATCCACCATTGCGCCCTCGCCGGCACGAAGGAAGGCTGTACGAGGGCGCGGTAGCGCCGATGTTGCGCCCCGCCCATCGAGAGCATGCTCGACTCGATGCTGGCTTCGCCCTTCGGGTCGACTGCGTTCGCAGACGATGAGAACACCTCTTCGTTGCGGTAAGCGTCGTCGAGTGCGGCGTGGGTGAACGCCGTGAAATGTGGGCTCTCCGGATACGGAAGGCCGTGGAACATCAGATCGCTGTCGATCCCGGTCAGCGAGTGGAGCGTCCCTTCGTGCACCGGGGCGGCCGCCCGCAACGCGTTCCACGCAACGTAAGGGTCGTCCTCGTAATCGCCGCCGGCATAAAGATTGGAGCTGTTGCGCAGATCGAACAGGGTGCGAAGCCGGTCTCGGTCGAGCTTCGCGATGTCTTCGTGAACCGTCATCGAGCGACATACCCTCCGTCGACCGGCATGAGTACGCCGGTGATGTTGTGTGCCTTGTCCGAACACAGAAACACGGCGGCCTCGGCGCAGTCTTCGGCCGAGACCACTCGGCCCAGCGGGTGGTCCGCCGCGAGGGAGGCAACGACCGCGTCGAGTGCTTCCTCGGGCAGTTCCATCCCGCCCGCAGCCATGAAGCCCGTGCGGGGCATTCCGGCCGGACAGATTGCGTTGGACCGGATCCCGAAGGGTGCGGCCTCGATGGCGACCGCCTTCGTGATCTGGTGCACGCCGCCCTTCGTGGCGCCGTAGACGGTGCCACCCCAGCCGACCAGTCCGGCGACGGATCCGGTGTTGAGGATCACGCCGCCGTCGCCCTGCTTCTTAAATTGGAGCACGGCGTGTTTACAACCGAAGAAGACACCACCAAGGTTGACGGCCGTGAGGCGGAAGAAGTCCTCCGCCGTGTGTTCTTCGAGCAGTGCTCCAAGGCGTGGGGTCGGGATACCGACGTTGTTGAACAAGATGTCGAGGCGATCAAAGTGTTCGACCGCCGCCGCGATCATTGCCTCGACCTCAGCCTCCTGAGCGACGTCAGTGGCAATCGCGACGGCGGTGCCGCCGGCTGCTTCGATCTGGGCAACGGTCTCGGCCGCTCCCTCCGCATTGATGTCGGCGCAGAGAACTCGCGCCCCCTCCTCGGCGAAGCGGAGCGCCGATGTGCGACCGACGCCAGATCCCGATCCGGTGATGATGGCGCTTTTTCCGTTGAGCATCATCTCAGGCTCCGTCCGTCGTCAGTTCAAGAGCGCTCGTGGGGCAGGCTTCGACTGCGTTCTGAATCATGGCGAGGTCCTCGGTCGAGGCCGAGTCGACGACCGCTTTCGTCTCTTCGTCGTGGGCGAACGTGCCGGGCGCGTACACGAGGCACTGGCCACTGCCGATGCAGCGATCGCGGTCGATCTCAACGGTCCAAGCGGTCACGTCACCCTCCCGTCAGCACGGGCGGTTCGGCCGGGGTGAAGCGGTAGAGCCGCTCAGCGTTGCCACGGAGCAACTTGTATTGCACATCGGGATCGAGGTGCTGGATCTGTCGCTGGACGGTACCGATGCAGTCGGGCCAAGTGGAGTCGGAATGTGGATAATCGGTCTCGCACATGATGTTGTCTTCGCCGATCTCATCGATGCTCGCGATTCCGTGGTCATCGTGGATGAAACACCCGAAGACGTGATCTCGAAACGACGCCCGAATGTCGAGTTCGTCGAGGTTCACATCGGTAGCTGCGTGGTCGCCGAACGTCTGCCCCTTCATGACCCAATGGCGCTGCTTGTCGAGCACCTGCTCGGCCCGCTCCAGGAAGTACGGGATCCATCCGATCTCGCCTTCGGACAGCGCGATCTTGAGCTTCGGGAACCGGAGGAACATGCCGCTGAAGAGCCAGGCCAGCATTGTGCCAGACGTCCGAGACGCACCCCACGTGAGGTTGGCCATGAACGGCGCGTCGGGCGAGATCTGCGGAAGTGTCGACGACGACCCCACGTGCATACACAGCACCATCTCCAGGTCGTTGGCCGCGGCCATGACTGGATCCCAGTAGCGGTCTTTGTCGTGGATGGTCGGCAGGCCGAGCGGCGCCGGATTCTCCGAGAACGCAAACGCGGTGACACCCATCGCCGCCATTCGTTCCATCTCCTTGGCGGCCAACGTCGGGTCCCACATGGGGATCAACATCAGCGGGATATAGCGACCAGGCGCGGCGCCACACCACTCTTCGACGAGCCAGTTGTTGTAGTGCTGAAGACACTCAAACCCGAATTCTCGGTCGCTCGCCTCCATGAAGAGCTGGCCGCAGAACCGCGGCAGGGTCGGGAAACACAGCGAAGCCAGCACGCCCGCCTGGTTCATGTCCTCGATACGAGCCTTGGCGTCGTAACAGCCGGGCCGCATTTCCGAGTAGGCAAGGGGTTCGGGACTGAACTCCTCTTTCGTCTTGCCAACAACGGCGCTCAGACCCGAACTCGGCATGAACTTGTCGTCATACACCCAGCCCTCGAGGCCCTTGCGCGTCTCCATATGTGGAGCTCGGTCTCGGTCTTTCGCCGCCACCCGGTCGAGCCAAAGGTTTGGCGGTTCGAGAATGTGGTCATCGACCGAGATCAGCCAGTCGAGGTTCTTGTCAGCTCCCATGGGGTGCTTCCTTCTCTTTGTTGTCTGTGCTCGTCATCGGGGAAGTTCCCCGACTGCGATGTGTTTCACTTCTTGGAACGCGCGGATCCCATCGGGCCCGCGCTCGCGGCCGAGGCCGCTTTGTTTGTAGCCGCCGCTCGGCGCGTAGGCAGTGAAGATGCCGCTGTTCACCGTGACGGCGCCGGTGCGCAGACGGCGGGCCACGTTGACCCCAGCGCCAACGTCGGCGCTATAAACCTGGCCCGACAATCCGTAGACGCTGTCGTTCGCGATCTCGACTGCGTGGTCCAGATCTCGGTAGCCGATCACCGAGAGCACCGGTCCGAAGATCTCTTCTTGGGCCGCGGGGTTCGCGTTGTCTCCAAGGTCAAGCACCGTGGGCTCGAAGTAGTAGCCCGAGGTCATGGCTTCCGGGCGACCGCCGCCGTGGGTGACCACGCCGCCGTGTTCTTGGGCCAGCGCAACGAAGCGTTCGCATCGCTCCCGCTGCGCCGCACTGATGACAGGACCGATCATCGTGGTTGGTTCGGTCGGTGCGCCGATTGTAAGCGACGCGTAGGTGCCGCCGACCATCGCAAGCACTTCGGCCTTGCGGTCTTCGGGAACCAGCATTCGGGTGGCGGCGACGCACGCCTGGCCTGATGTCATCGCGATCACCATCGCCGCGCCGCGAGCGACGTGATCGATTGCGTCGGGAAGGTAGATCTGAGCTGACTTGCCGCCGAGTTCGAGGGCGACGAGTTTCACAGTGGGAGCGGCCTGGGCCAGGATCTGCTTACCCACCGCGGTCGATCCGGTGAACGACACCATGTCGACGCCCGGGTGAGTGGTCAGCATCTCGGCGCCAGCCGAACCACCCTCGACCACGACACTCAACACGCCCGCAGGCAGTCCGGTCGCCTCGGCCGCAGCACCGAACGCAAGTGACGACACTGGCGTCAACGGACTCGGCCGCAGAATCACCGAACACCCGGCCATCAGTGCCGGGATGAGCTTCTGTAAGCCCATGAGCAGCGCTGCGTTATAGGGCGTGATCGCGGTGACCACGCCGACCGGTTCGTAACGGCGAACGCTGAGCGATACACCCGCTTGCACCAATTCGTCGAGCGGAACGGGATTGGATTCTTCATGGGACATCGATCGATACAGGTCGATCGTGTCGCGGCCAAGGCGCACGCCGGTGCGGAGTTGCGTCGACTCGGCGAAATACGTGGGCTGCCCCGCCTCGGCCACCATCGTCGGCACAAGTTCGTCACCCGCACCATCGAGGTAGTCGAGGAATGCATGAAGGACTGCCGCCCGGTCGTCGACCGACCGATCCGCCCATACGCCAGAGTCGAACGATCGCCGGGCTTCAAGAATTGCTCGTTCTACTTCGGCCAGCGGTGTGGCCGTGATGCTCGCGATCACCGTCTCGTCGGCCGGGTTCTCAACCGCCACGACGTCGTCGCCGGTGACCCACGTTCCCGCCACGAATGTCCGGTCTTCGGAAATGACGCTCATCGATCCCCTCGCTTCAAAACGATTGGGTAGAACCCAATTCTACCTAATCACAGAACAATGCTCTTGCCAAGTTGTTGCGAGCTGTAGGCCACAACCCCACCAAGGTGCGGTGACGCATGGCAGGCAACCGCGACCT
>Ga0209709_10000538_pt1 | contig 36237 bp, 23 predicted proteins | sample ArcticOcean_MG_C_2_FD_187435 | JGI IMG/M metagenome (GOLD analysis project Ga0209709, IMG submission 187435) | Marine microbial communities from western Arctic Ocean - ArcticOcean_MG_CB4_136 (SPAdes) (version 2) | ecosystem: Environmental > Aquatic > Marine > Oceanic | place: Arctic Ocean... | reverse complement strand
AGGTTATAATTCTACTAATACTAGTCTATTAAATAAAACATTTAATCTAGTCATTAAATCAAATACTGAAAACACAATCGTGTTTAACCATGCATTATCGAATGTGGCTGGTGATAGATGGAAATGTACAATATTATCATATGGTGCACCAGTATTATCACCTTCTACTACTAGTATTACAGGTAGCGGAGTAACCTCAATTACTATTGGTACCGATGGAACACAAATACCATTTAGTGCAAACCAAAATCTAGTATTTTCAACTGGTAGTGCTACAGGTACATATACACTTACTAAGCATAAAAATGCACTTACTTGTACAGCAGAAAGTGGTGCTAATTATGATGGTACTAAACTTATTACAATTAAATCTGTTGCTGCTACTCCAATAACTTATGTTTTTTGGTTTAATGCTGGTGGTGCTGGTACAGACCCTAATAATTCATCACCAATAGTAGATATAGAAGTAGTGCTTGATGATGGAGATGCAGCAGGCACAGTTGCTTCTACACTTGCTGCTGCTATTAATACTGCTGCTGGATTAACTGCTACTGTTGTTGGTGCAGAGGTTACTGTTGAACCTACTAATGGTGGATATTTAGCAAGCCATTGTGTTTTAACAGGTAGTTCACATCCACTAACAAAAACAGAATTAGTAATAGGTGGAGAAGTAGAAGCAGTTAGTATAGGCAATTCAGGAAGTGGATATTCAAGTGTGCCTGCTGTTAGTGGTGCTGGAACAACTAGTGGAACTCAAGTTGCCGCTACATTTACTGCTACAATTGGAACAGTAACTTCTCCTAATCTATTATCAGATAATTGGTTAGGTCTAGTTAACACTATATCCCCACCAACAGTGGATGTAGAAATGAAACAACTAAACCTGGCTTTAGGTGGAACTAGAAATTTTAACTATCAATATAAGGGTGCTGAAACATTAGGTAATGCTAGTATTGATGTATCTGCTTCACATGGAATGTGGTTATACTATGCATTAGGTCGTATGTCATATACTATCCCTGGTGGTAATTTGAACAATAGTACTAATTTAAGCCCAGCCAGCCCAGCAGCAGATTCAAGTTTTGGATTGGCTACTGGAGGGTCAAACATATATAGAACAAAAGGCTCTGTCATTGTACCTACTCCACCTGCTGGAACAGTTCTTTCTAATTATAAACAAATAAAAGGCCCAGTCGAATATGTGTTTAGTGAATCTGACTCTGGTGATTTACCTTCTTTTGCTTTAGAAGTTACAGCAGAAAAAGGAAATATTACATATGCTACTCAAGATGCAACTGATGATTTTAGAAAACATTACAGTAGAATATACACAGGCTTACAAGTTAACACTTTAACTATGAACTTTGAAGAAGGTCAAGAACTAAAGATGACAATAGATGCAATGGCTAGAAAAGCACATGATGCTGCTAATAACTATACACCAAAGGCTGGAGTAACTGCTAATACTAACTTATTTAATCTTAAGACAGGAACTATATCATTAACTGCTGATGATACTAAACCATACATGTTTTCTGATGGTAGTATTAAGGTGTACGGTCAATCATTAGGTAGAGTTAAGAATGGAAGTATAACAATAACTAATTCGTTAACTGCACAAAGATTTATTGGTAATTATGATAGAAGTATTACTTCTGCCACAACAGCAGGTCAAAGAATATACACAGTAACATTAACATTATTAATAACAGATAGAAAAATGTGGGAAGAACTAAGAAATGAAAATGAAACTACTACCACAAAAAGTAGTTCTGGTTCAGCAACATCTGAATTTGGAGATATAGAATTAGAGTTTGAGAAAGACTCTAATACACAAGATAAGTTAGTAATAAAATTAAAAGATTATCTGACATCAAATGTAGACATCCCATTTCCAGATGACAAAGGTGCTCTTGAAGTTGTAGTAACTTTACAACCTAGAAATCTTTCGACATGTACGTACACAGGAAAATGGATAATACAAGGATAATTGTCTTAAGGCTAAAAAAATAGAAGGCGAAAATTATGCGAGATTCTACAAATAGGTGGGTCTTACGCAACATCGGTGGCAGTAAAATAGTCATCGTAGGAGGCCTAAAATTAATTTAGGTTGACGTTTATACTCCACTAACATTGTAAGTTTGTTAGTAATAGAATTGAAGGTGGAAAAGAAAATGGAAAATATAGTAAACGATAAGAGCAGGCTATTTGCCGCAGTAGAAACAAAATGTCATCATCTGAACGTAGACGCAGAATCAGATGATATATTGAAGGTGTGGGTTAAAGAACCTACATGGCTTCAAGTAGAACAAGCGTTATCTAGTATAATGAAACTAGATGCAAACCAAGGAATGGAGTTAGACTTAAACGCTATGTATAAGTTTATGATTAATAACTTCATTGAAAAAACTGAACCCACATTAAGTTCACTAGAACTAATGCGACTATCACCTTACATAGGTAGTCAATTAAAAGATATACTACCTAATCCCTTTGAAGATATATTAGGGGCTGATACGGGAAATTAGAATATAGAAAGGCATTCAAAGGAGGGCAAGTTAGCCCGCTTACTGGGTCTAAAGTAGCATTATACTCTTATTGTCAAGCGTTTAATGTTGACCCAATGACTGCTTATCAAACACCCGCAACCATATTAATAGACATGTTAACAATGCATGTAGAAGCAAAGAAAGCAGAAAGTGAAGAAATACAAAGAAATGCAAAGTGATGTCGTATGGCTAAAAAAGAACTTAAAACTATTGCTGATGACATTGAAGCATTAGATGATGTTTTAGCAGGGGCTTTAACTAAGTTCGGTTCACTAGGTAAAGCAGGTAATAAACAATGGACTGTATTTGCTAGAATAGCATCAGGTTCATTATTGTGGAAAATACAAGCAAGACTAAGAGCAGTAATGAATGTCGCAGAATTAATTACTGATGGTCAGAAAAAACAAAACAAGGAGATGCTAGAGACTTTTAAAATGCAAAAGAAATTAGCAGACTCAACTAAAAACATTACTGCATCATTCAACTTATTTAAAGCCGCACTAATTTTAGGAAGTGGTGAAAACCTAGTTGGGGATGAAGTATATGATGGACTGTTTGCTAAACATAAAGATGAGGCAATAGCCATAAAAGAAGGTATTGCCTTATATACAGACTTAGCAAAAAAAGCACAGAGGGCACAAGACATTGTTGACCAAGGAGGACACCTGAAGTATTATGGGAATATGGCAAAGCAGTATATGAAAGACGCACCTGGTAATATAGGTGCAGGTCTTGAACCTGATAGGAGAAATGATTTCAAAAAAGGAAATAATATCATTGACTATAAAAGTTCGTTCATGGGAACTGCTAAAGACTCAGTAAAAGTTCCTAAGTCACTACGTTGGATGCATAAGCAGAGTAAAGAATTAATTAAATATGCAAAACGTAATGATAAAAAGCAAGCATTTATGCAAAGGGCAACGGAGATAGGTGATGCCATAGGAAAGAAAGCAGCAGCAGGATGGAAAAATTTCAAGGGTATGTTTCGACTAATACCTAAATTAGCAGGTCTCTCATTAGCAGCACTAGGGACATTTGCCATGTATGGTGCAGTAGTATTAATTGGCATAATAGTAATGGTTGCTATAATCAAAAAAGCATGGCCAATACTATCAGGTATGATGACAAAATTTAATGATTCCCTTAAAATAACAGAAATATTTTTCTCAGGTGTAATGAGCGTACTTTACGGTGTATGGGATTTACTAACGGCTATATGGGAGGGAGACATAATAGGTGCAATTGATGCACTTGTTTTCGGAATAATGTGGGGATTAGTAAAAATGAGTACAAGCATTCTATTGGGTATTGGAGCATTATTAATATCCTTAGCAGTATCAATAGTTGGAGGTATAGTTACTGGTTTATATGATGTATTAAAAAATACTGTCCTTAAGCGTTTACCTGGGTTTGCTAATGGAGGTATAACTCCAGGTGGCCCTGTTGTAGTAGGTGAAAGAGGCCCAGAGATAGTGTCTTTACCTAAAGGCTCAAGAGTACACCCAAATGGAACAGGCCCAGGTGGGAATGCAATTCACATTCATATCAATGGAAGGTTAGGTGCTTCTGATTCTGAAATAAGAGATATAGCAAATAAGGTTGCTAGAGAAATTAACTTAAGGATGAACACTAGAGGAACAATGACAATGGGTGGCTAAGATGACAAGAAACTTTACTAATTTAGACGGTGGATATCAAAACTTTGTTATGTTAGAACTAGGTAGAAGGGCATCTGGTGACACAATAAATACTGGGTTTTCAACAAATAGAATAGGTTTGTTGACCACTGAATTAAGTATATCTACAAATAAACAATCATTAGCAATACCTATTCCTTTTTCTGGTATAATATCAGGAGAGGCACAAACACTTGCTCTTGATGCAGGTATGGCTAGTAAAACAATAACTATGGCAGGAGTAATTTTAGACCAAAGAATAACTAAACAAAATAAACATGGTGCGAAGGTAGTAGATGTTAGAATGACAGCACATGAAATTGCACAACTATTACACTCCTATATTGATTCATCATTTTTACATGAAGACCAAAACCTATCTAAATTAATTATATTAATTCCTAGTAGAGTAGATACCGATTTTAAATATAGAAACGACACATCTGAAAATGCCGAAACAACTGAGTTACCGTTAATACCATTTACATGGGCTAATAGAAACTATGATATTCCACAGACTTCAACTGGCTTTAAACTGTCTTTTGGAGCGACTGATTTTCCAGATGAAATATTAAAAACAGTAACAGATGATGACGGTAATGCAGTGACGGAAACTGAAATACCTGGAATTACTGGCTATCTTAATAATTTTGATTGTTCATTTAATGGTCAAGATACACCGGCAGTTACATTCAATCTCTCCTTTACATCAGCAGCAACTGCTATATCTGATTTCATTAACTCCGCATTTTAAGTGATAGACATGGGAGTATATGTAGGAGATACAAAATCACTGGTATTTCCAGTGCTATGTGATGGTCACATTCAACAGAAATATCTTGATTATAATACTTCTACTACTGCTTTAACTAATAGGCAGGGACATTGGGGATTAGATGAGTTTGCAATAGAGGCTATTATTACACCATATGATATTAATGGATATGGTAGTAAGACTGCATCAAGTTATGGCGTTTTAGACTCAATAAAAACTGTGCCGAGTTTAGGAGTAGGTGCTTCTAATCCTGATAACTATCAAAGTTATGATTACTTTAATACAAACAGGCTAACCCATAAGATGATGTTATTTCATAATACTAAGTTCTCATTATACTTACAAAATACTGCCGGTTCTAATATAAATAGACCTGCTGAGTATAAAATAGTGGCTGCATTTGCAGATGGTTCTGCTGTTGTAGAAACAGACACAGTAATATCAGGAACTAATAGATTATTTAGTTATACAGATGCAAATAGTTATTATGATTCTGGTGATGCTACCACATTAAGAAAGATATCATCCACAGCAACTAATGTTTCACCACACACTACTATTACAATTGGGAGCAACACACTACAAACTAACATAACGTCAGTTGCAGCAACAGGAACAATAACAATGACAGGTGCTCCTGAAACTTATTATCCTGCACAATCTGCTACTGCTACAATAACAGCAAACAATAACAATTTTTCAGTAGATACATTACCTACCGTTGGTACAGGCGCAATTAAATTTGGGGCTAATCCATCAATCGCTACTGCTTCTACTACTTCTACTGAATATATACAAGTAACAAATCAAGACAGTACAGTAACTAAATGGTTTTCTGGTGATGGTTCATCTCCTACTTGGGTTGTAGATAGTAATGGATTTTTAAATACACTTTATTGGCCTGCAAATTCACGAACATATAGAAACGCTGCTTCTGCTGAACTCACTTTGGTACAGTTTGTTGCTGGTGTTAATGCGTATAATGCTGGTTGGTCAGGTACAGTAACAGTAGGGGCAGACCCACTAGATGAATCGGTAAATCCTCCAGCAATTGTTGCTACATTTGTTACGGCAATTACAGGTACAACACCGAATAGAACAGGTGCAAATGGTGTGTTAACTATTGGTGCAGGTATGGCTTCAGGTATTGTTAGAACACAGATAAGTGGTGGAACAGCAGAAAATGTAGTGACTAACAATTATATTACAGTAGTTGAAAATGGGAGAACTAGAAGGTATCATCCATATCCTAATTCTAGTGATTACTTTTCAGGGCAACAGATTACTAGAAGCGGTGTAAGTATTATTGTTTTTGAAAAACGGGCTAATGCTAATGCCACTCTACAACAATTAGCAGTAGCCATTAATCATACGAATGGGAATACAGGAATAACTGCTAGTGTTGGTTCTTCTGATGTCTTGACGTTAACGGATGATTCAGCAGGTGTATCCTCTTACACATTAACCAACACATCAAACATGTCTACTGTATTATCTACTAGTAATTGGTCTGGCGGAGAGGCTGCATCTCAACCTAGTAAGTATATACAAGTACAAGATAGTAATAACGTAGTTACTAAGTTTCATCCTGTTCACCAGACTAAATCAGGAATAAATAATGCATCTACTTTTAGTTATGGTGGGAATACTTTTGTTGCTTATGTATATGAACCAAGCGGATACATTAATAATTTTATTACTGCGTTTAATAGTGTAACTGCATTAGATATAACGGCAGGTTCTCAAAGTGGTACTACTATTCCTTTAACTCAAGGCACAGCAGGTACATCGGGTGATAAAGCAATATCAAATGAAGGGCCATTAAGTAACGTTTCAGTAAGTGGTCTTAGTGGAGGAGTAAATAGTGCTAACCCAACTAATGCAATAACATTAGCAAATTCTGTTGGATTAGTAAAAAAATATAAAGCATCAATAAATGAAAGTACTGCTACAACAGATAACACATATGTATTCTTTGAGATAGGGGCATCAACAACAATCACAGCAAACAACTTAGTTGCTGCTATTAATAGTGTCAATGGACATAATGGAACTATTACTGCAACTAATCCATCGAGTAATAATATAGTAAAGGTTCAAGTAGGCTTTGGTTCAAACTATTCAATATCTAATTCAATAAGTAATATTTCTGTAACATCATGGGTTACAACAGGAGGAAATAATGTTATTGTGACTGCGGGTGAAACTTCCCAAATAGGAGAAAAAGAAGAATTATATAATTCTAATGGTAAACTTATTGGTACTGTAGCATCTTCTACTGGTACAGTAATGACACTAACAGGCACAGCAGTTAACCCAGTAACAAGTACGGTTTATGCCTCTCAACCAAGAGAAGCATTATATTTAGAATCTATGATTAAGGTATCATGTATATTAAGCAGTAATGGACATGTTAGAATATTCCTTAACAATAAATTAGTTAAATCTAGTAAAATTACGTTTAGTAATGGGTTCTCATTTGCACCATCTGATTGTTATATAGGAAATGATGGAACTAATAAGAACACTCAGTTCATGGGTGAGTTATATGAGATAGCAATGTATAAAAGACAAGAGCCGACTATTAATTATGCTACCTTAAGCCCTGGTTATTCTGATATAATATTCTATTATAGGTTTGGTGATGAGTAATGGCAGAAAACTATTACTATGTTTTAAATGCAGGTAAAACCCAATCACAAACTTTGAATCATACATATGCAAATAGAGATGCGCCATATCCTAACATTGCTTTTTATGAAACTTCTGTAAACCCTATAATTAAAAACCCAGGTATACCATCTTCGGGTGATACCGCAGGTATAGGTGGGGTTTCTGCTAACTTTTATGAAATTAGAAAATCACCATATGATGTAAACACTAATGTTGAACCTATGATTAGCGGTAATTTAGATACAGGTCTAGTCAATAGAATACATCCCGCAGGTTATTCAGATACAGTAACTGATGTAAACCACATAAGTAAACATGCTTCAAACTTACAAGCAACTAAGTCTAATAGATTAAGGTTAAAAACAGCATCAACAGGAGTATTAGCAGTAGGAAGTTCTGGATTAAACATGGATATAAACGAGAGGGATTACTTTGTTTTAATAAATCCAGAAGTTACAGGTAATGATGGTGTTGTTAGTATAAGACCACACTTTGCTAAAATTAAAGATATTATTCAATTTGATAATTATGGAGATGGGATAGAGTTTGAGCCTAGATATCCTTCACCAGTTCCTAACGGAACATCATATGAGATATATCAAGGCCCATTAAAAACAAACACCAGTGTAGTGGCTGTATCATATGGAGTTAGAGGTAATAGTACTGCTTCCAATTCTATTCTATCCGATAAATATGATGTTAGTAATGAAGTAAGTAGACCTACATGGTACTTTTATGAAGATAGATTAACCAAAAAAACACACTTAGATTACAGTACAAAGTATCAATTAACCAGTTGTAGATTCTTTAAGAATTGGACTTCATTTGGAGGTATTGCGTTGAATAATAGTGCCGGTACTTATCACACTAACACGATTAATACCACTTATTTAAACTCAAATGTATTTCATGGTCACACTGTGTGGGCCGATATAGGAGGGGTAAAAAAGAATCTAGGAAATTTAGTTACCTATCATAATAGTACTCCTACATTAGACGATGTAAAATATGACATTCCTACTGCTACTGATGTTACAGGAGGACAGTCTGCTGCAACTATATATTACGGGAGAACAGTATGCCAAAGTGTGTTCTTAACTGAACCTGAATACGGGACTATAATTAATGATATTGGGTCAAAAGGATTAGATGCGGTAATAGTAGATAACCAGAAAGTAAAGGATAAAGCAGAAACAAATTATGAGACTGATTCTGCTAGTGCTTTTGACCCTATCAGTTGGAAATTAGCATTTCCTAACCTGTTAAGAAATGCACATGATAGAAACTCTAATCATGCTAATTATAGTAATAATGTTAATTACACTCATGTTCATGCTAACTTAACAGGCCCGATAAAATACATGCATTACCAATCTTCTAATTTAAAGAACAATGGAGTTACTTCTATAATAAATACCGTGGTTAACTACCCTAGAAATAAGGCGACTCAACTTGCTGAAGTAACTACTTTTGACCAAGCCGGTGTTCAGTTCTTAAAACTTAAGAAAAATATGCCATTAATTATTAGAAACCCATTAAAGACAGGTATAATTGGATTATATAAATTACCATATACAGCAACAAGTAGTAGTGTAGGAGGATACAAAATCACATTAAATCAAATAAGAGAAAACTTTGATTGTAGAGATGATGATTTTATTAAAGTAGGAGATGCACTTATAGTTAAAGATGTATCATATATGGTATCCGCTATCGCTAACCCTAGTGTAACTAATAAGAACCAGACATTAACAGTAAATAAATCTAAAGGAGATAGAGAGTTAATTTATTCTGATATGTCATCTATTTCTACATTTACAGCAAGCACTATCTATATTAATAATTGGAATGGTGCACTTGTTGGGGATTTACCTATTGATACTGAAGCCCATTATGTTAGTAATACATTCAAAAGACTAACCATCAATGGAAATACTATATCAAAAGAAAAGTCTACATTGAATGATAACAAATTAATCTTTTTATCTGGAGAGTTTGCTGGATTAGATATACCTATTGATTATGGTAATTCTATTAATAACCAAATACAACTAAAAGAACCTAATAAGCAATTTTATATTCCTAGTTCTATATCTGCTACGAACAATCCTTCATTCATTAACTATGTAATTGGCAATTTTGCAATAGACGAAGAAGTATTCAATGGCACAGTCGAAAATACTGAACCTAGAAACGAAGGAGGTATGATAACATACAAAATATCAGGTAGAGATAGACTATCTAAACTATTGAATAATACTATAAATAAAAATCTAAAATATACTAGCGATGTACTTCATTCTAGTCTAGTGCCTATGTTTACTAAAACATTAACAATAGCAGTAGCAGGAAATATAATAACTACAAGCAATCAATTTACTAGTGCTGCTGCTAGTAGTCTCAAGAAATATGATTTATTATTTAAATATGCAACAATGGAATTAATAGGAGAGGTAAACAGTATATCTGGAAACACAGTAACAATGATGGATAACTCACTTATTTACCTATCTACACCTGGAAATATAAAGGCAGTTAGTCTTAGTAACGACACTACAAACAAATTTATGCTAACTGGATTTAAAGCATTAAGTGTAAACCCTACTGCTTCGTCTAATCCGACAGATTTAATATCTGCTGGAGATAAAGGAATGGTATTTATTGATGGGGATGAATTAACGTATGCTGCTGATAGAAGCCAATCAACAAAGAACCTTTCCTATTCTTCTTCTAATGGTAATTACCATGAAAATAAATCATTAGGGTTTGATGTAACTGAAGTTAAAGGAATTAAAAACAATGATTCTAAGTTTGCATTTAAGATAGGAGATGAAAGTACTCCCATAGTAACAGAAATAAATAAAATGATTCCTTCTTCACATAATTATTATAGTATTTTAGATATAACTGAACAGTCAGGTTCAGACACCACGTTGACAGTTGCTCCTAACTTCCCAGTTGTATTAGCAAGCATAGAGAAAAACCCTAGCGATACTAGGTTCAGTCAAGAGAATGACGCATATTTATATTTTTTAAATAGGAATATCCCAAATGGAGGATTTATACACAGGTTAAATTATGAACATACTGGTGCTAATTATACCCACGATTTAACATTTAGATATCAAGATTTACAAAAGTTTACATCAGGTACACTGTCTAAAGTTAACATAAATGACTCACATCGTTCTATCTATAATGAATTAAATGCGTTACCTATTATGGCTGCTTCTCCAGCATATAGTATCAAAGGGTATGATGGCTCATCATATACCACAGCAGAGTTAGACCTTTTGTTAACTAAAGGAACACAGCCTATAGAAGGCAGTAACATTATAGATGCTAACTACTCACAGTTTTACAAAGATAATATCTCAAACTACCCATTTAAACTATCAGATAATTCTGAGATAACACCACCAAGACAATTCATTAATGGTCTTACTGTTGATAGTTTAGTATATGCAGGTGGTGATATGAGTGGTGGTTCTAGCCATACAAATGCTGGCAATTTAAAATTAACACCATCTATGTTAGCAGGTGACGGCCCTACTTCTGTACACACTAATGGTAGTGTTAAATTAATAAACATAGACCCCAAGGTAAAAAACTATGAATTAATGGCAATTGGGGATATATATCCTGAATCTAAATTAAGACATAATCATATTGGTTACAGTGCCAAATCATTCTCGTCATATGGTATGTTACTGGAAACGCCAGAAACAACGGGTAACACAGTAACCCATACTAATTATACAGGCGATACAAAAGAAGTATTATCTAAAGATAGTAACTTTCAAACTGCTAAAATAAATGCTTCTTCTATAACAAGTAATGCAATAAAAAGATGGGGTGTAATGAGATTAGTAGAAGCAACATATGATTGGCATTTTAATCCAGTAGACGCAGAAAATATGCCTAAAACATCTAAGATACCTACGTTACCTAATTTTCAATATTGGAGATTTAGTGAACCAATTCAACCAACCACAGGGAATGGTGCTGCAATTACATATGTAGATACAGATTATAATGAAGGAGAGTTATTCTTTAAGACAGACACTAATACACCATCTACCTCTAATAGACAAACAGTTACATTTGTTCCTAATGATATACTGTATAATGCTGCAAGTGGAAACATAATAGCAATATACAAAGGAACATCTAATGTATCTACATATGGCTCATCACCCATATCACCATCTGGTGACTGGTTGCTATTGGCAGAGTCTAGTGCTAATATGCCTCTATATGTATTGCGACAAGAATCTACAACTACTTTATCAAACACCTTGAGTCTAGGTGCACCTAATAACATTCCAATTCTAAACCATCGTTGGCCTGGATTAATGCCATTCAATCTTTATTCAGATACAGGAAATGGTATAGACTCATTAGCAGAAGACTCCATAAAAATGACTAACGTATATCTTGCTAGAGAACCAATAGATAAAGATTATTTTGATTATAATATACTTTCAGGAGCATTTGACCCTCAAAATGTATTAATGCCTTTAATATCAAGAGTAGATAGAAATAAAAACTCTACAAATAAGAAAAACTATGCTATATCTGCATGGCATGATACCGAACAATGGGAATATCAGAGGTCTAACTTCCATGACCAATCTAGTAGTACTAGTGGTTCTACTATTGCTGCTCCACCTTATTACCATATATCCAGAGTTATGTCTGCATTAGCACAAGAAACATTTGATTCTGCGTCTAGTGTGTCAGGGCAAACAAATAAACCAAGAAAGTATCTTATGGGTACAGGGCATGTATATGATAATTGCACTGCTCTCTTTAGAGATATACAAAACAGTTTTGATGCTATGGAATACAATTTAGACGATTCAAGTGCTCCTTTAGATTTGGCTTCTTTAACTGAGTATACAGCGTTTGACCCTTCAACTGCGGAAAATGACCAAGACCAACATGGCCCAAATGTAATGATTAAAAGAAAAGGTAAAAATGCAGCATTTGTTGGGACTAGAACGATACAAAGACCACTTGCCCATGAAGAAGGTAGAACAGCGGCAAGTAGAACAAGTCACCATCAGGCTAATGATGTAAATAGTGGTGAATTATTTAATGCTCAAATGTATTTAAAACCTAAGATTAATCTTCTTGGTGTTACTGGTAATACTCTTGCTTCTAAAGGAGCAACGTTATCAGGGTCAACGTTAACATTTCATATGAATGATAACTCTATACATAACTGGTTAGCATTTGTAAATAATTTAACAGGTTATTATTTAGTGTCTGATAAAACAAATGAAGGTAGTTTACCAATAAATGCTTCTAATACCCTTGCTAGTTCAATGTCCAGTACTTCTACCAGTATGACTTTATATGATGGTACTCTATTCCCTAATAAGGGAATTATTTCTGTTAATGGTACTTTTACTCATTCGAGAGGTACATTTGTTTCAGATGAGATTATATCATACTCAGGAAAGACTGGAAATATTTTAACTGGGCTTATTAGAGATTATACTTCTGTAACAGATACAACAGATTCATTAGCAACAGACTTAATCAGTACACCGCCTTCTCATATTCAAAGTGCAAAGGTTGTTTTACGTAGTACAGACAGTGAGGGAACACCTGTATACATAGGTAAAATATCATCTCACTCTGTGTCTGCTGTAAGTGCTAATAGTGTAACTAGAACACAACATTCTATTGTGTTAGATAAAGCATTAACTATTAGTGCTCATGGTGCTACTTTTAGATTAATGAGAGTAGCAGATACTACATTTAAAGATACACCTGAATATTTTGATATTAATAAAATGTATGATACAGGATTGCAGTATAACAAAGATACTTCTAATCTATTAACAGGTGGTGCAGGTATAGGTAATGAATATAGCGAGGGTGTATATTCAATGCACTTACTTGCTGATATAGATACTGCTAATAATTATGTAGAAAGAAGAGATGTATCTAGCGTAGAAACATTGTTTACTCATGGAAAAACATATGATTGTTATGTTACTGATGGTAAAAATAGTGAAAGAAAATCTTTGAACGTTGACTTAGGATTATCAGGCGATAGTAAAATTAGATTTAATTATGATGGTAGTTTAAATGGTATAGGTATGGTTTCTTTTGGTGAAGTATTTACTATTACATCACCGTCACAGATAACAAATACACCAACTAAATTACATTTAGGAGTAAGTGTGTCATTTGGTACAGATGCAACTACTGCGATAGAAGAAATATTAGAGGAAAATGATGTAGACATTGATTTAAAAGATAAAAATGTAACATATACTGGAAATATTGTAGAGTCAGTTAGCGGTTCAGAAATAACTTTAGTTGATAATGCTAAGGGACTGGTAAATAATGATTTTATTTATACACAGGATGCTAATTTCATAGGGCAGATAGCAAGTATAAGCAGTAAAATAATAACAATCAAAGATATGGATGGAGATGGAACATATGATTTATATCATACCCCTTCTACATATGATGAATTAACATTATATACAAAGAAACCATTCGTTTTAACTACTAATTTTAATGAAAGTACGGTATTTAAAAGCCTTAATTTCTTAGCCGCTAAAGCAGGTTTAGAGTACACCTTTAATAATAACAAAATTGATTTACAGGATATAGATAATTACAGTACAAAGCGTAAGTTTTCTTTAAAGTATAATACAGGGGCTAATTTAATCTCCGTAGAAAATAATGAGAGCCTTTTTGATACTGCAACAAAAGTAATAGTTATAGGGGACAACGTTAAGGCTAGTATAGAAGACCCCTATGCTGATAACACAATTACATTGAAGCATATAGATTCAAATATAAAGGATGTTAAAGAAGCAAAAGTTAAGGCCGAGCAGATATTAGAACTACATAACACACCGGCAAAGAAAATCACGTTAAAAATGCAAAGAAAAGGGTATGAAACCATGAGGCCAGGAGATTTAATTTCATTAGATTTCCCTAACCATAACATACCTGCTGATGATTATATTGTATTTGAGATAGAAGATGCAATGGCCAAAATAGCCAATATAACAGTAGGCACTTTTAGTAAAACAATAGCAGAAAGGTTAACAGAACTACACTCAAGTCAAGATGATGGATTCACAAATCTATTTACATCAAACAGTACCGTAGAATTAAGAACTCAATTTATTAGAGATGTAATTACAATTAGAGAACAATCGTTAACATATATAATAACTTCAAGCATCGGTAACAGTATGGGTTATGGTGTACCTATTGGGTATTCTTCTAACATTAGTTACGGCACACAATCATCAGGGACATCATCAGGGGTATAGTTATGATAGTAGACGCAGGGAAAAAAGCATTATTAGATTTAGCAATAGCCGCTAACCAATTTAAATATATTGATATTGGTGACGGGGGAGATAATACTTCTACATCTCAGACTACTTTAGATAGAAGCATATTAACATCAACTAGCGGTGTCGCCATTGGAGATTCTACATATAAGAAGGAGGTGTCACCAACAAGAGTAGGTAAGACATTAATTTACGACATAACCTTAACAGGTGCAGAATTAGCATCTAATGTAATATCGGAAATTGGCCTGTTTAACCATGCAGGTACTATGTTAAGTAGAGTTAATTTTAAGCCTATTGGCCCACTCGCCGCAAGTGAAACTATTAGTTTTACCTTTAGAATGGAGTTGGCATAATGCCTAATAACCCGAAATTTATCAGTACACTATCATCTGCCATTACCGGTAGTGCTAATACTAACGCTGATGATAGACTAAAGGATGGAACAGATACCTTAAACGCTAATTTAATTAACACGCTGAATATTGCTAGTGCTGGTTGCTTCGTAGTTTCTGGTGGAAACATAACGATTGGTACGGGGTCTACATATAGCACATATGCTTTGACCGAAATTAAATATTTTAGAGATGGTAAATACCGTACTCTTTCTGCTGTATCTGCTCAAGAACCAACATGGGCTAAGAACGCCTCAAATGATTGGTTTGGTTTAATTGTAATTGCTCTTAATAATACAATAGCGTTTAGAGGAAGCACTGCATTAGGCGCAACAATTGTAGATGGAGCATTACCACTTCTAGGAGATATCCCTGTTGCAGCAGTACAAATATCAAAAGCATTAGGTAACAATGTAACAGGTAGAAAGATACAATTTTTAGGAATGGATAAACTAAACTCTGAATTTTCTGCGGTTAATAATGGCACTGAAACTCTCAGAATTAATAAAGAAGGTACTATTACTAAAACAGTATCAGGTACAGAAACAACTCTAACTCTTCCTTCTACGACAGGTACTCTTGCTTTATCTGGGGCATCTGTAAACTATACACAATTAACAGGTACACAACCAAATATGTCTGCTGGATTAATAACTTCAGGTAATCTTGGTGATGCTTTTATTGCATCATCAGGTACTTGGAATGCTAAACAAAATGCATTAACTTTTGGTAAAGCAAATACTAATACATTAAAGTTAGAAGAATTAGTTGCTACTAATGATGTATTATTAGCAGGTACTAATCATGTAAAAGGATTAACATATGCACAATTAAAATCCGCTATGTCCTTTGTTAAAGAAGATGTAGGGCTACCTAATGCAGACGATAAATCATCTGCTACAATTAGAAGTGAAATAATAGCGAGCAACATACCTAATTTAGATTCTAGTAAAATCGCTACGGGGATATTACCTGCTAATAGAGGAGGTACAGGATTATCAGCATTAACTACGCTATTAAATACAAACACTACTAAAGCAAATGTAGGGCTTGGTAGTGTAGATAATAAGTCATCTTCCACATTACAGACAGATATTCTTTCTGCTGCTAGTGCATCGGATGTAGGATTAGGAAATGTAACTAATGTAAGCCAATCAGCAATACAGTCTGCTACGTTATCTGCGGCTAGTGCGTCAGATGTAGGGCTTGGAAATGTATTGAATAAAAAGCAAATAAGTACATTCAAACAAAATGAGCCACCTACTGCAACCGCAATAGGCGACCAATGGTATGATACTAATGATAACAATAAATTGTATGTTTCTGAATCAGTAGGAGCAGATGAAGTTGCGTCAGGAGAATGGGTTTTAGTTGGGTTCAATAAAACAACAGTTGGTCTAGCAAATGTAGATAATGATTCCACAGCAACAATTAGAGCAGGTACTACTGCTTCTAATGTAGGACTAGGCAGTGTAACTAACCTTTCTGCTGCTGATATTCGTTCAGGCACTACTGCTTCTAATGTAGGATTAAGTAATGTAACTAACTTAAGTGCAGCCGATATCAGAGCAGGTACAACAAAAGCAAATATTGGATTACCAGATGTAGAAAATAAAACATCTGCTGTTATTAGAGGAGAAATAGTAGAGGCTAACGTGCCTAATTTGAATGCTAGTAAAATCACTACTGGAACTATACCTGCTGTAAGAGGTGGAACAGGATTAACAGCACTAACCACCTTACTTAATTCAAATACTACTGCTAGTGATGTTGGTTTGGGTAGTGTAACTAATGAAAGTAAAGCAACTATGTTTACTAATCCTACTTTAACAGGAACAATAGTCCTTCCTGGAATTAGTGACTTGAAAAGTGCAGTTGATGCAAACACAGTAAAAACAGTTAGAACTGATGCACAAATTAATACTTTAGCACAGGCTAAAATAACTGCTTTGATTGGTGGTGCTCCAGATAGTATGGATACATTAGTTGAATTATCAGAAGCATTAAATGACGATGATGATTTTGCTGCTACTATTGTAACGCAAATGGCTACCAAGACTAAAACATTCAAGCAAGATGCAATACCTACTTCAACGGCTGTTGGAGATTTATGGATAGACACTAATGATAATAATAAAATATATCATGCTGCTAGTGTTGGTTCTGATGCTGTTACAGCAGGTGAATGGGTAGAAGTTACTATCAATAAAACCACCATAGGTTTAGGTAATGTAACAGATGTTAGTCAATCTGCTATTCAATCTGCTACTATTGCTGCAATTACTAAATCAGATGTAGACTTAGGTAATGTAGAAAATACTTCTGATTCTGCTAAACCCGTTTCTTCCGCTTCTGCTACTGCTATTGCATTAAAGGCTAATATTGCAAGCCCTACTTTTTCAGGTACAGTAGGTGGTATTACTAAAGCAATGGTAGGATTAACTAATGTTTCAGATATAACTACTGCCGCTATGAGAGCAGGTACAACAGCAGAAAATGTAGGTCTTGGTAATGTAACTAATGTTAGTCAAGCAACTATTCAATCGGATACTTTATCGGCTGCGAGTGCATCAGATGTTGGTTTAGGTAATGTAGCAAACACAAGACAGACTGAAACTTTTGTTGCTGATAATGCTCCTACTGCTACTGCTGTTGGAGATTTATGGATTGATTCAAATGATAATAATAAGATGTATAGAGCATCAGCAACAGGTAGTAGTAATTGGGTTGCAGTATCAATAGGTAAAGGAGCGTTAGGATTAGTAAAGGGTGATGTAGGATTAGGAAGTGTAACCAACGCAAGCCAAGCAACTATTCAATCAGACACTCTTAGTGCTGCTTCGGCTGGTGATGTAGGATTAGGAAGTGTAAACAATACTGCTGATAGTGCTAAACCTGTATCTACTGCTCAACAAACGGCATTAAATCTGAAGGCTACAATAGCCTCTCCTACTTTTACAGGAACTGTGGGAGGCATAACAAAGGGTATGGTAGGATTAGGAAGTGTAACTAATGTAAGTGCTGCTTCTATTCAGGCTGGAACTACTGCTGCTAATGTTGGTTTAGGTAATGTTGACAATGAAAGTAAGGCAACTATGTTTAATAATCCTACTCTTACAGGAACAATAGAAATACCAAACATCAGTAACTTAGAAACTGCGGTTTCTACGAATACAGGTAAAACAGGAATTACATCTGGACAAGCAACCGCAATAACATCGAATAGTGCTAAACCAAAAGTATTCTATGCTGACACCCCACCAACATCAGTTACAATAGGTGATGTATGGTTTAGAACTAGTACTGTTAATGGAGTTGTAGAAGAACAAATTAAACAGTATAGGGCTAATGCAGTAGGAATTAGTGGCATAGTTGCAACAGGTACTAGTGGTAATGGATGGAAGGTTGTCGTACCTGTTGCAAGCCGACTAAATGAACCTGTTGAAATTAATGGTGTATCATTCCACGGTGGTTCTAACATAACTGTTACAGCAGCAGCAGGTACATTAACAGGAAATGCATTACCAGGTGGAGTAACTTCTTCATCATTAACAACGGTTGGAACAATAACTACGGGAAATTGGCAAGGGACTGCCATCAGTAAAACTTACGTTCATAATTCTGGAACTTGGGCTAATTCTGAAATTTCACAAGCAAGTGTAACTCAACATGAAGGAGCAATATCGGTAGGTAACAGCCAATTATCTGGAGCAACTAATTTGGGTAAAGCATTACTAGGGGTAAGTAATTTAGGTAATAGCCAAACAAAGTTTTTGAAAATAGTAACTGATAATACTGGAGCACATACTATTACCACAAGAACAGATGCAGAAGCAAGGTCAGATATTGGAGCAGGAACAAGCAATCTTGCAGTAGGCTCAGGCTCAGGAGATGCGTTAGCAGGTAATACTTCAATACCTGTTGATTTAACGTCAGATGGTACAGGTGTAGTTCATGCAAACAATTATACTAACACTCAATACTCAGTAATGGGAGCAAGTAACAGTTATGCTTCTGGTTTAGTTGCGAGTGGTAATAGCACACATGCTAATAAGTATCTTAGACAAGATGGAACATGGGTTGTACCTCCATCTGAATCAGGCGGTATATCAAGTTTAGCCGCGGATACTACACCACAATTAGGTGGAGATTTAGATGCTAATGGCCATAAAATAAAGGCAATAGGTAATGCTGATTTAATATTTGAAAAGGCACAAGGAAGTTTCTTATTCAAAGATACTGATTCGGCTAACGCTAGTGTTACAATTGGGCCAAGTTCTATGAAGTTTGATTTTCAAACAGAAGGCGGTGCTAGTGGTGGAGAGGCTGTATTCCAATATGTAGACTCTGGAGGTACTGCTAGAAACTTTATGACTGCTAGTTCCAATACAGTAGCAATAGAAAATAGAGCAGCAAACGGAGAAGTTCATATTTATGGAAATACATCTACTGCGGGTAGTGGTGGTAGAACTCTAGTAGCATCTTTTAGAGATACAGACATAACTACACAAAAGAAAATTATTGTTAATGCTCAAGGAGAAGGAATATCATTTGCTGATTCAGATGAATCTCATTTTGTTTCAATAATACCTCATGCTACTATAACAGCAAGTTACGGTATCACACTCCCTGCTGCACAAGGCGGTGCTAATACTATATTGAAGAATGATGGTTCTGGTAACTTAAGTTGGGCTGCTGATAATGATACTACATATTCAGTAGGTAATAATGGGTTAACTAGCGTCAATTTCACATCTTCTATTGTTAATACTATTGCTACCAATACCGCTAAAACAGGAATAACAAGTGGTCAATCATCTGCTATAACGGCTAATACAGCAAAGACAGGTATATCTACTGCTCAATCAAACGCTATATCAGCAAACACATCAAAAACAGGTATAACAAGTGGTCAAACATCTGCCATTACTGCTAACACTTCTAAAACAGGTATAACTTCAGGACAGACTTCTGCCATTACTGCTAATACCGCAAAGACAGGTATATCTTCAAGCCAGTCTAGTGCTATAACTGCTAATACTTCTAAAACAGGCATAACAACTACTCAAGCAGGTCATATAACTGCTAACAATGCAAAGGCAGGAATAACCTCTACTCAAGCAGGTCATATAACTGCTAATAATGATAAAATAAGTTTTACTGCCGCATCAGCAGTTAATACTAACACGGCTAAAACAGGAATAACATCAACACAAGCGACTGCTATTTCTAATAATACAGCCAAAACGGGTATAACATCCACTCAAGCCACTGCTATAAGTAACAATACTGCAAAGACAGGAATAAGTTCAGGACAGACTTCTGCTATATCTGCCAATACAGCAAAGGTAGGTATTACAACTACGCAGCGCGACCATATTACTGCTAACAATGCTAAGGTAACTAACACTGATGTTAACGTTTCTGAGTCTGTTTTAAAGACTAGACTTGCTAGCGGTTTTGGTACTGCATTACAGATAGGTGATGATGGAACAACCACTACTTTCCCTGGAAATGTAATAGTAACAGGCACTACAACTACTGCCAATGTACTAACTACTTCTGTATCTAATGGAGTAGTGTTTGAAGGAGTTAATAGTGACAACATTGATATGATTTTAAAATCTGCTGTTGCTACCAGTAATAAAACAGTAACTATACCAAACGCTACGTTTACAATACCAACACAAGATACGACATATTCAGCAGGTAGTGGATTAACATTATCCGGTACAACATTTACACCGAATCTTTCAGCATCACATATCCCTGTTTTAGCAGCATCAAAGATAACAAGTGGAACTTTAGTAGATGCTAGAATACCAAACCTTGCTACTTCAAAGATTACCAGTGGTACTTTTTTAGATGCTAGAATACCTAGTTTAGGAGCATCCAAAGTAACCAGTGGGTCATTCCATGTAGATAGAATACCAAGTTTAGCAGCATCTAAAATTACAAGTGGTGCTTTGGCAGATGCAAGAATACCAAGTTTAGCAACGTCTAAAATTACAAGTGGTACTTTTGCTGCTGCAAGGATTGCAGATAACTCAATATTAGAACCAAAATTAAAGGCTACTAACACACCAGGCTCAAGTCAAGATAATTATCTTTTAAGTTATGACCACGCTACAACAGGATTTACTTGGATAGCGGCGGGTGCTGGCGGAGAGAACAATCAGAATGCTTTCAGCAATGTAGCAGTAAGTGGGCAAACAACTGCTGCGGCTGATTCAGCAACTGATACTCTAACATTAGTAGCGGCTGGTGGTATGACTATTACTACAAGTGGAGATGCAGTAACTTTGAGTTCTGCTAACACGGACACTAACACCCAAAGAGCAGCAGGGACTAATATGACATTAAGTGGAAACACATTAAATGTCGATGATGCTTTCTTAAAGAATAATGCCAATGATGCAACTTCGGGTGTAATTACTGCTGCCGGTTTTACCACAACAGGTAATTGGACTTTTGATGAATCGGATTCAGGAACAGTTGCGATTGCGACTATTCAAGATTCAGGGAGTGGGTTTAACGATGTTAATACTGAACTGATGACATCTGCTGCAATACAAGATAAGATATTATCTTACAGTTATGTTACGGCTAATCAGAGTACAACTGGAAATGCGGCCACCGCTACTAAGATTACTTCTATTACAAATAGTAACATTGTGCAATTAATAGCATCACAAACTCTAACCAATAAAACAATTAATGCAAGTAATAATACTCTAAGCAACATTGCTAATAGTGCATTAACTAATAGTAGTGTAACAATTAACGGTGTAGCAATATCTTTAGGTGGTTCAGTTACAACACCCAATACTGTTTACACTCATCCAACAACAGCAGGTAACAAACATATTCCTACTGGTGGTGCTTCTGGCCAATTCTTGAAATATACTTCAAGTGGAACTGCTGTATGGGCTACTCCTAGTTACACTACTAACACTAACACTAATCAATTAACCACCTTTGACATACATGATGGAGATGGTACACAAGTTACTATGGCTCATAATAGAGAGTTAAAGTTTGTTGAAGGTGCTGGTCTTGACATAAACTTTACAGATGTATCTCCTGGTTCTAATGAAGACCCATTCGATTTAACTTTCAAGATTTCTGATAATGGTATAGGTGCAGACCAACTGAATGTTTCTGGCAATGGAACATCAGGATATGTTTTAACTTCGGATGCAGATGGTTCATTTAGTTGGAGTGCAAAGACAACAAACACTAACACAACATATAGTGCAGGTTCAGGCGTTACACTTTCAGGTACAGCATTTAGCCACACAGCACATACCGGAGAAGTTACAGGAGCAACAGCATTAACAATAGCAAGTAGCGTAGTTGATGAAGCAAATCTAAAGATTTCAAACACTGGTAGTAATGGTCAATTCTTATCGAAACAATCTGGTAATACAGGTGGATTAACTTGGGCTACACCGACTAATACAACTTATTCTGTTGGTGCTGGTGGATTGACTCAACAAAACTTTACTACTACACTAAAAACTAAATTGGATGCTATTGCTGCCTCGGCTACCGCTACTGTTGATTTAACGGTTGATGGTGCAGGAACGGTTCATGCTAATAATTACACTAATACCACATATTCGGTTGGTGCAGGTGGCTTAACACAACAGAACTTTACTACTACACTAAAAACTAAATTGGATGCTATTGCTGCTAGTGCAAACAATTACGCCCTCACCGATGATTTAGCATCAGGAGAAATTACTCAATTAAAAAACATAGGTTCTTCAACAATCTCAGCAACACAATGGGGTTATCTTGGTGCTGCGTCAGGAGCAATTACTAATACTGATACTAATACAACCTATTCAGGCGGTACTAATCTAACTTTGAGTGGTACTACTTTCAATGTAGATGATGCTTTCTTAAAGAATAATGCCAGCGATACAACTTCAGGAACATTAACTGCGGCTAATTATGTAACAGCAGGGTCAGTGACAATAGGTACAAGTATTATTCATCAAAATGACACTAACAACAACATGACTTTTGGAACAGATACTCAAACTTTCAAAACAAATAATACAACTAGATTAGACTTGACCGATAGCGGTCTCAGAATAGGAGGCAGTGGAGTAAGAGTCACTACAATTGAAAACAATGATTCTCTAGGTACATCAGATACTAAATTATGCACTCAAGGAAATGTAAAAGCATATGTTGATGCAAATGCCGGTGGTGGTGGTGGTAGTAGTGATTTCTATATGGTTGCTGAATGGAACGACCAATACTTTACTGATGCACTTAGAAATGGTAAAAGATTCTCTTTCGGTGCAGGTATGAATAACAATACTAACACGGATTCAGGAACAATAGGAACAGAAGTAATCCTACCTAAAGCATGTGTTCTTAAAGAAATGCACTTTTGGATAGGAAATGTAGGAGCAGAGGTTGGCTCAAATAACTTCAAAATAAGAATTGATAAAAACGGTTCAGAAATTGCCACAGATTATACATTTAATATGAGTGGTAGTGGTGGAGCACATGTTCAAAAGAGTTTTACTCCTGATGTTTCTTTTGCAGATGCAGATACATTCAATTTAACATTACATGATGCGGCTGGTTCAACTTATAGTTCTCTAAACCAAATAGGTAGAGTAAGAGTTACATTTAGATTTGAACTAAGTTGAGGTGATTAAATGACAGAATATAATGAAGACGGATATAAATATGGCCCTGCACCAACAGATGCAGAACTATGGGATATGGTAAGAGCAGGTAGAAATTGGGTTATGGAAACCTTTGTAGATTGGTATCAAAGTAAACCTTTAGTATTTAATGCCTTAACTACTGCTAGACAAACACAGTTAACAGTATATAGACAAGCACTACTAGACTTCCCTGAAGATTTAGAAACTTATTTAGACGGAGATAAACCATTTGGTTATGGTAAATATTATCCGGCACAACCTACTTTCTTTAGTAGTCACCCGCTAGGTAGAATACATACTCCACAGACACAAACAAGTATTGTAGAGTGATTTAATGAATTGGTATAATATCATTAAAGGTGAGAAAGATGGCGGTACTTGTTACCGTGATGCTTATGACTGGATGACAACAAAAGGACACGAAATGGGTGATAGTGCTAAATTAGCACACGCTACTGTAACTGGTGTAGGTAATAATGTAAAGGGTATAGAATACGGCCATGCTTTTATTCTAATAAACGATTCTTTTGTTATAGACGTAGCAACAGGAAAAGAATTACTGATTCCTAAAGATATATACTATAAGACAGGCAACGTAAAGGACGTTAAACTGTATACTTTTATGGAAATGTTAAAGGTATCATTAGAACAGAAAACATCTGGGCCTTGGGAAGGGAAATGGTGGTTATGATAGACATTGAGAATAGCCGATAGTTCACATTTCAATATGTTCTTCATACCATTGATAACATGGTATCAACCATAGTATTGAACATAGTGCAAGAGGTAATGCAACACCCTGATAATAGTATATTGGGTCATCTGTAAAAAGGTATAGAAAACTTAAGACAACTGGTTGATTGACTAGCCATCCAAACACCGGCCTCAAAGCAATCTTCGATGTCAGGAGCATAACGGCTCGCCCCAGTTATAACACTTAAGAACTTATTTATTTCTAAAACCAGATGAATTAAACCGATAGGTCTTATTACTTTTTGTGTTTTTTGAATTTTGCACAAAAAAAAATCAGTAGGCCTCCGCAGAAGCCAAGACTTTTTCAGACCATAGAGCGTTACACTCTCGGCATTCCCAAATCTTGAGCCTCTGCGAAGAACCTACATAAAAACCTAGTATTCTTCTAGGTACTGTTTCTTCCCCACAATTACTACACTGTTCCCTAAGTGCCACGTTCTTGTTCCTCGTTGATTAGATTTTCCATGTACTCTTCAATTGTTTGGTTAGATACTTTATCTGAACTAAACGCAGCAAAGAATAGCAAACTTATCACAAGGATAAAAACGAACCACAATATTACTTCTACTGTACCTACCATTACCACTCAACCTCCATTTTCTTTTCTTCTTCATCATCAATAGAATACCCCTTAACGAAGCCATTATCTTTACCATGTCTCCATAAGTCATATACTAATTGACAATCCTTTACACAATATTCAGCAACTTCTCTATAGCCGCCGGCCTTCCAAACAACAGGTGCATCTGCACTATCCATTATTTTCTCCGAACCTAGTGTGTGTTGCACTAGATTGTTTAAACTATATCTTTGTCCTGATACTGAACTAACCATTCTACTGGTATCCAAATACTGTTTTGTATTGAAGTATTTGTTGATACAATAAATATCCATTGCATCTCTTAATACAGGTAAATCAAAGGCTGCTATATTATGTCCTAATAGTATGCCACCTTCCTTATGTAAATCATCTAAGTCAAACTTTAGTTCCCTTAGTGTCTTTATTACAGTGCCACTTTTCTGTAAATCATCTAATGATTTCATTAGTTCCTTTTCTACATAGACAGTACCTACACTTCCATCCCATGTGCAAACTACTGATGGTTGAAACATGTGTGTATTAGACCAACCACCAATCTCATTGGAGAAGTTCTTAGTCTCAATATCTATTGCTACTACTTTACTCATCCAATCCACACTCCTATTAATGCCAATGGGATTATTAGTGCTAGTTGAATAATAAGTTTAATCACTATTGCCACCCCATAATGTACTTAGTGTCCTTTCCCTTTCTTCTTTAGGTTCAATAATTTTAACTATCTTCTCTCTCTTCAAGAATGTAACAATACTATTCTCACCTATTGAAAGATTATCATATGCAGACCACCCTTCTTCACCTTCAGCATTAAGATTGTCTATCATATTTTTAGGGCCATTTATTATATTGAATACAAGAAACTTATATTCATATTTACTTCCATCATAACTCATGTTTTAACTTCCTTTAATTTAACGTATGCGCTTTTATCTATTCTATTTTCTTCAAAATGTTCTTCTATACCTTTCTTCCACCAGTTGTATACAGTTGCTTGACTCTTTTTAGTCTGTTTTCTGACTTCTTGTAATAACAGTGCTTTGTGTACCCATCCGTCTTTTTTATCCATTTTAGTGTATAGTGCTTTAAATACTCCTATATTGGCTTGTTCTGAAACCACTTGCCTTTCTACTCTAAGGGCTTCATCTAGCCATGATACGAGACTCTTATAACATTGTCGAACTAAATATGCAGCCTGTTGTACGTTTTTCTGAGTGACAATAAACCGTTTACTCTTGTCTTTTATGCTAGGGGCTTCTGCTATACAACACAATACTGCCAACTTTTGTATGTGTTTTAATATCCTATTAATGAATGTCTCAACCGCACTGAATACTTCAGGCCTACTATGCGTAATATATTCTTCCATTAGAATACATTCTCTGAGCAGGGCATCATTAGCATCTTGCGATACACGAATAACATTGAGAGAGTTGCCACCAACCTCATCAAATCTTTCTTTGACACACTCATATATTTTCACTAATGCATTTGCATACTTTAGTTTAGGTGCTTCTTGTGGTTTTATAGTTCCAAAGTCGGCAATCAACTGTCTTCTCATTTTCTTCTGTACATCCTGTGGTACTTCCCAAATAAAAGTCAACAATCTTTGTAGAACACCCTTCTCTGTAATAACAGCAGTCAGTGTCTTTGGTATGTATGAAGTTGCATATACAGACCGTGTACATTTACATTCAATTGCTTCTTCTCCCTGCTTTAGTTTCTTTGTTATTATCCATGTTTCTCCATGTAGAGTATTCATAAATGTATTCAAATAAACAATAGCATTCTCTTTATGTTGAGACTGTTTAAAGATACCAGAATACTCAAACTCATCCCATACTGCTAACCCTTCACCTTCTAATTGGCCTGGAACTTGTATGTCTACTTCTACTGTTCTAGTTCTACCTTCTTCATCTTCAACTTCTTCTCGCTTTCTCTCAAATGAACCAATCAATGCTGCATCAGTGTAATCTGTTATGTCAAACAAATCAAATGCTGTACCATGCTTTTCATTAATCAACCTAAATGTCTCCTTAACAATAGGTAGATACCAATTAGTCAATGTTGACTTGCCAGTACCCGATGTTTGTAGCCAAAGAAACTGCAAACGAGTATCGTCAATATTTGCACCACTAGGTATTGCTACCATGTCTTTAACTAACTGGCCTACCATTGTAAAAAATGATAGTGTTGCCGGTGTGTAATTATAATTAGATGCTTTAACTGCATCTGCGGTATAACTAGCCGCTACAGCAGGTAATGATACTTTACGTATCTCTTCCTGCACTCCGTTATCTATAAAATTGTAGTATAGTTCATCTTCATTATTTAATTCCTTATTCATATTATCACTCTATCTTCGCTATTCAATACATCTACGATGCGCTCTGCTGTTTTTGTTCCTATTCCGTCTATTTTAGTTATGTCTTTTATGCCTGCTTCGCCTATTTCCATTAGTGAACCAAACTCATCAATCAACTGTTGTGCTTTCATTTCACTAACTCCTTTAATAGTTCCTAACAAGTTTATTCTTAAGTCATCGGTTGTGATTCTTTTTAATAAACTTGGTTTAATTACATTTCTTTCGATGGGTCGCATCTTACATATCGTAGTCATTATCTTTGCTGCTTTCCTTGGCCCTTCAACCCAAAATATTTTGACATCAGTATCTAAACTAATCTTACCAATAGCACCATAGAACTTATTCGTTATTAATTGTTCAGTCATATTGACATTAACATACTTTGGGTAATTCATAGCCTCATGTAATGAGCCATGTATTATTAAAAAACAATGTTCATAGTGTCTATCCATGTTATCTAATTGATTCCATAGTCTTTTGTTTATGATTGATTGGAGAAAGTCAATAGTAGACTTTGCCTCAAAACATACGTCTTGAAACACATAGTCCCCAATTTCTAACCATTGTTTTTCAGTCATCAGATTTAGTTTAGTCGCTTCTGATTTTACTGCACTATACAAATCTGAGTTTTCTCTACTATCTATTATTAATTTTGCTATCATTCTGGGTATCTCCAACATTTACCTACACAATATCCTTGTGGTACTAATATAGTATCGCAACTAGGAGCATGATACCCTTTAGATACCATCCACCTTACATTCTTTAAGGTTACTTTTTCATCCCAGTCTAACCATACGTCTTCATGTGCAACTATTGACTTAATTTCATCCATGATAATAGAAATTATTATCTCTTGTTTAGCAGGAGTTATCTCTCTTTCACCTATAGATAATATATCTCTATACCATTGAACTAGATATACTCTAGCATAATGTCCTGGGTTTTCTACCATAATAGAGTTATAGAGACATGGTAAAATTGGCAATTCTCCAGGTGGCTTAGGAGCAACTACTTCTATATTTGAAAGTTTCATAGATTTAACTCTATTCCACAACATAGGTTTAGTTCCATACGTCACAGTAGGGTGATTACCAATCATTGCTTTATCTAAAACAAAGGTTAGCCCTTGCTCTATATCATCTGTCGTTAAAGGAATGCAATAATACGGGCCTTTACTACTGAGATTGACTGTATTAGGTATTCTCCTAAGTCTATTAGTCTGCACACCTGTATTATCAAGGGTAGGACAAACTTTAGCCAACTCGGTAAAACTGCTTTGAATGCTTCTGATATCATCAGCCCTACCACCCATCACTATTATATGAAAACCTTTGCCACTGAAATACATTTTATTAGATATGTCTCCTTCTTTAAGAATATCCACCACTAATTTAAAATCTACCCATGCTGATTCTAATGGCTCATTATGAGCATCAAAATCTAAAAACATCCTGTCTTTTATACAAGATGACTCTACTTTAGAGTCAGTGGCATAGTGTTCAAAATCGTATACAGTAGTATAACAATTCATCTTACCATTAAAGGCATTCACCCATGTTAAAAACTCATCCTTATTTCTTACTATTACTCTCTTCATCTGTGGAGCGTCCTTTAAGTGACTCCCCGCCCAGACTTCCCTTGGGTATTTCATTTATATCATCCTCTTCATTTTTATTATTAAAATTTATTTTTGCGTTGTTTAATTCTTCTTTAAGTATATCAGCCACGACTGCTTGTATTTGGTACATAACCATCTTGTGAAACAATCTATCAAACGTATTAATCTCTTCATGCAGAGCAGGTAACTTAAGTGTATAAATTAATTGTACTTTATCTTCAAGACTTAAAATGCCAAATATCTCATTTGACATATCTGTAACTACTGCTTCAATGTTTCTGATATCATTAAATGTCCATTCTTTACCATTTAATAGTTTTATTACTTCTTCATGAATCATAACCATTCACTCTCCTGTGCAGCAGGACATATACTGTAGAAACTACAATGTGAACATGTCTTGTAGTAGTACTTGGCTGTAAATTCTTTACGTTCATATGCATGTAACAGTTGTGCCATTCCATTCATTACTGCATTGTAACTACTCTTCTTTACAGGCTCTACATGTATGTAATTAGATGCAGGATAATACCAACCCCAATTGGTTACTGGTATATCTCTACTAACATTAGCATTCTTTAGGCTCTCATCAGTAGCGTTCTCTATTAACATCTTATAGAAGGCCATTTCTTTTCTCATCATAGTCATCTTGTAATCTTTCCAAGGCCCAGTTTTTAACTCGATAGGAATGTATTTGCCATCTTGTATAAACACTCTATCTATTATACCTTGAAGGTGTACAACGTAATCTCTCTCTAATATATATTTAGGGTTATAAGAATGAGGGATAGTTATCTCTGCATCCAACATTATCTCATTAACAACAGGAAGATACTCTTCTACTGAATCTTCCTCTTTAGATTTCAAAAACCTATCTGCTTCAAATGTTGATATTATCTTATACATGTCACTATACCCATCTATCGGGTGTAGACTCATGTTATATTCTACTAATTCTTGATAGGATAGAGTCTCTGCTTTCTTCACATCGAACTCATTAAAGAAGTCCTCTCTACTGTTATGTACAGCAGTTCCTTTAATCATAGCCTCTGAAGTTGATTGAGGTAATCTATGTATATAGTTATACTCATACTTCTTCGGACACCATTGGAATGTACCAAAGGATGATTTTGTTATCTTTAAAATCGGCTCGTCTTCATTATCATATCTTTCTGGAAACCATTTATAGGTAAACTCTCTTAATTCATCTGTCATATTTATTACCACCATTCATCTAATTTTGTTTGATTCACATCATTTCTTATTTTAGTTAAGTCCCATCCCATAGCATTGTAAATCGGTTCTGCTTTCTTGATTATAGAATCTGAGTAATGTCTATAATCAGGGATGTGTTTTGGCATAGCCTCCTTAGTTGGGGCTGCTATGTATGTCGGTCTCTTGTGTACTCCTGTAATAGGATTACAATACTTACTTCTTATAGGGTCATCTGTAACCCTAACATAGAAATAAGATTCATCTATAGGTATTTCATAGGTTTGATTCCACCAAATAACACCTTCTACTCCACTACCTATACTAGGTTGTTTACCTTCTAATGTCTTTAGTGCTAACTCATTACCACATTTACTACAAAAGGAATTAGAAAATTCTTTATGTCTCGCTATTGCTTCGGTAATAGTGTATTCTTTTTTACAAGAATAACACATGTACTGAAATCTCTCAGGTCTAAACCTGCTTCTGTTGGTTATCTCTTCCACTTCAATTTCACCATTCAATACTCTATTGTATTCTGCCTTGAGATAAGCAGTTATACTACTCTCACTTTCTTCATTAACCCATCTATTGAGAACTTCTAACTGGATAGTTTTAGCCAACGTTGTTATCGCTACTCTCTTAGCAGCAAATCCAGTCATAGAGAATTCTAGTTCATCAAGATATTCCCCATCTTTCCATGTTATCAAACCAGCGTTTCTGTTCTTAGTACATCCTACACCTAAAGACTGAAAGTATTTCTCAAACTCTAAGGTTACTGGGTGTTCCTCTAAGCCTAGAAGATTAGGAAAGTATTCTCTGACATGTACATTAAGCAATGCAAGAACTTCTTCAGCCCTATCCATAGGCATCTGTACATATATTGAATCCGTGTGTCCGTATACTACTTTCATAATTCCATCACCTTAAATGCTGCACACCTAATTGCTTCTCTAGCACTAGCAGTTATACTAGCGGCTAAATCTACATCAGCCCAACCAAAGCCTTGATATGCTGTGATACCGTAAAAAGATGCCATCAATCTTTTAACTGCAAGTTGATTACTGTTCCATTTAACTCGTTCTTCTTTAGTCGTTGCTGCTTTCATTTTCTTCTTGTAGTCGTCCCTTAACTCTTTAAGTTCTAAAACGGCTCTAGGTAATAGCCCTAGTTTATCTGTCTTAAAATAACGCATGTCTTCTTTAGTTGAATCACCAAAGTCTCTAGGTGTTAGAATGTTAACAGAGAATTCTGTCTGGGTCGCACTCTTAGTTTCCCAACTAATATTTCTTGCTATCATCATAGAAGGATACAATTGTGCAAAATCAAATGCTGCCACGCCTAGATGTAGGCCATTTGTTCCTTCTGTTGAAGGGTCATAAATCATAGCCCCTTCATAATTAACTCGCTCTCCCTTTTCACCGGTAGGTGCTTTCCACCAAGCGTTACGCATGAAGTATATGCCACCCATATTACTTGCGTAGAAACACGCTTCAAAGGGTGCTTTGAGCAATCTCTGTAATGCAATAACAGATTCAGACGTATTCATATTATCATCAATCTGAACTAGAAGTTCTACGTCAACCCTAGCATAATCTAAATATCTTTGAGTATCTTCGAGCCATCCTCTTTGGAAGAAATCATTCTTGTCTGGGAACTTTTCACTGACTAGTTTTTTAGTTCCTAACACTAATTCAGAAACATAGTCTAAAGCCAATGAAGGTAACATCCCTCTTTGTGAATCATTCCATTGTCTTTCAAATGCTAGGTCTAAATTAAGAACAAGCCTTCCACGTACTGGTTGCTCAACAGGAGAATAGTTACTTACGGCCTTTGTGATTTTAATACCCTCACCTGATTCAAAGAATACTCCTTTAACATTATGATAAGGAGATAAACGCCTAGGGTCTATACCATTAGCATGCAATCTTTCAATCAACTTAGGTAAATCGAACTTAGAACCAAACCATGCAATTAACATATCTGGGTCAGAACCTTCTATAAGTCTAACAAAACACTCTAACATATCATGCTCACTTTCATTAGGCTTACAATGACCTGTAACTTCACGTACAGCACCTAATGGTGTCCACCATAACACATTACATACACCTTGATATGTATCATAATAAGAAATACAGGTAACTGCACTATCATGTACACCACCTTGTTGCCATTCCATATCCCAATAGAACTTCCTAAGATTATATTCTGGCATATCATGTATATTATCAACAGCATATCTATATGAATACGCCACATCTGCTTCATATGTCTGCTTAAATTGTGACTTTAATGTTCTACCATACCACGGTTTAGGTGGAGACCATGTAACTTTAAGTAACTTATCATTATCTAAAGAAACATAGTCCCCTTCGCTGTACATAACATCCACAGTAAATCCACTTCCTCTTTCGTTTACACGCATAGTTCTCACCTTTCTGTCACTATCTTTCACAAAAAAATATGGAGGGGCTTCTGCATAGGAAACTTCCTTCTCTACTCTTAGTCCATCCTTATCTCTCCATCTGAGACCTATCATATTGTCTTTATCTACTGTGCTTATTATCATTTTAATCAACTCTTATATATGGTGCAATCACCATCTTTCTATTTAGCCCTGTTAATATTATAGGCATATTATCACCAGTTATTATATTCATGTCACCATTAATACAGAACTTATCTATTGGTGCAGAAAACTCTACGGTAGCATTGCCTTTACCACTACCATTAGTAGGCATTACTTTCTCAACTAATTCAGTTCTATGATGATTAGAAGAACTAATAGTTAAAGTTTCTAAGCCATCGAAGTCTTCATTACCTTCAACATAATCAATCTTGAACGTAGCAGTTCCTACTAAATTGCAGAACTTAATTGCATCTGCTAATGCATTACCATGTACTGGTATTATACAGGTCATAGTCGTTTTACCAAATATTACTGGTTCATCTTCTACATAATTAAATGCTCTAATCATTGTTATTAATGCCATACTTGTGTGTTCTAATAACTTAGGTAGAACAGCCTTACTACCACCTTGACCAACCAATGATATTTTAGCATCATTAATAGTTATTAGTAGTTGCTCGGTTTTCATATTCTTTATATATTTCATCATCTTCTCTATGTCAAAAATAAACATGTTGTCCTTAGTGTCGGTTGAAGCCATCTCAACCTTAACACTCAAAGCAGATTTATCATTACCGTTAAGTAATTCTAACCAACCGTTTTCATATATTGCTACGGCTGAGTTACTAATAACATCTGTTTTAGATACAGTAGAGGACTTATATTTGCCTTTAAGCCAGATAGCCTCTACCGCTTCTACAAACGATTTATGATTTACAGTGTAAGTTACAATGCTCATAACTTACCCTCACGTAGTTCTTGAATACCATTCCATACATTATCACCATTGGTGGTAAATATGTTCCATTCTTTTCCTACGAGTGAAGGATTTGTTTTACTTGCTTCTAACCTAGCAATATAATCAGTATGCTTTGGCTTAACTTCTTTCCTAATATGAATCATCTGTACAAACCTAGCAGGTGTAGATTTATGCCAATCAGGTTGCTCACCAATTGGAGTTGGTACGTTGATGTTATCATACACAGGTTTCATATGAGTGATTAAAAATCTATCACATTGTAAATCACATACTAAATCTAATAGTCTATTATTTACTCTGTTCCTAATTTTCCAATCTAATGTTGATACTCTGACTGAATCAGTAGCATGTACAATTGTTCCTTCTCTAGTCTGCTGTTTAACAAGCAGTTCTCTTAACACATCACTAGAACCTTCAAATGCTTTATCTACACCATCTAAAACGAATGTGCATATACTACCAGGTTCTTCTTCTAACGTATTTTTAGCATACTGACAGAAACTGTTTGCATTCTTAAATGATGCTTCCCAATCAGTAGAACCGTCTTGACGTATCTCAATAGGGTCAAAGATAATAATGTTCTCATCCCTATCGTGACAAGCATCCCATGTTGGTTCTGCTCCTCTATCAAAGTCTAAAATAAATACTTTCTTACCGTCTTTCTTTTGTTCATCAGTCCTAGAGTCTAACACTAACCCTGTCTTACCAGTCTTAGGATTACCTGTAATAGAACATAGAAGATGACTTCTATCCCTACTCAATCGTGCTTGTATTTGTGCCATTATCTTTGCTTTCTGTATTGCAAAGTAGTCACCTTCTTGTGCATCTGTTGCGTCACCTGTCTTATCTTTTGTCCAATCCATTGTCATCACCTATATTTAAATTAATACTCTTTCCACCAGACCATTGTTCTGATATGTCCCTTACTTGAGCCTCACTGACTCTTATTCTTACTTCTTTACCAGAGGGTAAATGCATCTTTAACCAGTATTCACCAGTCTCTTCATTCAACCTCATGGTTAGAAATTCTATAGTGTTAAGTTTTACCACAAAACTTGCACCATGCATTATTCCATTTGTTATTTCATACATATTTATACTTCCTTAAGCGGGGGCTTTGCACCCCCTCGTTGGTCACTACTACCAATAAGTTTACAATTGATTTAGAACCAATCTAGGTCTTCTTCTTCTGCCTCGAAAGGTTCAGCAACAACACCCATGTTGTTGATACAAAGAATACCACTAAGGTTCAAAGATACTTCTCTGAAACTTCCATCTTCATTTCTACCTTGCGAAGTTCTACCCACAACAAGTACATTAGAATTAATTCCAAAGTCCAAGTCTAAGTGTGCAGGTATCCAACAAGTTGTTCCAGCCCATGTACCATCATAACTATAATCAGAGTTAACATCTGTAATGGTTACTCTTCTACTACCCATTCTATTAGGTGTCATGTTCATGCTAGTTACTGTCCCATCTGTTATTACAAATCTTTCAGCATAGTTTCTATCACCAACAGTAGTATGGTATCTGCTAATGTCAATCAATGGGCTATAATTTTCTAAAGCATGTTCCATTGTATACGTTTGCATGTCACCAATTGTAGGTTCAGGTAATCTACTTTCTTCAGGTAAATCAGCATTCATCTTCAAACTGTTAGCAGTACCATCTTTGAAACCATATATACGGTTTGGGTTGTTACTGTCTTTAATTACTTCCATTGTTAGAAGTTTAAAGGTTCTAGGCGTAAACGTCTTTGCAGAAGTTCCCTTGTAAGAGAAGTAATACAAATTACTTTCACCATCTACTTCACCTAAGAATACACCTTGCATTCTACTTTGGTTAGCAGGTAACGGTTTACCATAGTTTTGGTTCTTTCTTTCACCATATGCAGGTATGTTATCCACTGGTATAACCCACTGTCCTACTTCTACTTCATGGTGGTTGTCAGGTAAGTCAGCAAGTTGTTTGTCTTGCCTGTTACCATTGTACATTCTTGATATTAGATATCCTTCGCCGTCTTCTACTGCTGTTGCAACTCTACCAGAGTTAAACGCTGCTGTTGGGTCTCTTCTATATTCAACAATGATTTGTTCATTGAGCCTTGCTCCCATATCCATTGGTTCATTAACTGAGATGAAGTAGCCAACTGCATCTTTAATTAAACTTCCTTTCTTCCTTGTTTCTTCTTGTACTGGTGC
>Ga0209709_10000536_pt1 | contig 36296 bp, 29 predicted proteins | sample ArcticOcean_MG_C_2_FD_187435 | JGI IMG/M metagenome (GOLD analysis project Ga0209709, IMG submission 187435) | Marine microbial communities from western Arctic Ocean - ArcticOcean_MG_CB4_136 (SPAdes) (version 2) | ecosystem: Environmental > Aquatic > Marine > Oceanic | place: Arctic Ocean... | reverse complement strand
AGATGGGTCTAATTTTTATCAAGGCCGGCACCTTAGATGAGGTTGATGACTTGCAACCCTCAGTCCATGTCTGGACAGAAAGAAAGCATTGCTGGTTAACGTTGGCTGAGGACCAGGTTCAGCTTGACCGAGAATAATAACATCACGTCGAAATATAGATGTTGATGGTTGGATATGTCGAGCAACCCGTCTATGGGCATGAAATTACATGCCGGTCACTAGACGGATAATTAATGTTCTATCTGCTCTGCTGATGATCCTATTATTATTTTCAATGATAGTAGATTGCAGCGGCATCTATATCGCTGGTTATCAAGGGGCCACTGTTCTCCATTTCTCGCACCTTATCCAGTTCTTCACCAAGACGCGAACTAAAACTCTAAAATTAAAACTTTATATTTCGCGGATTTCAGTCGCAGTGCGACACATTGAGTTTTGACGGCCAGTGGGCGAAGCTCACGGTCGACTAAAACCCAATGTGAGATCATTATGCCAAAGACATATACCCGACTGACCGAAGAAGAACGATACCAGATTTATGGGGGTGTGACAGAAAAATGGTCGCACCGTGAAATAGCGGCTCTGATCGCCAAGCATCACAGCACTGTTTCCAGGGAGGTAAAACGTAATACAGGCTTACGGAGTTATAGGCCCAAGCAAGCGCAAGAGCGAGACCAGAACAAGCCCCGCCATAGAAAACTGACGTCGGACGTTCAGTCATTGATTGCTGAAAATATTAAGCACGAATGGAGTCCAGATCAGGTGCGGGCCGACTTAGAAGCAAGGGACTCCCTCTGGTCTGCGCTACCACTATCTGCGGCTTTATCCAGCGAGATAAAGCCGCAGTCGGTAATTTTTACCAGCACCTTCACCATAGAAAGTCCTACAAAAGGCGCGCGGGCTCGCCAGATGCTAGAGGCCAAATTATCGGGCGCATGTCAATCGACGAGAGACCGCCCATTGTTGATGAGAAAGTACGCTTAGGCGACTGGGAGGCCGACACAGTGATTAGCAAAGGCCATAAAGGGGTTTTGATGACCTTGGTCGACCGTGTCAGTAAAAAGACACTCCTTGCGCAGGTTCCATCCAAGCATGCCGAGGTTGTTCCGGTCGCTATTATCAAAATGCTTGAGCCAGACAAAGAGTACCTTCACACGATCACGTTTGATAATGGCAAAGAGTTTGCCTACCACGCTCAAATCATAAAGGCGCTCGGATCGGATAATTATTTTGCCCATCTTTAGCACTCGTGGGAACGCGGTCTGAATTAAAATCATAATGGGCTGATACGTCAGTATCTCCCGAGAGGCATGGCGCTGGATAAAGTCACCGATGAAGATATTATCATGATCCAAAACAAGCTCAACAACAGGCCTAGGAAGTTACTCGACTATCAAACCCCAAATGAAGTTTACGATGTTATGGGTTTAGCTGCATAATCAAGCCAGTGTCGCACTGGCGACTGAAATCCGCGTTTAATAATAATTTATTATAAAAGAGATCAATACTACATGCTCCATTTATCGGATTGTAGTTCATTTTTTGTAATTGTTTGTAAGGGTGTATCGATCAGTAATCGCGTAAATGGCAACACTGCCTTCGGCAATGCGGCATACCCCTGTGGTGTTTGACTCAAACATCAGTATGGATTAGTGTGCCGTCTTACAATCCTGTATTTCGCCTAATAAAGTTAATAGATTATAGATAGACCACCAAGGTATTAAATTAGCTTGCCTACAATCGTCTATTAGCTGTAGTTTGTTAACTAAATGGTCCATGGCTTGAATGCCGAAAGAATAATCGAGGTGTATTAAGATGTCGAAAAAACCCAGCCTATATAATTGGGATACTCTGCCAAAAGAAGTTGTCCGCCCTGGCGTTTCTCGTTGTGGTTTTAGAGGTGAAGATGTGCTCATGGTCATGAACTGGCTTGATCCTGGCATGCAAACTAACCCACATAGCCATCCTTTTGAGCAATGTGTGTATATTGTGCAGGGGCGCATGCGGTTTCACATTGGGGGTGAGGTGCTTGAGGGAGGGCCGGGAAGTTTGATACGCATACCCGCTAATGTGGAACACTACGGAGAACCTTGTGGCGACGAGCAGGTACTCAATTTGGATGTTTTCAACCCTATTCGCGATGATTATAGGCATTTAGTCGAATACCAAAGAGCAGAATTTGATTCTGACACGTCTGACAACGATTTAGAGAGCTCGGGATAATGAGCGCTTTTATTGATCAAATGGTGATAAAAAGTAGATGGCGGGGCCCAGGACTAGGCCTTTTTTTAGAACCCCTTCAATAGATGGATCGAACATCTTGCTTCTGCGGATTTGGAGCTAGCGGGTATCATCACTGGCGTTGGCTCCGTCGAATTTTTGAACTCCGAATTCACCGGATGTGTTCGCAGTGGACTTTTTTCTATGGCAGAAAAAATTTCGGTGCGATTAGGCTATCTCCATTACTACTTGGGTCGCGATGGACTTCGTGTGGGTAAATAGCTGAAAATAAAAAATAATATTAGAACTTTTGGTGCGCGATACTATTACGAAAATTCGGTAAATAAAAATTCTACAGCTCGATTAATAAGTACCAAAGGATCGAGAATCGACATAGCAGTTGCCGAGCACATGTCGTACATTTTTACCTTTACAGGTGTAATAATGGACTAGTCTAGGTTATTCCCCCTAGCGGAATCAGTAATGTAAGCTAATAACGTGGGTAAATATTTAAGATCAACTCATTAGCCTTGGGGTTAATCCGTTTGTTGGCCCTCTCGCTATGCGTCATGCCAGATATTCTTCCTAATTGCTTAGTCCAAATGACTGCAGATGTGGCTCGCGCCGTAGATTTCGGCTCGCCCCCTATTTTTTATACCGCATGGGTATCTTATGTTTCCTCACACCTTCTACCGAAAATAGACGCGTAATTTTAGCCAAGTCCCCATTCGCCCTTGTGCAAGAACGGATAAATTCAACTGGTATAGTCACACAATATTCTCTGTTTGCTGGTGCATCGAGAGGCAACACCAAAAGATGAAAAGGGTTAGTAATGAAGCAGTCGATACTCAATGATGTATTTTTTAGTAAGCTCAATCGTTCGGCAGTGGCTCTTGAAAGTGCGGAAACCCTTCCTCCTGAGTGCTATACGGCTACAGATTTTTATGATCTTGAAAAAGAGGCGCTTTTCAACCATGAGTGGTTGTGTGTAGGGCGTGAGTCCGACGTTGCGCAGGCCGGAGATTATTTTACGACGCATATTGTCGATGAGCCAATCATAGTCGTTCGCAATAAAAAATTGGAAATCAAAGCTATGAGTGCTGTGTGCCAGCATCGCGCCATGCTGGTGGCTGAGGGGAAAGGTAATTCTCGGGCGTTTAGGTGTCCTTACCATCACTGGACCTATTCGCTAGATGGATCTCTCTTGAAGGCGCCTGCCATGGAGCAGACCTGTGATTTTTCAAATGAGGACTACAGTTTACCCACCTTTCAGGTCGAGCTTTGGTCGGGCTTTATCTTCATTAATTTTGATGAAAATGCCCCTCCATTAGCTCCTCGGCTCGAGGGGGTCAAAGAGGTGATAGATAGTTATGATCTCGCCAGCGCGGATGGCATAGAGCCCGAGACTGTTACATTCGGATGGAACTGGAAGGTCCAGTTCGAGAATAATAATGATGGTTATCATGCGAATCGTTTGCATCAGGGCGAGAATCACGACTTTTGTCCCAGTGCGCTATGTTCATTCCCTGAGATGCCCAAAGATACGGCGGGCTATACTCGAATCAATGGGACGACACATAAAGATGCTAGCTTTAACCCAACGCAGAAGGCTCTGCAGCGTATTTTTCCGAATTTGAGTGATGAGGAGCGAAGTTGCTTTTTGTTTGCCAATGTCCCTCCAACTCTCTCGCTTGTACTGACTCCAGACATGGTGTTTTTTCTAATAGTACGCGCGACTGGCCCGGAGACTCATGAAATGGACACGGGGCTTTTGTTCGCGCCGGGTGCGACCAGTGATTTGGAATTTCAGAAAAATTTGGATGATACAATGATCACTGCGGTACAAATCATGGGCCAAGACCAGCATGTTGATGGCCTTGTACAAGTTGGCCTTAACTCGCGATTTGCTCGGAGGGGTCGTTATTCATGGCAGGAAGGTGCGCAACATCAGTTTAATAGCTGGTTAGTGCCTCGATACCAGGCCGCATGGCAAAAACTACGTAGCCGCGATGGCTTGTGTAGTGAATAAAGGGGAGCGGACACCAATTGTCTTTTTTGGTCATGGTTCACCAACGACCATTCTCGATGACATTCGGACAACTGATGCGTGGCGTGAAATTGCCCTAGCCATAGGTAAGCCTAAGGCTATTTTGTGTATCTCAGCACACTGGTGTACGAAGGGTGTCGAGGTCACAGCAATGGAGTCACCGCCGACAATCCATGATTTCGGCCGAGGCTTGCCGAATGAGTTGTTTGACGTACAGTATCCGGCTCCAGGTAGCCCTTCTCTGGCTAACCGCGTGCGTGAGATACTTGATCCATTGCCTGTTAAAATGGATCATAACTGGGGTTATGATCATGCTTCTTGGACTGTCTTATCGGTAGCATATCCAAACGCTGATGTGCCAGTTATTCAGCTAAGTATGGACGCGTCTAAGCCTATCTCATGGCATTACGAAATGGGGCGCGCACTGCGCCCCCTGAGAGACGAAGGTATTCTTATTATGGGTACCGGGAATGTTGTTCACACGCTCGCTCAAATGGAATGGAATCAGTCGGCAGAGCCACATGACTGGGCTGACCGCTTCAATAACCTAGTTATCGAATGTGTCGAGAACGACACTCCAGAACGACTATTCGATCATCAAGCATTGGGTTATGACGCCGCCATGTCTATTCCGTCTGGCGACCTAGGCCATTATTGGCCATTATTCTATGTATTAGGTGCACGGCATCAAGAAGATCGGCTGACCATTAATCCTCGACATGTACAGTATAAGTCGCTGAGTATGATGAGCTTACTGTTAGATTCACGTTAGACCGTATTATGAGTGTCTCGGCTCTTCGCGTAAGAAGCTGTTATTTATTGTCAAAAGGGTCGAGGAATTCGCTTGATCGCTAACATAGAATCACCTAGCGTATCGTTTAACAATATTGCGCTTCTAACGCGGCACGCTAGAGGTGAAGTATCAGTGAAGACGACGATTGGAACAGGAATCCGAGCATCGACGTCACAGCGGAGCAAATTAAGCCATTGTTATCTATAAAAACTTAGGATCGACAAGGTGAACGAAAAATATTATTCAAATAGTATAATCAGGAGTAAGAAATATGGCATACCCGAATACACTAATTTTTGTCGACATACCGTCGGATGATCCAGCGCTAGCAGGCGCATTTTATGCCGAAGTGTTTGGCTGGGAAAATGACCCACGCCCGGCGGGAAAATTCCACCGCATGGTGCCGGGCCAGAATTTTATTGGGCCAGATGGTAATCAGAGTGAAGTTGGAAATTTACATCTTGGCATTAATAACGCGGCGAATGTTAGGCCGCACCCTGAGAAGGCTGGCGTTGAACCAAGGCAGGTGAGTAGCGATGGTCGTAAGCCAAGGATCTTTATCTTAGTGAGTGATGATGACTCAGCTGAGAGAATTATGGCAACCGCGATAAAGCTCGGCGCGGAGACGTTGTGGCGCAACCATTATTGGAAGGAGTTTAATGGCTACAATGATGCATTTAGGGATCCATGGGGTAATGACATTATTCTTTGGAGTAAGGCCGGTGAAAATCCCCAGGTTCCAGACAACTATACACAGGAGTGAAGCATTTCCGGCGAGTTCACATATAGATGGCTACTCGCGATATGGAAGAGGTAATCTATATTATATTGCCTATTTAAACCTAGTTGCCCTATAGATTTGGTGTGGGAACTGATATGGGGGTTAACGCTAAGCTAAAGCTCTTTATCGTGGCTGAAGTGTTAAATGTTGGCACTATCCCATGACGTAACGAGTTATCAGGGAGTCGGTAATGAATATTGCTAATCACATGGTGCGCGCTGGACTAGCTTATGGTGATCTTTCTGCCATTGCTCAGGGAAAAAAGTCACTATTTAGCTACCGCGCTTTAGCCGAGCGAGTAGCTCGATTGTCGGGCGCTTTATTGGTTGAGCTTGGATGCTGTAAGGGCGATCGTGTAGCCATTATCCTGGACAATTGCGTAGAGTATATCGAGCTGCTATATGCATGTTGGCATGCTGGGTTAATTGTAGTTCCTATCAATGCAAAGCTGCACCGCAAAGAGTTTACCTATATCCTCAAAAATAGTGGTGCTAAGATTTGTTTTACCTCCACGAAGTTAGCCCACATCATTCCGGGGTTGGACGAATGTGGGGTTAAACAATTTGTTGAGGTTAAAAGTGAATTGTATGCGCAATTGTTGCTAAATATCCCTCAGCAGCCGGCTTTTTGTGAACCTAAAGATCCCGCCTGGATATTTTACACAAGTGGCACGACAGGCCGACCAAAAGGCGCCGTTTTAACCCACCGAAACTTAATGGCCATGAGCCAATGTTATTTTTCTGACGTGGATCGTGAGGCACCATGGAGGACGATTGTGCATGCCGCACCAATGAGTCATGCCTCAGGTCTCTATATCCTTGCTCATGTCATTCAAGGTAGTTGCCACGTTATCCCAAATAGCAGTGGCTTTGATCCTGCCGAAGTATATCAGTTGATTGAGCACTGGCCTGAGGTGGTTTTTTTTGCCGCACCAACGATGGTGAAGCGATTGGTAGAGTACCCGTCCGACACTGACGTTAGTAACCTAAAAACTATCATTTATGGTGGGGGTCCGATGTATGTGGATGACTTACTTGTTGGTCTAAAGCGATTTGGGCCAAAGTTCTCTCAACTGTATGGTCAGGCAGAAAGTCCAATGACAATTACTGCCATGAGTCGACAAGTTCATGCTGATAACACGCATCCGCGTTGGTTGCAGAGGCTCGAGTCAGTCGGTATACCGCAGACCGCCGTAGAAGTGAAAATAGTTAGTGAGAATGGCACTTATCTACCCGTCGGCCAGGTTGGCGAAATAATCGTATATGGCGACACCGTGATGAAAGGTTATTGGCGAGACCGAGTGGCGACGGCGGAGGCATTAAAAGATGGGTGGCTATACACTGGTGACTATGGGGTGTTTGACAGCGATGGTTTTTTAACGCTAAAGGGTCGCTCAAAAGATGTAATTATCTCTGGGGGGACTAACATCTATCCACGGGAAGTCGAAGAAGTATTAGTAGGTCACCCTTCAGTTTCGGAAGTTTCAGTAATCGGACGACTGGACCGTGAGTGGGGCGAATCAGTCGTGGCATATATCGTTCCAACCGAATCTAAAACTTTTGATGCAAAGGCGCTAGAAGCATATTGTCTTGATAATATGGCTCGGTTTAAGCGCCCACGATACTATAGATTATTGCCCAGCTTGCCCAAGAATAATTATGGAAAAGTACTAAAAACTACATTGAGAGACCTTGATTTATCTGGTAGTAAAAGTGACTGATCTATCAAGGAGGACGACTGTATGATGGCTGTTTGAAGGCCCCCTGAAAAAAACCTGAAATATAAAATATCGGGGGGGCAGACTGATTGCTGAGAAGGACAAGCTGGATTAAGCCCTCTAGATTCAGCCGAAGATAAAAAAATATTGGCCAACAGTGGGTATGCGCATTCATTATCATATGATCATTAATTAGGAAATCATCTGGCCACTACAGTCTACCCTATATCATGCATACATGTATAATATAGGGTAGGGAAGAGGAGATATTCATTAGATTAGTGCGCGGTTGTACAGAAAGTTTTACTTTATTAATCTGCATTGGTTTGATAAATAACCTTTCGAGTAAGTTTTATATGACCGAGAAATTGTGTGATTTCAGGCATTAATTCTCGGTATTTTTGATCATGTAGATGTGCGCACTTGGTAAAGACGTTACCAATGTTGGGGTGTTAATATTTTACTGAAGTTGGACTTTCTGAGAGGAATATTTCATGAGTGCTGATCAACAAAATCAAGAGTTTCAAGCAAACCACGATTTCCATGTGCCAAAGCCTGCCTGGACGCATATTGCGTTGCATGCGAAAGATATTGATAAGATGATTGAATGGTATGAGGGGTACACGCACCTTACTCTTCTGTATAAAGAGCAGGATGAGAATGGCTATGGAGCGTGGCTTGGCGATAAGACAAAGAGTGAAAATCCTTTTGTTTTAGTTTTGCAGCAGTTCTTCGAAGGCCATGACCCCTTTTCCCCCATCAAGCATCCGAAGCTAGGGCCATTTGCGCACATTGGTATCGAACTTCCTGAAAAGAAAATGGTAGACGATATTGCTGCGAAAGCTGACAAGGCTGGCTGCCTGATACTCGGGCCCTTACGAATGCCCAAACGTATAGGATATATATGTTTTTTGCGTGATCCCGAGGGTAACACCGTTGAGTTTTCATATGATCAGGGGGTGTATACAAAGGCTAGAGAAATCTGGGGCTAGCCTAATATGACTCTGTTATTCAATTGCACTCGTTCGATTACTAGCAGATAGTTCCGCCGATACCGCATAGGAAGATGTATTGTTTTGGTTACGGCCAAGTGTTGGCAGAGCAGCGGGACGTGAACAAAACATAATTTTTATGTGGCGGGTGGCGCAAGGTTAACAACTATTAGACCTTAAGTCTTATAAGATTACTAGCTAAGAGGATATTACGTTTGAAAGCGCTTATATATGAAAAAACTGGGGCGAATGTATTACGTTATACCGAAGTCGCAGATCCGGTGCCAGGCAATTCGGACGTGATCGTCAAGGTTGCGGCAACGAGTGTAAATCACCTAGATGTCGTTCAACGAAACGGTTGGTTCGCTATGCCCGGCTTCACTTTACCTCACATTGCTGGCATGGATGTGGCGGGTACCGTGATCGAAGTAGGTAAGGCGGTCACGCGGGTAAAGATTGGTGATAGAATTATTATCGATCCCTCGCTAACGGGCGTTCCGGAAGGGTCTTCCCTTAGTGGTAGGGGTGATCTCTATGGTGAGTTGGGAGTGATTGGTGCTAACGCCGATGGTGGGTACGCAGAACAATGTCTCGCCCCCGAAACGCATCTCTATAAAATACCCGATGCGATGTCTTGGCACCAAGCGGCGACTTTCCCCACGGCTTGGATGACTGCTCACCATGCTTTATTTGACGTGGCGGAGCTTCAGGCTGGTGAGACGCTTATGATTCACGCCGCAGGAAGCGGCGTATCGATGGCCGGTATTCAATGGGCCAAACAGGCGGGAGCAACTGTTTTAGCAACGGCTGGCAGTGAAGCGAAATGCCAGAAAGCTTTAGAGTTCGGAGCTGATCACTGCTGTAACAATAGATCTACCGATGTCGCACAGTGGGCGCGAGGTCTAACGTCAGGTAAAGGAGTTGATGTCGTGTTTGACCACGTGGGAGAGGCCCTTTGGGCGGCCTCGATGTTTTCTTTGGCGCCTCGAGGTCGATTAGTGAACTGTGGTGGAACTTCTGGTAACTCTCCAGTCATTCCAAACTTGGGTTATATGTATCATATGGGGTTGCGTCTTTTAGGATCTGATCCATGGCGATATGAAGAGTTTGGCCCTGCCTGGGAGAAATATTGCGCCAGTAACTTCACGTCTGTCATCGATAGTGTGTTTGCATTATCTGATGGTTATGAAGCGCAAGAAAAGTTACATAGCGGTGACTTTTTTGGCAAAATTATTTTGGAACCGTGAGTTTATCGTGAGTACTGATGCGCCGTATCCCGAGATCAAGAAAAGCCATACTATGGCCCATGTCGGACGGCCGTGGCGTGACTATAAACCGCCCCCTTCAGGCCCTGTTTGGGATGTAATCACAGCGGGCAACACCTACTGGATGTTGGTTGCAGCTATCGACTTAGGTGTATTTGATGCCTTCGACCAGCAAGAGAATCAGGCGGTAGAGACGCTTGCTAGCCGTCTAAATGTATCCGCATTGCACCTGAGACACTTGTTAGATTGCATGGTAACGCTAGGGTTTCTTGATCAAATTGGTGATCTATATGAGTTAACCGAAACTGCCGAGAGGTACTTGTGCCGCGATGGCCCTGCATCGATGGCATCTCTAGTACGTGTTTCCCCCGGGCCTTTGGAGAATTGGATAAACCTTGCTAGCACGATTCGCGATGGCAAGGTCGGCGCTCCAATAGAGGATGATATTGCGGGCACTTATGGCCCACTAGTGCTGGCGACCTATCCGACACAACATCGCGTAGCGACTCGTTTGGGGTACCGACTAGGCTGGCAACGTAAACCTAGTCTCCGTATTTTGGACCTTGGTGCGGGTTGTGCGCCTTGGTCTATCGCTGCGATGGAGCAATCGCCAAACTCAAGTGCTGTCATAAATGATTTCCCTGAAATTATTGGTTTAGCCCAAGCTCGAGTGGAGAAATGCGGGCTTTTGGCGAGGAGTGCATTCCGACCAGGTAATTTCCATGATATTTTACTTGAATCCGAAGGATATGATCTGGTGGTTCTCGGTCATATTTGTCGAACTGAGGGGCCAGATTTGACTCAGAAATTAATTGGGCGCGCAGTTAATGCTTTAAAGCCTGGTGGTCAGTTAGTGGTCGCAGATTATTTCTCAGACAATGATCGAAAAATGAATGCATTTGGCGTGCAGATGGGTATGACCATGCTGGCAAATACACTTCGTGGCGGTACCATTACTCACCAACAAATGCATGCGTGGCTATCGAATCAAGCGCTTGAAATGATTAGAGTAATCGAGCCTATTGGCTTCAATATGGTCTATGTCGGGACGAAAATAAATAGTTAGATAGAGGTAATCGTATGACTTCCCTGATACCAAAAGATGTTGATGTATTAGTTGATGCCTGGTATGTAGTTACTATGAACGAAACACGCGATATTATTCATCGTGGTTCCATAGCAGTTGTAGGCGATAAAATTATAGACGTAGGTAAAACTGCAGTATTAGAAAAAAAATACAATCCCGCTCGACGTATTGGTGGTGATCGATTTGTACTGACACCAGGGCTGGTTAACTCGCATATTCACATCACTGGTGAGCCCATTACACGTGGTTATGTTCCTGATGACACACCTTTTGAGGAGAATGTCTTTCAGTGGTTGACTCCGCTGTATGCGTTACAAAACCGGCAAGAAGAAATGGTTTCGGCTAGATTGGCGGTAGCAGAAATGTTGCGTAGTGGCACGACCTGTTTCTTAGAGGCTGGCACAATTAATCATCTAGATTATGTGATGGAAGAGCTTCCAACGTTGGGTATCCGTGGACGCGTTGGTAAGTGGGTATGGGATTTGCCCCCAGAACCGTCGACATACCGGCAAACCACTGATCAGGCGATTAAACACTTACAACATCAACTCGAGACATACAATAAGCCCGATGATTTAATTTCGGCTTGGAGTATTCTTGTAGGGCACACGACATGTAGCGATCCGCTTTGGCTAGCGGCAAAAACACTGTCAGATGAGCACAACACTGGATTTAGTTTTCACATGTCTCCCGCAAATACGGATCCTATTGGATTCATTGCTGAATTTGGTCAGCGCCCGATAATTCACCTCGCTGATATTGGCGTCCTGGATAACAAGTGCGCACTTACCCACTGCGTGAGGCTGAGTGATCAAGAAATTGAGGTGCTTGCAGAGGTTGGTGCAAATGTTGTTCATTGCCCAACCACAGCATTAAAAGTGGCTTACGGTGTAACTCAAGTAGGAAAATTTCCGGAGATGGTTCAGCAAGGAATTAATGTATCGATAGGCACCGACGGTAACAACGCCTCGAATTATTCAGATCTCATGCGAGCCACCTATTTGGTGGCGGGTTTATTTAAGGACGCAAGGGAAGATCCGCAGATGTTCCCAGCCGAAAAAGCGTTTGAAATGGCGACTTTAAGTGGTGCACGTACTATGTTGCTAGATGATCAGATCGGGTCACTTGAGCCTGGAAAAAAAGCAGACCTTGTATTGCATGATACTGACAGGCCTGAATGGCGCCCCTTATTAAATGTTATGAATCAGTTGGTCTGGTCGGCTGATGGGCGAGGGGTCCATACGGTTATTGTAGATGGTAAAATCGTTGTAGAAAATGGCCAGTGTACTACAATCGATGAGGAGAAGCTTTGGGCTGATGCCCAGCGAATGGGTGAATCGATTACCGGCAGGTCTGGACTGCCTGACAAGGCAAAGTACCCAACGATCTAGAATTGTACAGGGCGCGTTTCAATAGAGAGATTATAAAATAATTACGTTAGTACTATGAGTATACTTACTCCGTCACTAAAGGTGTGGAGGTTTAGTTTGGAAAACTATCCCTGCGCGCAACGAGAAACTGCCTGGCGAGAAAATATGAGTCGCCTGTGCCTACCTGTGGGTAAATTACCCGTGGGCGGTTCGTTTTATGGCTCTGTGTCATACCATGAGTCGCCTCTCGGAATGGGATTTGCACTTGTTGACGCTGCGCCCCATGAGATTTCTGGACGTTACCTGGAGCAACCCGACGCCATTTGGCTGATTATTGTTCTAGAGGGTAAGGCGCAGCTTGTTTATGATAGTGAGCATATTGAATTGGTAGCAGGTGAAATAGCCTATGGATCTTGCCGTAGAGAGGCTACTTTGCGGTTCCCAGAAAATTTCCGCATGTTGTATGTTCGGATACCGCGGTTAACACTTAGCCCTCGCATACTCTCACCATTATCATTAAATATCGGATACTTGCGTGGCCGTTCGGGAATTGATCATGTTTTCGCTGGTATGCTTCGTGCGTTGTCTGAGACTTTGGACGATATGACGGAGAGCGACCTTCGACCGATTGAGTTGGCTTTGACGGAATTTTTGATCAGTAGTTTGAAGGGCGACCAGGCTGTTTTTGGTAAGAGCGGTGCGGCACGGGCTAAAGCTACTCACCTTAATAGTATCTGCCAGAGTATTGAAACGATGTTGAGCGATCCTGAGCTCAACCTAAAATTTGTGGCAAATGAAAATGGTGTCTCTACACGCTATTTACAAAAGCTTTTCACTGGCGCGGAGACAAGTTTTAGTAATTATTTACGAAGTCGAAGACTTGAGCGGTGTAGAACAGATTTGATCAACCCTCTCCATAGTCAATTATCAATTTCTGAAATATGTTTTCGTTGGGGATTTAACGGATCAGCGCACTTCAGTCGTGTTTTTCGCAACAAATATTCTCTTTGCCCTCGTGAATATCGACGTAATAATGGCTATGAAAACCGTGTATAAACGAAACGAATATAATGTTTGTAGCTCTAAAGGAAACTCTGCTATGCCCTATACAATCTGGGAATGTCTCGTATGTGGGCTGCTCTACGACGAGGCCAAAGGTTGGCCGGATGACAATATTCCGCCCGGTACTCGCTGGGAAAATGTTCCAGACGATTGGGAGTGCCCGGATTGCGGTGTTGGTAAAGAGGACTTCGAAATGGTCGAGGTTGACGCCTCTAACTCATGTGAGTCCAGCGCTGACAATAGCACTCTACCTGTCGTCATCATAGGCACTGGGCTTGCGGGTTATAACCTCGCCCGCGAATTTAGAAGTCACGACATCGACACCCCCATATTAATGATTACTAAAGATGATGGCCGTTTCTATTCTAAGCCTATCCTTTCCACGGGATTTTCGAAAAATAGATCTGCAGACCAGATCGCGACCGCATCCGCAAAGACTATGGAAATTAACCTCAAAGCAACGATACTCACGCACACCTGCGTTACGAGTATTGATCCTATCGCTCGCATGCTACGGATTGAAGGAAGGGACCTCTACTACAGCAAGCTAGTCCTTGCCAGTGGGGCCTCGAGTGTAGCAGCCCCACTTACTGGTAATGGCTTACAGCGTGTTTACAGTGTTAATAGTTTGGCTGAATACCAAACGTTTCGTGATGCGATGCAAGGCAAAACCAACATTCTTATTATCGGAGCGGGCCTGATTGGCAGCGAATACGCAAATGATATGATCACCTCGGGTTTCAATGTCGATGCCGTAGAGCCAATGACTACGGTATTGCCGACGCTTATGCCTGAAGAGGCGTCATACGCCTTGCAGCGATGTCTGGCACGCGCTGGCGTCCGCTATCACTTCAACACGAAGGTCGAAAGAGTCGACCTACAGGGGGCCGGCATCGTCGCTACGCTTGCCAATGGAAACCAAATTGAAGCTGATGCGGTACTCTGCTCCATCGGTGTGCGGCCCAATCTTACGCTTGCCACTCAAGCAGGGCTTGCCACAAATCGTGGCATCATGACCGATAGATCACTAAAAACCAGCGCCCCTAACGTATATGCCGTCGGTGACTGTGCAGAGGTCGATGGTCACTTGCTGTATTATGTAGCCCCCCTAAACGCTAGCGCGAAGGTCCTCGCTCGGGTTTTAGCAGGCCAGACGGCGAAGGTCCAGTATGAGGTTATGCCCGTCGTAGTAAAAACCAGTCTCTGTCCCGTGGTGGTTAACCCGCCACAACATGGGGCGCGAGGGAACTGGCAGGTCAAGGTCACAGGGGACGACGTCTGCGCGCACTTTATGGCCCCGAGTGGCAAGCAGCTGGGCTTTGCTCTCACAGGTAACGCCACTAAGCAACGCAAAGCGCTGACAGTAAAAAATCAATGGCTTATGCCATAAAAAGATTGCATTACAGGCTATTGTTACCTCCTCGCTCGTCGCGCGCTGAGCAGATAAGCCTGTTGTTACTGATAGGCATACGGCTTGCTCCGCCGCTTGTCATCAAGCTCTGGCAAGTAACGTGTCATCAATATAATAGTAAACGGTCCTACAACGTTATCAAGGTTAACTATAATATAGGATTCTATTGGAATGCATTACATCATAGGAATGTGAGTTGTAATGTAAATAAATTTAACACCAGTAATCGTTTCTCGTTGCAGTCTAAATCAGCTATAAAACAAATGAATTATAATTGACGTCAACTATCTTCCCCAGTTATTTTTTTAAAAAATTATTTTAAAAATCCAAAAAACTAACTGTGTGTAAAGAGGGTTGGTCTTTTTATCAAGCAATCCAATCTTAAATATGTAGAAACATAAATTAGCCTGAAATTATAAACAGTTATATCCAAATATGAGTTATTAGGCTAGTTAAGGCGCAAAGCATCAAAGGCTCCTAGTAAAGACTGAAGCTATTGACCGGCGGACATATTTATACACCAATACCGCAACTATCAGTGATTGTATGGATCCAACTCGGTATAACTAATTGTCAATTTTCGGGGCGCGTTTGTGCAAAACCTTTATTGCCGACTAAGGCACACTTAGTAGAGTAAAATTGACGTAAGGCAATGCAAGGCAATTGCTCATGTAATATAGCCAAGGCATTACCAACCTACACAGGTGTGTTTTATGCGCCATAAAAAAAATAAAAAAGGATGTTCGTATGCCGAAATTTCGCGTTCTTTCACTAAGTTTAATGTCCTATTTCTTGATCTCTTCGGGATCAATCGCATTCGCTGAGACCCTTGCCTTAGAGGAGATCATCGTTACCGCTAAAAGATCTGAGATGGCATTGCAAGATGCCGCCATTGCTGTATCAGTGACATCGGGTGATGACTTCGATCGGTCCAATATACTGAAGCTTGATAATTTTAATGGTTATACGCCAGGGCTTGTCGTAGCTAAGAACGATGGTGCCGGCAGAGTTGTGTCAATTAGGGGAGTCGGTTGGGAGACCGCCCAGAATATCGCATCTCAACCGAGTGTTTTGACATATATTGATGGTTTATATCTAGCTAACCCATTATCTATGGGCCTTGACCTTGGAGAGCTTGAGCGTATCGAGGTGTTTAGAGGTCCTCAAGGTACTGAATTTGGGCAAGGCACCACCGGTGGAGCCATAAATCTGGTGACGAAAAAACCAGTGCTGGAAGAGACAAAGGGCTATGCCGAAGTGGGTATTGGCAACTATGACAGCGTGAATGCGCGCGCTGCATTTAACATACCGCTGAATGATACCGCGGCTCTTCGCGCGTCATTCCAAAAGCACACTCGTGACGGCTTCTCCGAGATTAAAGGAGGTGACTTGAATGGCTATGGATTAGATGACGCAGATTCATTCAGTGGCCGATTGGCATTATTGTGGGAACCGTCTGATAGTCTGAGTATTCTTTTACAGGCCTTTGCACATGAATCAGATCAGAACGCAGCAGCCCAAAAAAATATCGATGACCCAAATCCAAATCCTCGTGAATTAACTCAAGATTTTCCAGGTATTTTTAAACTCGATAATCAGAGTGCATCATTAACAGTTGAATGGGAAACTGACTCTGGCTTAATCCTAAAATCGTTAACTAGCTATCAAAAACTTGAGAAGGAGCAGTCTACAGATGGAGATCGATTAACTGAGGATACTATCAGTATTGATCGGCTGGGTTTTTATAGTCCGGATAACTGGGACGCACTGCCTTATTGGGACAATAACTCAAAAGCATTTAGTCAAGAACTTAATCTTAGTCGCAAGGGTGATAATCTCGACTGGGTGGTCGGGGCCTACTATCTTGATCATGATAATTATAATAATTTCCTCGAAGTCACTGGTAGCGCACCGTTTTCTGCGTCTGCTGCAGCCTTGGCAAACCCAAGTGTCGGTACGTTACCCCCCTTTCAGTCTGTGTTAAACTTTGTTGAGGAGCGTACGGTATCTCGTCAGGATCTTGCGATATATGGACAGTCGACTTATCGTGTTAATGAAAAGTTAGCGCTTACCGCAGGCGTACGTTGGCAGGATGAAAAACAGACGGATTATGGTGAACAATTTTTTGGCATCTTCGGCCCATTTAAACGGACTACGAATGACAAAGCGGTGACTTGGAAAGTTGGTATAGATCTCCACCTTACTGAAGACAATATGGTTTACGGACTTGTTTCGACAGGCTGGAAAAATGGAGGTACGAACCCCGCCGCTATAACTGGCGGAGCAATATTACTGCCAGTGGGATTTGATCCAGAAGAAGTAACCGCTTTTGAAATGGGCAGCAGAAATACATTCCTTGACGGACGCATTCGGTTTAATGCAACCGCCTTTTATTATGACCATGAAAACCTGCAATATATTTTTGAGGACCCAGTGCCACATGGGGGCGGTACAAATACGATAGCAGAGCTTGAAGAGTATGGTATCGAAACCGAGTTCAGTGTCCAATTAAGCCAAACATGGCGGCTCGATGGTATGCTTTCAATACAAGATGGTAAGATCAAAGGCGACCATTTCGCTCTGGACCCTATCGACTTTAGAGAGGCTTTGGCACCCGGCATCGGTTATTATACGGGTGGGGGATTTGACGCTAAAATGGGCTTAGTTAACAGTACTAACCTAAAAGGCAATGAACCACCCAAAATGCCTGACCTAATGAGTCGGATCGGGCTTACCAACACTCACTATTTTCAAAATGGAGCAGAGTTGACATCGCGTATTGAATATGTCCATCGTGGGGAAATGCAGGGGCGTGTATTTAACAATCCTTTGTATGACAAAATTGCTAGCTACGATATCGTAAACATAAGCTTTTCTTATGATATGATTTCGTCACCACTTATATTCGGATTAGTTGTCTCAAACGCGGGCGATGAGGATGGTATTAATAACAGATTCAACAACCCGTTTGGCGTTTGGTCAACCAGTGATGAGTACATACCCCCACGCCAGGTGATTGCTTCGGTCAAATACAGTTGGTAAGCTGCCCTAGTCAGTCATGAGAATCAATTGTCTAAGATATATTGAAGGGTTCCTTGGGTATTATTACCGGAGGAACCCTTTAGTACAATTGAGTTATTATTTAGCGTTATTAAGTAATGGACCCCAAAAGTTGGACCATAACTGGATGAGTATAAGTGTTTTCCTCCATGATTAGCCTATTGCTACGGAGAGAAAATGAGACGACAGAGACGAACCTATAAACCTGAGTTTAAAGCGAAAGTTGCACTTGCGGGGGCCGTTCAGGACGATCTTACGATGGCAGAATGGGTGAAGAAATTCGATGTTCACGCCAATCAAGTCACTGAATGGAAGAAGCAATTACTATGCAGCGCACCTGAGATGTTTGGAAGTACAACCAATAGCAAAGAAGAACCTGAGGAAGAGGTTCAGGCGCTTCGAGCGAAAATTGGTCAATTGACCATGGAGAATAATTTTTTAGAACGCGGGCGCGAACGGATTCACGGGCCCAAAGCAAAGAAGTGGTAGACAAGGATGGATCGCTATCTGTGAGAAGGCAGTGTGCCTTGTTAGATTTGCCGCGGTCAACGTTTTTCCATTCCCCCAAGCCAGTATCTGATGATGATTTGGCGATGATGTCTTTGATTGATCGTTGTCATCTGAAGTATCCGTTTTACGGCTCGCGTCGTATTCGTGGCTGGTTAATCGATGAAGGTTATTGGGTCAATCGCAAGCGGGTTCAACGTCTCATACGCACCATGGGGCTAGAGGCCCTATACCCAGGTCGACACCTGAGCAAGGCTAATCAGGCGCACAAGGTTTATCCTTATCTGCTGCGCAACCTGATCATTGATCGACCGAATCAGGTTTGGTCGACGGATATCACCTATATCCCGATGGCGAAAGGTTTTGTCTATCTGGTTGCCGTTATTGACTGGTACTCCAGGCGAGTACTGTCGTGGTGATTGTCGAACACTATGGACACCGCTTTTTGTATCGATGCACTTGAAGAAGCGATTGAGCGCAATGGCGCACCGGAAATTTTCAACACAGACTAGGGGAGTCAGTTCACCCGTGTGGAGTTTACGGGGGTTCTGAAATCAAACGATATCGCTATCAGCATGGATGGCAAACGACGTTGGGTCGACAATGTATTTGTAGAACGATTGTGGCGTAGCGTGAAATACGAAGAAGTTTATGTTCATGCGTACGATGACATCACAACTGCTAAGAAGTCATTAGGTCACTACTTTGAATTTTACAATACAGAGAGAAAGCATCAGTCGTTGGCAGACCAAACGCCTGATAGGGTCTACTATGAGGCGGTGGAACGGATGGCCGCGCAGATGAACTGGAAGGCACTTATAGCGTGGTCCAATTATTGGGGTTCATTACTGTATGGGTTGTCTTTTAAAGATAAAAAATCAAGACTATTTAAACGCTGTGGGTTAGCCCTGTGAAAACCTTATTCCTAGCCATCATCGCGATGATAATCGGGATGCGTTCATGGTCGTTTGCAGGTATCTGCGATCGTAGATATATCAACCATCAAACCCAAAAATCCAATACCCCATGGAGTTTTACACTAGCTAACCTTCCGACTTACTACGAGTAAAAATCCGAAATACCTAAAATTCCAGCCTGCTGAAGCCATAGACGCAATTAACCCATGCTCATAATAGAGTCCACCTCACTAGCCAGCGGGATAGATGGCTGCGCGCCCATTCGACTCACCGCAATGCCGGCCGCATAACTGGCGTACCTCGCAGCCGAAGGTAGGGAGTCACCTCGATACGTTCGAGCTACCAGAGCGCCGGCATAGGTATCACCAGCGGCGGTTGTATCTACAACATTGGCGCTCTGAGCCTCGATATGGCTGATTTTATCACGCTGGAAAATAAGAGCCCCATCCGCGCCTAACGTCACCACAGACTCAGCAGCGCCCAACGCTCGAATACATTTAGCATATTCAGGTGTACCCTGTGGAGTCTCACCAGTAAAGTATTCTGCCTCAGTTTTATTCATCAACAAAAGATCAATTAACGGTAAAAATTCGACAATCTCGGCATTTATGGGAGAGGGATTAAGAACAACTTTTATGTTCATACTTTTGGCAATGGTAATGAATCGTTTAACAACATCCGTCGGAATTTCTAATTGCAGAACCAGTATTTTTGTGTGCTCAAGTATACCCACAATTTCAAGGTCAGTTTCATTCCATACATGATTGGCTCCAGGACTCACAATAATTGAATTCTCCCCCTGATCATCTAGCAGTATGATCGCCAGACCACAGTTTGTATTTTTTAAGCGAGTAACGTCCAGCTTGCATGCGCTGCCAGAGAGAAGCGACAGAGCCATATCCGCATTAGCATCGCTTCCAAGTTTGCCCACGAAAGAGGTTTCGCCTCCTAGTCTCGCACACGCTAACGCCTGATTGGCGCCTTTACCCCCAGGAAAGTTAAAGCTCTCTTGCGCCGTAATGGTTTCACCTGGAAGCACCATAGCATGTACCTTAACAACAAAATCGACATTAATACTACCAACGACAGTAATACTCATTTCGACACTACCTCAATCGCAAACGCTGACCTAATTTAATTTTTCGGACAATAAAAACTTATCCTGCAGTATGGCAATATGGGAATACGAATTAGTCATGAAGTCGCCCCAGCAATTGGTTGCGAAGGGAAATCCGACTAGTCGGGAACATACCCTAAAATGGCTTATCGCCTTTTACCCACATTCTATACATTTCACGAATATATTTTTTGTCATCGTAGAGAGTGCCGGTATGCAGTGTACAGCGGTTATCCCATATCATGATATCGCCTACCTGCCATTTGTGCCGATAAGTAAATTGATCCTGAGTGACAAATTCTACTAGCTCATCAACTAGATCCATGGCTTCCTGATTTGGCATACCCACTATTTCTTTTACAGTTCCAGTACTGACCCACAACGCTTTTCGTCCATCGGCGGGGTGGGTGCGAATCAGAGGATGAAAAACGTCGGGGTTTTCCGCCTCAAGTTCCTTACTGAGTTTCATTTGATTGTATTCGCGAGTCTCCATAAAATATTTATAACTGTGATGTAAGACCAGTTTATCTAGTTTATTTTTACGTTCAACACTCAGAGCTTCATAGGCTGCGCAGCAGTCAGCTAAGATAGTGTCACTGCCTACCTCTGGCACTTCTCTGGCATATAACATGGTGCACATCACTGGTTCTTCTTTGTAAGAGTAGTCTGTGTGCCAGCCAACGCCATCATTGTGAGCACCGATAGGCTTGCCATTGACTTTACGGTTAGAGAGAATATAAATATTCGGGTGTCCATCAAGACAGTTTTCTTTCAGTGTATGGCCTTCCAACTCCCCAAACATAGCCAAAAAATTCTCCAGATCCTTTGGCCCCATATTTTGATGACGCAATAAAAGGGCTCCATGATGGTGAAAGGTACTAACCAATGCTGCACGTGTTTTATCATCGGCCTTGGTAATGTCGACGTTAATAACCTGTGCGCCAAAACCTGATTTTAATTCTTTAATATCCAGTTTGACATTATTTTTCATAGTATTCTTACTCTCAGTGCTCATTCTCATTCTCCGTTTATTAGATGAAAGTTTAGTGATTTGAGTTATGCCACAATACCGCCGCCTATAATTTGTATCTTGCACTCACGCGCCTGTTGATTTGTCCGAAGAAAGTCATTTAAAACTAACCGAAAGGTTAAAGTCATCTTAATTGTTCAAGTCTGCATATACATTAGTCCAAGCAATTACCGCCATGTAGGCAATAATTTTCATCAACATAGGAAAACCATGTCTACGTGTGACAATCGATCCGCAAGAAAAAAGCTTCAGATTGATCAGTAGCTAGCAGAATGTAGGGAGGCGGGGGCTTCCACCACGGACCCGTGGCTCTTGCAGACTTCTGCAGTCCCGCCTCATAAGAACTGTCCAGCCTTTAACTGACCCGACGTTTAATACATCAGCGTAAGAATACCCAGCGAATATAAAAATGGGTGACGGTTAGTCGACCCATTAATAAACCAAAAACGCCCAGGGAAAGGAATCTCCATTATTGACTTTTCTCCCTCCCTCAGTAGTATGGATCTCAAGGGCGCTCGCTGAAACTTCGAATTATATAATTTAAAACAAGGCCTACCTCGTCAATACATGGCAATTTAGTACCGCGCACCTCGAAGACAACCAACAGAGGCGGGCCTGGACCGACGCTATGAGCCGCCTGTACCTTCCTGTAGGCGGTATACCCTTCGGCCAAGGTTTTGAAGGTTCCGTGTCGTGTATTGTTTCACCGCTCGGCATTGAGTTTGCGCTTGTAGAAGCCGAAAGCCAGGAAATTTCTGGCGACTACCCCAGACAGGATAAAGCCATCTGGCTGACTATACTGCTAGAGGGGAAGGCCCGGCTGACTATGGAGGAGCAAACCATAGATCTCACGCTAGGTGATATACTATACGGCCCTACCGGAGCTCGAGACAGTGGCGCCAAGCTGGACTTTAGCAGTAAGTTCCGCCAGCTCTTCATCAAGGTGCCACACTTAGCCATCAACCCCCGACTGATCTCACCCCTCTCCCTCGAATTGGGCCATTTGTCAGGTCAAACCGGTATTAACCATGTGCTCTCCGGTATGTTAAGTGCCCTGGCAGATGCTTTAGTCGACATTACTGAAGATCAACTGCGACCACTGGAACTCACATTGACAGAGCTACTCTTTACCTGCCTGGCCAATCGGGATGGCGGATTGGCCATTGGCTCGGCAGCCAATGTCAGAATCGGGAACCTACACAACATCTGTCAAACCATCGAAACCCTGCTCAGCGACCCGAATCTATCGCCATCTATGGTAGCCGATGAACACGGAGTATCTCTGCGCTATCTGCAGAAGCTATTTACCCTGGCCGGTAAAATGTTCAGTAATTATGTCCGGATTCGACGGCTTGAGCGCTGTCGCGCAGATCTAACCAGCCCGCGTTACTCTCAACTGTCAATTACGGAAATATGTTTCCGCTGGGGCTTTAACAGCTCCGCTTATTTCAGCCGTTCGTTCAGTGAACAGTATGATGTCTCTCCGAGAAAGTACCGCCGTCTAAAAGCCTCCCTCGCTGAAACCACCTAAAACGACACCGAGCGTCTAAAGTCTAAAGCACCATGACCAAGCTAGTGTAGACGTCGTCGGGCTAAAACGCCGGAGCGAAACGTTGCTGGACCCAAACATCGAATCACGCTATTGTACCGAAACAAGAAATTGTGTTTCTACTGGCGATACGAATTACAACAGGTGAATACCATGACAGCAAATGCTCGCTTCTACAACTGGGGTAGGTTGCCCAAGGAAGTGGTTCGGCCAGGGGTGTCCCGTTGCGGGTTTCGCGGCGATGACGCTCTCATAGTGATGAATTGGCTTGAGTCCGGAATGGAAACCAAGCCCCATAGTCATGGCTGCGAGCAAATTGTCTACATCGAGCAGGGGCAAATAAGGTTCCACATTGGTGAAAATGTTACCGAAGGCGGACCGGCCAGCCTGATGAGCATACCGCCCAATGTGAAACACTACGGCGGACCTTTCGGTTACGAGCCGGTCGTAAATCTCGATGTATTCAGCCCCATCCGCGAGGGTTACCGCAATCTGGTTGAATACCAACTAGCGGCAATCGAAACCGAGCATACCAGCTGATGAATGGCTTTAACGAACAGTTGAGATTGAAAAACAAAATCCGCAACGGCGATCCTTGCTTGGGTCTTTTTGTGAAAACGCCCTCAATGCACACAGTCGAGTTACTCGCTTCAGTTGGCCTCGATTTTGTGGTGCTTGATGCGGAACATGCTCCCTTTAGCATCGAAGCTCTAGACAGCTGTATCTTGGCAGGCCGTGCCGTCGGGATTAATGTGCTGGTGCGTGTGGACGGCATGAAAACTCACCTAATACAAAGCGTGCTAGACATGGGCGCTGCCGGCGTCATCATTCCTCATATCCGCTCAGCCAACGAGGCCAGGCAGGCCGTGTCGGCCACACAATATTCAAAAGGTAGCCGCGGGTTTTCCGCCTCTCACCGCGCGGCATGTTATGGGCGCTTACCGGCGGCAGATCATCGAGAATCAAGTGATGAATCCATTATAGTCCTTGGCCAAATTGAAGATGCAGACGCTGTAGAAAATATTGATGAAATAGCCGCGGTAGTAGGCCTCGACGCGTTATTTATTGGCAGTGCAGATCTGTCCATCTCTTTGGGCGTTAAACATGCTGATGACCCGATGGTTGAACAGGCAATTGATAAAATATGTCAATCCTGCGTCAACGCAGGAAAAACTATCGGTCTGTTTTTACCGTCCACCGAGGCGGTCCCGCAATTTCGTGAAAAAGGCATTCATCTATTCTTTATTTCCAGCGACCAATCTTTGCTTAGAAAGGCAGCTACGGAGCTGGCTGACAGTTTCAAAAAGGTAACCCTTTGAAGGAATCCAGAGATCCATCGGGCAGTGCCGTAGCATCTGGGCCTATATCTTTTGGTTTACATAATTACCTTTGACTATAAACTATAACCTTTTCTGCCTATTGCTTAGGCTTTTACTTTTGATATTCATAGATCGAGATATGTAATGTCCGACGACACCGCTATTCATTCGGTAGTAACAACACTAAACGTTATTGAGACCATGGCAAAGAGCAATTCTCCGTTAGGGGTTAGTGAGCTGGCCCGGTTAATTGGCATCACCAAGCCTCGTATATTTCGTCATCTGAGAACACTGGTCGACCGGGGTTATGTAATGCAAGACCCTCTGACCGACAAGTACCTGCTCACCCTAAAATTGTTTCACATTGGGCAGTCCATTGCTGAGCAGGCTGACTTCCTCTCTGAGGTGCGCCGAGTGATGCCAGCACTGATGGAGCAAGTACAGCAAACGATCACCGTTGGCCAGGTCGACGCAGACGGCATACGCATTATGGATATTCTGAGATATCGCTCGAACATAGAAATTACAACACCGCCTGGCACCCTGCTAGGCTTCCACTCGTCAGCACAGGGGAAACTGGCCCTGGCTTTTGGCCCCGATTGGGTGTGGAGCAAAGTTGAAAAACAAGCCCTGCCACAATTCACACCCAAAACTATCACCGACATCGATCGTCTTAAGAAGGAAATCGAATCCGTAAAAAGTCGCGGCTGGGCTGAAGCTCCGGAACAAGCAATGATTGGAGTCAACGCCTTGGCCGCGCCCATTTTCGATCGCAATGCCGCGCTTGCCGGCATGATTACAGTGGTAGGGTCTGTCCAGTATCTTAAGCCCAAAACCGACACAGAACTGCGTGATTCCGTATTAAATGCCGCCAAACATATTTCATCTCGGCTTGGTTACCAGCCAGAAAATGCAAGCAATGAGGCGTGTATCTAATACCCTAAGGTCTGAGGCTTAACCGTAAAAAATCAATGGTGAAACATAATCATTAATCAGCTAAACCTCGGCAGTAAATTGGTAGGGCCACCCTGAGTCAGCGGGGTCTTTACGGCATCGTGTATTAGAGTACTGGCCAGGGCGAAATAAATGGTAGCTCACTGCGCAGAATCACTTCCTCTGCGGCAAGTTGAGCACGCAAAAAGAGCTCGTCTTCATCGATCTGTGTAGACCGATAATTTTCGACCACCCGTACACCATCAACCCATACACTGTGCACTCCCCGACCATCGGCGGTCCAAATCAATTGATTAACCAGACTCAAAATGGGACGCCACTCTGGGCGATGGATGTCATGGCATGCGAAGTCCGCCTTTTTGCCAACTTCAAGAGAACCGATCTCTTCCTACATACCCATGGCGGCAGCGGCATTAACAGTCAACATCTCTAGCGTACTGTAGGCTGAGAATATACGCTGATCGAGGTGTGTATCTTTAAATAGTGCAGACATCAGTCGGGCGGAGTGCAATATATCAATATCGTAACCGTCAGTACCTAGCAATAGATTGATACCAGCATCGGCCATTTCTGGAAAACGACCAATCTTCGTCACACCAAAACCACCTTTTAATGAGGCTAGCGGACAGAAGACAACATTAGTTTTTGTTTCCGCCAGAATATTCAGTTCAGCCTCATTGATATGGACAACATGGGTCAAACTAACTTTACCTCCGAGCACACCAATGTCGGCCAAGTGCTCAATCGGGCGGCAGCCATATTCCTCTAAAAACCAATCAGGATCTTCCTTATAGGGACTCATGTGTGCGGAAATTCCCAAACCATTTGCATCCGCCAAGACTTTTGCCGCCATCCATACTTCATCGCTGTTGGTGGAATGCCCCACCAAAATGGGCCAAGCCGAAACCAGCTCCGTGTCGTCAGCGGGAAACCGCGCGACCTCATCTTGCAGTTTACCAATGGCGTCATGGTTTAAAGCCTGCTGATCGACAGTGTCATCGTAGGCACGCCCCTCGACCCAAATTCCGACTCGACCACGAATACCCAAACTCTTAACACCGTCAACCACTTCATCTAAATGACGAATAGTACCGGCTTCGATAAAACTGGTAATGCCAGCGCGCAGCATTTCCAGGCATGCCAACTGCGCCGATACCTTCTCGTTGTCGGAAGAATGGGCGTAATAACGCGGTAACACCCACTTCGTCAGTTTTTCATAAGGCTCACAGTGAATATTCTCGGGTACATAATTGCGTGTTAATGGATCGCCGGTGGAATGAATATGACCGTTAATGAATCCGGGGGTAATCACGAAACGACCACCGTCGATAACTTCTGCAGCTTGATATTTACCTTCGACATCAGCTCTAGCACCCACCGCAACGATCTTGTTGCCTTTAATCGCTAGCGCACCATCCATATAGATCCGCCGCTGCGCATCCATAGTAATGATCTTCGCACCAGATATTATTGTATCAACGGTATTACCTACCACCAAACACTCCCAAATAATGATGTAACGTCATGCAATGTTGGCCATCTTTCGACTAAAAGACCTATTAATGCTGCTCGTTTAACTATGTCCCACCAGCACCGCCGGTAAGGTTTTTTTGTAATACCGACCGCAGACTCGCGCAGTCACAATTCAATCCAAAACGGATTTTTTCTAGATGAGAGTTTTTAAACAGGGCTTTCACATTAGTGCCCTTTGTTTCAAAAAATGCAATCCTCCGGCACATTCTCCCACCGAGGACCCGAGTCATCCGATTAATCTTTAGCCTCGCCTTAGATATGCTCACACACTAATCAGAGCCAATTGTTCATTTTACAATCTTGAGCTACATCTATCGGTCTAGAGTATCGACGGCAGAATGATTGTTCTTGCACTAAAGCGCCCCTTGATTTGGGTTTTAGTGAAAAAAACAGATCGACTTTATAATATTGAATATCATAAGCAACGTCTAAGGTAACGCGTGTTGCGACTCAGGTAACAGATTTTCCTTGGCTCCAGATCCGATCAACGCATCAAAGCGCGGCAGTAAAAAAATCATGATCGCCCCCAGCAACATACCTACCGCCGCCAGTAGAATCGCCAAGTCATAACTGCCCACAACATCGAAGACCACATCCATAAGCACCGGTAATACCCCCGCACTTATGGCCACCACGCTGTATATAACCCCTGAGATCGAGCCGTAGTCTCTCAAGCCAAAGTAACGAGAGATACAGTAGGGTAGCAGGCCAAACTCGGCTCCCAAACCACACCCCATAAGCACACCTGACAACATTAGTAGCGGCAAGCTGGATGCCGAAACGATGAGCGCCAAACCGAGGCTGGCAATCAGAAAAAGAGGAGCTACCCAGCGAGGTCGGCTTAGTTTATCGAGGAGAGCGCCGACTGAAATCTGCCCTACAACCGTCACCATAGCAAAGATAGACAGCACCGCAGTGGCATCCGCCATTGCAATGCCGCGATCGGTCAGTACTGGGATAATATGGATGAACACGGCCAAGAGACAGCCCGAACAGAGCGAGATTGAAATCAGTAACAACCAGAAGGGCACTGTTGCTCGCGCCTGGAGGAAGGTTAACCCTGGAAGCTCTTTTTCTGCAAGCATGCTCTCTCTGTGTCCCCTCGATGGCTTTTGGGTTGTCGACACAGCTGGCGGATCACGCAGAAGAAAAAACACCACAGGAAAACCTATAGTGAAAACAAGCCCCGCTACACCCTGATAGGCCACGCGCCAGCCGTAGTCTGAAATCAACATAAATACATACACGGGCATAATTGCGCTGCCAACCCCATTGCCAACACCACCGATGACACCCATAAAAAAACCTCGACTGCGGTCGAACCAGCCGGCAATAATTTTAGTAAATAGAATGGGGCCGAGCACAGATCCTGAGAGCCCAATCAGGGCATAGACCACATATAGCTGAAACAGACCCTCCACCATAGATGCTAATGCGATAGATATCACAAACAACAAAAGTCCTGACAAAACAATAACCCGTGCCCCGCTACGATCGGCCAGCCGGCCAATCACTGGGTAAACAAGCGCATTTGCAACACCAATTAAAATCAATACGGCAGAGACACTAGCGCGCGGCACGTTGAATTCCGTCGAGATAGGCACCAAAAATAAACTGAATACCGTTGACACAGTTGACGTAATACCGACAGCAATACCTACTGTGGAAGCCATCACTACGCCCGCCTGCCGGGATACCAAAAAAGATATTGTTGTAGCCATACGATAAAACTTCAATATCTCAACTTTACGATGTTCACAACAATACCTCGTATTATAACAAAAAACACCTCATTACCGCGATTGACTGACTATCAACTCCAAGTATGTTCAACACAAATCACTGGGTATGTTGAGTTTTCTACTAGAGAATCAATAAATGAAAATCGCCTCCTCTCATCCACAAAACTATCTATTTCGATCGCTTGACGAAGAATGTCAAACAAGCTACTGTATCGCTATAGATTAAGGTGTTACGCTAAACGATACAATATAAATGAGCAACAAATACTCGCTTTAAGAAAGTATCAGCAGTACAAACCTACTTCTTCCCCACGGATGTGGCCAGCAAGTAAAACATTTAACCCTTGATCAAACAGACATTAGCTAACGAGAGGCAACGACACGATCATGAAATATGCACTTGCGATTGATATAGGCGGCACATTCACCGATGCAGTGTTAATCCGCAGCGATGGACAAAGCTGGACAGACAAAACACTGAGCACCCACCACGACCTGCTAAAAGGTTTCTTCCGTGCAGCCGGCTTTGTGCTTGATCGCGCCAACATTCAACTCAAAGATGTGGACGATGTTGTGGTGCATGCCACAACCATCGTGACGAACGTTCTGATTGAGCGTAAAGGTTTCACCACGGGTTTGGTCACCAACGAAGGTTTCAAAGATGTGTTGTATATCCGCGATGAGCATCGTTACGACATGTTTGACCCACAAATCGAATATCCAGAACCGCTAATTACGCGCGAACATACTTGGGGCGTCGAGGGTCGAGTTTATTCCGACGGTACTATTGGTGCAGAAATCAATGCCGCAGCCGTGCGGGATATTGCTGGCGAAATGAAGGACAAGGGAGTGGTGTCCATAGCAGTCTGCCTGCTTAACAGCTATTGCAACCCGGCACACGAACAGCAAGTTCGAGACATCATTAATGAGGCTGCGCCAGAAATCTTTGTGACCCTGTCTAGTGAGGTTTCCCCGCAAATGCGTGAGTACCGTCGAGCCACGACTACAGCAGTCAACGCTTATGCAGTACCTATAACCCGTCCTTACCTCAACGAGCTCATTAAAAAGCTGAAAGAGGAGGGGGTCCCGCAGGAACCTCTAATTATGTTATCCAATGGAGGCGTCATCGGCGCCCGAGTGGCCGGGACTTTCCCCGTACGTATGATTGAATCCGGCCCCGCCGCAGGAGCCCTAGTGGCCGGTTACGTAGCCCGTAAATACGGCCTCGATGACCTAATTTCATTTGACATGGGCGGCACTACCGCCAAGGCCTGTCTTATTCAGCGAGGTGAACCCCTCGTGATAGGCGACTTCGAAGTTGACCGTCAATATCTATTCAAGCCCGGCAGCGGCATGACTGTGACCGTGCCGTCTATCGACATGATTGAGATTGGCGCCGGAGGCGGTTCCATCGCCCGTGTAGATTCGCTAGGACTACTCAAAGTTGGGCCTGACAGTGCTGGCTCCAACCCCGGGCCCGCTTGTTACGGCCGCGGAGGCGAACAAGCCTGTGTCACCGATGCCGATGTCGTGCTAGGTATCCTTGATGCCGGAAATTTCCTCGGCGGGGACATGCAACTGAATCTCGATGGCGCACAACAAGCGATACAAAAACTGGCCGACAAACTAGGTGTACCCCTATTGGAAGCTGCCTCCGGAATATTCAGTGTGGTGGGGGAGTCGATGGCCGCGGCCGCTCGAGCCCATGCCACTGATCGAGGGGTCAACTACCGTGGTTTGCCCTTGCTTGCCTTCGGTGGTGCAGGTCCAGTACACGCTTGTTACGTGGCTGAACGACTGGATAGCACCCAGGTTATCTACCCTCCCATGGCAAGTGTATTGAGCGCCTTTGGCACTCTGGTCACCCCAGCACGGCTTGATCTAGTGCGCGGAGGACTGGCGCACCTGAAAATGCTGGATTGGTCCCATGTTGATGCATCATTCAAGAGCATGCTCGACGAAGGTAAAGCGGCCCTGCTAGAAGCCGGCATTCCGGAAGACTCCATCAGCTACGCCTTTGCCGCTGATATGCGCTATTCCGGCCAACAAGACGACCTGACCGTTAACCTCACCAGCGATCCACGCAGCGGTCGCGACTTGAAGCAACTGCGATCCGAATTTGAGGATACCTATAAAGCCCTCTACGGTAACTCCCTAGATGACATGGATATAGAGGTAGTGTGCTGGCGTATAACTGCCCTCGGTGAAAATGCCGGTCGTGAAGCCAAGTTCACGATGGCGTCAACATCGGCACAAGCCAAGTCAATCCGCAGTGTTTTCCTCGAGGATAAGAGTATTGAAGTGCCCATTTATGACCGTTCGGATCTAGCGGCAGAGCAGGAAATCGAAGGCCCCGTAATCATTGAAGAACGTGAAACAACGGCCTTTATACTACCTGGCTGGAACCTTAAAGTACATGCAGATGGAAGCCTGATAGCAAGCAAACAACTCTTGGAGGACAAATAAGATGGACGGTATTCAACTCGAAATTATGTGGAGCAACATGATCAGTATTGTTAGTGATCAGGCCAAAGCTCTAAAACGTACAGCCTTCAGTCCGATAGTCCGAGAAGCGGGTGATCTGGCAACGGCTCTGTTTGACTCAGAAGGTCGAATGGTGGCACAGGCTCTGATCGGTACCCCTGGGCACATAAACTCACTAGGCGCCGCCGCTAGCAAGATGCTTGAAGTAATCCCTAAGGAACAGATAAACCCCGGTGATGTTTTGATTACTAACGATCCCTGGCTCTCGGCTGGCCACTTTTTTGACATTACCTTGCTGACACCCATTTTCCGAAATGACAATATTATCGGATTCTGTGGCTCCACAATTCACCACACTGACATCGGCGGTTACGGTGTCGGTGCTGGCGCCCGCGATATCCACGAAGAGGGCTTGTGGATTCCTGTATTAAAGCTCTATGAAAGCGGCAAACCCAACACCACCCTGCACACTATAATCCGAACTAATGTACGTACACCCAATGCCATATTTGGCGACCTCGGGGCACAATCGTCCAGTGGTCAAATTGGCGCAGAGCGACTCAATGCAATGTGTGATCGCTATAATATTATCGATATTGATGAGTTGTCTGCCGAAATTATCGCTCGCTCGGAAAAAGCCACTCAGGAAGCTATCCGGGATCTACCGCCTGGCACCTTCCATGGGCAATCGGATTTCGATGTCCCAGGTGGCGACGTCATTACCCTAAAAACGGCGGTCACTGTTGATTCTGACAAAGGTGAGATCACCGTCGACTTTGAAGGCAGCTCCGCGCCAAGCAAACTGGGAATCAATGTAGTAGAAGCCTATACACACGCCTATGCCACCTTTGCTATTCGCAGTATTTTAAACCCAGACCTGCCCAACAACGCCGGCAGCTTAGCCCCAATCAAACTAAAATTGCCAGAAAAATGTATCATTAACGCGCAGTATCCCTCACCGGTGAATGCCCGTCACGTGGTGGGCATGTATGTGCCCTTCCCGATACTAAAGGCCCTTGGCAAGATTGTGCCGACACGTATACTTGCTGAGGGCTCTGGCGCTGTCTGGACAATACAAGTGCAAGGCCTCAATGAAAGTGGAACGCCATTTACAAGCTCCATGTTTAACTACTCTGGCGGTATGGGTGCGCGCGCGACCAAACCCGGCCTTTCAGCAACATGCTACCCGACTGGGGTATCGGCTGTGCCTATCGAGGTGTTGGAAGCCTCTATACCCATCGAGTTTACGAAGAAAGAACTACTACTGGGCAGTGGAGGCAAAGGTAAGCACAACGGCGGCGACGGTCAGGCCATCGGTTTTCGTATTCGGTCAGGCTCAGAATGGGCGCTCAACGCCATTCCTAGTCGCCTTAAAACCCAGCCCGAAGGTTTTGATGGAGGCGAACCTGGTGCAGCAGGTTCCTTCCTTATCAATGGTAAGGCGACTCTGGAGGCACGCAAGATAACTATGGCTCCTACCGATGAAGTGCTAATGCTGACACCGGGCGGCGGAGGTATGGGGAAGCCTTTATAATCCGTAAGCAGTAAATACGTCCAAAACGTACATTAAGCTAACGGCGTGACTTCCGTGACTAAATCACGGGGGTCATACAGACGGCGCATTAGAAGAGAATAGACATGGCCTATCCTCCCGCCACAAAATATAAGTTGTGGTGCGCATGCGTTAAAGTTTGACCACTAAGGCTATTTATAATCGATCGACTCTAAATAAAAAGAAAACACCACCAAGCTCAAAGCCTAGAGTTTGGCAAAGATAGCAATGGTAGTTATTATCAACATGAGGTGTGTACAGCGATGAATGAACAGGTCATAGCGTCTAGATTTTACCTGCACCAATGGTGGTTTTTTGCCATCGCAAGCCTGATGTTTTTTCTTAACAGTGCCGCCACTTTTACTTCTCTGGGCGCAACCTTAGTATATTTTCAACCATAATATAAATCTCTGATTTTAAGCCATTTATTGATTTTTAACATCTTAATACTTTTTCGCACTATGCTATGGACTCTGCCAAGAAACATGCGAGTACTTCCCGAATTAAGGGTTATCTATTGATATATGACTGTCAAGATTGACGCGTACAATTATAACAACATGAAAAATATAACTACATTTCATTCTGCAGAAGAAGTGTCCCCCAGCCTTCGGCTTTACTGTAAGAACGGGTATATTCTTTGAAGGATGATAAAGAATCCGATCAAGGCACATAAACTTCTAAGTGGCATCCAGATAAACAAAGAAACCCTATAACTACGAAGACCGGGAGGGTACCGGCTCGTTTATCTTCAATGCTGCCGGACTTGATCTGCCGACTAATAAGTCAAAGGATTGGAATGATGTTACACCCCGGCTCACTTTCCAGTATGAGCCAAACGACACGACCATGATGTATGCGACTTACACCGAAGCATTTAAGTCGGGTGTTATCAATACTGGCAGTTTGGATGCACCGCTCGATCCGGAAACGGTTGACGCGGTTGAGTTTGGTATTAAAGGCTCAAATGAGGCCGGGTCGTTAACCTACGCTGTGGCAGCTTTTTTCTATGATTACAAAGATTTACAGATTTCATTCGTTAATGAACAGAGTACTGTCACAACGGTAAATGCCGCCGAGGCAGAAAACTACGGTGCAGAAGTAGAGCTGAGGGCACAGTTTAATGACGCATTTTCAGTCGATCTTTTCGCCACTTTTTTAAGTGCTGAGTACAAAGAATTTATTAACGCGGACTACGGTAATGCATTTCAATTGACCGACTTGAGCGGAAACACGCTTCCCAATGCGCCCGAGTATACGGCTAAACTGGGCCTGACCTATGAAACGAAACTTGGCGATAATCTGCTGCGGTTACGCGGTGAAATATACCATCAAGACTAAGTCTTCTTCACCGAATGGAATCGGCCAGACGCCTATCAGAGTTCCTATCAGTTACTCAACGCCAGCGCCGACTATATGTTTGCGGACAGCGGTTGGGGTGTTAGCATTTGGGGTAAGAACTTGGCCGATGAAGAAATAATCTCTAATAATATTATTACCGCGGCTCTCTATGATTATCTGCGCGTTGGTTCCATGCTGCCACCGCGGACGGTCGGCGCCACTGTGGTCTTTAATTTTTAAGCGTAGTGATGCGAATATTTTATTAACATTCACGCTCAGTGGGGCTGTCATTTAAAACCGGACCCCACTTAGCCATTGTTAACAACGGAATTTATATAAGATGGTAACATCGAGATCTAAGGAGAACTATAGTTTTAATCCGATCGACCCCGAACTACTGAAAGATCCTTATCCTATCTACCAGTATCTGCGAGAGGATGATCCACTGCATTGGTCAGATCTTGGGATCTGGGTGTTGACTCGATATGACGATTGCCGATCGGTATTGGTCGATAAAAAGTTTGGTCAGGGCGATTTTGTAAAAAATATCCAACTCTTTTATGGTCCTGACTTTGACGTTTTGTCGCACTCTTCCTATGCATGGCTTTCACGTGCCTTTGTGATGCAGGATCCGCCGGATCACACGCGACTGAGGGGACTGATTGCCTCGGCATTATCGCTAAAACGCATTCGCATGATGGAACCGCGTATTCGTGTACTTGCCAAGCGCCTATTAGAAGCGTATCGCACCGGTGACAATGACAATTTTATTTTTGAGTTTGCTTATAAATTTCCCACGTTAGTGATGTGTGACATGCTCGGAATGAATGAAGATGAGTATTCATCAGACGTATTGCTGTCGCTCAATCAGGCAATAGCCGAGAGTTTCATCGTTTTTGAGACCCGCGCACTGACTGCGCAAGAACTGTTTAAAGCCGATGAACAAATGACGTATTTGATGAAATTTTTCGGCGATTTGTTTGAAAGTCGTAGGCGCAAACCGCGCGACGATTTGACCACTGCACTAGTGCATGCCCAAGATGGCGAACATGGTGCCCTGACCTCGGAAGAGTTAGCCACTTCGGTCATCGGCCTGTTTGGAGCGGGTTTTGAGACCACCGCCCACATGATTGGCAATGGTATTTTTTGCCTCGGCGAGCATCCAGATCAACAGAAAATTCTCATCGATAGCCCCGACATAGCCGGCGATGCCGTGGAGGAAATTTTACGATACGAGTCCTCGCTTCAGGCGACCTATCGAACCGCACTGGTCGATCGAGAGATCGATGGCCAAAGGATAAAACAGGGCGAGAGGGTGCTTACCATTGTTGCTGCCGCCAATCGAGACCGCGATGTGTTCACGAATCCCGAAGACTTTGATATAGCACCGCGTAGTGAAAAATCGTTGACCTTTGGGGGTGGCATACATTTCTGCATTGGCGCGGCATTGGCACGCCTAGAGGGCAAGGTCTTTTTGGAGGAGCTTGTTGCCAATTATCCAAAATTTACGGTCGATGTCGAGTCCGCTCGATTGAGGAACGCCTTTTTGTTTCGCGGCTATGAATACCTCAGGGTCGACTTATGCTAGACCCTGATCGGTGTTGTTCAGCGCGGGTTTATAACCCATCATCAGCATATGGCGTACTGAATCCATACGAGTAGTTATTAGCTATGATTAGTAAACCGTGTCCATTGGTTTAGATTTGACTAAGCTGGCGTGAATGCCGCGCTATGGTTGGACTGAGCAGCCTATATTTATGGGTTCACTCTTCAACCCTATTTGATTTTATTTGCTGTCCCAAATCTACGCCAAATTATTTTAAGTAATTGATTTATAATGTAGTGACACCAATCCAGGATCGGGGATTTGAGATACACACCCAATGTACACTACTAATAAGGTGAGATTTCTTCGCGTCCACAGAGCCACTTTTGTTAAATACCAGAGCTTTAAATAGTCATGGGAAGCAGCCGAATACAGTAAATATGCAGCGATCCACTGAAGAGTGTTAATCCAAGTCACTGGCGCTATGGCGATCTCGGAGTTGCCTCTTCTCGTCGCCCCAGACCCGGTTAACTCGCAGGCCTCGCTGGACCGCTTTTCGTTTTTGAATTGTTTCAGCCCAACGAAGTACATTGCCGTAGCTTTGCACATCTAAAAATTCTTGAGCGTTATAGAGGGAACCTGACACTAACATACCGTACCAGGGTTGTGTGGCCATATCAGCGATCGTGTAATTCTCTCCAGCTAGAAACTCGCGAGTGGCCAATGTCTTATCAAGAACATCCAGTTGACGCTTGATCTCCATTGCATATCTATTAATGGGGTATTCGTATTTTTCTGGCGCATAGGCGTAAAAATGTCCAAATCCACCTCCAAGGAATGCAGCACTGCCCATCTGCCAAAACAGCCAGGACAGGCATTCAGTGCGCTCGGTGCCGCTGG
>Ga0209709_10000535_pt1 | contig 36358 bp, 43 predicted proteins | sample ArcticOcean_MG_C_2_FD_187435 | JGI IMG/M metagenome (GOLD analysis project Ga0209709, IMG submission 187435) | Marine microbial communities from western Arctic Ocean - ArcticOcean_MG_CB4_136 (SPAdes) (version 2) | ecosystem: Environmental > Aquatic > Marine > Oceanic | place: Arctic Ocean... | reverse complement strand
ATGTTTGTCGCTCAAGGTGACGGTTCCCTGACTCCAGTTCACTATCGTGAACTCGGTCAGAAAGAAGGATATCTCTACTCCAAGAAGGTATCCTGGGCCGATGCAACGATCAACAACGTTCCTCTGGAACAAACTTTTCGCTATGAAGATGAAATTGAATACATCCTGAACACGTCAAATGTTTCACCAGGAAGTTACATCGTTGTAAACGAAAGACCTTCTCAGTCCATCTCTACAGAGGAAGACATTCCTCGGATTCATCATAAGAAGAAGTGGTTGAACAGACTAGACAAGTTGACGCTCCAACCGATGACGCTACCGCAAGCAAAGAAGAAGAAGAAGGGTCACCAGCGTTTCCCAATCAAACCCAAGACCGAGGTAAAGAAGGAGACAGATCATCATTCCTCCGATAAGTTCCAAGAACTCATTGATACGAAAAGTTCAGGAATTCTTGGATCTTTCATCTACAAGATTCAGTATAAGGACGGTTATGAAAAACGTGTCTCTTGGGATGACGGAGATTATAGGGGAAACAACGTGAAAAAGGAAGTGAGATATATCCCCAAATACAAGGAAAGGACATACTGTCCACCCGAGCACTGGCTAACACCCGAAATCAAGTGGAAGAATATCTGGCTTGAGATGGACGAGATTGAGCATGGATATAAGCGAGATTATATTTATGTTCGCGAAGGTGAATTGTGCCCAGATTCAGCATCTATCATGGGTCCGGCGATTTATTTCTTTCAGACCCCCTGCGACAATGCCGAAGAATATGAAAAGCAGTGGGTCAAAGCGAACAAGTACTGGATTACCGGAAACCTTCATAACAACCACACCCACCGCTGGCTAGAAATCAATGATTCGTCCCGTCTATCGGACACTTCGTATCTTGAAAGAGTAGAAAAAGAATATCTTAAAAATCCGAGCGAAGAAACTCTCAATAATTACCAAGACGGGTGGCGACTAACACAGCCCGGATATGAGGGTTATTACCGGAGTGGGGCTAAAGGTTGGATATTTAAGATCTTTCCATCATATCATCACGAAGCCGTCCCCTATCCCCATCTGTAAAAAAAATTAATCATTATTATCATTCTATATCATTATTTTTTTATGATAATTTTCTATGAATTTCAATATTAAATTTGATTTAAATATTTATAGCCAAGTATTATATATAATCATGAATATTGATAAAAGAGACTTACCGAGTCCGTTTTTAAAATGGGTTGGTGGGAAACAAAAACATATTCAACACATTATCAACGGATTCCCTGAAGAAATGAATAATTATCGCGAACCATTCCTCGGTGGAGGAAGTGTTTTACTAGCCTTACTCTGGGCATCAAAAGGGAATTTAATCAATGTTACAGGTGATATATTTTCATATGATCTCAATGAATCATTAATTCATACATATGAAAATATCAAGATGAGAGTCCAAGAACTACACGAAGAATTTACTAGAATCATTGACATATATCATAGTATTGTAGAGGTGAAAGGAAATAAAAAACCTATGAATGAAGAAGAAGGTTTATCTTCAAAAGAATCATATTACTACTGGATGCGAAAAAAATTCAATCAAGAAACAGATAAAACAACAATCATTTCATCAGCATATTTCATATTCTTGAATAAAACGGGATTCAGAGGAATGTATAGGGAAGGTCCAAATGGGATGAATATCCCTTATGGTCATTATTTAAATGTAGTCTTTCCTTTAGAAGAACTATTATCTATCTCAGAACTACTACAACCGGTTACATTTGTTCACTGTGATTTTTCGCAAGCTCTCTCTGAAACAGAAGATGGTGATTTTATTTATTTGGATCCACCTTATGCCCCAGAGAATGATACATCATTCGTAGGATATACTAAGGATGGTTTTGATATTGAGCAACATAAAAAATTATTCTCTATGTGTAATGAGGTTTCGGAAAGAGCAAAAATCATGATGAGCAATGCAAATGTTCCTCTTATCAGAGAAGGTTTTAATGAAGAAGAGTATGATTATAAAGTTATTTCATGTAGGCGGGCGATTAACTCTAAAAATCCTGGGGCGAAGACAGAAGAAGTCGTGATCACTAATTATTGATTAATTCCGTAAATCCAACATATCTTATATTTAATTTTTCATATAGATCGGCAAATAATTTTGATTCCGGGATATCACAATCACCAATTAGACATTTATCCCTGCTAAATTTTTCTGACCCACCAATACATATGATTAATAATGGTTTTCCATATAATCTGGGTACTTCCATGTATTTACGGGGAACACCATAAATTTTTTCACCCGCTGTGCCACCTGTTAAATAAGAACCCGCCTTTGATTCAATTATCGTACTTAATGTTTCTAAATCAAGTGTGTATGATTTACCTTCTTTCTTGGAAGGCTTAAAAGGGTCTTCTCCAATTAAAGTATAATATTCTTTACATAATTCTTCCCCAAGAGGACCAAATTTAGACTGCTTTTTTTCAGGATCTACTAAATCGGGTCTTTTCCCCTTCATAATCTGTTTACACCATTCATCTTCCTCATCTTTACGCATCTTGTTATATATTGCCTTTGAATGTTTATATGTTGGTTTCTCTTTGTTATCAACATGTTCTCCTTTTGTTTTGGGTTTGCCTTTATTTGGACCTCGTCTAATAAAACTTCCAGTATCCACTTGAATTGTTTTTTTCCGATAACCAGTTATTTCCTGGTCAGTTGGATATTTCATGAATGATAAATCATTATGTAACCATTTCAAGACATCTGGATTTGTTAAAAGAGTTATTTCTTTTTTTTTATCATCGGGGAGTATATCTATTTTATTTTTGATTTTATCTTGAATATCTTCCATTTATATGATTCGCTAAAAATATTATTTAACTAACTAAATCAAATTTTACCTTGATTACCTTCTTCTAAAATTATCAAAACTATTTAAAAATTTGATTTGATATTGTATTAGAGTAACTATACAATAAATGAATACAACTCAAGAAAACGAAAATCAAACTTTCTGTTCACCCATGTCTTCCCCGAAGTCTAGGTCTGCTGAAATCACTTACACTGATACTGACATCGATAAACTTGGCCTAAAATTCACCATGGATGACGGTGCCGAGGGTCACGATATTTATTCATCAATCGATGAAATCTTACACAACTTGATTGATTTAATGGCGAGCAATATCTCAATCAACCATTTGCTCGATAAATTCTGGTCATTTGAATTTGATATCTTGGGTCCAATTCCTTCTCCCAGTGATAAACTTGAAAATGGAGTTAGTCTTTACAAAACCAAGGGCAATGTAGGGACAAATGATATCTCTAAATATGGAAAAGGTATCAAATGTGCTTCTCACTGTATCTTCCCTGATGGAAAGATGATTCTTGGTCTAATCGTCAATCAAAAATTACATATGGCTGTTTATAATCAAGGCACGGTTCAGTCGATTCGCCCAGATACACCACAATCGTCCATGATTGAAAAATTCTATATTCAAGAAGTAAAAGATATTGATTACACTCATAATAGCGGATTTATGATTATTTCCAACAATATTACCAATGATTATAGGGCAATTTTCAAGGATTATAATGACTTCCTTTGTGATGATATTGAATACGATGAAGAAGAAGAATCTCTTATTAAACGTGTGAGTAATCACATTGCTATCTGTTATGCCCCTTATCTGAACACTAATTTTGAGCCTATCCCTGATATGTCCATCCGAAATTTATCTGTATCAATTTGCGGTAATAAGATTGATTCTTTCAGTCATTCTAAATTTTCATCGGAGGATATTGATGACAACGTGGAATTAGATTTTGCGAAAGAATATGATGTATATGTTCCGTTTCGTGAAATATATGATAAGACCATATATGATTACAGTAATGTATACTTCAGCGATGAAGCAAGTCAGAAATTTACGTTTGATGATTCTGGGAAACACGCCCTGCCCCCACACCTTGAAGATTTGGGTTTAGATGAAGAAGATGTCTTATGTTGTAAGATAAGGTTCACTAAACTATCGGCGATCGCGCAAGGTGACTACAACGAAAAATATCAGAATTTCGAAAAAACAAAGTGTTGTAGTTATTTCGTATATCGTAATGGCGTTTGCTCAAATACTAGTTTTATCCCCTTTGAAGGTGATTTAGGATTCAGACCAACTGATTGTCCTCAACTGAGGTCCGAAATCCATTGTAACAACGAATTTGACCCAATTATTAATCCCGGTTCAAATAAATCATTAATCCGACCTCACGAACTGTTCAAAAACAAACTCCGTGCTCTCGCCAAACACGTACAAAAAAACGTATTCAAGAAAAATAACAAGAAAACATGCAATCAACGAATTGAAGGACGTGATTACCTTGTTACACCCAATGATACTGTTCTGAATCAAGAAGGGTCCCGGATAGGTGAAATCAAGGGCGGTCAAGTAAGATGGGACAAACTAAAGAGTATCAAAGCCAAGGAAAAGAAAGAACTAATGAGCAAAACAGATAATACTACACCTATCCTTTCTGAAACAATTGAGAAACATACAGATATTAAGGAAAAGAAAAACTCAGATTTCAGATTATTCACACCTAATCCAGAATCACCCGATACAGGAGATGTCCGTATCATTTCAAATAAGGAGTATGAAATGATTCAAAGCGAAGAAATTGAAACGACTATCTTTGAAGATACGGTATCACTTCAAGATAAACAAAAATCAATTCATCTAAATGACCTAAAATTACTGGTCGCTAAAATTAACAAAAATTATAAGATAATTGATTATACCGGAAATGAGATTAATCTATCAAATGTTTCACTTGGTCTCAGGGATTAATAATTTATTGATTGTAAATTGCTAGATAAAGTTCATAAATTCCCTCTACGTTCCCTGTCCCCAAAACGATAATCTGATTGTGTTCGGGATTATCCTTGTTTAGAACCCGATTCAGTAGGATATCAATCTTAGAATAGATTTCATCTGTCAGTTCCTCTCGGTAAATGCGAGACTTGTGAATGAAATACAGAAGACGAAGATGTTCTTCTTTTTTTACACCGGTCCTTAGTCTCGGAACATTCAGTAGAATTTGAGAATATTTGTTTAGACATTCTTTTGTTTCCGTAATACAGATGTCTCGCTGTGATGGTGTCGGCAAGTTAGGATCTGCCCAGATCTTAAATTCCTTCAGTGCTGTCTTGCCAGGACGAATCGGATATTCAGATGTTCTGACCATATGAATGATAGTTCCGATGATTTCATAGTGACCGAACCTATGAATCATACCAGGAGTTAATCCTAGACCACCATCCCTTGCCTTATCATTGAATAGAGATTCAAAATAAGAGTAAATATGCGCGATCTCACGAGTAAGAGGATTATCCGGTTTCGCGTGAATCAACTCTCCATCCTTGAGCTTAACTCCCTCCTGAATAATCATGAAGAATTCTTGGCATTGCTCTCGGGACCAATCCCGAGTCTCGGTATATGAGATCTTCGTATTCTTGATCTTACGTTTATCGCTATCAGATAAGTCCGAATATTTGATACTTTCATCATCTTCATTTATAAATGAAATTTCATCATTCATAAACTTGAAGATAGTCTTAATCCTATTCTGACCATCCATAATATATTGTGCCCCGGTATCCGTATCAATATTAATAACCTGTCCGAATAAAGGGATGCCTCGTGCCAGTGATTCCAGATATGCTTGTTGTTGTGACTTGGACCAGACATATCCTCTCTGATAATCAGGTGTCATGAGTTCTCCATCGGTCAATAGATTAAAGCATTCTCCGATGCTCATTTTGGTTACTTCAGAAGTTCCATATGGATCGCTTGAGAAAAATGCCGACATTTTAATTATACTATAATTAAATCTAATTAGGCTTAAATCAAATTTTTTTTTGTTTAAATTCATTAATTTCATGTTTATACAATTCAATATCTTCTTTCACATAGTCAAGATATCCTAATTTTAACGAATCAATAAAAGATTTCCCTTGTTTCAAGTATTTTATCATATGTGATGGATCTTCGTGTTCCTCAAGATATTTCTTTTCATCCTCTTTTAAATCATCAAACCATTTCATATATATCTATACTCTTATTATTCAAATAAATTTGATTATTTAAATGATTATTGATCACTAAACATAAAAATGGATTTTGGAGAACTCAAACAAAAATCGGTTACTGATCTCAGAGAAATATGCCGGAGTGACCGGTTGAAATACAAGAACTTTTCCTATCATACAAGGAAATCTGATCTGATTACTTTTATCATTCGTCAAAACAGCGACACCCACCCTCCTCCAACACCGGAAGTAATCTCAAATCTATATGATATTTTTGAGACAGAAGAAGACAAAGAAGAGAGATACACAGAAATGTATATGGAAAAACCACATGATGCTGAGATACACGATTTAGTTAATTCGTTGCAATCCAAATATAACGAATCAAACGTAATCTTTGATAGTCACAATGATCCTAATAACGATATCATTTACAGGGGAAATAAAGGGAAATATATCTCTCAATATAATTCATTGGGGGAAAATGGAGAAATGATATTATATCACGGAACAAATGGTGATAATCTTATGAGTATTCTTTCCGATGATTTCAGATTAACATCTAATCCTGTTCATGGTTCTCTTTTCGGAAGAGGTATCTATTTCACCAACGATATAGAGAAGGCGATTTATTACTCCGAGAAAGGTAAGACCACTAAATATGTTATCGTATGTATTGTTCATGTCGGGGATATTATCAAGGGTCATCAAAATATGGATATTCATCCACTAATGCCTGATAATCATAAACGTTATGACACCTCTGTCGATAATATTCGTGAGCCGAAACAGTTCATCAAAAAGAAGAATGGAACATATAATATCCTTGGAATCATTACGATTGAGAACTACAAACCTCATGCAACTTCGCGACGACCATCGCCAAATACTTCATTCAAGATAAAGAATACATTATACGAAGATATCATTCTATATTGGGTACCCGACATATATGTCCGCAGTCTTCATCTTATTCTTAATAATGAGATTGATAAGCGCTGTAAAAGATTAGATAAAATAAGAGGATGCAAAGTTGACTATCCACAAAAAGATGGATTTACTATTAGCAGAACTCAATTATCATTCAAAGGACATACATTCATATGTGTCATCCGGAATAATCGTACTATCGTTAAGATTTTCACTTCTGAGACAAAGAATGAATTAATTATCCTCTAATTTCTCTTTTATCATTCGTGATAAAAATCCATATAATTTATCATCATATTTTCTCCATTCATACAAAGAACAATTTAAAATATTATTGGTTGGCAGGGTAGGACAACTTAACAGATTCATTAATAGATTCCTCACCTGATAGGAAAATCCGGTTTCATTGTAAAAATCTAAATTATGATCCTTAGTAGCGATCCAATTATTATCATCGGTAATCCATGAAGAAATATGGAGCTCGCCATGAAGACCATTAAAACCATATTGTACTTCAGTCGCTCTGAAATATCCTGATGAAATTGTTTCCCATCTCTCACTATGATATTCTAATGCTTCTTTTTTTTCAATATGATTCTTATAAGCCACTATTTTATAACGAAGTTCATTAATCGGCATTACTCTTGATAAGGATAATAATATCTCTTGATTGGTTGTTAAGGGATGATTCATTTAAATTTAATATTCTATATAAGTAGATTATGTTTCGCGATACACTTATCCAATTAATTCTAAAGGAATTTTTAAGTGATATTTATTTATGCCGATATCTATTTGATATCATAACGACCCTAGAAAAGAATGATTCACTGCCTTTCCATCAGATTAAACTGAAACCTTCATTATATGATATAAAATTATTCTATCCAGGATTTCTTAAAACGGCTCTCTTTGAAAGATTTATCTATGATGAAAACCAGTGCCTAGATCCCGGTTATACAGTATATTCCATTCAACCGCTAACAAAATGTGGTCATTTTGTAATATGGAATAGATTACCTCCAGAAAGAATAACAGATTATGAAGACCCAATTGATTCAAGCGGTATCTTTATCGTGAATCACCTTGATAGAACCGATAGCAAAACAATTCAATATCTTAATAAAAAAGTTAACGACTTTGTAAAACAGGGGTCAATCATCTCACTTTGGTATGATTTTGAGAATCAAGAATTCTCAAATCTTTCATAAATCACTCATGTAATTAGACATTATAAATATAAAAAATAATTAACTATCATATTTATCTTTATCTACGATAACATAAACTTCGCGACTCACAATTTGTAAACTATCCTGTAGATCGGGATGGTCTATTTTGATAGACTTGCCTGTTTTACTAATTCCTAAAATAGTTTTAACGATATGAATTCCTCTTGATTTAAATAGAATTTCTTTACCTATATGATAACGAACATTATCTGGCGTTAATCTGATAAGTTTCATGGATTCATGAATTCATTTCATAGATATGTTTCCCTATAATAATTAGGATTAATCAAATTTATGGATTTTCTATATCTTTGATGTCTAGAACCTGATTACTCTTGTGATAATAACATTTCAAGAATACCAATAATATCATGAAACCTAATTCAACCGATGAAGACAGATAAACTGGTCTCAAATCATTATGAACCGAATAAATTAAACCGAGCGTAGTAGCCAAGATGAAAATAACTTGCCATCCAAATGAAATATCATCTAATTCTTTAGTAATACATGATTTATATATTTGAGGTATCAGTGAAGAAGCAAATAGTATGCCCGCCAAGTATCCGCAGGTTTCATAAAAATCTATCATGATGTTTTGCCCGAATAAAATTAGACGGATATCAAATTTTTTTTTTCGTAGTGTCATAAATTTGATTTTGAGAACAAAACTAATTTCATTAGACAAACACAACTCTGACTGGAAACAGTTACCCCTCGCTAATTCTTACTTATACATCAATCCATCTCCTCATTCATCATGGCGTTCCATCATGAACAGCGTCAGGCGGCTTCTTCCATCATCGCCAAGATGACCAACGGTCAACCTTACGCCATTCTCCTCGCTCAGATGCAGAGTGGCAAGACCGGCACTTACCTCTTCACCGCTTTTGAGATGATCCGCCTCGCCATCGTTACCCGTGTCGTCATCATTTGCGGTTCAGCAGAAACCTCTCTGCGAGAGCAGGCGAAGGACGATGCTCATGATGCTCTCAAGGAATATCAGACGGAACTCCTTGAGAGTGGCGATACGGCTGGGGCGATGAGTTTGCTCAAGGCTCGCATTGATGTTCACTTCTCAAACGAACTCACCTCCATCAAGGGTATCACAACCCGGACACTGGTGATTCATGAAGAATGTCACATGGCGCAATCCAAGACCAACAAACCATACAAAGAGTTTTACAAACAGAACGGATTTGACGGCGCGTTGCTTGGAGACTTCTCTCAATTGAATTCAAAAACCAACTTCATCCTGGGTGTGAGCGCAACTCCGTTCTCCGAAATCGTGGCGAATCACGCTCAGGATGAAGGTCTCGGTCCATCCGAAATGGTCACGGAACTCTCTGAGAAATACATTCATCAGATGGATCCTGGACCGGGGTTTCTTGGTGTTATGGATTTCTATCGCGCTGAAAGCATCAAGTTTGAAGCTCAAAAGATTGAAGGACCGAATGATCACTTCTTTCAGGTTCTCGCGGTAAACGCAGGGAAATACCTGGGGAAATACTGTATCGTTCGGACGTTTGAACGCAAAGAAACCCATGCCATCATTCTCGCCGAATGTACTCGCTTGGGATATGATTGCATTCATTCATTCGGTGGAGAAATCGGAATTAAGAATATTCTCTGCGAGAAACCGACCAATCCGACAGTGATTCATATCAGTGGTCGGTGCCGGATGGGACAAGTGATTGACAAGACCTATTTGGGCATGGTATATGAGTCCAGCAACAACCCGAACGCGGACACATTGCTACAGGGTCTCGTTGGTCGTGTCTGTGGATACAATTCTACTGTGAGCATTGATGTGTATGTTTCTCGGTTATCCGAAGAACACATCGCAGATTATTCTAAGGCTTGGGTCGGTTCAGGAGATGTTGAACTCCTCGGGAAAATCTCTAAGGCAATGAATTTGAGCGGAGGTCGCAAGACAACTCTCAAGGCAACATCCAAGGATGGGATTGAAATGATACCGATTCATCCCATTCATATCCCGGGAGAATTGCTTGAAATTGATACCAAGTCTGATTTGGGTTGGCAGATTCATCAGTGTCTTGAGGAAAACCCCGGTCTCATCAAGTGCCAAGATGATGCTGGAGAGATCATGAAGAAACTACTTGATAGTGGAAAGTTTCACAAAGCAACCAGAACGAATCACGAAGAAGATGAGAAAATGCTTAAGGCATCCGTGAGAGACCGCAAGCGGCTCCGACCTGGTAAACTAAAAGCAATCCAAAATTGCCCAGCAAAGTTTACTATGAATGAACAACCATTCATCCTCTATAAGCGCGTAGGTAGCACCGATTACTACCTCGGTGGATGGGTCCTCTATCGCGAAATCCATGCCGAAGATGAGATTGATAGACCGACGCCAAAGGTCGCCCCTGCTTGCAATTATGTTCGGAGCGAAGAACCTTCAGTTGAGTCTTCCGCCCCTGTATCACAGAAGGTTCCAGGAACAAAGGTCGGTTCATCCACAGATGCTCCTACAGGGGAATGTGAAGTCTTTGTGATTGGTTCTCTCCCCAAAAAGGGATACTATGTGGATACAGTTGACGAATTCATTGAAACAGTGAAAGCACTTGCGAGAGCAGGAATCAACTCATACAAAAGACCAGAAGACAATGAGCCAGTGCCCATTTTCTTGAAGAAAAGTGTCTTCTCAAAAGAAGAAACGGAAAAAATGAAAAAACAATTGAAATCAGAATTAGGTATCAAGATGAAAATTGCGGGTTATCCTGGTAGACCGTGTAAGAGTGATGATTACCGGAAGATCCGGGAAATCACATGGTAAATATACAAAAAAAAAACAAAAAAACAATATAAAACAAAAAGACAAAAAATAATTTTTTTCTATATGAGTATATAAATAATAATGGGTTCTGAAGTTTTCTGCGTTGCGAATGCGATTTTAATGGGCGTCGTTCTGAATATTGTCTTACCGATGATTCTAACTCCTTTCGCCACGAAAGAAGAGAAAATGCCCCCCAATGGTGCCGTATCTCTCGGTCCCAAAGGTCAGTTCATGCACATGATGGTTCATCATAATCAGGTCCATGTAATGAGTTCTTTCATTGTTGCCTTGATTGTCGGTTTAGCCGTCGTCCTAGGTTACAAATTGAAGCCGGTGGAGAAGGTAATGGTTTTACTTAAAAAATAAATGATATAGTAAATTATAGTATGTGGAACCAACTATCAAATAGTTTACTTGAGAAAAATCATATTAAAATACCTATTGAGAAACGTTTTTTTTTAACTTTCATCGAAGAAGATGAAAATAATATTCAGAAAAATAAAATCATAGAAATCTTACATGGAAATGGCTTCTATGAAGATGATCCTAGACTTGAATCATTCTTTAAAAGTCTTAAGATCTTAGTGAAAACAAGCAGTATTAACTACGAGGAATTTAAATATTGCGTTGAGAATCATATCTGTATCCTGAAACAAATTCTTCAGAACGAATGTATTATCCCACGATTTAATAATTTTATCACATCCATCGAAGAAATATACAATGAAACATTACCCTGTAAGGAAGGACATAATGCCGATTATATACCTCAATTATCACGTGTTGATCCCGAACAATATGGGATATCTGTTTGCTCTATTGACGGTCAGAGATATAATATAGGCGATACAGAAGAAGAATTTACAGTTCAATCGTGTTGTAAACCCATTAACTATGCGATCGCATTAGAAAATTTAGGCGAAGAGCACGTTCATAAATACGTAGGCCGAGAACCTAGTGGTCAATCATTCAACGAATTATTATTGAATAAGAATGGTAATCCTCATAATCCACTAATTAATTCTGGGGCAATTATGACTACATCCATGCTATTCCCTGAAAATGATTTATCAATACGCTTTGAAAGTATCATCAATGTGTGGAATGAAGCATCAGGTGGGTTACATAAAATCGGATTTAATAATTCCGTATATTTATCTGAAAAGAATACAGCTGATAGAAATTATGCTCTGGCTTACTTTATGAATGAAACAAATGAAAATAAACCTATTGGATTCCCCGAAGGAACGGACCTAAATGAAACTCTTGAATTATACTTTCAAAGTTGCTCAATTGAAGTTAATACACGGATTTTATCCATCGTGGCGGCAACTCTCGCTAATGGTGGTACTAATCCTTTCACGGGCAAAAAAGTATTCTCCCCGCGGACTGTTCGTAATATTCTGTCCGTAATGCTAACATGCGGAATGTATGATTATTCCGGTGAGTTTGCTTTTAAAATCGGGATACCCGCTAAATCAGGTGTTGCCGGAGCAATTATGATAGTAATACCTAACGTAATGGGAATAGCAGTCTGGTCTCCTAGATTGGATGAAATCGGAAATTCTCATCGTGGTATTGAATTCTGTAAATCATTCGGCAAAAAATTTAACTTTCATATCTTTGATTCATTATATGATCCAGACAAAATCAATCCCTTAGCCGAAAAATATAAAGACGAAAATACGAATCTCTTCTACGAATTATGTATGTGCGCTAAAGAAGGTGATCTAGAACATCTGAAAATTCTCTTTAATAGGGGAGTTGACTTTAATTCGTCTGATTACGATGGTAGAACAGCATTACATATCGCTGTTAGTGAAAATAATGAAGAAATCGTCCGTTTCCTAATTCAGATAGCCAAAGTTAATGTAAATAAAAAAGATAGATGGGATAATTCACCCAAGATTGAAGCAATGAAGCATGAAAATTTATCTAAATATTTTCAAGAGGATTTATAATTAGGATTTCCTATATTGTGACAGATAACTAACATAATACTTCTAAATTTGATTTGGTTATTAAGTAACCCATCAAACAAATTAAAAATGAGTTCAGAAGAACCAACCTTTCAGCAAAGCGAATGGAATTACGACTATTTTCATGGTCGGTACAAGGAAGAACACCAGAATCCTTTTGTTCGGGTTACACACGCGAGTGTTCTGGATGAGTTCCTCAAGAAAGAATTAGTTAGTCGTGATTTTCATAAGCATATGCTAAAAGAATGTATTTATCTGGACAAAAAAGAAGAACATTGGGATTTATGTGTATCCATGATTATCGCGAGTTTTATCATGACACTATTCGCTGTATTCATTGTTCCTCTAGATCAATATTATCTATTTAAGATTTCCTATTATCTCTACCTATTTACAGTGTATTTTATCACAGTATTATTCTGTTTAAAATATCCATCAAACTAGAGGAACATATCTCACCGGTAATTTCTCACGAATATGAATATTATTCATTAAATCCTTCTGAATTACACAAAATGTTAATTCATTCTCTCTTATTTTTAGTGGTATCACCATAATACCTCCTTTTTTTAACTGCGATAACAAATGAAATGGTATATATTCACATGATGCTCCAATATGAATTCCATCATATAATTCTTCCTTTGAATTAATAGGATATCCTTTCTTTCCATCCTTCTGTAAAATTCTGAAATTACGTTTATACTTTGTCAAATGAGGAAAATTTAAATGAATTACGGATTCAGAAAAATCAACTAATTCATTGATTATCTCAAGACCAATAACTTTTCCTCTTTTTTTATCATTCAGATGATAAACATTAACTGCTTCGCCAAAACACGCCGTCAAGTATCCACTACCCGATCCAATATCTAAAATACTATTCCCTTCCACCAATACTGGCTCAAGATATTCTAGTGCCTTGGCATGCATATGAGGAGCACTTATCGTTTGTCCCGTATTCATAAAAGATGTCTTCAGTTGAGAAGGCTTATCAAGATAACATCCATTTAGATTCATACAGAATGGTTTACGATCAATTCTCATCAACAAACTTTTAACATAATCACTTGTTTGTAATGATTGAACTAGTTTTTCCATATTTAAATATAACTATCATAATATTTTATTAATGGAAAAGAAAATATTAACAAGTAAACCTCTCCTCAAATTAATCTATGATGATATTTCACTTCAATTGGAAACACGCGAGAAATATGATAAACCTGGTCTCGCAATTATCCTTGTTGGCTCAAGAAAAGATTCATTAACATATATCAAATTAAAGCAGAAAAAATGTCGTGAATTGGGTATTCAATGTTTTTTGTTTATATATCCCGCATTGACTGCTATCGGTAAAATTATCAAAGAAATCAATACACTGAATCAGATTAAATCTATCAGTGGAATTATTGTTCAGCTTCCTTTGCCACATAACTTTTCACAAGATGATGAATATAAAATTCTGAATTCTGTATCTCCTGAAAAAGATATTGATGGATTTCATCATTCTAATGTTGGTAATCTTACCTTAGGAAATCCAAAAATGATACCTTGCACAGCAGAAGGTTGTCTTGGATTACTTAACTATCATGAAATACCTATCAAAGGTAAACACTGTGTAATCGTAGGCTCAAGCAAGGTTGTCGGTGTTCCTTTATCGCTATTGCTCCTTCATGAAGGAGCGACGACTACTCTCTGTAATATTCACACCGAAAGAATAAAAGAAATCACAAATGATGCCGATATCTTAGTTGTATGTTGTGGTGTTCCTCATTTAGTTGATCAATCATGGATTAAAGAAGGATCCATTATTATTGATGTCGGTATTAATCATGTATCTAACAAAATTGTAGGAGATGTCAATTTTGATGATGTAATTCATAAAGTGAAATATATTACACCCGTTCCCGGTTGCATTGGCCCTCTTACAATCGCAATCCTAATGAAACATTTAGTAAACAACGTTTAAACTAAGTTTAAAAAATATTTATCTCTTCATAATGTGGTTGGATAGAATTGAAACATTTCAGAAAGAGAATAAACAAATCCTTGATATTAAATTTGAACTTCACTTGGCAATCTATGTCAAAGAAATACTCAAAGATGTAGTCACATTTTCATTACAGGATGAAACGATTACTATTGACGAAAAAGAATATTCATTTGATGAATTTTTTTATTGGTGGCAGATTGATAGATTTGATGAAATCATCTCAGAAGAAGAAATTATCTTTAATGAATTCAATGAACTTAAGAAGAAAATTATTTCAGGTGTTCAGAAGGTTAAACAACCTGAAAGTAAAGAAACAGATTCAGAAGAAGAAAAACTTAAATGTCAGGAGAAGATAAAGAAAAATAATGAAAAAATACAAAAACTAAACGACCATCTTAAATCCGAAGCCGAATTATCAAATCATAAAATTAATACGCTAAAGAGTTTCAGATCAATGTATCCCACATGTGAATCACTTCGTCGTTTTGTTGATCATACTCAACTATTACTCGCAAATCAAAAAAAATCGCTGAAAACATAATCAACCTAATTAATATATAATGATGGATTATTTATGGATTGTTGTTGCTGGGGGGATTTCTGCTTTTGTCGCTTCTATGGGAATAGGAGCAAATGATGTAGGTAATGCCTTCGCAACTTCAATCGGTTCAAAAGCTCTCACAATTAAATCCGCCGTTATTATCGCTTCTGTCTTTGAATGCGCTGGTGCTATTTTAATGGGTTCACACGTCACCAAAACAATACGAAAAGATATTGCCGATTACGAATGCTTCAAAGATGACCCTGAAATATTCATTTATGGATGTTTCTGTGTTATGTGTTCAGTATCCTTATGGTTGCTGGCAGCATCATATCTAGAAATGCCGGTATCAACAACTCACTCATGTGTCGGGGGCATGATAGGGATGACACTAGTTACCGGAGGTTCCGATTGCGTGATATGGTATAAACCTGTTGATACATTTCCTTGGCTAGGTGGTGTATCCGGTATTATCCTATCCTGGTTTCTAAGTCCCTTCCTTTCAGCAACTATCTCATCGTCCATCTTTTATCTAACAAGGTTATCTGTCCTTAGAAAAGAAAATAGTTTCGATAAAACATACTGGTCAATCCCTATATTCATATCTCTCACTATCACTCTGAACTCATTCTTTATCATTTATAAAGGTGGCAAAGGTATAGGTCTAGATGATTTATCTGGAGGTATCGCATTATTAATTTCATTATCATTAGGTTCCTTGGTCGGATTATCAATTGTCCCATTTATTCCGAAAATGAAACAGAGAATTCATAATAAATTCAATGAACCTGATGAACCGGATGAACATGATGAATCAGATGAACCTGATGAATCAGATGAATCAGATGAACCTGATGAACCTGATGATCTTGTTGATAATGAACCTATCAATGATAATCAGGATAATCACAAAAAGAATAAATCATGTAAATGTATAAATCACGTTAAAGAAAATATCAATTATGATGTAAATAAAATTAAAGTCGGTAAAGTTAAAGAAATACATGATGATGCTGAGGTATTTGATCCGAAAACTGAAGAAAGCTTCAAATATCTACAGATATTTACTGCTATATGTGGTTCATTCAGTCATGGAGCAAATGATGTTGCTAATGCCGTCGGTCCCTATGCAGCAATAGTATCTATTTATATGAATGATGGAGAAATGTCCCAAGAAGTTACTATGGATAGTTATGGTTATGCCATCCTATCCCTAGGTGGTATCGGTATATCTCTGGGTCTGCTCTTATACGGATATAAAATTATCAAAGCAATCGGTGTCAAATTATGCTGTATAACACCCAGCAGAGGATTCGCAATTGAATTAGGATCAGCCTCTATTGTTATCATCGGCAGTCGCTTCGGTATCCCATTGTCTACGACTCACTGTCAAGTCGGAGCAACCATAGGCGTCGCCGCATTAGAAGATACAAAAAAATGTTCTGGAATCAATTGGTCGGTCGTTTCCAGAGTATGTTTCGGCTGGATTATCACGCTAATTGTTGTCGGAGGGACAACATCGGTATTAGTTTTACAAGGTATTAATGCTCCGTCATATAATAACGATTGTTATCTGAACACAACTACTTGAATTTTATATTAATGAAACCATATCCTGATGAACCCGATGCGGTCATGGGATCGGCTACTACCTCTCCAAATGTATCAATACATTTCTGTTGTAATTCTTTCTTTTCCGGAGACTTTATCCAACTTGTATGACCCATATTTTCATAATATCGGATATGATTATAATATAACCATTTCCTGTAATCGCTATATATTTCACCGAATTCTATAAAATGAGGATATTCGTATTCATAACCCATTAAGCCTTTTTTTGTTATGATTTCATTCGTTGTAACTACAAAATGTTGTACATAGATATCAAGATGCGATTTATTGCTGAAATATTTTTCCTTGAATTCATTTAAGTTTTCTGTTCCCATCGATAAATTACATGTTCTACAGATCGGTGCTAAATTATGAATAATATCTTCACCACCCTCTTTCACCGAAATAATATGACCACAGTCAAAATTAGAAACCTTGATTTCTGTGGCACATACATCACATTTACCGATGCCATGCTCTTCGCCAATATATTTATTCCATACTAATGTCTTTAAAGACTTTGGAATAGTTTTACGTTCCATCATTGAATTAATATAATGACTTTTCTTTAAATTTTAATTGATTTTACCTTTCACCAAATATGTCGCGACCGGACCAGGTATCAACGTTACAAAGACTGTATATGAAACATAAACTGTCATAGGATAGATAGAACGAATGCGATTCAAGAGATTCATTTATATGAATAAGTCCTATAAAAGTTAAGGTCTTATCCTATCAGTTGTATCTTCTAATCCCTTCGCAGCTAAATAATCTGAATCTAATACATTATATGATACAAATTCCCCCATGAAGGCGCTCATCATCTTATCATACTTTATAGACTGATATGCGACAGACAATGAATTATATAATTTCATCTGAACTAATAAAACAAATGAGATGAAACACGATATCGTTGACATACTATGATAATCATTCTTCAAGATATTAATCATTAAACAAACATTAATGAAATAAACACATGATGTCACCGATAATCCATAGAAATACATCTTATTGAGTTTATCCATCTGCTTGTCTAATTTAGGTTCTAAAACGATGATCTGTTTCAAAGAGTTATCCGGTCTGTTATTGTCAATGTCTAAAAATTTGATCGCCCAGTTCTCTCTTCTCAGTTCTAAGACATAACAAAAAACAAAGCAACAAAACGACAGAGTATTCCACGACAAAGTAATCTGATGATAGATATCGCTGTTTTCATAATTCTGCGTGAGAGAGCAGATCTGCAAAGAAGCCGATGGTCGTGGCCCATCACCAATTTCTTCATGACAAGCTTGTGGAACGAACAGAGACAACATCGTCCCCGTCAAAACCTTGTAGAACTGAAGAGTAAATATTCCCATGACCTTGATCCGCTGGACGATGTCTTGATCAATTTTCATCCTTTATAATACCAAATATTATTATTTTTCCAGGATATCATTTGATGTAACCGTGCTCATTGAAACCGATAGTAAATTTTCACTCATTTCATCCACTCCTTTAGATATGATACTCTGAAGTCTTTCAATTTCTTTTTTGTATTTATCTAGTTTATTATGTAGAATTTCATTGTCTTCCTCAAGACTCAAATTATCTCTATACAGATTAGTGGCGCATCGCAGTCCTCGTCCCCAACCATATGTATAGCATTCTTTATCTAATTTGCGTTCAAAGATAAATACTTTCTTTTCATTCCCTTCAAGATCCATGTTCTTTTGTTATTATTATAATAAGAATTATTTAAATCAAATTTGTTGTTTCAATTTAAAAACAATGACTATTAAATTAATAAATGTCTCTTTGTAGAAGATTTTTTTGTTGTTCAGGAACAATAAAAAAACCTAAAGTCTATGTCTTACAACTCCAGAATAATAAATACTATGTTGGAGAATCTATTAATCCCAAAAAAAGAATCCAAGATCACTTCAAAGGAAGAGGATCTGTATGGACCAAGATCAATCAACCAGTGAAATCATTAGAACCTCTAACAAGACCACAAGATGACCTGTGGGAATTAACTGAAACATTACGACGAATGAATTTTCATGGTGTTGATAATGTTCGCGGCTCACTATTCACGCAACCGAAACCATTATCCAAAGAACAAAAAGTCATGACTGGTCAACTCTTCTGCGAATTAAATGGATTCTGTCGCAAATGTGGTGGTTCAGGTCATTTCATAAACCAATGCCCTTCAGATAATGTGGCAGCGTGGGTTGATAATTTTGGGGGTTCGCTAACTTTTGATGAACAGAAAACATGTATCGGATGTGGTAACGGATTAAGCGAAAAATATCATAATTATTGTTCAAAATGTTATTCGCTAAAACCTCGCACTTATGCGAAGTAAAGATTTATCATATCAATATTTGTCTAAATTTGATATTAAAATATGAATTGGAAAGTATCATTAAAAATGGACATGTACTGGGCAACCGTTGTCTACTCTCAAATCAAGAAGAACGAAGCAGAAGATAAGGGCAAAGTCATTAGAATCCTCGTCAAACCAAAAGAAGAAAAAACTATTAATCATAGATGCGGGAAGTGCGGTCAGAACCCATACTTCTGTCAATGTGCTCTTATCACCAATTCACTCAAGGAACAATTTAATTTTGAGAAATCAGATTACTAATCAATGTAAGACTTCTTCTTCTTGTAAGGTTTGAAATTAGTATGTAGACTTTTCAACATCCCAATATTATCAATTTTTTGTTGTGTCTTGGTTCTATCACCTTCAACGATAACATCAAGGATAGTATGATAGAAATATTTGTAAAAATGTTTCGCTTTACTCTGTAATTTACTTACTTCTGTAATACGACAACCATGAAACATACACTCCAGAATATAATTCATATTATAGAATCCACATGCCTCGTTAAACCAGACCGTATCTATATGATTTAGAGAATAGAAGAACACCTTTTCTAAATCGTCCTGTCCAAACCCTTGAATTTCATTCTTAAAAGCCGTGTAATCCTTGTTAACTAATTTCTGTAATATCCGATAATAATATCTCTTCTTTAATTCATCCTTAAATTCATCATTTAATCCACGATCCGTTAATAATAAATGATATGTATCTCCACATTCCAGATGATCTATGATCAAAGATTGAATCTCAATAGGTAGATCTTGTATCATTATATTGATTTAATATCATAAACTTTATATCAAATTTATAATTTATCCTTGAGAATATACATTCTTAATGCCCCATCTTGTTTGTCTTCGCCATAATCATCTTTCCGGCAAAACATTCTCCCACTAATAAAATCCATATTACTACAACTCTGCCATTTAAAATTACCATCATTCTTACAAAGACAACCATATAGATCGTGTGTTCCACTACCGTCCATCCATGCTCCCAAACCTCTTTTAGCATAAACTAATTCTTTGTCCATACAATGCCAGCAGGTGATTTTTTTACTCGCTTCCATGATTTTATCATAGTCGATATCAAACAAGGCGAGCATTTCTTGTCTCTTTAATTTATCAAGTGTTTGCTCAAACGTAATCCTAATTTCATCATTCATATTATCCATATTTATAATGATAGCAAATATATTAATTATTCATTTAAAACTTTACGATCCAGTCATTAATTCAAACTGACACTCAGTTTTTTTTATGAATCCCTCTAAAAACATATGATTACATTCTAAATTCATCTTTTGCTCAATTAATTCTTTTATCACTTGCTTGTTCGTTAAAGATTGTCCCTTTGGACCCTTGACATGAAAATATCGGGGTTCTCGTTTTACATGAAAACAATAACAATCAAAATCTTGCTTAATTATCACTTGATCCTTTTCAGATAGAATATCATCCAATTTTGATTCATCAATATCTACGACGAACATAGCTCCCTGAAATTCTGATTTATCTATTGACTCATCGTAATTAAATTTATCATCGTGATACTCAAAGTTCATTTACATATTTACTACGAATGATAGTCTTAAGTAATTCAAAAAAATTATTTAAAGATTTATTCACTAAAAATAACACAAATGGTTGAATATAGTTGCGAGAAATGTGGTAAAACTTTTAAACAGAAGGGTCATTATACAAAACACTTACAGAGGAAAACTCCATGTGATAATATCACCGATAAATTTTCAATGAAAATGAATGAATCATTCCAAATTTATCAGGACGAAATTTTTGATGAACAAATCAAAAATACTTTTGCAGAATTACTTGAAAAACATGATTCGGATCAAAAAATCTATATCATTTGTATTAAATAAAAAATAACTGATTTTTAAATTTGATTTATATTATTTATATCAATAATTAACTAAATGGTTTGGCGTTGCGATAGTTGTGGGAAGTCTTTTAAACAGAAGGGTCATTTTATGAAACATCTTCAACAAAATACTCCTTGTAAGTCGGTTACTCAATCGGTAGAAAGTAAAGTTATTGAAGGAAAGATTCAGGAGAAAATTAATGAATTGGAAATCGGGGATATTGAAGTAATAAATCAAAATAGTAATATAGAATATATTAATGAAATTTATAGTAGTAATAATTCTATTAGAGAAAAGATAGCGAATTATTTAATCTCAACTGAGAAAGACAAGCATAATTATGATGAATATTTAACTCCTCCAGTTTTAGTAGATAAGCTTATTTCTAAGATACCGCCTAATATTTTAAATACACCTAAAAAATTCTACGAACCATGTGTCGGTAAAGGTAGTATTCTATTGGGGCTATTTGATAGTTTATTTAATAGTCTCGAGAATTATTGCGAAGATATTATAGAACGATGTAGAATAATTATTGAAGAATGTTTATATTTTTCAGACATTAATTATTCGAATATCATATTAGTTAAAGAATTATTACTTTTACACGCTCAAAGTTATTGTGGTCTCCGTCTAAATTGTAAAATTAATTATTACTGCGGCGATTCTCTTAATCTGGATATAAAATCCATGTGGAATATATCCCGTTTTGATTGTATTATTAGTAATCCACCATTCAATGTTCGTCAAAGTAAAACAAAAAATAAAGGAGGCGGAAATAGTCTCTGGAAGAAATTCGTTTTAAAATCAGTTAATAATTGGGTAATTGAAGGTGGATATATAATCATGATTCACCCAAATGGGTGGAGAAAACCTTCTTCTCCTGGATCTAAATATAATGGGTTATTTAAATTATTAACAGAAGAGAATCAGATGATTTATTTAAGTATGAATGATATTCAAAAGGGAAAAGAGACATTTAATTGTTCAACCAATTATGATTGGTATATTGTTCATAAGAAAAAGAAGTATAAATCTACACATGTAAATGATTGGAAAAACCATGATAATAATATTGATATGCTCGTGTGGGATTTCTTACCAAATTATAATATAAGTAGAATTTATGAATTATTATCCAGAGATGATTTTGAAAAATGTAATATATTATATGACCGTAGTAAATACGGTGGTGAACAGAAATGGGTTGGATATAAGAAAGATGATATATTTAAATATCCGCTAATTCATAATACATCCAAAAAAGGAACTACATATCATTACTCAAGTCTAAATGATAACGGTCATTTCGGAATTGGGAAGGTGATCTTCGGGGATTCAGGGATTTATAATTCAATTTTAGATACAAAAGGGGAATTCGGAATGACTCATCATTCTATGGCAATCATCGATGATGAAGACTTTTTACCTTTAATTAAAGAGGTGATTGATAGCAAAGCCTTCGGAGATATTCTCAAAAGTTGTTCATGGAGCACATATCAAATAGATTGGAGATTATTCCTTTATTTCAGAAAAGACTTCTGGAAATATGTTTAAATAACCTTAAATTTGATTTCCTTCAAATATTTAAAGATTGTTTAATTTAATATCAAAAATGGGTTACAAAACCGATGGTTCAAGTCATTCAAGCGGTGTTAAAAATGAAAAGGATACATGCTCTTTTCTAACCTCCTACGAAACAAAAGACCCACTGAAATTAAAAGAATGTCTCAATTGTCCAGTTCAGAACTTGGATTTTAAACATATAGGAGGCACTAAATCCGTCTCAGATATGGATATCTATGCAGATGGTATTCGGAAAGTCGGGGTTTCAATCAAAAATCACAAGTCTGGTACATATGACCATGTGAATACCACAAAACTGGAAGTGATGTTACCCAAAGAAACGACATCTGAGATGGATCAATTTAGGGATACTATGAGAAAGACAAATTACAAATGTGACGAAGCACAACTAAAAATTTGTCGTAAAAGAATGAATGACTATACCAATTCCATTTTTGACGGAGTTGGTTCAGATAGTTTGAAAAAGATGATCAGGAATATTCATCATAGAAATCCCGAATTAGTAATAGTGAATGATTGTGAGAAGAAATGTCTATTAACATTCAAGGCTGATCAATTTGAGGAATTGAGTGAATATCCCGATTCAGATTGTGAATATTTCCTCAAGAAACTACGCAATGCTAAGACTAGTCGGTCTATATTTAGAAGGACATCGGATGGACAAGTAATAAATACTTATCTTAGATTCAGAATCACATTGAATAACGGGCTCTCGGCTTTATTGGGATTAAGTAATGCTAATTCTAATTCATATTACAGTATTAAGATACAGCAAGATAATGTTGATGAATTATTATCTTCAATCACACCATATTCATCATGTTCATATGATCCAAACTAGAATCGCGATTGTATAATTGGTATAACATCTTCATTTATATCGTTTAGAATACATTGCCTTGATAAATTATAACACGCCTTACCTGTAGTTCCCGACCCGCACATAGGATCCAATATAATATCATTTTCATCCGTTGAGATTGAAATCAATCTTTCTAATAATTTAGTCGGTTTTTCTGTTGGATAAATTCTTTTTTCTTTACCTTGTCCCAATGAATGTATATCGTCCCATAAATCAGTGCAAGGTTTACCTGGAGTTTCATGAAGATATATTTTTTTATATATATTAGCTCCGGTTTTTCGTGGTAAATGAATACGATTATCATCATATAATTTTTGTAATTCAGATTGTTTTATTCTCCAACCACTTTTGGGGTTGAATTTTTTACCATCAATAATAAATTCATATAAATATCCTATTTTTGTTTTTTCTGTAACGATATGACCCAATGAATAATTACCTCTTTCATCTTTATTTTTGAATGAATTTTTTAAATACGTTATATCTCTATCTTGATAAACAAGATTAAATTTTGGTTTAGAAATTTTGTTACATTTAAATATAATATCGATTGTAGAACCTAATTTATGCTTAACATTATTTTTTGATCTACATTTCTTCCAAAATATTGGAGTCACAAATTTAAATTTATTTCTTAAAATTGTTTCAGGTATAAACATTTCATTACTGGAAATATGGAAAAATAAAGTTCCATCTTTTGTTAATAAATCATATAATATATTAATCGCATTAGTAATGAATTTTTCATAATCATCATCGGTCCATTTATCATTAAATCCAATATCAGAATTTTCGTCTAATTTGTAGTTACGACCACTATTAAAAGGTGGGTCAAAATAAACCATATTCACTGAATTTTCTTTAACCCTATCTGTTAATTTAGAAATATCTCCGATATGAAGTTTAATTGATTCTTTTATAGAGATATTATTCATTATTAATACTTAATAGAATTAAATTTAAATCAAATTTATATAAATCAAATTTACACAAAATCATCACATATCCCCATGAACCTGATTACAATTGAAAATGTGCTTATTATATTCATAATTTGATAAGTAAATGACCTTGCACTTATGACACCGCCTATCTCTGATTAAATGATCTTCTAATTCTTTTTTATCTTTTTTACAACATGAACATAGGTTACCCATTCTTATTTTATATATTTTTATATTTTTTATATTTTATATATTTATAATATAAATATGGGTATTACGTTTAAGAAATCTAGGAGAGATAACAAAAAGTCCAAAAGGGTTAAGGCTAAATCTAAAAGGATTAAGATTAAATCTAAAAGGATTAAATCTAGGAGAAATAAAAAGGTTAGATCTCGGACAGTTAATAGATACAGAAATAAAAAAAGTAAGCGGAAGACAATTGTCGGGGGAGCCGACGCGGGAGGCGCCGTCGCGCTCCCCGTCGCGCTCCCCGTCGCGCCTTTTGTCTCCTACAGGTGGGACACCGGCGAGGTAGGCGGCAGTGAAGGTGTCACCCTTCCCTTGATTGGTATTGTAGTCGGTCAGCTGGATAGATTAAAGGTAATAATGGCAGATACCTTAGCGAGGTACCTGGTGAGAGAGAGTAATCGTATAACGAGTGGTGGCATAGGTGTTCTATCGGTGCCGGACCTACAAGTAATGTTAGAAAGAGGTAGAGATGAAATCATTAATATTTCTCTTGATAGATGGCATAGACATTTTAACAGTAGTTTCCAGGAGATTGGATGGACGCGCGAAAAATTTTTAAATGATTTGGTCGATGAGATTTTCAAAATAGAAAGAGAAAAAGGTTTTGATGATCATTTAAAAGCACATTTTCAAGAGACAATGGAGGAGCTGAAGACGATGTTAGACCCGACAGAACATTATATTATTGATGTGATATCTGAAAATACAGAGATCATGGGTCATTTAAAGGATCAAGTAATCTCTTATGAGAAAATGACTCTTGGAATCTATTCCCCTACAGAGAGCGATTTGGCCGTTGATTTGGCTAAAGCTATTATCGAGGCGTATCCGAAACCGGACTCTGAGACACTGTCCCCACCTGATGTGGGTGCTGGCGGGGGTCTGGATGATGATGATCTGGGTGAGGATCTGGATGATCTGGATGGCGGGGGTGTAGGCAGCCGCTGCGCCGGACCAGGGATGAAGGGCGGTAGTGGGAGCGGGGATCCAGGTGAGGGAAGCTGGACAGATGAAAGCTCTTGTGCCGATATCTTGAATGACATCCTTCGTGGACAACAAGCTAGTGGACCACAAGCAATATGTGTCACAGCGGCAGGTGAAGGAGCCCCGATGATGTATACCGCACCACCCGGAATAGAATGTGAAGCGATAGGAATGGAGGGCGCCCTGGGGCAGCGAGATGATGCTTTTATGTCAGATACCGCGTGGGGTTGGGTCCACACTCTGGTCGGCATGTTTATAATGGCGTGTGGCACCGGCGCGTACAAAATGTGGTTTCAGAAAAAAATGGAGAAGGAGCATGGTACTAGCCTACCTCATGGTGATGCGGAGAAGTTATACACGATGATGGGCATGCTTCAAAACCTCAATGCAGAGAACGCGAAGCGGCATGAAGAATCAATGGGCGTCGCATCTGCTGTTAATCAGCAAGTGAGAATAAAAGCAGCTACCCTCGTTCGGGAGAAGAGTATATCTTTACGAAAGGTGGTGGAAGAGCAGAAAACCGCAGTCAAAGAATCTGCCAAGCAAACGCCTACTGCAAGACACGCCCTGCGCGAAGTTTTCAGAGGCGTCGGCAGGGAAGTTGCGGCCGGAGTAGGCGGCGACATGGAGTCGGGTAATGCCGGGGCGTCTACTTTTGGCGTAGGTGGATTTGGAGGCGATTTGGCGAACGCTTTTGTTCTGAAGAAGCTGGCTGCTGAAGATGATGGAGATGATGATGGTGATGATGATGAGGCCGGCCAAATATCATGGGCAAAAATTCATGCTGGAAACCTTAGTCATCTCATGGAATTTATCAAGGCAGCACGATCTTTCATTACCAAATTTGATGCCGCCATCAGCGAACTTTCTGACAGTGATGCGACCACAGATCCTAATCTTATAGGTAATTTGTTTGAAGGAGTCCAACGCAGCAGTCAAGCGGTAACGGAGACATTGGCTAATCTTGAAAGTCAATCCCCTAATGTTGTAAGGGAGGATTGCGGAGATATATTAGAACAATACTGGAAAAGGAGCCGGGAGCTTGATACCTACATGACCATCGTTTTGGATCAGTTTAATCTGGAAACGGAAAAGGAGACGGAGATTCCAAAAAAGTATGCGAAATTGGCAAGTAAATCGGTCCAACAATTGAGGGAAGCAGCTACAGAGAATGGTATCAAAGATTCCGATATACCCCCTGCTACAGATGCTGCAACCGATCTTGAACAAAGATACGCCATTATTCAAATGATTATTGATCATGATGAAGAAAGTGCAAAAACATCCAAGCAATCTAAACATTTAACGAAGGCTGAACATCCTGGTGGGATAACCTGGTATGAAGACGAAGAAAATAAAGTTCTGAAAATCACTCAGCGGAACCACATCACAGGGTCTGACGATGTGATCGTAGATATAACCCGTCCAGAAGCAGAGAGTGCAGAGAAACAAAAACATTGGATAAAAATCAGAAAAAAAATGAAATTATCTGTTCTTATTTCCCATAGAGATGCCGGTGAAGGGGTCGCAGGACTATCATCATCCGATGATAGTCCTGTCCTGCCGACATATACACAGCCGGCTATCGCGGCTCCTCCTCCTCCGCCTGGGAAGCCCCGTGGGAAGTCCCACGCGGCTCCTGCTGCTCCGCCTGGGAAGCCCCCCGAATACGCACGTGTGACGGCCAAGTCGAAAATGCGGAGCGACTTGAGACAACGGCAAGTGCGGGAAGAAGTTCAAATCGTCCAATCACTCAATAAAACAGTAGGTATGTTTAAGTTCTTAATGAGTGATGAGCGGCGTCCATCGCCGGTGCTACCGCCTGGTCTGGAGCCGGAGCAGGATGATAGTCCCCCCTTGCCTGGCACAGTGCCTCCCGGGGATCTAGGCGGCGCTCACGGGCGAACCGGCTCCGCCGCGAGGGCATCGCGGACGACGGGGCTTCGCCTGGAACCCGAGTATTTGGAACCCGAGGATTTGGAACTCGTGCTGTTAGAAGCGGATATAGAAGCGCCTCCCGTAAAAGATTAAGTTAAATTTATGAATATGAATAAAATTATATTAAAAAACTAAATTACATATGCCTCACTTAAATGATCTTCTAATTCTTTTTTATCTTTTTTACAACATGAACATAGGTTACCCATTCTTATATAAGAGATAACAGTTATTCTTTATAATCAAATGATACACCTTCCTTCAGCAACGATTGATAGATCATACAATAAGAATCATTGACTACTAATTTCAATTCTGATGATTCATTTATCACCTTATGATAATTATCAGGGGTGATATCAATATCATTTATCTTGATAATCTGTGTTCCTAACCGTAAGCCATGCTTTTCTGCGATAGAATTTGGTTGAATACGCATGACCATCATCTCCGGAAAAACAATGCGTTTATCATCAGTGATCGGTACAGATTTCCGAATATATTGGAATCCTAATAATTCAACCCCTCTTGTAATAGTTATCTCACTGTATTTAGGCGTTTCAGCATATGATACAAGAGATTCATAAATTGAATCCATTCTTTATTACTGATATGATAGATGATAATTATCAAATTTATAATGAACGATAATCATTCTAAATTCATTCCGGCGCTTGATTTGAATCCCGGATTACGATAGAGACTCCTTACCCCATCTTGCGCGATCTGGATATTATTTTTTCTCTTTTTTCTTTCTTTTTCAATGAATTTAACATCGGCAGCAACCATTTTATTATTTTTAAATGACCATCTCTCGTTTACATGCTCCAGAGTATGATCATATGCTTCCGATTTACTAATGATATCATATAAATCAAAAGTAACATCAGGTAAACCCTTCAAATCTGTTAACTTATCTAATTCCAGCGACCAATCACCATTTACAAGAAGTAGTGTTTTAATATGTCCTAATTCTATAGTCTGATGCCGCAATAATTCTGAAAGAGTCTGATAATAATATTCTCTTAATTGAACCTCATATGTGCTCTTTACAATACCTTTTTCTATAAGAGGCATTAGATGTTTGTTCTCAATGAAAATATCTATTAACATATCCTGAGCGCTGAGCAATTTTTCTCCTGTCCATGGTCCGGAAAAGATATTATGTTGTCCCCTAAATTTTATAGGTATATCTTCATCTTTATCATCGCAGTGAATAAAACGATTCAATAAATTTCGCGAAGCTAATTTAGTATCTGATTTACGGAGACTCGTCGCTAATCCTTTCAAATATTGTTTATCATGTAATCTTCTCAATGTAAATTCAATTTCTTCATCTGATTTAATTTCATTCGGAAAGAATAATTCATAATCATTGTGCTGATATATAAAACTGATAATAATATGTTCTAAATAGACTAAGTTTTCCCATTCTACACCTCTGTTCGGGATCTTGTGATTAATCCCATAATCACTTGTAAAACCGACATATATAAATTCATCTTCCTTGGGAATATATCTCTCAGGGTATTTTATAATCTTAAAAAGCTTGAACATTGAATCAACCGTATCTATTTTGTCATCATTTTCATATTTTTCAATTATCCTATCAACAATACCTAACAAATGCTGTTTATCCATTCTTTATTACTGATGATAGATGATAATTATCAAATTTTTTATGTAAATTTGATTCCATGTGATTTTCTATCACAAAGAAATTTACAACGAATAATCATGGAACCACAAATCATTGATCATTACAATGAATACCCTTCAGGTGTTAATGTCATTGATAAAATGAACGAAGAACTCGCCGAAGCACAAAAGAAAACCAATAAATACGCTGAAATTTTATCAGTCTTGGTGCAAAACAAGGTCGCTGGACGACCTCTGATACAACCTATCACGATTACGAAAGAGGCATTATCGGAATATTCACAACTTCTTTATGCTATCAAAAGGAAAATCAATGATCAGTTATCTGAATCAAAAAAAGTAGGGTCCATCGCAGATGAAGAATTTGATTTACAAGGAGTCTTTTATAATTCTGATAGACTCGTTGAAATATTACATTCTGAATTAAATTCTTTTCCTGGACTAATAGTATCTCGTGAATGGTGTGAATATAGAGTTGAGGTCGCATTAGATAGATTTAAACCATTACTATTAATGCAAAAATACTGGTGGGAAAACATGCTTACAGATGGTATTTGTGATAAAATTATTGAAATGATACAAGATTCTATCGTTAGAGGTGGAACACATGATATTGAATTATGTGAATTATTTCTGGTTAAATGCTATAAATGCCATCAGTGTGAAACCGGCGATGATGGTGAAGAAATGACTGATGAAGATGGAACTAAAAAATGGATATGCTATAAATGTATGTCTGATGATGAGGATGATGATGAGGATGATGATGATGATGATGATGATGATGATGATGATAGTAGTGAATAAATCGGATAAAGACCTCCTACAATTTATTAGGATAGGTCTGTTCATCATAAATTCAAGACAAAATTTGATATCAAGATAGATTATCCTAGTAAGAACATTTAATCACCTGATAGCAGAACAAACATGGATCGTTATTTCATTCGCGATATTCTTATCTTCCTTACCTACGCCGGAGCTGTCTGGTGGGGGATTCAGATTGAGAGATGGACACACGAACTTGGACATGCAATCACAAGCCCGAACTCATTGTGTGACTCTTATGTGGCCAGCGCCCGTGAAGCAACCTCCAGTGCTGGTGACCTGTGATGGAAGAAGGTATGAACTGCTCGGGTTCTAAAGGAAACCATGCCTGAAATTTGATATTTTAGTATTTAAAGTATCATTACTTTTTATGAGTAAAGATGGTGTATATCTATTCCTTGAAACTACAATCAAACAAATATTATATCGGGAAAACTGATAATCCCAATTTTAGATTGGAGAATCACTTTGATTCTTCTGGATCAGCATGGACCAAGAAATATAAACCGATCTCTATTCACCAGCTAATTCCCGATATGAAAGATCATGACGAACAGCGAGTAACACAAGAATATATGGCGAAGCACGGTATAGATAATGTGAGAGGAGGACCATGGGTCAAAATAATCTTATCTGATGCAGAGAAATCATTCATTCAAAAACTGATTAATTCAGAAAATGATAATTGTTTCCAATGTGGTTCTTCGGATCATTTCGTTAAAGATTGTCATATGAATCAGAAAGTAAAATCTAAAGCAAAACCGGTTCAAGCAATCTGTCAAAGATGTGGTCGCTTCGGTCATTCTCAAGATACTTGTTATGCGAAAACAAATTCCGGCGGGAAGAAAATATTTGACAAACGCCAGGAAGAATTTTTCTGGGCTTGCGAATACTGTGGAAAAGAATTTGATTCTGAAAAAGGATGTCTCTTCCATGAAAATGTCCACTGCACAAAAAGAAGAGGAAAGAGATATTTTGATTCATCAAAAGCACTCTATGATGAATTAAATGATTCTTCAGAAGACGAAAATGATGATATCATCTGTTTCAGATGTGGGAGACCTGGTCATTATGCCACGACCTGCTATGCCAAGAAACATAAGAAAGGATACTATTTGGATTGAAAATCAACCGAGCATTTGATGAATACATAAATTTGATTCTCTCTACCCTTTCCTTCCATCAACAATAATTAACCATGATTCATTCCACGAATAACTCCCTCTACGGAACAACTGAAGAGATGCAAGACCGAGCCAGGAAAAGAAATGATGCGGAATTGGATCGTCTCTGTGGTAAGTGCTGGTTAGCAATTGGATGGTCACTTGTTCTTGGATTCATTATCTATATCTGTTTCATGATTATTAAAGGACCTAATCATTAAGCTTGTTCGTCATAAATTTATTTCTATACGTAACATAAATGTGTTTCCGTTATTTTTTTCTCAATCCGAGTGTTTCCGCCATGCTGGAATTAATGACCGGCGAAGAAGCCATCTATCATCAACCAAGTATCATTAATTATCGCGATGATCTCTATAATCTTTATAAGAGTTATAAACTGAGAAAAATATATTCTTATTTTTTACGTTTCCTACAAGCTTCTGCTGGTGTCGGCATTACGACGATGACCACCGCAAACAATCCTTACTTCAAAGATAATGTTGATCTAATCAATATTATCTTATGGTATGTTTCTATCTCAAATAATATAGTGAATATTTTACTTGAAAAGACACAATCCTATAATTTACCGGATGAGAAACTCAAAATAAAATTATTAATCAGTGAAGGGAGAAAATATCTTGATAATTACAAAGATTATTCTCTTTACGAAGAAGATGAACCCAATAAATTAAGATACTTTGATAAATGTTATCATGAAATCTTAGATAGAACTCCTTATGAATATCTAATCTATCAAGGGAGAAGACCTAGTCACGCATCAATCGATGTGAAACAGAGAAGACTTGAGATCTTACGCGAAGCATGGACTGAGAATGATGAAGTTGATAGTATCATTGTTTCCACCGACTTGTAACCTTTACCGATGCCATTCACAATAACCATGAATAATATGACCGCCGCCTTGATTTGGTAATCCTTTCTGTCCACATCTGTATCCTTTTTTTGTAATTCCTTTACATTGTTCCGAATCTACCATGAAGAGATGTTCTTTTTCAGATAATTTTTTATATTTTACTAATAATTCATCATATTTCCCCTGTAATTCAATATTTTCCTGCTGTAATAACCGATATAATTCAGATTGAGAAGTTTTATCAATTTCCATTTATTATAATATGACACGAATTGTTTTTAATTAGTGAATCAAATTTGATGAATTAAAATGATTCTAACCCTGATACTAATCTCAGCCTTTCATAGGTGAGCCAGAAGATTAATTGCCAAGGAGCTAATCTGAACCAAATAGGATAGAAACCCTTGTATAATGATAAGATTCCTTCTTCTGCTACAGTCTTATGAATACAATCGATAATACCTCTGTAAGGACTATGTGTTTGCATCATTCTCGATTTGATAACATCGGCAGGAGTACAACACACTGAAGCAACAAAACCTGAACATAAACTCGCCATCACATGTAATGGAGTAGAATCTTCTAACCCAAGACACGACCGAAGATTTTGTTTTGCCTGATCGTAAGTAGCCAATTCACCTAAATTTACTAATACAGCCCGACTAACATTAGGTGTGACACCCTTCCATAATCCACGAATACCATTCTCAGTATATATCTCTCCAACTGTTCTTGATAGCGAGGTTTTTTGCTTATCCATCTTTGTAATATATCTTATCTTGATTAAGTCACATGGTGAAGCAGCAAGTTGAGCCAAACCACCACTGATTCCTCCGATCAGATATTTCTGAGGCATAGAGAGAGAATTCTTATCATTTTTTAATGATTCTCTTAAATTTTCATAAATACTGATTCGCAATGTTGTATAAATACAATGACGGAGTAAGGATGGTTTTAATCCATCATATATCTGTAATTTACGTTCTTTTTGAATTATATTTCTTCCCATATCAAATGCAGATATTTTCTGATTATTTATCTGCATTCTCGTCTTAATATAATCAATCGGATAAGTAGAAGTCTCAGCGATACATGCTGAACTCTGAATTATTAATAATTTCTTATATGATTGATTCATCCTATACTATTTCAAAGAAAATAATGTGAATCATTTATATTATTTTCAAAGAAAATAATGTGAATCATTTATATTATTTCAAAATTTGATTTCAAATCTAATTATTGGATTAAAGAATATATAACGAATCATGCCAAAGAATAACAAGCTCGCCCGTCGTCCTTCGGTCCGTAATCAGATGTCTCACGCCGAAATCATGGATAAGAGGCATCAGAAGCGCAAGAAGAAAGAAAAGACATACGAAAGCTTTGTGGGATCCAGTCATTATCATCTCAAAGAGTTTATGAAACTTACTGATAATGAAGAGGTTACTAAAAAGAGTGTCGCCAGGTCCATCATGGACACCGTTGAAGAAATTAATGATGAAGGCATGAATGATAAGCGATACATGGATATAATGAATCAATTGATGCTCTTGAACAATGAAGGAGCTGAAATAGTGAATGTCCCTGTAGAAACACACATAGAAACAGCAATCTATAATTATATTTTCAGTGGGCGGACCTCCATGGCCCGTGTCGCCGATAGCTTCGGTATCGGCTTCCGCAGTGAAGCCATGATTGCAGACACCCTATCTCTGCGGGGGCGCACAGAATCCGTCGGCAATTACGGAGTGGGACATGTCGGACCGCGCTACTCTGATCCCGGATCAAGGGATATTATCAACTATCCATAGTTCCTTCTAAGCCAAGATTAAGAATTAAATTTGATGTGATTGTTGATGTAACGAATCACATCAACAAACCAACACACACATCGGTCTCTCCTTAACCACTCGGACACGATGTCACATATAAAATTTTTAAGTAGTTTAACACACGAGTATTTCTTCAGAAGAAATACTCTCTTACGCAGCAATGAAACCGAAGATGATAAGAATCAATAGTATGATTACAATACCATCAGCATCTCCATTGTAATAGTCTTCATATGCCATAATTATGGTCTTAACACTTGGACAAACATCGTGGGTCTCTTTTGAAACAGGAAGAAAGACAGTACTACCCTCAACGGTTACATTATGTCGTATCAGTTCATCGCGGGAAATATCAACTGAACAACATTCTGTCTTACTACAATTTACATTCCCACTACTTTTTTTGTTATATTCGTTATAATTATTTACGAGGGTCAATAATGAGGGACAGTTCGAACCACTTTCGTCCCTTTTTACAATTCTTTTTGGATCTAAAGGATAGTCATGGTATTGTCCATATATATAACAACATTCAACCCCATCTTCGCCACAGTGGGGATGACGGCGAACATAAATGGACAAATGTCTATGAGGCCACGCTCCTCCTGCGCTTGCTTCCAAATGAGAATGTTGTCCCATTTCTGCTCCATCACCATTGTTAGATAGTATGTACCATGCATATGTTGTGGCGATAAGAAGTACAAAGATAACAAGACACACGCGTATATTCTTTTTTTTATTCCGTGGTAGAATTACGCGAGGAGATTGTACGCCTTTTCCGTCACGTAATCCTTCCTCAATATCTTCCTCAATCGTGTTTGAGGAATCTCTTTCAACTGTGAGTGGTTGAAATTCACACGATGACATGATAATTATTTAACGTTTTACATTTATAATAATTATCCTTTCAAATTTGAATTTATTATACGAGTCATAGCATAATATGTTACAAACATTATGCACCCTTTCCCATTTCCTGAAAGGCAATACCGATTGTATAGAGATCATCATAAATAAAAAAAAAATCATTGAAAAGAACGAAACATTAATTTATCATATGACCAATGGGTTACGTCAAAACTATCTAACGAGCTATTCAACTTTCTCCATCATTTTGAATGGGGAAAAACACTACGAATTGAGAAATGCAGATCCCACACCACGAGGGAACTTCATAATAGAAGAGACTATCTATGACACTTTTAATAAAATTAAAAAAGACAAAGAAATATACAATGGCTTCTTTTCAACCGTCCAAGTGAATCATATTGAAAAGATATGGAATTATTCGTCAAACGAAGAACTAAAAAAAGACAAGCGGTTCTGCCTGAAGATAGTGATAGAATGTATCGGGTTGTCTGGTTTTGTAAAGGTGAAAGAAGTGCCGCGCGGTACCGCTTATCTTGATCTGCGGTCCTGGGGTTTGAATTATTTTAGAGAAGCTACATTAAAAGAAAAAATGAAAGTAATTAATCTAATCTTACGTATTCACGGGATCATCTATCTAGATCTAATAAAAACAGAATACAAACAGGGTGATATCTTACATGCAATCATTCTAACAAACGAGGGTCGCGTTGAATCAATTATGGGGGGTGGGGCCAGGTCTTACCACCTGAATACCGTATGAACATATTTGGAGGGTCGGGGACAACCTTGTTCCGGAGGTTTGTAATCATACAGTGTTTGTAGAGGTTCACCTGTTCTCTATTCCCGAAGTCAAGGTACTCTACACAGAGACAAATCTTTTGAGAACAAGGATAGATGTCAACATTCTTAATTGGAAACGTGATACGTTGAAGGAATTGAGACATGGTTGTGTATGTTTTTAATTTTATAAAAAAACAAACATTCAAATTTAAACCAATACACGATATATTTATTATGATGTAGAGATAACCCGTAATGCCCCCTTAAAAACCTTTTTTCGGAGGTTTTTTCATAATCGGGATATTTGTTATATGTTGTTTCTCATTTATACCTTTGTTC
>Ga0209709_10000534_pt1 | contig 36384 bp, 35 predicted proteins | sample ArcticOcean_MG_C_2_FD_187435 | JGI IMG/M metagenome (GOLD analysis project Ga0209709, IMG submission 187435) | Marine microbial communities from western Arctic Ocean - ArcticOcean_MG_CB4_136 (SPAdes) (version 2) | ecosystem: Environmental > Aquatic > Marine > Oceanic | place: Arctic Ocean... | reverse complement strand
TAACTTTTTTTGTAATTGAAAAACATACCATACATATTACGTTTACCATCTATAATTTTAATTTGTTTATTATTAAGTTTTGACCAACCATACTTTTTATAATATTTGATTAGTTGTTTTTTACATGTCAAAAAAGCAATTTTTTTATTTTTCAAAATTATATCTTTGTTTAAGCTCATCAGAGAATTAGACAGCTTTGTTTTTCTGAGTTCTTTTTTTATAATCAATGTGTCAAATAAAAAATAATTTCTAGTAATATCAGATTTGATTTTTCTTATTCGAAGAAGCGTATATCCAACTAATTTTTTATTAATTAATAACATGTTGTGAATATCAAGTGATTTCACATTTTTTTTAAACCAGGTTAACTGGGAATTTAATCCGTATTTCCAATGTGTATCTTTTAACAAACAAACAGATTTAATTTCTTTGGTAGATAATTGAGAAGTTTTTTTTGATAACATCTTTATCTTTCTATAAATTAAAGGAGGTTTGCTAACTGTAATTCTAAATTCTTCAATATACAAAACATCTATCATGCCTCTTATAAGAGCATTGACGGCTTCCTTTTCATTGCAAATTATTGGTTCTTCGTGTGCATTAAATGAGGTGTTTACCAACGACATTTCACCAGATTGTTTTTCCCATTTTTTTAATAAAGTCCACAAAAACAAATCTTTCTTTTTATATACGACCTGTGGTCTTGTGGTTTTATCAATGTGGGTTACTGCAGGACATTTTCTTTTAAAAACATTAGTACATTTAATTGTAGAGGTCATAAAATTAAATGTTGGATCGTTAAAAGTATATTTCTCAAATGCAAGTTTTGCTGTTTCATGTCTTATAACTGGCGCAAATGGCATAAACTCTGTTCTATTCATTCTTTTATTTAACCAATTATTAATACTTTTATCACTTGTCTTATAAATTATACTTCTATTGCATAAAGCTCTAGGGCCAAACTCCATTTTTCCTCTCACAAGACCTAAAACTTTATTTTTTTTTAAATCTTCACAAATTTTATCATGCGTTAATTTACACTTAACAATTTTGATTGTTGGAAACTTTTTTGAAAGTTTTTTAATGTTTGAAAACCTTATGCTTGGGCCCAAATAAACATCATCTAACTGCTTTATTTTAATTTTTTGTCCGTGCAAGTGTAAAGCTGCTGCTCCTAAACATAAGCCTCCATCACCCATTTGAGGTTGAACAAAAACTTTATTTATAAATTTTATTGATTTTAAATGATAATTGACTTTTACATTAGCAAAAACACCGCCAGATAGCATTAAATTTGTTGATTTTAATTTTAGTTTTTTTAAATAATATTTTGTTATTTCGCATACACAATTTTCTAAATGTTGTTGAGCGGCGGCAGCAATATCCTCACGCGAATACTTCTTTAATTCATTTGTTAAATTTTTACTATACCCTTTGAAAAAAGGTTTATACAAATCTCCTAACGAGGCTGTAAGTTCTCCATTTTTAAATTTAATCATTTTTTCCATTAATGGTAATGCTTTTTTAGGATTCCCATATGCTGCGAGCCCAGTTATTTTTCCTTCATGTGCCATTGGTTTAAATCCTAATAAACTAGTTATACGTCCATAAAAATAACCTAGTGAGTCACTAGATGTTGATGAGTATATTTTTTTTAATGGATACTTTTTATTTCTGTTGAAAAGCGAAACTGTTAGTGCTTCAAAATCACCTCTCCCATCTGCGGTCAAAACTATACCTTTGTCAAAAGAACTCAAAAGAGAAGCATTAGCGGCATGTGCTTCATGATGGTAAAAAATTTTTAGGTTTTTTTTTTGTTTTTTTGTTAATGATACTTTAACCCATTGATTAAATTCATTTCTGTAATTTTTATCTTGTAAAATATCATATTTATATCTGTCAGAAAATATTTTAGATGCAACTACATTTGTTTTTTTTAGATAAGAGAAACGTTTATCATATTTTTTTTTTAAACTTGCTTGAAAACCTTTGGACCATGAGTAGGAAATATTGTCGATTCTTCTTAATTTAATATTATATTCTTTAAGTATGTAGTTGATTGATTGGGTTGGAAACGAACGATCGTATTTTTTTCTTGAAAATCTTTCTTCACTTACTGCAGAAACAAGAGAGTCATTAATAAATAAACAGGCTGAAGAGGTTTCGCAATTACATATTCCAAGCGTATAAATATTTTTATTTACTTTCATATAAGATTTATTAGACATTAATATAGTTTATTTTATATTGATTTTTTAATTATTTTTATACATTTTAAAATTAAACTCTTATCATGAGACTCTCCCATGATTCTAATCTTTGGTTCTGTTCCTGATTTTCTTACAAGAAGTCTTCCTTTTTTATGCATTAATTCATTAGCTTTTTTAATTGCTGTTTTGCATTTGAGAGTGCTAATTACATTTTTGTTTTTTACAATTATATTGTCTAGAATTTGTGGCAAGGGTTTGAAAATATTAAATAGAAAACTAGCTTTTTTACCTTTTCTTAATGAAAATAAAACTTCTAAAGCAACCATTAAACTATCACCAGTAGTAGCGAATTTGCCAAGAATAATATGACCTGACTGCTCTCCTCCTAAATTAAAATTTAATTTTTTCATTTTTTCTTTAACATATCGGTCACCAACTTTAGATCTTAAAAATTTAATTTTTTCCTTCTTTAGAAAAATTTCTAATCCATAATTTGACATTAGTGTGCCCACTACACCACCTTTTAAAATTTTTTTTAATTTCCATCTCCGAGCTAACATAGCAATAATTTGATCTCCATCTATAATTTTGCTTTTTTCATCGCACATAATAATTCTATCTGCATCACCATCAAATGAAATTCCTATATTGGCTTTATATTTTCTTACAGCACCTTGGATTTTATGTGGATACGTAGATCCACATCTATCATTTATATTTAAACCATTTGGTTTAACTCCAATTGAAATAACTTGGGCTCCTAAAGCTTTAAACAATTTAGGCGCAGCTATATAACCCGCTCCGTTTCCACAATCTAAAACTATCTTGGTGCCTTTTAATTTAAAATTACTTGGAAAATTTTTTTTTACTATTTTAATATATTTGTCATTACCATCCTCATGCCTTTTTACTCTACCTAAAAGTTTTGGATTTGTAAGTTGTTTTGTATTTTTACTATCTATTAGTTTTTCAATTTTTTTTTCTATTTTATCAGATAATTTCATTCCGTCTGGACCAAATAATTTTAACCCATTGTCATAATATGGGTTATGAGATGCGGTAATCATAATGCCCATATTTGCTTTCATAGATTTAGTCAACATAGCTAGGCCATTTGTTGGCAATGGACCTAATGTATAAACATGCATGCCACCGGATGTTAGACCAGAAACCAGCGCTGGTTCTAAAGTGTATCCAGATAATCTTGTATCTTTAGCTATAATTGCTATTTGTTTTTTCTTTTTTTGATTTTTAAAATAAGTGGCTGTTGCTAAACCAAATTTAAAAAACTTTTCACCAGTAATATTACCCTGATTAACAGTTCCTCTTATACCATCGGTTCCAAAATATTTATTAGTCATTTCTTAATTCAAATCTAAAATTTTTTTAAATACTAGTATTCCTTGATTAATTTCTTTGACATTATGAACTCTAAATAACTGAACTCCTTGAGAAAGTCCATTTAACACTGAAGCAAGAGTCCCTCCTAATCGCTTGGGTGTATCAAATTTTGTTACAATATGTTTTATAAATTTTTTTCTAGAAGTTCCAATTAATATAGGACGTCCTAAACTATGAAATAGTGAAATCTTTGACATAATTCTTAAGTTGTGACTTAAATTTTTTCCAAACCCTATGCCAGGGTCAATTATAATTAATTCCTTTTTATATTTATTTTTTATACAAAATTTTATTTTTTCTTCAAAAAAGTCAAAGACATCTAATATAGCATCCTTATAACTAGGTTTTTTTTGCATCATATCTGGGGTGCCTTGTGAATGATGTAAAATAAAAGGAATATTTTTAGATTTAATTAAATCAAAAGAGTTTTTATCAAAAGTTAAACCTGAAATGTCATTAATAAAATTTGCTCCATATTTTATACCTTTTTCCATAACATAAGACTTTCTTGTATCTAAGGATATTTTAATTCTTGGATTTTTTTTTTTTACTTCTTTTATTACATGCTTAATTCTGTTCCATTCATTTACTTCATTTACAACTTGCGAGCCTGGTTTTGTGGACTCACCTCCAATATCAATAATAGCAGCCCCATTTTTATTCATTTCAATAGCATGTGTGTATGCTTTTGATTTTTTTAAATATAAGCCTCCATCTGAAAAACTATCTGGCGTTACATTAAGTACACCTATAATTTTAGGTTTATTAAACGCAACTCCTAAAATATTTTTTCTTTTACTTGTTATTTTTTTTAAATCATTTTTTATTATAATTTTTAATTCTTTCCCTAGTTTTTGTATTTCAGAGACTAAATAGATATGTGACTGAGTTTTTCCTTTATTTTGTCTTTTAAATATTTCTAAACTATCAAAAGAAATTTCAGGATTGCCTGCTAGTGGAAATGCTTTTTTTTTCTTAATAAGATTTCTGGAGTAATTTCCATAATAGAAATTACACGGTCTTGTGTAATATTTACGCATTAAAATCTAATGTGCAGTTTTTGGTTTAAAATCTAAAGATCCTAAAGCTGAAGATTCTTCTAAATATTCATCTTTTTTTTCAGTAGTTCTTTTTGGTTGAATATTTTTTGTTATTAAATCTCTTATTTCTTCTCCACTTAAAGTTTCATAAATAAGTAAAGCTTTTGCCAATTTATGCAAATCTTCTAACTTTTCGGTAAGTATTTTCTTAGCTCGTTGATAACCAGTATCGACTATTTTTTTTACCTCTTTATCAACTAATTTTGAAGTTTCTTCTGACATATGTGTTTGTCTTGCTATCTGTCTACCAAGAAAGACTTCATCCTCGTTATCACCATAAGATAAAGGTCCTAACAAATTACTCATTCCGTATTTTGTAACCATATCTTTAGCTAACTTAGTCGCCATTGATATATCTGAAGATGCTCCTGACGTTACTTTTTCATGTCCAAAAATCATTTCCTCCGCAACTCTGCCGCCCATTGCTTTAGATATATTTGCTTCCATATACTCTCTTGTGTGAGAATATTTATCTCTTTCAGGTAAAGTCCACACAACTCCTAACGCTCTGCCTCTTGGTATGATTGTAGCTTTATGTATCGGATCTGATGCTTTTTCATTTAATGCTATAATTGCATGGCCTCCCTCATGATAAGCTGTTAATTTTTTATCATCTTCAGTCATAACCATTGATCTTCTTTCAGCACCCATCATCACTTTGTCTTTTGCTTCTTCAATATCTGTCATTGTTACTACTCTTTTATTTTTCCTTGCGGCTAATAAAGCTGACTCATTACATAAATTTGCAAGATCAGCCCCTGAAAACCCTGGTGTTCCTCTGGCTATAGTTCTTAATTTAACATCTGGTCCAATATTGATTTTTTTAATGTGTACCTTTAAAATTGCTTCTCTTCCAATAATATCTGGATTTGCAACAACTACTTGTCTATCAAATCTTCCAGGTCTTAATAAAGCGGGATCTAATACATCAGGTCTGTTTGTTGCAGCTACTATTATTACACCTTCATTTGTTTCAAAACCATCCATCTCTACAAGTAATTGATTTAATGTTTGTTCTCTTTCATCATTGCCTCCACCAAGCCCTGCTCCTCTACTTCTTCCAACGGCATCAATTTCATCAATAAATATTATACAAGGAGCATTTTTTTTTCCTTGCTCCATCATATCTCTAACTCTTGACGCTCCAACACCAACAAACATTTCAACAAAATCTGATCCAGAAATTGTAAAAAACGGAACATTTGCTTCCCCAGCAATTGCCTTTGCTAATAAAGTTTTCCCTGTACCAGGAGGGCCAATTAAAAGTGCGCCCTTAGGAATTTTTCCTCCAAGTCTTTTAAACTTTCTTGGATCTCGTAAAAATTCAACTATTTCTTCAACCTCTTCTTTGGCTTCGTCAATTCCCGCTACATCATTAAATGTTACTTTACCTCTGGTCTCAGTTAATAATTTTGCTTTTGACTTTCCGAATCCCATAGCGCCACCTTTGCCTCCTTGCATTTGACGCATAAAAAATACCCATACGCCTATAAGCAAAAGCATAGGAAACCATGAAAGAAGAATTCCTAATAAGGATGGCATTTTATCTTCAATTGGTGAAGCCGTTATAGTAACTCCCTTAGCAGTTAATTTTTCAACTAGGTTCGGGTCATTAGGTGCATAAGTTTTAAAAACACTTCCATCTGCTAAAATACCTTCAATTTCATTACCAATAATTTCTACTTGGACAACTCTTCCATCTTCAATATTTTTTAAAAATTCTGAAAAAGGGGTTTTTTCATAACTTAAATTTTTATTTGGGTTTTGGAATAATTGAAAAAGCCCCACAACTAGTAAGACTATAATTCCCCACATCATTAAATTTTTGACGTTCATATAAGCTTAAAGATAAGCATTATTTTAATCTAAACAAGTGACATTTTATCAGTTTCTAGTGATAAAAATACTATTTTTTTGGCTGAAAGTATGTTTTCTTAATTTTTTTACCAATCTTTAGTTCTCTTGAAACTAGTATAAAATTATTTTTATACTCTATAATACATCCTCCCAAAGTAGACTTTTTAAAATTATCACTTTTTAATCTATTTATTAAATCTATAATTTTTTTAGATCTGGGCGGGTAATAGGTTCCAGAAACTAGAGTTAAAATATGAGAAAAAGTTTTAAATACAATTTCTCCAGCTTCATCAGTAAAAATTTTATTATTTATTAAACATTTTTTTTTGGAAAGAAAAGACGCATGTTTGTATAAAGACTTATTTTTATAATAATCAAGAGCTTGATTTGCAGAAAAAAGGTTATCAATAGTTTTAATAATTTTCTTAGTATCTAAACCTTCTTTTTCCATATTTTTTCTATACTTCCTAATTCTTATTCTTAAAAATTTATCATCTTTATTTGATGGATCGTTAATATAGGTTTTAAAATAATTTAAAGTTACTTGTTTCAAATCTTTCTTTTTAAATTGTAAAAAAGGTCTTATAATTTTTAATTTATTACTGTATTTAGTGTTTGTTGACATGGATGCTAGTCCTGTTAAACCGCTTCCTCTTGTCAATCTAATTAAAAAATTTTCAATTTGATCGTCTTCATGATGCGCTGTAACTAAATATTTAATTTTTTTTTTTACACAGTGGGTCGATATCAAAGAATATCTGATATCTCTTGCACTTTTTTGTATATTACGTGTGGGTTTATTTTTTGTCCAACTTAGAATTTGACTATTTAAATTTTTTTTTTTTAAAATTTTTTTTACTTTTAATGCTTCTTTTGAAGATTCTTTCCTAAGTCCATGATCTACTATTAATATATATATTTTATTTTGAAACTCTGATGAATAGATTTGACTTAAATAAGCTAAACACAAACTATCTGACCCACCAGAAACCGCGACAGCAAAGCTTCTATTTTTGATATTTTTATATATTGTTGATTTAAATTTTTTATATAAATTTATAATTTTTTTATCTTTAAATAATAATTTTTTTTTATTAACTTTTTTTGTCGCAATTAAATTTTTTCTTTTCATACTCAGCTTTTTGAATAACAGATTGTTTTGCTTTTGGGTATTGATCTTTAACTCCTAAAATCATTGAGCATCCTTGTTCTTTTTCTCCAATTTGAACTAACATAACTCCTAATTTAAGTAAATTAACAGGTGCCTTACTGCTTTTTGGATATTTTTTGTAACCATTCAAATAAGCGGTGGCAGCATCTTGGTAAAGTTGCCTAACTCTAAAAGTTTCCCCATACCAATATTGGGCATTACCAGCAAGTTTGTGCTGGGGATTGGTATCAACAAACTCTCTTAATGCCACTTCGGCAGTTTCATAATCTCCAACTTTAATAAAACTAACAGCAAAATCATATTGCTTTTCTGGTGTATCGTTTGGAAGAAGTTTTTCTGCATTTTCAGCATTTTCTGTAATTACTGTTCCAACAGATTCAATAGATTGTGTTTTTTGGATTTGTTCTGCTGCCGCAACTTCAGTGTCCGACACTCCACCTAAATCTTGTGGTTCATCTGAACCAGGAAGCTTTTTTTTCTTTTTTAAATTTTTGCTACTTGAATTAGTAAAATCTGAAGATTCTATATCCTGAAAGCGTACTTGATTATCTGTTTGAATTTTTGTAATTCTGTTTGATAACTTATCTAATTTAAAGTTCACTTCTTCAAAATTATTAGTTAAAATTTTAAATTGTTCCTCAAGCTCTGATAGTTTAAGCAAATGATTTGTTAAAACATCGCTATCATTAGCAGATAAACTGGTAGTAGTATTTGAGCTCTCCTCACTATAAATTGCTCTTTCTAATGTTTTGATATCTTTTTGTAAAATTTCTAATTGCTCCAAAACTATTTCTAATTCATTTCCATTAGCTTTATAACAATTAAAACTTATAAGAATTAAAATAATTAATATTTTAAAAGAATTGGTAATATTTTTTTTCATAATATATTTAATTACTTTTAAGTAAAAAAATGGCAAAAAAAAGACCTCTATAAATTTAATTATAGAGGTCTTTTTTTAAAATTTTTCTTTAGTGTTAGTCAACTTTAACAGTTACTGATCTTCTATTTTGAGACCAAGCTAAAGGAGTTGAGCCAGAGTTCACTGGTCTTTCTTTTCCATAGCTTACTACTGATATTCTGTTGCCTGAAATACCATAAGTCATTAAATAATCTTTGACTGAGTTTGCTCTTTTTTCTCCGAGGGCTAAGTTATATTCTCTTGTTCCTCTTTCGTCAGCATGACCTTCTACAGTTACTGAAACTTTAGATTTCTTTCTCATCCACGCAGCTTGTTTTCTTAAACTATCTCTTGCAGCTGTTGTTAGTGTAGATTTATTTGTTGCGAAGAAAACTCTATCTTTCACACCTGTTGCTAAATATTCAACTGTATCAGAGCCCGTATAAATGTCTGAAGTCATTTTGCCGGATTTTTGTGTAGCACACGCTGTCAATGCTAAACTAGCAAGGATAACTATAAGTGTGTTTTTTAAATTTATGTTAAATTTCATTATTAATTGCTCCCTTTAATTTGCGTTAATATCTATTTTAAGTAATATTTCAAATTATGTTTAAACTTGCAAGTGAAATTTGCAATAAAATCACTTACTTTGATAATAATGAAGACCAAGATGGGTCTGATCCATCAGTTTCGGTCTTTATTAGCCGCTCATTATAGCCTGTTAAATCTATAGACCAAAGCTTAGCTGAAAAACCTTTTCCCTCAGAATCTGATTTTGTTTCTCTATAAAAAATGAGAACTCTTCCATTTGGTGACCATGAGGGTGCTTCTTGATAGAAATTTTCAGTCAACAATCTTTCTCCACTTCCGTCTGGTCTCATTACTCCAATAAAAAACTTTCCTCTGTGGACTTTTGTAAAAGCTATAAGATCACCTCTTGGAGACCATACTGGAGTTCCATACAAACCTTTACCGAATGTTATTCTTTTCACGTTAGATCCATCACTTCTCATTACATAAATTTGTTGTAATCCACTTCTGTCAGAATTAAAGCAGATATATTTCCCGTCAGGAGAATATGATGGTGAAGTATCAATAGAAGTGTGTTCAGTAATTTTTTCAACTTCTCGAGTTTCTAAATGCATTGTATAAATATCTGAATTTCCATTTTTGGCGAAACTCATAATAATTTTTTTTCCATCCGGTGAAAATCTTGGTGCAAATGTCATTCCTGGAAAATCTCCAACAACTTCTTGAACACCAGTTTCAATATCAAGCAAGTAAACTCTTGGTAGGTTTCTAAAATATGACATATAAGTTACCAATTGATTTTTTGGACTAAATCTTGGTGTCAAAACTAGCTCATTTCCTAATGTTAGATACTTAACGTTAGCTCCATCTTGGTCCATGATTGCAAGTTTTTTATATCTTTGAGTTTTTTCACCAGTTTCAGAAACATAGATTATTCGTGTGTCAAAGTAACCTTCTTCACCTGTTAATCTTTGATAAACTTTATCAGAAATAATATGGGCAACTCTTCTCCAGTTATTTGGTGTAGTGGAAAAAGCAAGGGCAAGAATTTCTTTTGCCGCAATTACATCCCACAATCTAAATTCAACTCTTATTTTATCATCAGTAACTAAAACTTTACCTGTTATAAGAGCTTGAGTTTTTATTAATCTCCAGTCTTCAAATCTAGGTTTAACATGGGCTATATCTGGGTTTTGAACAAACGATTCTTTTTTTAAGGGGTTGAATAAACCTGATCTTCTAAAATTTACTTCAATAACTTTAGAAATTTCATCTCCAACATTTTTTATAATTTTTTCATTTTGCTTTATATCTTTCGATCCTGGCTCAACATAAAGTGGCGAAACTGCGATAGGTAGTGGTTCAAGATTTCCTCTCGTAATATCGACCTCCACTAAAGAAAAGGCTGTACTATTAAATGTAAATAAAAAAGTTATAATAAGTATTAATCTATTCATAGTTATCCCTTTAGCATCTCATTAGCATCAAAATTTAATTGTAGATCTTTCCATTTTTCATAACCTACAGGTGGAACTCTAAGAGGTTGACATATCCTAATAGCTCTCAAGGCGCTCTCTGCTAATACTTTATAGAAACCTTGTCCGGGCTGGTTCATGCGAGCGTGGTCAAGTATTTCTGATTTCATGACAGTTCCATCTGGTTTTAATTTTAGTTTAATTCTAACTAATAAATTTTCTTGATATGGTAAACCTAAAGGTAAACTCCAGCAACCAAAAATCTGAGCTTTTAATGCATCTTCTTGGCTTAATGTTAAAGATGTTGTAAATGAAGTTTTTTTATCACTTTGTGTTAATTTATCATTTGTTTTAAGAGTTTCAGCGGTATCTTCTTTTGCTTTATCTATTAAAGCTGCGATTTGATTTGGGTCAAAAAGTTCTTTTTTTTCAAATTCTGATGTCTGCCTTACCTGTTCTTCAATTTTTTCTGGATTTTGTTTTTTCTTTATTAACTGTTTTTTTTCTTTATTCAAATCATCTGGTAATGGAATTCTATCAGGTTTTTCTTTTTTTTTTTCTGCAGGTGGGGCTTGCTCAGAAACTATTCTTTCTTGTTCTTCTTTTTTTATTTTCTCAAGAGTTTTTGCTGCTTTAGCTGCATAAGGAATGTTTGTTGTATCTGTTATTTGAATTAAATCGACGGAAAGAATGGGAGGGAGGTCAAGTGGAGATTTCATCATAAAAGGTAAACTCAATGCAGTTAAAACAATCATCATTGAGTGAAAAACTAATGACAATACTATATTTTTACTCATGTTAATTTTTGTAAGGCTCAGATATCAAAGCCACTTTTGAAAACCCTCCTCCTGAAAGCATTCCCATTACCTCAAGTACTCTCCCATAATTTATAGTTTTATCTCCTCTTACGTAAATTCTAGTATCAGTTCTATTATTTGAAATTGCTAATATTTTAGGAATTATTTTATCAAAAGCAACTTGATGTTCTTGTATAAAAACTTCACCTTTGGAATTGATTGACAAAGTTAAAGGCTCTTGATCATCTGGCAAAGAGTCCGCTGAAGATTCTGGAAGATCGACTTGCACTCCTACAGTTAGCAAAGGGGCAGTAACCATAAAAATAATTAACAAAACTAACATTACATCAACAAAAGGAGTTACATTAATTTCACTTATTGGCTCTTTGGATGAACGATTAATTTGAAATCCCATAAAATAATTTTATATAATTGATAAAAATCTTTTAGAAAAATTTTCTATTCTAGCGCTGAACTTTTTTGAATCACTGTTAAACTTGTTATAAGCAATAACGGCTGGAATGGCAGCAAGCAAACCTAATGCAGTAGCAAATAGTGCTTCTGCAATTCCTGGTGCAACTATTGCTAAACTAGTATTTCTTGAAATAGCAATTGATTGAAAAGAATTCATGATTCCCCATACGGTTCCAAACAAACCAATAAAAGGTGCTGTAGATCCTACAGTAGCCAAAAAGGTAAAATGTTTTTCAATTGATTTAATCTCATTATCTGCAGAAATTTCAATCATTCTACTTACTCTTGCTAATTGAATAGATGAAGATTTTGATTTTGTTTTAATTAACTCTGCCATTGCAGTTTGGAAAATATTGGCTACAGGATTTTTTTCTTTATTAGTTAAAGAATTATAAAAGCTTTCTGCAGAACGAGACTTCCAAAATTTTTCTTCAAAAATAGTTGTGCTTTTTTCTATCTTTTTAAAAAGCTTATATTTTTCAAAAATTAATGCCCAAGAATATACTGAAGCAGCGATTAAAATGATAATAACTGACTTAACAATAAAATCAGCTCGTAAAAAAAGATGTATCAAAGAAAAATCTGTTGTTCCGCCTAAAGCGACTACTTGTGCTGCTACTTCTTGTTCCATTTAGGTTAATTTGCACTTAAATGTGTCATGAATTTGACAATAAAATCGATAAATTCTTAATTAAGCTAAATATTTATTGATTTTAAAGCTGAGTATCGTTGAAATATAGAGCAATTAAAATTGCATCAGCTCTATTTGAGTCTTTTTTTCTATGAAGTTTGCTTGATATTTCGGGATAAGCTTCAATTACTTTTGTTCTACTGGCATCTTTATTGGTTTTAATCAAATTAAAATGTTTTTTCCATTTAGTTGGTCTAACAAAATAGATAGGTAAAGACAAAGCTGCGCAAATTCCTTTTATAACCCCAAAAGATTGTCCAAAATTAAACATGCTAGTTACGCCTTGACCAGGCATTGCATTTACTTGTTCTACAACCACAATAATTTCTTTTCCATCTTTTATTCTATCTCTAATAATATTTGTTACTTGTGCGCTATTTATTTGTTTTTTATTCTTTTTGCCATCAATCATTGTGGGTGTGTCGTAAACCTCCAAAATTTTCTTATTTTCTATAACGCTAATTGCGCCACTTATTCCAGGATCTATACCAATAATTATCATACAGTTGATTTTTTTAATGAAAGATTTTTTTCTATTTCTAAATTAGCGTAAACATATTGAACATCATCATCATCTTCTAACATTTCAAGAAAACTTAGTACAGATTTAGTTTTTTCTTCGTTTAATAAAATTTTGTTCAAAGGTAGCCATTCAATGCCAGATGAAATAAATTCAGTAATTTTTTTTTCTATTATAATTTTAACTTTATAAAAATTTTCTTTTAAAGTAATAATTTCATGACAAGATCCATTTGATGAACAATCCTCCGCTCCTCCATCTATTGCTAATTCTAATATATCATTTTCTGAAATTTTATTTTTCTCAACTCTAATAACCCCAACTTGTTTAAATTGATGGGCAGCTACACCCGACTCCCCCAAATTTCCACCATTTTTTTGAAATATAGTTCTTACATTTGATGCAGTTCTATTTTTATTGTCAGTTAAAGCTTCCACTATAATAGCTATTTTTTCTGGACCAAAACCTTCGTAGATAATACTGCTATAATTTAAATCAGGATTCATCTCAGATTTTTTAACCGCCCTTTCAATATTGTCCTTTGGCATGTTTGCGGTTTTTGCTGATTCAATTGCAGTTCTTAATCTAGGATTCATGCCTGGGTCCCTAGCACCCATTTTTGCTGCTACTGTAATTTCTTTTGAAAGCTTTGAAAATATTTTAGATCTAATTTTATCTGCTTTTCCTTTTTTATGTTTAATACCCGCCCAATGTGAATGACCTGCCATATATTAAATTCTTTCCATAAGTGTGTGTCCAATTATAATCGGTTCAATTTTATCAGCTAAACCCGTTTCATTATTTGCTGAAACCATCAGCCCTGAAATAGTTCCTTGTCCAGTAGCAGGATAGTGTTTTTTAGCAGAAGGATCTTTTAAAAAAAATTTTAATGAATTGTCTTTATTCATTCCTATTACAGAATTGTAATCGCCACACATACCTACGTCTGTTTGATATGCCGTTCCTTTTTCCATAATTCTGCAATCAGCAGTTGGTACATGTGTGTGAGTCCCAACTACCATCGTTGCATAGCCATCAAATAAATGCCCCATTGCCATTTTTTCACTAGTTGTTTCACCGTGCATATCAACAATTATAAAATCTGCATCTTTTTTTAGTTTAACTGTTTCAATAAATTTTTTTGCTTCTTTAAAAACATCATCACATTTTTTCATAAAAACATTTCCCATTAAATTAATTACTGCAACTTTTTTCTTATTTTTTGAGTGAAAAATTCCAAATCCATTACCGGGTGAACCTTCTGGTAAATTTTGAGGTCTTAAAAGTCTTTTTTCAGTTGGAATAAAATCTATAACTTCCTTTTCATCCCATATATGATTTCCTGTAGTGATAACATCAGCTCCAATTTCTAAAAAATCATTAAAAATTTTTTTCGTAATACCAACGCCAGTATCAGCTGCATTTTCACCATTCAGAATTACAAAATCAATTTTTTTTTTTTGGATAAGATTTGGTAGTTTTTCAAGCACTACTTTTCTACCTACTGGCCCAACTATATCTCCTAACAATAAAATATTCATAGTTTATTAAGGTGAACTTATAATGCCTTGTTCGGTAAAAATATAGTCCAGTTTAAAATCATACTTGTTGGTTGGTATTACTGGACATTCTTGAAATGAATGTGCAATACCTAAAAATATTTTTTTTCTTTTAATTTTATCAACTTTTTTCAAAAATCTATCGTAATATCCTTTTCCATAACCAATACGATTAAAATCATTATCAAAAGCAACAAGAGGAACCATTACTAGATCTGGTATCATTTCTGCATTTAAAATATTAGGCTCTAATGTTCCAAACATACTTATGTAAAGTGGTTCTTTAAAAGCCCACGATCTAAAAGTCATTTTTCTAGATTTTTTTATAACTGGTAAAGCAATCTTATAATTTTTTTTTTCTGCCTCTTTAATGAAATTAAGAGTATCAACTTCATAATTCGACGGATAGTAACTAGCAATAATTATTTTTTTTTTATGAAAATTATTTTTTATTAATTTAAATATTAAATTAAAATCAAATTTATCTGGTTTTAAATAATTTTTTTTTCTTTTTAAAAGAAATTTTTTTCTTAAATAACTTTTATCACAACTCATCTATTGTATGTTCTCTTCATTACTATCTGAATTTTCAATAAATCTCTCAATCGACTTTGTTGTTTTTTCTAAAATTTCTGTGTAAGAATTTTTATTTTTTTCTACCATAGATTCAAATTTTTTTAACTCTTCTTTCAAACTTATAATTTCTTTATCTTTTTCTTCTTTATAATTTATTGCTAATGATCTTAATTCTTTAAATTTTATTGACAGTTCTTTAAAGTCATTTTTTTTACTTTGAACTTTATTAAACAAATCAAAATAATCATCAACCATTTGTATTGCGGTTATTAGCAAAAGTTTACTTTCACCTATGTTTCCAAGATTTTTTTTTAATTGACTGTATTTTGAATCTAGGTGTTCAGCTAATTTTTTAAGATTCTCTTCTTGCCCATCATCGCATGACAAAAGATAATCTTTGTTGTTAAATTTTATATTTATGTTTGCCATTTTTCAATTTCATCTATTAAAGTTTCTGTTTCTTGGTTAAGTTCATCAATTTTTTTATTAAAATTTTTCTGATTACCTAATTTGTTGCCTGTATCCTTATCAATTTTTTCTAATTCAAATTTTAAATCTTCATGCTGTTTTAAAAGTTTTTCATAATTTTTATCCGATTCTTCTTTTTCCCTTAATAATTGATTTTTCTCATTATTGAGAGAACTGATGTCATTGCTCATTTTAACAACCTTATTTGACATTGTGTCCAATTTTTTAAGAACATTCTCTAATTTTTTTTCTTCTTCTTCGTATTTTTTCATTTGATTTAACTTAAAATCATATTATTGATTTGATACGTTCAAGTCTATATAGGTTTTGTGGTGAGTAAAGTCTTCAAAGATTTAACAAATGCAGTACGATTTCTTTCAATCGATTCTGTGCAAAAAGCCAACTCTGGCCATCCAGGCCTTCCTATGGGTATGGCAGATGTAGCTACAGTATTATTCAAATACTACCTAAGGTTTAATCCTAAAAACCCAAGCTGGTTTAATAGAGATCGTTTTATTCTTTCAGCTGGTCATGGTTCGATGCTTCTCTACTCTTTGCTTTATCTAACTGGCTATAAAAGTATTTCAATTAAAGATATTAAAAATTTTAGAAAATTAAATTCTATTTGCGCAGGTCATCCCGAGTATGAAAAAAATACCGGAATAGAAACAACAACAGGTCCTCTTGGACAAGGGTTGTCAAATGCTGTTGGTATGGCGATCGCGGAAGAAATAATGAAAAAAAAGTTTGGATCTAACCTGGTCAACCATAAGACATACGTAATTGCAGGAGATGGAGATTTTATGGAAGGTATAAGTCACGAAGCAATGAGCTTGGCTGGGCATTTAAAACTAAAAAATCTTATTGTTTTTTTTGATAATAATAAAATTTCCATTGATGGGCCTACAAGTCTATCTGTGTCTGATAATTATAAAAAAAGATTTGAAAGTTATGGTTGGTCTTTTCAAGAAATAAATGGTCATAATGAAAAGCAAATATCTAAGGCCATTAAAAAAAGTTTAAGTTCAAAAAAACCCTGTTTAATATCTTGTAAAACTATTATTGGTTTTGGATCTCCTAATAAAGCAGGAAAATCATCTGCACATGGTGCGGCTCTTGGTGAGACTGAAGTTGAGTTAGTAAGAAAAAAATTAAATTGGATACATAAACCTTTTGAAATTCCAAAAGAAATTATTAATGAATGGAGAAAAATTGGAGAAAAAGGAATGTTGTTAGAAAAAAAATGGAATACAATTTACAATAAAAAAAATAAAAAATTTAAGGATAACTTTTCTAGAGTAATCAATGACAAATTGCCAAAAAACTTTGAAAAAATTATGCAAAATCAAAAGAAAAAATTTTTTGATTTAAAACCTAATGTAGCTTCAAGACAATCTTCGGCTTCTGTGCTAGAAGGAATTACAAATATTTTACCCGAATTAATTGGTGGGTCGGCAGATTTAAGTGGATCAAATAACACTAATACAAAACACTCAGTTATAATTAAACCATCAAACTTTAAAGGAAATTATATTCACTACGGCGTAAGAGAGCATGCTATGGCAGGAATAATGAATGGTATGGCTCTTCATAAAGGTATTGTTCCTTACGGTGGTACTTTTTTAGTTTTTTTAGACTACTGCAAACCTTCGCTAAGATTGTCTGCTTTAATGGGTTTAAAAGTAATTTATATATTTTCTCATGACTCTATTGGGTTGGGTGAAGATGGACCAACGCATCAACCAATAGAACATCTTGCTCATCTTAGGGCGATACCAAACCTAAATGTATTTAGACCAGCTGACACAATTGAGACACTTGAGTGTTGGGAATTAGCCTTAAAAAATAGCAATACTCCAAGCGTGATAGCTTTATCAAGACAAAAACTTCCGTTTGTCACAGAAACGTTTACAAAAAAAAATATGAGCGGTCTTGGAGCTTATGAAATTAAAAAAAATAACCCCAATCCTGAAATAACTTTAATTGCCTCAGGTTCAGAAGTTAAAATTGCAATTGAAGCTTTTAATAAGCTGCGAGATCTTAACATCAACTCAAAAGTAGTTTCAATGCCTTGCCAAGAATTATTTAATAAGCAACCAAACGAATATAAAGAAAAAATATTGGAAAAAAATTCATTAAAAATTTCTATTGAAGCTAGCAGTATAGCTGGTTGGGAAAAATATGTTGGTTCAAATGGATCCTCTATAGGAATGAAGTCTTTTGGAAAAAGTGCACCAATTAATGATTTGTATGAGCATTTTAATATAACTAGTAATAATATTGTTGAGCTTGTTAAAAAAATGTTAGGAAATTAATTATGACTATAAAAATTGGTATTAATGGATTGGGTAGAATAGGTAGAATGTTGGTTAGAGCTGTTATTGAAAGTAAAAATAAGAATATTGAAATCAACCATGTTAATAACAGATCTAATTCTGAGATTAGCTGCTCCCTTTTAAAATACGATTCTATTCATGGAAAATTTAATGCAGATATTAAATCTGACAATAAAAACTTAATCATAAATAAAAAAAAAATATCTTATTCACAGGAAACTGATATTAAAAATATTAATTGGAAAAAATTTAATGTTGATTATGTTTTTGAATGTACTGGTAAATTTAATTCAAAAGATAAATTATTAGACCATATAAAAAATGGGGCTAAAAAAGTTATTGTTTCTGCTCCATGCAAAAATGCTGACAAAACAATTGTATATGGTGTAAATGAAAATATACTTTCTAAAAGTGATCAAATAATATCTGCAGCATCATGTACAACCAATTGCCTAGCCCCTGTAGCAAATATTTTAAATGAAAATTTTGAAATTGAAAAAGGGTTTATGACAACTATCCACGCATTTACTAGTGATCAAAGAATATTAGATAATTCACATAAGGATCTAAGAAGAGCAAGATCAGCAAGTCAATCTATTGTGCCGACTTCTACAGGGGCATCAAAAGCAATTGGTGAAATTATTCCATCACTAAAAGGGAAGCTCGAGGGTATAGCTATGAGAGTGCCTACCCCAAATGTTTCTCTTATAGAATTAGTTTTTTGTACAAAAAAAGATATAACCAAAGAAAAAATTAACGAAGCTTTTGTTGTTGCTTCTAAAAAGCAATCTAAAAAAATTTTAGAAATTACAACAGAAAAACTAGTATCTATTGATTTCAATCATAATTCTGCATCGGCAATTGTGGACTCTTCTTTAACTAATGTAGTTGGAAAAAATATGGGGAAAATTTCAGCTTGGTATGATAACGAATGGGGTTTTTCAAATAGAATGTGTGATATTGCCGAACATCTTCATAAGACTTCTTAATGAATAACATACAGGATCAACTTAATATCAATCAAAAAAAAGTGTTGTTAAGACTTGACTTAAACGTGCCTCTAAAAAATGGCAAAATAACAGATGCAACTCGAATAGATAAAATACTTCCAACCATAAATCTTTTGTTAAAAAAAAATGCTAAGATAATAATATTGTCTCATGTTGGTAGGCCTAAAGGTAAAATTGTAAATAAACTTTCCCTTAAGCCTATATGTGAAAATTTACAAATTAAGATAAATACAAATATAAGACTAATAACGAAAAATTTAAAAAAAATTAATTCAAGCGACTTATTCAGTGTCACCAATGAGAGGGTTGTTATGCTTGAAAATCTTAGATTTTATGAGGAAGAGGAAGAAAATAATGAGGAGTTTGCCAAGCATTTGGCTAATCTTGCTGATATTTATGTAAATGATGCTTTCTCATGCTCTCATAGAGCGCATTCATCTATTTCCGCAATAACTAAATTTCTACCTTCTTATTCTGGGTTGCAATTAACCCTAGAGGTTAATGCATTAAATAAGATTACATCAGAAATAAAAAAACCAATTACATGTATTATTGGGGGTTCAAAAATATCTACTAAAATTAATATTATAAAATATTTAGTTTCAAAGCTTGATAATATTGTAATTGTTGGAGGCATGGCTAATAATATACTTAAATATAAAGGCTATCCTATTGGAAAATCTATAAAAGAAGAAAACTGTGATCAAATAATAGAAGAAATTTTTATGCTTGCAAAAAATGAAAACTGTAAAATTTTTTACCCTGAGGATGTTGTTGTTGGAAAAGATCTAAATAGCAAACCTAAAATAAAAAACTTAAAAGATGTTTTAAAAGATGAATTAATCTTAGATATTGGCCCAAATACTGTGAAAGCTATTAATAATATAATTGATAATAGCAATACTATTCTTTGGAATGGGCCAGCTGGTTATTTTGAAAATCCTCATTACGCAAAAGGAAGTTTTGAAATAGCTAAAAAAATTTCTGAAAAGAATGAGGCTAAAAAAATTTTTTCAGTCGCTGGTGGAGGCGATACGGTAGCAGTATTAAATAGTATGGGTGTTATTAATAATTTTAACTTCGTTTCAACTGCGGGTGGTGCTTTTTTAGAATATCTTGAAGGTAAGGAACTACCTGGTATAAAAGCTTTAGAAATAAATGAGTGAAATAGAAAAAATTGCAAAACAAATAGTGGCCAAAGGAAAAGGCATATTAGCTGCTGATGAAAGCACTGGCACAATGACTAAAAGACTGAACGGTGTAAATGTTGAATCAACATCAGAAAATAGATTGAAATTTAGGGAAACTCTATTTTCCGCTGAAGGAATGAAAAATTATATAAGTGGAGTAATTCTTTATGAGGAAACAATAAAACAGAAAACTTCTTCTGGAAAAACTGTACCAGAACTAATTAAAAGTTTTGGATCAATCCCTGGAATTAAAGTAGATACAGGAGCAAAAATATTAGCAGGATCGACTGAGGAAAAAATTACAGAAGGTTTAGATGGATTAAGAGAAAGGTTAATTGGTTATTACAAACTTGGTGCAAGATTTACAAAATGGAGAGCTGTATATAATATTTCCAATCAATACCCTTCAGAACTTGCAATTAAATCTAATGCCCATGCTTTAGGTAGGTACGCTTCTTTAGTGCAGGAAGCAAATATGGTTCCGATTGTTGAGCCTGAAGTGTTAATGGATGGTGATCACAATATTAATAAGTGTTATGAAATCACTGCTAAAGTTTTACAAGAGTGTTATAGAGAATTAAAATTAAATAATGTGAATCTTAGAGGAACAATATTAAAACCTAATATGATTTTGCCTGGAAACAAATCAAATGAAAAAAATAACGCTTCAGAAATTGCAAAAATAACATTAAAATGTATAAAAGAGAACGTCCCAACTGAAGTTCCAGGTATAGCTTTCTTGTCTGGTGGGCAAACAGAAACTGAAGCTACGCGAAACTTAAATGAAATAAATAAAAATAATGATACAAATTTTATAATGAGTTTTTCATACGGTAGAGCTCTTCAGCAAAGCGCCTTAAAAAATTGGGGCAAAGATATTAAAGATTACTCGAATACCCAAAAAATTTTTAATCATAGATCAAAAATGAACAGTCTTTCTACATTAGCCAACTGGTCTACAGATCTTGAAAAACAAATAAATACTTAAAAAATTGAAAAGGTATATTTATCTAATTTCTCCCTCAAAAATAAGTGGAAGCAAATTTTACTATACGCTTGATGCAATTTTTAAAACTAATAAAATTAAATATTTTCAATTAAGATTAAAAAATAAATCTACGTCTAACTTAATAAAAATAGCTAGAAAAATAAAAAAAATAACTAAGAAAAATAAAGTAAAATTTTTAATAAATGATAAGCCTCGTGTTGCTAAAATAATTAATGCTGATGGTTGTCATATTGGGCAAAAAGATATGAATTTTAAAAATAGTAGAAAGATACTAAAAAATAAAAAAATTATTGGCATTACATGTCACAACTCAAAAAAATTAGCTTTAAATGCAAAAAAGATTGGTGCAAATTATATTGCTTTTGGAGCTTTTTTTAAATCTTCAACAAAAAAAACTAAGTATAAAGCCAACTTAGCATTGTTGCGTTGGAGTAGAAAAAAAATTAGTATGCCCATCGTTGCAATTGGTGGAATAAACAGTTCCAATTATAAAAAAATTTTATTTAATGGTGCTAATTACATTGCTTGCTCAAATTATGTATGGAATAATAAAAAATTAGATCCAGTTTCAGCAATAAAAAAATTTAAATGATATTATGAAAATATTAGGCAATGAAATCAAAATAGGAATGATAATTGAACATAAGAATGATTTGTGGGCAGTTTTAAAAGCTCAACATGTTAAACCTGGCAAAGGTGGAGCTTTCAATCAAGTGGAACTAAAAAGTGTAAAAAAAGGAACTAAATTAAATGAAAGATTTAGATCTAGTGACTCTGTGGAAAGAGCAATTTTAGATGATAGAAAATATAATTTTTTATATGAGGATGATAAAAGTTGTCATTTTATGGATCAAACTAATTTTGAACAAATTCAAATTAGTAAACCTATATTAGGTGAGCAATCAAAATTATTAAAAGAGAATATGGAAGTTAGCGTTCAATTTTATGATGATCAAGCCTTGTCTGTTGATTTGCCTTTAACTGTAGAATTAAAAATTGAAAGTACAGATGCTGCGATTAAAGGACAAACAGCATCATCTTCTTATAAACCAGCGACGTTAGAAAATGGAATTAAAATTCAGGTGCCTCCATTTATTAATTCAGATGATAAAATTGTTTTGGATACTAGAACGTTAGAATATATAAAAAAAATTAAATAGATGAAACTTAACTCAGCAAATATAAATGTAATGGTTAAAGCATGTAGATTAGCAGGTAAAACTATAATTAGAGATTATGGAGAAATTGAAAATCTTCAAGTTTCTCTTAAAGGACCTGGAGATTTTGTAACTGCTTGTGATAAAAAAGTAGAAAAAATTCTTATAGGGGAGCTTCAAAAAGCTAGACCTACTTATTCTATTTTAAGCGAAGAAATTGGTGAGATAAAAAATGACGAATCTTTTAAATGGATTATTGACCCAATAGATGGAACTGCAAATTTTTTACATGGGGTTCCACATTTTGCAATATCAATTGGTTTAGAGCAAAATAAAGAAATTATTTGTGGAATTATATATGATCCAATCAAAGATGAGATGTTTGTTGCCGAAAAAGGTAACGGAGCTTATTTAAACAATCAAAGAATGAGAGTTTCATCCAGATCAAAATTAAAAGACTGCATAATTTTTACAGGAGGTCCCAAGCATGAATCCGACAATAGAGAGTTAGCCTTGAAAGAATATATCAACTTTTCTTCGAGGGTATTTATTCCTATTAGAAAATTTGGAAGTGCTGCGCTCGATATGGCCTATGTTGCCGCTGGAAGATGTGATGGGTTTTGGCAAAGGAATTTACATTACTGGGATATTGCTGCTGGTATAATTATTGTAAAAGAGTCTGGGGGATTTGTGACAGATTTTGCAGGAGAAAATCAATATATACAAAATAGAACGATAATCGCAACTAATTCTAAAATTAATAAGGAAATGATTGAGGTTTTGAAGTAATTAATTTACTGTTGTTTAATATTTTATTTTATTATAAAAAGTTGTCCGATATGAAAAAAAAAATACATCCAAATTATCACAAAATAAAAGTTTTAATGACTGATGGTAGTGAGTTTGAAACTATGTCTACCTGGGGGAAAGAAGGCGAAACTTTAAAACTTGATATTGATTCAAAATCTCACCCTGCTTGGACAGGTGGATCCCAAAAAATATTAGATAAAGGTAGAGTAAATAAATTCCTTAAAAAATTTCAAAATTTAAGAGCAGCTGAAAAAAAATAAATGACCGATAAACCTTTCATGCCAAAAGCCACTGCTGTTTGGTTAGTAGAAAATACAAAAATAAGTTTTAAACAAATAGCTGCATTTTGTGATCTTCATGAACTTGAAATCAAAGGTATAGCGAACGGCGATGTGGCAAAAGGAATAAAAGCATATAATCCTATATTAGCTGGACAATTAACTAGAGAGGAAATAGAAGCTTCTTCTTCAGATGTTGATAGACCTCTTAACTTAAATAAAAAAACTCTAGACATTAAATCAGAAAAAAAAAGTACCAAGTATATTCCCTTGTCAAAAAGACAGGATAGACCTGAAGCTGTCCTTTGGTTAACTAAAACTTACCCTCAGTTATCAGATGGTCAAATAGTAAAATTAGTTGGTAGTACAAAAAATACTGTTTCTTTAATAAGAAATAAAAAATACTGGAATTCCTCAAATTTGTCTTCAAAAGATCCAGTTGTCTCTAATCTTTGTTCTCAAATTGATATAAAAGACGCAGCAGATAAAGCAGACCAAAAAGCTATTCGAAAAAAGAAAGAAGCTGAAAAAGCTAAAAAAAAAATACAATCTACAAATTAAATTAAATAAATGGTTAAAAAAAAATTAAATAATCTAGTGGGGGTTATTATGGGAAGTAAGTCTGATTGGTCTGGAACTATGGAACATTGTAGCGATACATTAAAACAGTTTGGAATTAAGCATGATGTAAAAGTAATTTCTGCTCATAGAACACCAAAAAGATTACATAAATTTCTCCGTGAAGCAGAAAAAAATAAAATGGAAATAATAATTGCTGCTGCTGGCATGTCTGCACATTTAGCAGGTGTAACAGCATCTTTAACAACACTACCAGTGCTGGGAGTTCCAACCGAAAGTAAACTGAAAGGTTTAGACAGTTTACTTTCAACAGTTCAAATGCCTACCGGGATACCTGTGGGAACCTTAGCTATAGGAAAAGCTGGAGCTATAAATGCTGCATTACTAGCTATTTCTATTTTGTCAGTAAGATATAAAGAAATTAATCATAAACTTAAAAAATATAGAAATAATTTTGAAAAAAAAGTGCCTAAAAAACCATTTTAATCTAGGTAGACAATCTTTTTATTTAGTGTTACTTAATGCATCTTTAATAAGGAGGTAGTTATCAAAATAGAAGTTAAAGATAATAATGTAGATCAGGCTCTAAGAGTTTTAAAAAGAAAACTCCAAAGAGAAGGTTTTTTTAAAATATTAAAAATTAAAAGTAATTACGAAAAACCATCCGAAAGAAAAAAAAGAGAAAGACAAGAAAATATTAAAAGATCTAAAAAAATTCAAAGGATGAGGAATAATTTTTAATTTAAATTAAGAATATTTTTAAAATACTTATTTTATCGCGGGGTGGAGCAGTCTGGTAGCTCGTCAGGCTCATAACCTGAAGGTCAGAGGTTCAAATCCTCTCCCCGCAACCAATCACACCAACACTTTTTTAATTTAACTTAATCAAGAAGTCTTTTTTTAGCTTTCTCAAACTCTTCTTTTGTTAAGGATCCAGATTTATATAGATCATTTAAACTTTTTAATTGATAAGACACATCAATGGTATTTATTTGTTTGCAGTTTTTATTTCTTACCAACTTATTTAAATGGTAAATTCTATCTTCTGCAGCAATTATAGCTATATCTGAATTATGAAGAGTTCTAGCCCATGCTGGCCAAAACAGTATCATTCTTGTCGCGTTTCCACCAGTATCTCCTTTAGCAAGTTCTGCATCTTTTTTAAATTTTTTGGCTTCTTCTATTTGCTCATTTAATTCCTTGCAATTTAAATTTTTATCTTCTGGCTGCACAATATTTACTACAGTTGGTTTTGCGCATGAGTTTATAAAAATTAAGCTTATACTCATTAAAAAGATTATTATAATTTTTTTCATTATTTTTTAAGAGCTGGAAATACAGGGCTAACTTTTAAGAATAGTCTTTGATATTCTTGTTTAATACATTTATTTGCTATGTAATTAATTTTTTTGGCATTAACAATTTTTTCTGCTTCATTGCTTTCGATACCATATTGTAACCAAAGAGATTTGGCTCCGATTTTAACTGCCTTATTAGCAAAAAGTGGGGCTTCTTTTGATGGACGAAATACATCAACAATATCTACTGGAATATTAATATCATTTAAATCAGCTAATATCTTTTCTCCATATATTTCTTTTCCAGCTGAAAAAGGATTTATTGGAATAACTCTATACCCAAATTCTTGAAGATATTTCATAACGATAGTCGAGGGTCTTCTTTTTATGTTGTTAGGATCTTCATCTTTAATCGAACTCACCCCAACCATTGCGATAGTTTTGGATGAAGAAAGAATTTTCTGTATTAACTGATCTTCCATTTTTTTTAAATTATTTATTTTTCCAGTTGGGATCTCTTTTTTCTAAAAAAGCTGAAATACCTTCTTTTGCATCTTGCGCCATCATGTTTTCCGTCATCACTTCACTTGCATACTTGTATGCTTTTTCTATTGGCATCTCTAATTGTTTATAAAAAGCTTTTTTACCAATTTTTAATATTAAATTAGATTTAGATGCAATTTTTTTTGCTAATTTTAAAACTTCATCTTCCAACTCTGTAATAGGATAATAATCGTTAATCAAACCTATTTTTTTGGCATACTCTGCATTAATAGGGTCTCCTGTTAGAAGCATTTTCATAGTATTTTTTCTTCCTACCGATCTACTAACCGCAACCATTGGTGTGCTACAAAATAAACCTATATTAACTCCTGGTGTGGCAAATACCGCATCATCAGAACTAACTGCTAAATCACAACTAGCAACTAGTTGACAGCCAGCAGCAAAAGCAGCACCATGAACTTTAGCTATTACTGGTTTCTTGCATTTAATAATTTCTAACATTAGTTTTGAACATAAATTAAATAGCTTTTTATAATTAGACCTTTTTTTTATTGATCTTACTTCTTTCAAATTGTGACCTGCGCAAAATCCTTTTCCTGATCCCTCTAGAATAATAACTTTAGTTTTGCTTTCATTATTTATAGTTCTAAATACTTTAATTAAAGATTCTAATGTCACAAAAGATAAGGAATTATAAGTGCTTGGTTCGTTTAATTTTATTCTAGATATACCATTTGTTGGAGGTAAAATACTAATATTTGAAATTTTTTTCATAAAGTAAATTATTGGTTATTATAAAATATATCATTAATTTGATTATAGATAAATTAATAATAAACAAGTATAAGTAAATATAATTATGTTGAGTAAAATTCAAATTCTTTTAGTTATATTTTCTCTATTATTGACGTTTTATTTTGTTATATCGTGGGCTGCAAAAACAGGCAAAAAATCTTCTGTTTCTTATGAAATTAAAAGATACTTATTTGGAGTTCGTGTTTTAATATCAATCCTTGCCATAGTTTCGCTAATTTTATGGTTATTAATATAATATATGAAATTTAGAACAGAATCTGACAGCCTTGGGAAAATTAAAGTACCATCAGATAAATATTGGGGTGCTTCTACACAGAGATCTAATAAATATTTTAATATTGGTGATTTTTTAGTTAGACCCATTGTGATTAAATCTATTGCAATGATTAAAAAAGCTGCTGCAATAGTGCACGCGAAAAATAAGGATATGGATAAAAAATTAAGTAAAGCGATTATTAAAGCGGCAAATGAGGTAATTTCAGGAAAACTTAACGATCATTTTCCACTTAAAGTTTGGCAAACAGGGTCTGGTACTCAATCAAATATGAATGTTAATGAAGTAATAGCTAATAGAGCTAATGAAATTCTTGGTGGAAAATTAGGAAGTAAAAAACCAGTTCATCCAAATGATCATGTCAATAAATCTCAATCAACAAATGATGTTTTTCCTTCTGCAATGCATATGGCAATAGCAATTAGAACTAAAGGGAAATTAATACCATATCTTAAATTACTTAATTCAGAATTAGAAAAAAAATCTAAACAATTTAATAAAATTGTTAAAGTTGGACGGACTCATCTTCAAGACGCTACACCAATTACTTTAGGACAAGAATTTTCTGGTTATCATGCCCAACTGAGTAGCTGTATAAAGAGAATAGAGTCTGCGCTTTATGAAATATATTTTTTAGCTCAAGGAGGAACGGCTGTGGGCACAGGCTTAAATACCAGAAGAGGGTTTGACAAAAAAATAGTAAATGAATTAAAAAAAATTACTAAACTTCCTTTTAAAACAGCACCAAACAAATTTGCTGCACTGGCTTCTCACGATGCTATTGTAAACTTTTCTGGTACAATGAATACAACAGCAGTTTGTCTAATGAAAATAGCTAATGATATTAGATTTTTAGGATCCGGACCAAGAGCTGGTTATGGAGAGCTTATTTTACCTGAAAACGAACCGGGATCATCAATAATGCCAGGAAAAATTAATCCAACTCAATGTGAGGCGGTAACAATGGTTTGTGTAAAAGTAATCGGAAATCATAATGGCATAACAATGGCTGGATCTCATGGGCATTTTGAATTAAATGTTTTTAAACCACTAATAATTCATAATATTATGCAATCAATCCATATAATGGCAGATGCTTCAAAAAGTTTTTCAAATTTTTGTATAAAAGGCTTAAAAGCTGATAAAAAAAGAATTAAATATCTTTTAGACAATTCGCTAATGCTGGTTACGGCTTTATCTCCAAAAATAGGTTATGACAATGCCGCAAAGATTGCAAAAATGGCTTACAAAAAAGGAACTACTTTAAAAGAAGAGGCTATAAGATCTGGATTAGTAACTAAAAAAGAATATGACAAATTAGTTGATCCAAAAAAAATGACCCATCCATATTAATTAATTTTTATCACTAAATATCGATTTTAGAAAAATTTTAAATTTATAGAAGTTGAAGAGATTTACAAATTCCTCATTAAGGATTGTATCATTAAACTCAGTTTCAATAAAATTAACATCATCTTCTTTTAACTTTTTACCATCATTTATTTCATAAAAACTCATTTTAATATTTCTAAAATCAAAGTTTCCTGAAATAAATAAATTAGAATTTATTTTTTCTTTGTTATAAATGCCATACCTATTTAAAAATTTTTTTTTGTTATCAATAAAAATATTACTTTCAAATTTTAAGCTACTTTTTTTATTATCATTTTCAATCGTTCCAGATAAATCAGCAGCTCCTAATTTTCCTAAATTAATAAGAAATTGTTCTATTTTTATATTTCCATTATAAAACTTTAAACGTGATTCTACTGATTTTACTAAATTGTTTTTTGCATAAATTTTGTCAGCAGTTATGTTTAAAAAACCATTAATTTTATTATTGATTTGAAATATTTTTCTTTGTTTTTCAATATTTAAGGTTAAAAAATTATTATATAAACTGGTAAAATTAAGACTATTTAAATGTAAATCTAAATTAAAATTAAAATAAGGTAAAAATATAAATTCACCTCCTAACTTTCCATCAACAAAAATATTTCTTACATTTGATTTAAGAATTTCTAATCTATTATCTTTATAGTTAAAAATTCCTGCAATTGAATTCTTATTTACTTTTATTGAAAAGTTACCTTTATTTATATGATTATTATTTTTTTTTTTTACAAAATTAATTTTTGTAAGGGAATTCAAGTCGGGCACCTTTAATGAATAATCGATTGAATATTTATCATCAACCATTTTTTTTTCAGATTTAATAATTATTTTATTGTTTAAAAATTTGCCACGAAGTATTGCTTTCGATTCATTCTCTTTAAATTTTATATTTGAATTAACATTTTCAATTGTTCCTATATAATCATTGTTATTAAATAATGCTATTTGACCTTTGGTGAATGTTAAATACTTTTTATTAACTTTTACTTTAAAAAAGCTTTCAAAATCTTTAAAACTTTTAATATTTAAATTTAGCATAAAATTATCTAACTTTATACTTTTAAATTTACGTGTATCTTTATCAAATAAATTTTTAATTGAAAGTTTAACTATAATTTTCTCAACAGTAAATAAATCTTTTTTTTCAGAAAGATTTGTTATTTCTACTTTTTTAATTTTAATTCTTGGAGATGGATAAAAACTATAACTAACTTTACCTAATATTTTGCATTTTATTTTTTGGGTATTGCATATTGAGTTTACGATTTGCAATTTATTATAATTATAAAAAGTTGGTATAACTAAATATAAAAAAAAAAAGAAAATAATTGCTAAAGGAATATGTAAAAAAATAATTCTATTGCTTGATATGTATTTTTTATTTATAAAATTAAAATTACTTTTTCGTAAGATATAAAATTTTAAACTACCTGGGTAAACTACTTTTTTGATATTGTTATAACTAATAATTTTTCTTAAATTATATCTTTTTATATAATTAAATTTAAGGGTTTTAAAAAAAATATTACTTAGTTTATTTACAAAAATATCACTTAGTTTACTAAGGTTATTTAAAATTGTGGAAAACTTATATCTTTTAATGTTGAAGTATTTCATCTATTTTTATTTATATTAATAAATTATAAATTAAATGGAAATTATCAAAAAAAATTATTTAAGCAACCTAAACGATAACCAAAAAGAGGCAATAATAAATCCTGACGGACCTTGCTTAATTGTTGCCGGGGCTGGCTCTGGTAAAACTAGGGTTTTAACAACACGTGTTGTCCATATAATAAAAGAAAAAAAAGCATGGCCAAACCAGATCCTTTGTGTAACATTTACCAACAAGGCTGCTCGGGAAATGCAAAATAGAATATCACTTTTTCTAAATGAAAAAGTCTCATCATTACCTTGGCTTGGTACTTTTCATTCTGTGTGCGCTAAGCTCCTAAGGAGGCATGCTGAAGCAGTTGGTCTAAATTCAAGATTTACAATTATTGATCAGGAAGATCAGTTAAGGTTAATTAAAAATATTTGTAAAGCAGAAAATATTGATATAAAAAAAATATCTCCCAAGTTTGTTCTATCTTTTATTAATCAATGGAAAAATAAAGGTTTACTTCCAGAAAAAGTTCAAGCTAAAAAAGGAGTTCCATTAGAAAAAGCAATATTGAATGTTTATAAATTTTACCAAGAGAAACTAAAAATTTTAAATTCTTGCGATTTTGGTGACCTAATTTTACTTTGTGTTAATATGTTTGAAACAAATCAAGATATACTTGAATTATATACAAACAATTTTAAATATATTTTGGTAGACGAATATCAAGACTCAAATTTTATACAAAGTAAATGGTTAAATTTAATTGCTAAAAAAAAAAATAATATTTGTTGTGTTGGTGATGACGATCAATCAATTTATAGTTGGAGGGGAGCTGAAATAAGAAATTTCTTAGATTTTAATAAAACTTATAAAAATGTTAAAATTATCAAATTAGAACAGAACTATAGATCAACTCAGAACATACTTGGTGCTGCATCAGGATTAATTTCTAAAAATACTGGAAGAGTTGGAAAAAAATTATGGTCAAATAATAATGCTGGTGATTTAGTTAATTTAAATTGTTACAAAAATGGAAGGGATGAAGCAACCGGTGTAAGTGATATTATTGAACAAAAACTTAAAAAAAAATATTCTTTAAATAATGTTTCTATTTTAGTAAGGGCAATTTTTCAAACTCGCGAATTCGAAGAAAGGTTTTTAAAAATAGGTATGGGGTATCGAGTTGTTGGAGGAACAAAGTTTTATGAAAGAGTCGAAATTAAAGATAGTGTATCATTTTTAAGAATTATAAATCAAAGAAGTGATGATCTTGCTTTTGAACGAATAGTAAATAAACCAAAAAGAGCTATAGGCGATAGCACGATTAAACAACTGCATGACTATGGTAGAAAACAAAAAATTTCTTTAGAGGACTCCGCTATAAATCTACTACAATTAAATAAAATTAAACCCAAAACTAAACTAGGTCTATTGTCTATACTAAAACTATTTGACAAATGGCGTTCAGATTTAAAAGTAAAAAAGCATTATGAATTAATGGAAATTATATTAGATGAGTCTGGTTATTCAAAAATGCTTAAAGATAAAAAAGATCTAGAGAGTGAAGGAAGATTAGAAAACTTAAAAGAACTAATAAGAGGAATGCATGATTTTGAAAATTTACAGAGTTTCCTTGAACATGTTGCTTTAGCAACTTCAATAGATAAAGATTGGGATGGAGAAAAAGTTAATTTAATGACAATACATGCGGCCAAAGGCTTAGAATTTGATGCTGTTTTTTTACCAGGCTGGGAAGAAGGTTTGTTTCCACATCAAAAATCACTTGAAGAAAAGGGGGACTTAGCATTGGAAGAAGAAAGACGTCTTGCTTATGTTGGTATTACAAGAGCTAAGAAAGAATCTTTTATATCTTTTGTTATGAATAGAATGTATCGAGGAGATTGGATTGATTCATTGCCTTCAAGATTTATAGATGAACTTCCAGCTGATAATGTTAAAAGACAAGAATTAAAAGATAGAGACAATCAAGATTTCTTTTTTAATCAAGATATCGAATATAATGACGAAGGTATTAGAAGTCCTGGATATGCAAGACTACAAAAAAAGCTAAAAATAATTAAATGACAAAAATAAAAAAACTCAAAAAACTTTTTGAAAAAAATAAAATTGATGGTTACATAGTACCAAAAAACGATGAATTTTTTGGGGAATATATTCCTAAATCAAAAGATAATTTAAAGTTCATTTCGGGTTTTTCAGGTTCATATGGTTTTGCATTGTTCCTAAAAGATAAAAACTATTTATTTGTTGATGGTCGCTATACCCTACAAGCCAATATTCAAAGTGGTAAATTTTTTAAAATCATTACTATACCTAATAAACTTCCTATAGATGTGTTGAAAAATAAAAAACTTTTTATAGGTTTTGATCCAAAACTACATACTGAATTTATGCTAAGTCGTTTTTTTAAAAAAACAAATTGTAAGTTAATACCTATAAATAAAAATTTAATAAATGAAATTTGGTATAGAAAAAATATTAGTAAACTAAATAAGTTTTTTAAATTAAAAAATAAGGATGCAGGTGAAAGCTCTAAAAGTAAAATTTCTAGATTAGTAAAAAATATTAAAAAAAATAAAACTGAATTTCAGTTTATTTCTGCAAGTGAAAATATAGCGTGGCTACTAAACTTAAGAGGAGGAGATTCTGAGTTTACTCCAATTCCAAACAGCTATTTAATTGCAAGCTCTAATAATAAAATATATTTTTTTTGTGATTTAAAAAAAATAAATAATGAACTTAAAAAAGTTTTAGATAAAAACATTAAAATACTAGGTATTGAAGCTATTGAACAATTTGTTTTAAATGTAAAAAATAAGATTTTCCAACTAGATAGCTCTTCTTGTTCCCTTTACTTTAAAAATATTATAAAAAAAAATAATAAAATTATAGAAAAAATAGATCCTATTTATTTATTTAAGTCTGTAAAAAACAAAATTGAAATTAAAAATATAATTAACGCACATATCAACGACGGTGCTTCTTTAACCAAGTTTTTGTTATGGTTAAATAATAATTTTAAAAAAATAAAAATAACTGAGTTAAGTGCGCAGAAAAAATTGCTTGAATTTAGAAAAAAAAATAAACTGTTTAGAACTTTAAGCTTTCCTACTATATCTGGTTCGGGTCCAAATGGAGCAATTATCCATTATAAAGCTAGCATCAAAAGCAATAGAACTTTAAAGAAAGGTGATTTATATCTAGTTGATTCCGGTGGTCAGTATAATTTTGGAACAACTGATGTAACTAGAACTATTTCTCTTAATAACAATCAAGAGAAAGTAAAAAATATTTTTACTAGGGTTTTAAAAGGACATATTGCTGTAGCTGATTATAAACTAAATAAAAATACATGTGGATCTGAAATAGATGTTGTGGCTAGAAAACCTCTTAGACAAATTAACCTAGATTATGCACATGGAACTGGGCACGGCGTTGGATACTTTCTAAATGTGCATGAGGGGCCACAAGCAATATCAAATGGAAATAAAGTAAAGTTTAAAGAAGGTATGGTTGTTTCTAATGAACCTGGTTATTATGAAAAAGGAAAATTTGGTATAAGGATAGAAAATTTAGTTACAGTTAAAAAAATTAATGGCTCTTTCCGTTTTAAAAATCTTACTTTAGCACCTATTGATAAGTCGTTAATTCAAAAAAAATTGCTTAATACAAACGAAATAAATTGGCTAAATAAATATCATTTAAAAGTATTTAATAGCTTAAAAAAGTATATGAGTAAAAATGAATTGAGTGAACTTAAAAATTTATGCTCAAATATTTAAAATTTTATACCAATCTTTTTCTTTAATAATTTCAATATTTAACTCTTTTGCTTTTTCAATTTTTTTTTTGGTTGGTTTTGAATCACCTACTACTAATAAATTAAGTTTTTTAGATATTGATCCTAAAACTTTACCACCATTTTCCTCTGTTAGCGCCTTTGCTTCCGATCTACTTATTTTTTTAAAACCTCCAGTGAACATTAAATTTTTATTATTAAATTTACCTTTTTTATTTAAATTTTGATAATTTTTTACTTCAAGCTCATTTATCAATGATTTAACTACTTCTATATTCTTAATATTAGAAAAAAATAAATCAATTGATTTTACTTGTGTTTCTCCAATGCCATCAAGGTCTTTTAAATTGTGTAAAATTTTATTTCTTTTGTGGTTAATTAATAACTCTGAAAATTTATTTATTGAAATAAAGAAACTTGACAAAATTTTTGCATTTTCTTGGCCAATGTGTCTTATGCCTATTGAATAAATAAATTTATTTAATGATATAAGTTTTGCACTATCAATTGCTTTTTTTAAATTCTCAATTGAAAGATTCCCCCACCCTTCGAGGGTTTTAATTTTATTATAATCTAAATTAAATATATCTGAGGGTTTTTTTACTAAATTTATATCCCAGAGTTGGTCGATAACACTTTTTCCTAACCCATCTATATTTAGTGCTTCTTTAGAAACTATATGCTTTAATTTTTCTTTTGCAGTAAAATTACAATCATAACCTTTGGGACATCTTCTTACCGCATCCTCTTTGTTAGTTGAAATACTAATTTCTTTTAATGTTTTTGAACCACACAAACATTTTTCTGGAAAAATAAATTTACCACTTTTTTTATTTCTTTTTGATTTATCGACTGAAACTACTTGTGGAATCACATCTCCAGCTCTTTGGATTGTTATTACATCTCCAATGCGAACATCTTTTCTTCTTATTTCATCTTCGTTATGTAAAGTTGCGTTTGAAACTATAACTCCACCTACGTTCACTGGTTCAACTTTGGCAACAGGGGTGATTGCTCCAGTTCTTCCAACTTGAATAATTATATCTTTAATTTTAGTAGTAGCTTTTTCAGAAGTAAATTTATACGCGATAGCCCATCGCGGTGAGCTTGATGTATTACCTAATCTTGATTGAAGTTCTAAATTATTAACTTTATAAACTAAACCATCGATATCATAGTCAAACAATGATTTTCTTTCATTAATTGATTTATGTTGCTTTTCAATTTCTTCTAAACCTTTTACTATTTTGTTATTTGGGTTTGTGGAAAAACCCCATTCACTAATTTTATTTATAAATTCTAGTTGTGTTTTAAATATCATAGGTTTAACAACTCCAAAACCATAGGCAAAATATTTCAAAGGTATTTTTGCAGTTTGCTTTGGGTTTTTTTGTCTTAAAGAGCCGCCCGCTGCATTTCTTGGATTAGCAAAATTATTTTTTATTTTTTCAAAATCTTTTTTTCCAATATATACTTCTCCTCTTATCTCTAGGATACGTGGAATATTATCTCCATATATTTTTTTAGGAATTTTATTAATTGTTTTTAAATTTTCAAGTATATCTTCTCCAGTAATTCCATCTCCTCTGGAAAGACCTTTTTTCAGTAATCCATTTTCGTAAATTAAAGTAGCTGATATTCCATCTATCTTAGGTTCTGAAGAAAATTCCATATTTATATCTTGTGTATTTAAAAAATTTCCAATTTTATTTAAAAAATCTTTCATATTTTTTTTTTCAAAAGCGTTGGATAATGAAAGCATTGGTTTTAAATGTTTTATTTTTTTAAACTTATTTGAGGGTTTGTACCCTACTTTTTGGCTGGGTGATTTATTGTGTCTTAAGTAATGGTGTTTTTTTTCTAAACTTAAAATCTCTATTTTTATTACATCGTATTCTTTATCGGATATTATAGGAGCGTCATTCTCAAAATATGCTTTATCATGTTCTGCTAATTTATTAATTTTTTTAAGATAAAGCTTTTCAACTTCTTTGCGTTCCATGATTAATTTATTAGAATAAACTTTTTATTTTTTTTCTAATTAATCCCATTTCTTTTTTCTTTTTTATTTTTTTTACTTTGTATTTTTTATTAAATACTTTGTAACTTCTTTTGTACCATTCTCCAGAATTATAATTATAACCCAATATTGATGCAGCTTGGCGTGCTTCATTTTCTAAACCTAATTTATAATAAACTTCAACTAAACGATGCAAGGCCTCTTCAACGAAAATAGTTCTATCATATTCTTCTACAACTTTTTTCAGCCTATTTAACGCTGGTATCCATTTTCCTGTGTTCATATAAAATCTTGCTATCGACATCTCTTTAGCAGCTAGCTGATCTATTATTAAATCGATTTTAAATTTAGCATCTGTTCCATAATCTGTATCTGGGTAAGTTTGTATTATAAATTCAAATTTTTCTTTTGCTTTTAAAAGCGGGCCTAGATCTTTTTTTTCATCTAATATTTGTTCATAATAACAAATTGCTATTAGATAATGGGCATAAGGTATATTTTTATCAGCAGGGTATTTTTTAATATGCCTTTCTAAATCAAATACTGCATTT
>Ga0209709_10000533_pt1 | contig 36421 bp, 41 predicted proteins | sample ArcticOcean_MG_C_2_FD_187435 | JGI IMG/M metagenome (GOLD analysis project Ga0209709, IMG submission 187435) | Marine microbial communities from western Arctic Ocean - ArcticOcean_MG_CB4_136 (SPAdes) (version 2) | ecosystem: Environmental > Aquatic > Marine > Oceanic | place: Arctic Ocean... | reverse complement strand
GTTGATTATACAGAATTTAATATAGCAACTGACCCAGCGAAAATGCAAGAAATGCAGGAAAGAACGAAAGGCGCAAGAACTATTCCCCAAATCTTCGTCGGAAAAACCTACGTTGGGGGATATGATGAATTAAAAGCGTTAGAAGTTGCGGGTAAACTTAATTTACTCTTAGAAATATAATTTAAAGCCACCTTGGATAAGGTAAATTTTTCTCCATTAAAAATTTTTTATTAAATAACTTCCCTTGATATCTGTCTGATTTATCACAAAGAATAGTTACAATGGTTTTGTTTGGACCTAATTCTTTTGCCAACATCATTGCTCCCGCAATATTAATACCAGAACTAGTACCAAGACTAAGACCTTCTTGTTCAATAAGATTAAATAATACTGTAAGAGCTGTAGTGTCATCTATTGAATAGGCATCATCTATCAATGCTTTCTCAAAATTTTTCGTTTCGCGACTAGACCCTATACCTTCTGTAATTGAATTACCCTCGCTCTTGAATTCTTTCGTTTTAATGTAGTTGTAAAGACATGAACCTTTAGGGTCTGATAAATAAATTTTTATATCCTTATTTTTTTCTTTCAATGCATTGCTAACACCCGCAATAGTTCCTCCTGTTCCAGAAGCACAAATAAAGCCATCAATTTTTCCTTCGGTTTGTTCCCAAATTTCTTTTCCAGTTGTTTCGTAATGCCCTTTATAATTTGCTGTATTATCAAACTGATTAGTCCAAATAACACCTTTATCATTGGAATTTTTTAATTCCTCTGCAAGTCTTCCTGAATATTTTACATAGTTGTCTTAAGGTATCTTTTTTTTCTTGGGATTGGGTATCCGGCATAACTATTACAGTTTTATATCCTCTTGCGTTACCAACTAAACATAAACCGATACCAGTATTTCCTGCCGTACCCTCAACAATCGTTCCACCTTTTGAAATTAATTTTTTTTCTTCTGCATCTTTAATTAAAGCCCAAGCTGCTCTATCTTTGATTGATCCACCTGGATTTAAGTATTCAGCCTTTCCATAAATATTACATCCTGTTAATTCTGATGGGCCACGTAACTTTATTAAAGGTGTATTACCAATTCCTTCTATAAAATCCTTTTGCGTATTTTTCATTTTATTTTTAAATCTTTATCTTGTACGTAATTAAGGTTATATTTTAAAGCTAGTTCAGCTTTGCATAATTCAATACCCATATCAGCAGCATGTTGATGGCTAGATATGTATTTATTTCTTATTAACGTATTAACAATTTCTATTGCTGTTTTTCCTGAAACTATTGAAACCATATCATTTATGGGTTTGTTACCTATTTTTTTAAAAATACAATACCCTGCACTTAATATTTTTTTCTCTCTATCAATTGCGATTAAAAAATATCCTTTAGGATCCATTACCCAATCTTTAATTTTATGATATTTAGCTTTAATTCTTTTTTTTACTTTTTTGTTAATTTTATACCACCTGCCCTGTATGATCGGATTATTTTTCATTTTAATCTTTCACTTTATCGTCCACACCGTAAGGTCTAAATTTTCCTTTATTCTCGAGCTTCACTGCTTTAGCAGGTATGCCAACCATCGTTGCGTTTGCGGGTACATCTTTAACAACAACTGCATTGGCTGCAATTCTAGCGCTCTTCCCAACTACAACAGGACCAATGATTTGAGCTCCTGATCCTATAACAACATGATCGCCAATCGTAGGGTGTCTTTTTACATTACGTTGTCTTTCGCTATCAATGCTTGGTGAGATTCCACCTAAAGTTACCGCATGATAAATGGTAACATTATCTCCAATTTCAGATGTTTCTCCAATTACTACTCCCATGCCATGATCAATGAATAAATTTTTACCAATTTTTGCACCTGGATGAATTTCTATTCCAGTAAAAAATCTAGAAGTTTGAGATATAATTCTTGCAATTAAATTAAACCTTGCCATACAAAAAAAGCGTGCGATTCTGTGAAACAAAACTGCTTTAACTCCAGGGTAAGTTAAAATTACACTTAACTTTGATTTAGCGGCGGGGTCTCTATCAATTATTGACTGAAGATATTCATGCATTTGTTTATATATAGGTATTAATTTTGAAATTGTAAGCTATTTAGATTAATAATAATTATCAATACTAATTTAATTCATCTAATGTTTTTCCTGTTATGTTTGCAGAAACGGCAACATCCATCATTTTAGGATTGTCTAGGTTTAGATTGTTCATTAGTTCGGCATACTGATCAGCTGACTTTACTTTTAACCTTGGGTTATTTCGTTTTTCATCACCAATGGTACTAACCTTATTACCTTTATAATCATGAGCTGGATAAACAAAAAAATTTTCTGGCAATTTAAGAATCCTTTGAAATAATGAATGGTATTGGTCTATCGGATTTCCGTTTTGGAAATCTGTTCTTCCTGTTCCATTAATCAACAAAGTGTCACCAGTAAATATTCTATCCTTCATTAAAAAACTGTATGAACAATCGGTGTGTCCTGGCGTATACATTGAGATTACCTCTATATTTTCAATCTTAATTTTTTCATTATCTTTTATTTTTAAATTAACTACTTCTGATCGAGAATTTTCTCCCATTATTAATGTACAATCTGTTTGTTTGTGAAGCTCTTTCAGTCCTGAGATATGATCAGCATGAATATGTGTGTCTATAACTTTAACTAATTTAAGATCTAATTTTTTTAAATATGAAATATATTCATGAGTTTTTTCTAGCACTGGATCTATTATTAATGCTTCTCTTCCCTTGCCACTAGAAATTAAGTAGGTAAAAGTTGACGAAACTTCATCAAAAAACTGGTTAAAGATCATAATTCAATATTTATTGTAATTTTTATAATCTGACTATATAATTTTTTAATTAATTATAACAAGGGAGAAAATATGTCATTAAGAATTAACGATATTGCACCTGATTTTAAAGCAAAAACTTCTGAAGGCGATATATCTTTTCATGATTGGATTGGTGATGGGTGGGGTGTACTTTTTTCACATCCAAAAGATTTTACACCAGTTTGTACTACTGAGTTAGGTTCACTAGCAAAACTAAGACCAGAGTTTGACAAACGTAATGTTAAAGTTATGGGACTAAGTGTTGATCCTGTATCAGACCACATTAAATGGCTAGATGATATTAAGGATGTCTGTGGATTAAAACCAAACTATCCTATAATTGCAGACGAAGACCTTAAAATAGCTAAACTTTATAATATGTTACAAGTTGATATAGCGGGCTCTTCTGAGGGTAGAACTGCAATGGATAATAAAACTGTTCGTACTGTATTTATTGTAGGTCCAGATAAAAGAATTAAACTTTTTCTTACTTATCCAATGACAACTGGTCGTAATTTTCATGAGTTATTGAGAACAATAGACTCAATGCAACTAACAGCAAAATATAAAGTTGCTACACCAGCTGACTGGAAAAAAGGTGAAGATGTAATTATTGTTCCTGCAGTAAAAGATGAGGAAGCAAAAAAATTATATCCAAACGGTTGGGAGACTTTAAAACCATATTTAAGAAAAGTTCCAGACCCATCTAAGTAGTTTGGATAAAAAAGTATTAGACCAACAATCTCAGTATTGGGAAAAGAATTTCCTAAGTAAACCTGAGATGTTTGGTCTAGATCCTAGTAAAGCTGCAATAAATACCCTCAAGACCTTTAAAGAAAAAAACATAAAAAAAATTGTTGAGCTTGGTGCGGGTTTAGGTAGGGATACTCTTTTTTTTTCCAAAAATTCGATCAATGTTGAAGCTTTAGATTATAGTTCTGTTGCAATTAAAATTATCAATAAAAAAGCGTTAGAAGCTAAACTATCAAATTTTATATCTACTAAAATTTTTGATGTTCGTAAAAAACTTCCATTTAAAGATAATTCTATTGAAGCCTGTTTTTCACATATGCTCTACTGCATGGCTTTATCAACAACAGAACTAAAATACTTAAATAGTGAAATATGCCGTATTTTAAAACCTGGGGGTTTTAATATCTATACTGTTAGACATACTGGTGATGGTGATTATAAAAATGGTACGCATATAGGAGAAAATCTTTATAAAAATGATGGTTTTATTGTACATTTTTTTTCAGAAGAAAAAGTAAGAAAAATTACTGATGGATTTACTGTTATAAGTATAGAGAAATTTGAAGAGGGTAAATTTCCAAGAAAACTATTTAGAGTAACTTTAAAGAAAAAATAAGTTACTTATTTGTTTTGGGAACAAAAGTTAGACATAAGCCATTATTGCAATATCTTTTTCCTGTAGGTTTTGGTCCGTCATCAAAAATATGACCATGATGCCCACCACATTTTTGACAATGATATTCTGTTCTAGCGTAGCCTAATAGATGATCTGTTTTTATTGCAAACACGTTTGGTAGTGATTCAAAAAAGGATGGCCAGCCAGATCCACTTTCATATTTACTTTTTGATTCAAATAATTTTGTTCCACAGGCTGCACAAAAGTAATCACCTTCTCTTTTTTCATTGTTTAAAGAACTTGAGCCTGGTGGCTCGGTACCTTCCTTTAACAAAATATCTTTTTGCTCTAGAGTTAGTTGTTTAACCATTTTTTAATTTCTTAGATGATAAAAATATTCCACCAATTATGAAAATTGCTCCAAATAAATGATAATTCATAAATTGTTCTTTAAATATTAGCATAGCTAAAACTGTACTAAAAATTGGCATTAAATGTAAAAATATTCCCGCTCTATTTGGACCAATGATCGATATTCCTTTAATCCAACAAATAAATGAGGCAAGTCCTGGAAATAAAACAACATAACTTAAAGTTAAAATAAACGGTAAGTTTACATTTAATTCAAAACCTAATGCCTTTTCGATTAAGTAAGCGGGCAATAATAAAATTAACCCAGCTGATATAATTACTTCTAAAAGTGAAGTTTGTGATAAATCAAATTTCTTTTTTCTTAATAACGCTGAGTATATGGCCCAAGAAAACATTGCAACCACCATCCATAAATCTCCTTTATTAAAGTTTAGATTAATCAATATATCCAGGTCTGCCTGTGTTACTATTATTGCAACGCCCAATAATGAAAAAATTACACCCAAGATTTGATATATATTGGTTTTTTCAATTTTAAATATCCAGCTAAAAAAAATTATCATAACTGGAATAGTAGAAATCATTAACACCCCACTAATCACTTGAGTAAAATTTAGCGAATAATAAACAATCGAATTAAATATAGTAATGCTGGTAATTCCTAGTACTAAAATAAGTTTTATATTTTCTAATATATGGTTTTTTTTTTGGATAATTTCTTTAAGAGTAAATGGAGCTAATATTAACCAAGCAAAAGTCCATCTATAAAAATTTAAAGTGAAAGGAGGAATTTCATAGATGCTTGCTACCTTACCAACAATAAAGTTACCTGACCAAAATAAAGTTGCTAATATAAGGAAAATATAGGCACTATTATTTTTTGTGATCAAAGGTTCCCCTAGCTAAATCTCTGTGAATTATAAGCAGATAAATCTAAATTTGTATTTTCCCCAGCTATCATACTGGAAATTATTTTCCCTGAAATAGCTCCTAGAGTCCACCCCAAATGATGATGGCCAAAGGAATAAAACAAATTTTTATGATTCTTTGAAGGACCCATAACAGGTAAAAAATCTGGTAAGGTTGGCCTAAAACCTAGCCATTCATCTTGATATTCTTTGAGTTCTGGAAGAAGATATTTTGCATTATTCACAAGATTTAAAATTCTCTTTTTACTTGGTGGATTATTTAAGCCGCCAAACTCAACAGTGCCCACAACTCTTAGGCCTTGTTCCATGGGTGTAATACCGAAACCTTTATTTAAAAATATAACTGGACGAGACAGTAAGTGGTCGAACCCTTTAAAATGAACATGGTACCCTCTTTCTGTATCTAGGGGAATTTTTTCATCTACTTGGTCAGTTAATTTTTTTGAAAAAGCTCCACACGCAATAACAGCTTTGTCAAAATTATAAGTTTTTATATCTGTTTTTATTTTTGGTTTATTGTCAGTTGTAAAATTTATTGATTGAACATTTTGTTTTACAAATATTCCACCTTTTTTTATAAATTGGTCAAACAACTTTAATAATATTTTTTTTGGATTTCTTGCGTGCCTTGCATTGGAATATAAAGCTCCACCGTGATAAATTTTTTTTATATTTGGTTCAAGATCGTGAATTTCATGGGGTGTGAGCAGCTGCTGCTTTACACCAAGATCATTTCTTATTTTAAACTCTAACTCTCTGCTTTTTAAATCATTTTTAGTCCAAAAATAAAGTATTCCTCTATTTTCTACTAGTCCAGTAATGTCAATATCTTGAAAAATTTCATCATAAGCTGGTAAAGCTAAATCCAAAATTTGATGCATATATTTTGCTGTGTGCATCATTTTTTTTTTACTACAATTTTTTATGAATTTAAAAAACCAAGGAATCATCTTTGGTACATAATTCCACTTTAGTGCTAACGGTCCCGTTGAGTTTAATAGCATTGATGGTACATCCGCCAATATATCTGGTCTATTAATTGGAACTGAAGCGTATGGAGAAAAATGACCAGCATTTCCATATGAGGCAGATTTACCCCCAGGATTTTCTCTATCTATAAGTGTTACCTTAAAACCTTTTTTGATTAGACACAGTGATATACAAACACCTTGTATACCTGCCCCAACGACTCCGATCGAGGTTTTTATACCTACATCTTCTTTCATTTGTTTTATGATTATATATTAAATAGAAACTTAAAATGAAGTGGCAATTTATACAGCTTCTTTATGTTGCATGGCAGGAACAGTTTTTGGTTTTCTTGTATCTATTCTTTCAACAATTTCCTCTATCGTAATATCTTCGTCTGAATTTTCTTTTCCGTTATTTACTCTTTTAATGTATCCATCAATATCTGCACCTTCTTCAGTTTTTAAAGTGTTTTTAAAGAAAATATCTCCTTTTATAACTGCATTTTTTCCAATTATAATTGAATCTGCAACTAATTTTCCTTCGATATGACCATTAATTTCTACAACATTGGCCTCTAGTGTGCCTCTTATAGATCCAGTTTCAGTTATGGAAATTTCTGAAACATAGACATTTCCATTAATAAGTCCAGCAACATCCACTGAACCTGAAGAACGAAAATCTCCTTCAAGCTGAAGTGTTTCGCCTATAAAAGATCTGCCGCTATGATTAAGAGTTTTGTTGTCTGGTGCACGAAGTTTTTTAAACATAGTTTGATTAAAGCACAAAGAATCTAATTTGGATAATAAAAAAAAAAATATTTTAACTTAAAAAAACAACCCTTGGTTGTTTTTATAAAGCCATAATTATCTAGCTTATTTCATCATTAGCGGAGATTTTGCAACTCATAACAATTCCAAGGCCAATCATGATAGAAAGCATTGAAGATCCACCGTAAGACATAATTGGTAAAGGTGAACCAACTATAGGAAGCAACCCTAAAACCATCATCATATTTACTGCTACAAAAATAAAGAATGCAGATGCAAAACCATAACAAAATAATTTGCTAAAATTGCTTCTTGATTGTGTTCCAATTTTAGTAATTCTATAAATTATTAAAGCATAAATTGACAATAACAAAATTGAACCTACAAACCCAAATTCTTCCGAAAATAAGGTAAATATAAAGTCTGTATGTTTTTCTGGAAGATAGTCCAAATAACTTTGACTTCCTTTGAGGTAGCCTTTTCCAGTTAAACCTCCAGAGCCAACTGCTATTTTAGACTGAATAATTTGATAACCAGCTCCAAGAGGATCTCTTTCTGGGTTTAAAAAAGTCAAAATACGTAATTTTTGATAAGGTTTTAAAAAAGCTATTACTACTGGCATCAAGCAAGTCACAATAATAGAGGAAAAAATGAAATACTTCATACTGATGCCTGCCAACCAAATTACAAATAATCCAGTAATAACAATAAGAAGGGCGGTTCCAAGATCTGGTTGATTAACAACAAAAGAAACGGGAATAAATATAGCAAAAATTGGGATTATCATAAATTTAATATGGTTTACTTCAGCTGAGGGAATTTTATTATAATATCTTGCTAAAAAAATTATTAATGAAACTTTCATTATTTCAGAAGGTTGTAAATTAATAAAAAATAAGTTTACCCACCTTTTTGATCCAGAAGAAGTTATGCCAAAAAAATCAACTCCTATTAGCAACAATATTACAATAAAATAAAAAATATACGATAATTTAAACCAAACCTGTATTTTAACAAAGGAGAATAAAATAAAAATTAAAAAGAAGATAAAAAATCTATAAAGATGACTTTGTGTATAATAGTTAAAATTACCTTTTTCAGTTGAATACATTGCAAAAAGACTTATTGCGCCTAATATTAAAACTAGGAATATTAATATGAAATCTAAAGCAAAAAATTTATCTATAATAGTTTTGTTATTTTTCTGAAAATATTCTGTTTGCATTTTTTAAGCTTCCTGAAATAAGTCTAACTGATATTTTTTTCTTAGTTGATGTCTGTCTAATACTTTTTTTATTACTTTTCGTGCAATTGGTGCGGCTCCTGAACTTCCAGACCCCCCATGCTCTATAACAACACTAATTCCATATCTTGGATTTTTATAAGGTGCAAATGCTGTAAATAACGCATGATCTCTTTTTTCATAAGGCAGATCTATATTTTTTAATTTAAGTCTTCTTTCTTCTTCTGTGATTGTTCTTACTTGTGATGTTCCAGTTTTTCCCGCAAACATATATTTTTCTTTACTAAATCTTGATTTATAAGAAGTTCCCATAGGTTCATTGGTAGCTCCATATAATGCATCAAGTACAAATTTAATATTTTCTTTATTTCTATATAACTTTTTAATGTTGGGGCTGGTTAAATTTATATCTATTTTCCTTAAACTAAATTCTTCTCTCCAAGTATCTATTGTAGCTTGTAAAGCATATTTATCATCTACAATTCTTGGTTTAATTTCATAACCACCATTAGCTAATTGTGATATCATCAAGCATAGCTGTAATGGGGTCGACTGAAAGTACCCTTGTCCAATACCGCTAATTAAAGTTTCACCTAAATACCAGCTTTTACCTATATTTTCTAATTTCCACTTAGTATTAGGAACCACACCAATCTGCTCTTCATTAAATGAGCTTAAAACTTTTTTTCCTAGTCCAAAATTTTTTGCAGTTATTGACATCCTGTCAATACCCAATCTTCTTGCGGTTTCATAAAAATAAATATCACATGATTGTTTAATTGCATTTCTTAAATTCATAAAACCGTGACCTTTTTCTTTCCAGCAGTGGTAAGTGTGTCCGTAACGCTCTACGCTGCCTCTACATTCGACCACCAATTTAGTACTTACAACGTCATTTTCTAGAGCAGAAAGGGCAACAATGGGTTTAATTGTTGATCCTGGTGGGTAAAGTCCTGCCATAGGTTTATTTATAAGAGGTTTAAATTTATCATTTATTAAACTTGACCAATAATCTCTACTGATCCCATGAACAAACTTGTTTGCGTCGTAGGTTGGCGACGAAACCATACATACTATATCTCCAGTATATATATCCATGACACAAACCGCTCCACTTTTATCTTTGAGCAAGGTGAGGGTAAATTTTTGAACTTCTTGATCTAAAGTTGTTCTAAAATTTTTTCCTGCTATTCCTTTAACAATATCTAGTTCTTTAATTCTTTTTCCGTAGGCATTAACTTCAAACCTTTGCAGGCCTGGAACGCCAATCATTTGCTTATTTAAGGATTTTTCTAAACCATTTTTTCCTGTCTTTAAGCCGGGTATATTAATATCTCTTAAAAACTCACTGTTTTTTAAATCTTTTGCACTTGTGTCTGAAACGTATCCAACAATATGTGAGTTAGAACCATCATTATGATATTGTCTTGCAACAGAGACTACAGGTTTTATACCTTGAACCTCATGCAAAAAAAGGTTTACTTTTGAAAATTCAGACCAACTTAAATTATCTGAAATTATAATTGGTTGCCAAGGTTTACGTTTTTTTAATCTTTTTATTAAATAATTTTTTTTTTCCTCATTAAAATTAATTATTTTCGAAAGTTTAAAGAATAACTCATTTAAGTTTGGAACATCTTCAGGAATCATGTGAAGTTGGTAAACTTGAGTATTTTCAGCTATTTTTGTACCAAAATAATCTTCTAGAATTCCTCTTTGTGGAATTATCTTCCACTCTCTTAATCTGTTTTTGTCTGAAAGTGATCTATATTTTATATTTTCTGAAATTTGCAAATAAAATAAACGACTAATAATACCAAAAAAAACTACTACTTTTATCGTCGATAAAATAAACATTCTTCTATTGATGATTTTAGATTTATTTTGAAATATTTTTGAATTAATTGACATAAATTACTACAACTCTATAAGTTTTGAAATTAATGAAAAAAATATCCATAAAAAAGGATAAAAAATAAATGTAAACGCAGAATTTTTAAATAAATACAAATAGTCAATTGGAAAATCTGTAAAATAAAGTGAAATAAAAAAAATAAAATTTGCAATCAGTAAAGCTGGTATAAAGCTTATCCAGTCATTTAGTAGTGTTATTCTGACTGTCACAACTCTTATATAAGCGGCAACAGACGCAACGATTAGTAAAGATAAAGCATTAACACCCAATGGAAAACCAAAGACTACATCAATTATAATCCCTGCTAAAAATATATATCCATATCCCAAGATATCAGGTTTTCTTAACACCCAATAATAAACTAAAATATAAGAAATGTTTATAGAAAACAAATTGAAATCAACTACCGCACTTCCTTTAAAAGAAATATAAAAGAGTATAATTAAAGGCAATGATTGAAAAACTTTTATTCTTATATTTTTAAAAGTACCTGCCATGGTTTTATTTTGTTTTATCCTCCACTCTTATCTTAACAAAGCTGACTTGTTTTAAGTCAGAAAATAGTGAAGTTTTAACTATTTTATTTTCAATTTTAACTTCTCCAATTGGTATACCTGGTGAAAAAATTCCTTCTTTTCCTGATGTATAAATTTTATCTCCTTCTTTAATGTCTAAGCTTTTGCTTAAATATTCTAATGTTGGAAGTTGTTCGCCATGACCACTTAATATTGCATGAGACCCAGAGGGTTCTACCAATACTGCAATTTTACTATTCAAATCGGAAACGAGTAAAACTCTAGATGAAAAATAGTTTACATCCACTATTCTTCCAATAAAATTTTTTCCATGTAGAACTGCCATGCCATTTTTAATACTTTGGTTACCTCCGACATTAATAATAAAAGAATTTAAATATGGGCTTTGTATATCTAACATCACTCTTGCAAATTTATCATTTATAGATGAAGTTGATTTTTCATCAATTAATTTTCTAAGTTGTGAGTTTTCTAATTCTAAAAACTTATTTCTAGAGATATCACTTTTTAATTTTTTATTGTCTTCTTTAAGCTGATTGTATTTTTCATACAAATTTATATGTTCATTCCCCAAACTTATAATTTCTGAAAAACCTTTTGTGGGATAAGAAACCATTAAAGATCCTCTGTAAATAGTATCTTTAGTCAAAGATCTAATTTGATTAACAATCTTCCAGTCTATGGCTTCGAGAAATAAAAAAAATATTGATAGAAAAATTAATGCAAATAATGAAAATTTTTGTTTACTGCTTTTTCTTAAAAAAGCTGAGCGAATTGCTATACCTACATCATCCCTACTTGTTCCATATTCCATTTATTACCAATATTAACTAACCAACATTGTGGAAAATGTTTCTTCTTGATCTAGCGCTTTTCCCGTTCCAAGAGCAACACAAGATAGTGGGTCTTCTGCTATTACTACTGGCAGTCCAGTTTCTTTGGAGATTAGCTTATCAATGTTTCTAAGAAGAGCTCCTCCACCAGTTAATACTAAACCCATATCCACTAAGTCAGCAGACAGTTCTGGTGGTGTTTTCTCTAAAGCATCTTTAATTCCTCCCAAAATTTGACTTAAAATTGGTTTTAAAGCTTCAGATGTATCTTCTTCTTTTAAAGATATTTCTTTAGGTGTGCCAGATCTTATATCTCTTCCTTTCATTAAGTAAGTGTTACCAGTTGTTGGGATGGCTGTGCCTATTTCTTTTTTAATTTTTTCTGCGCTAGCTTCTCCCACCAATAAATTAAATGTTTTTCTCATATAGGAAATAATAGCAGCATCCATCGCATCACCTGCAACACGAAGTGAGTTGGCATAAACTACACCTCCTAAAGACAAAACAGCAATTTCAGTTGTTCCTCCACCAATATCAACTACCATAGAGCCTGTGGCTTCAGAAATAGGAAGGCCCGCACCTATTGCTGCAGCTATTGGCTCTTCAATTAATTGAACTTTTCTTGCTCCTGCAGCTAATGCAGAATCTTGGATAGCTTTTCTTTCAACTGGAGTTGATCCTGTTGGAACACAAATTAATATTCTTGGATTAGCAAAAGCTCTTCTTTTATGAACTTTTTTAATAAAATGTTTTATCATCTCTTCGGTAACTATAAAGTCAGCTATAACCCCATCTCTTAAAGGTCTAACTGCTGATATATTTCCAGGAGTTCTTCCTAACATCGTTTTTGCCTCGTCACCTACTGCAAGAACAGATTTTTTTCCTTTTTCATCAATGATCGCAACTACTGATGGTTCATTCAATACAATTCCTTGACCTTTTACAAAAACTAAAGTGTTAGCTGTGCCTAAATCTATAGCCATATCTGTTGACCATATTTGACTAAATTTTTCAAATCCAAACATTATATTCCTTTCATTTTTTTCTGCTCGTACTCTTCGGGGGCAGTTTTATTTCTTTTTAAAATCATCTTATTTAACGCATTTAAATAAGCATTAGCTGAAGCAACAAGAGTATCTGTGTCAGCTGCTTGACCAACTGTTGTTTTTCCTTTTTCTTCAATTCTTACACTCACTGTAGCTTGAGCGTCTGTTCCTTCAGTTACAGCGTGTACTTGATATAATTGTAATTTAACTTCGTGAGGATATAATTTTTTAATACACTTGAAAATAGCATCTACAGGGCCGTCACCTGTTTCAGTTGCTTTTTTAACTTCACCATAAACTTCTAACATCATCTCTGCTTTTTGTGGTTCACCTGTTCCAGCAAATACTTTTAAAGATTTTAAATTTATTACACTGTCTCCTTTTATCAAACTATCATCTACTAAAGACGCAATATCATCATCATAGACATGTTTTTTTTTATCGGCAAGAATTTTAAATTTTCCAAATGCGATTTGAATTATATCGTCAGTGACTCCTGTGTAACCAAGGTCGTTTAATTTTTCTTTGAAAGCATGTCTGCCCGAATGTTTTCCCATGACTAATGAGCTTTGCTTTACTCCAACGCTTTCGGGTGTCATTATCTCGTATGTGTTTCTATTTTTTAACATTCCATCTTGATGAATACCCGCTTCATGAGCAAAAGCATTCTTTCCTACTATTGCTTTGTTAAACTGAACAGGATACGTAGCGCTCGACACTATCTTTGATGCTTTATTAAGTAATTTAGTGTTTATATTAGTATGGAATGGCATTAAATCATTTCTAGTTTTCATTGCCATTACTATCTCTTCAAGAGCAGCATTACCAGCTCTTTCTCCAATTCCATTTATAGTACACTCTACCTGTCTAGCTCCCGCAACGACTCCCGCAAGAGAGTTTGCTACTGCAAGACCTAAATCATTATGGCAGTGTGTCGATAAAGTTGCTTTGTCTATATTGGGCACTTTATTTATTAAATGTTTTATAATTTTTGTAAACTCAGAAGGAACAGAGTAACCAACTGTATCTGGAATATTTATTGTTCTTGCTCCACATTTAATTGCCAATTCTACTGTTTTGCACATAAAATCAATATCGGTTCTAGTTCCATCTTCGCATGACCATTCTACGTCGTCAGTAAATTTTCTTGCATATGTTACATGCTCTTTAATGGATTCTAAAACTTCTTCAGAATTTTTATTTAACTTATGCTTCATATGTAGAGAGCTGGTAGAAATAAAAGTGTGAATTCTAAATCTTTCTGCAGACTTTAATGACTCATTGCATGCATCAATATCCTTTTTAATATGTCTAGATAAACCGCAAGGAACTGATGTTTTTAAAATTTTACTAACTTCGCTAACAGCTTCAAAATCTCCTTTAGACGCAGCTGGAAATCCTGCTTCTATGATATCGATTCCAATTTGGTCAAACAAATATGAGATATTTAATTTTTCTTCTAGACTCATTGATGCGCCAGGAGATTGCTCCCCATCGCGCATGGTAGTATCAAATATGTAAACTCTATTTTTATCTTCGGACATTACTCCTTTAGTCCAAGTTCATACTTGGAAATATAAATTTTTATTGAGTTATGATACAACCAAAGCGAGTTATGTGCAAAAGATTTTTAAATTTAATGAACCAAAGTGGGTAGTTTTATTTCTACAACAAAAAAATTAACTAAATTTGCTAATTTTTGTCCTTATCAACCAATTTATTTTTACCTATCCAAGGCATCATGGCTCTAAGCTCAGCTCCAACCTTTTCGATGGAGTGCTCGGATAAATCTTTTCTTGTTTTTAAGAATTTTTTTTGACCATTTTTACACTCATCCATCCACTCCTTGGTAAACTTACCAGATTGAATATCATTTAATACTTCTTTCATTCGTTTCTTTGTTTCTCCTTTATTCACAATTCTTGGGCCAGAAACATACTCTCCATATTCTGCGGTATTTGAAATAGAATAATTCATATTAGCAATTCCTCCTTCATAAATTAAATCAACTATTAATTTTACTTCATGAACAGTTTCAAAATATGCCATCTCTGGTTCATAACCTGCTTCAACTAAAGTTTCATACCCATTTTTAATTAGCTCAACTAACCCTCCACATAAGACTGTTTGCTCGCCAAATAAATCTGTTTCCACTTCATCTTTGAATGTTGTTTCTATAATTCCTGATCTTCCTCCTCCAACTGCTGAAGCGTATGACATTGCAAGTTCTCTTGCTTTTCCAGATCCATTTTGATGAACGGCAAACAAACAAGGCACTCCTCCTCCTTTTTCATATTCGCTTCTAACTAAATGTCCAGGCCCTTTTGGCGCAACCATAAATACATCTAAATCTTTTCTGGCTTTAATAAGATCGTAATGAATATTCAAACCATGCGCAAAAGCTATGCTGGTTCCTTCTTTGACTCTTTGTTCAATATGATTTTTATATATTGTTGCCTGCAATTCATCGGGTGTTAAAATCATAACCACATCTGCCCATTCCGCGGCATCTGATAAGTTCATAACTTTTAATCCTTTTGACTCAGCTTTAGCTTTACTAGATGATCCTTCTCTAAGTGCAACAACCACTTCTTTAACTCCACTATCTTTTAAATTAAGAGCATGAGCATGTCCTTGGCTTCCATAACCAAAAATAGCAATCTTCTTTTCTTTTATTAGATTTACGTTTGTATCTTTTTCATAAAACATTTTCATAAGTTATCCTTTAGTGTTGTTCATAAATTTCTGAACCTTTTGTCATTGCTACCACTCCTGTTCTTGATGTGCTCGCTAAACCCAAAGGTTGTAATTTTTTTACCAATTCATCAATTTCTTTCTTTAAAGCAGAAACTTCAAGTACAAAAGACTTTTCTGTTTTATCTAATATAGTACATTTATATTTTTTGCATAGTTTCTTAGCTTTTTCGAGCTTCACTTTTGAAGAAACCACCTTTAATAGTGCCATTTCTCTTAAAAGAGTTTTTTTGTTTTTAGGAAAGTCTGCAACTTTGTGAACAGGAACAAGTTTTCCTAATTGTAGCTTGATCTGCTGTAAAACTTGAAGTGTACCTGATGTTGCGATGGTAATTCTTGAAATATTTTTTTTCTTATCTACCTCCGCTACAGCGAGTGAGTCAATATTATAACCTCTTCCAGAAAACAGACCTATAACTCTAGCAAGAGCACCAGATTCATTATCAACCCAAACAACAATAATATGATTTTCAATTTTCTCTTTTTTAGTTGGAAAACTATAAGCTGATTTAATCATAATTAAACTAAAACCTTTCCTTCTTCAGAAATTGTGCCTTCTTCATCTTGTTTTCCTAATAGCATTTGATTGTGAGCTTTACCCGAAGGTATCATTGGATAACAATTTTCAATTTTATCAACGACGCAATCAAAAATAACAGGTTTATTAACTGATAGCATTTCACTAATCTTTTTATCTAATTCGTCTGGCTTACTAGCTCTAATACCTACGCATCCGTATGCTTCTGCTAATTTTACAAAATCAGGCAAGGCGGCTGTATAGCTTTCTGAATAATTTTTTTCATGCAATAATTCTTGCCACTGTCTAACCATTCCCATGTATTGATTATTTAGAATAAATATTTTAATTGGTAAATTATATTGAACAGCAGTTGACATTTCTTGCATAGTCATCAAAACTGACGCTTCTCCCGCAATATCTACAACTAATTTACCAGGATTAGCTACCTGGACCCCAATTGCTGCTGGCAAACCATAACCCATAGTGCCCAATCCTCCTGACGTCATCCATCTATTAGGTTTATTAAATTTATAATGTTGTGCTGCCCACATTTGATGTTGGCCAACTTCTGTAGTTATGAAGACATCTTGAGCTTTAGTAAGCTCATACAATCTTTGAACAGCATATTGTGGTTTTATAACTTCTTCACTATTTAAAAACCCTAATGAATTTTTTTTTCTCCACATCTCAATTTGTTTCCACCATAGAGATATTCCTTGTTTATTAGAATCTACAAAATTTGGATATTTTTCTTTTATTGATAAAATTAATTTTTTTAATACAAGCTTAACATCACCAACAATAGCAAGATCAACATTGACATTTTTATTTATTGAGGAAGGGTCAATATCAATATGGATTTTTTTAGATTTTGGAGAAAATTCGTCTAGCTTGCCTGTTATTCTGTCATCAAAGCGTGCACCAATATTTATCATTAAATCACAATCATGCATTGCATTATTGGCTTCGTAAGTTCCATGCATACCCAGCATTCCTAAAAATTGATCGTCATCTCCAGGGTATGCACCTAATCCTTGAAGTGTAGACGTTATTGGAAAACCTGTTATTGAAACTAACTCACGTAACAACTCTGTCGCTTCTGGTCCCGAATTAATTACACCACCACCAGTATAGAGAATGGGTTTTGAAGATTTTTTAATAAGATCAACTGCATTTTCAATATTATTATCTTTTACAATAAAATTTATATTCGATTTCTTGTTATTTTTTTTTACTTCTTTGAATCTTGTATATTTTCCTTTTTTAAATTGAATATCTTTAGGTATATCCACTAAAACTGGACCGGGTCTACCTGTTGTAGCTACTTCAAACGCTTTATGTAAAATTGATGATAGTTTATTTACATCTTTTACTAACCAATTATGTTTAGTGCATGGTCTTGTTATGCCTGTAGTATCGCACTCCTGAAATGCATCTGTTCCAATAAGATGTGTAGGAACTTGACCGGTAATGCAAACTAGAGGAACTGAGTCCATGTAAGCGTCTGTTAAAGCTGTAACAGCATTTGTAGCTCCAGGACCTGAGGTTACTAACATCACGCCTGCTTTGCCCGAAGATCTTGCATACCCTTCTGCTGCGTGTCCAGCGCCTTGTTCGTGTCTAACTAAAATATGTTTTATTTTTGGATGATTTTTAAGTTCATCATAAATTGGCAAAACAGCTCCACCAGGATAACCGAAGATATGTTTTACGTTTTGATCTTCCAAAACTTTAAAAATTATCTCAGCTCCTGTAAATAAATTTGCCATAAAGACTAATCTAACTGAGTTTTAGTTTTGGTCAAGTTTTAGGATATTATATTAATGGCTTTTTCAAATAAATCTTTAATATCTGGAGAATAAATCATTTCCCAGGATTTCATATGACCTCTAGACCAAGTAAATTGTCTTTTTGCGTATTGTCTTGTTTTCTGCGCCACTAATTTTTTTGTATCATCTAATGTGAGTTTTCCCTTTATATGTGATTTTATTTCATTAATTCCAATTATTTTATTTGCTGATAACTCTTTATAAACTCTCATCTTAAAAAAAAAATTTACTTCCTCAATAGCTCCATCATTAAACATTTTTTCAACTCTTTTTTCTATTTTTTCATACAACTCTTCCTTGGGCATATTAATAAATATTTTTTTAAAAACTTTACTTTTAAAGTTTGGTTTTGTTTCTTTTATTAATTCAAACAAAGATTTTTTTGTAAACTTTTTAACTTCATATGACCTCATAGATCTCTGAGAATCAGAGGGTAAAATAAAATTTTTAACCAGCGGATCTATTTTTGTTAATTGTTTAAAAAAATCTTTTTGGCCCAGTTTGCTATGTAACGATCTTACTTCTGACCTCAAGTTGTTTGGTATATCTGGAATTTTAACCAATCCATCTGTTAGTGCTTTAAAATATAAGCCAGAACCTCCTACAACAATTGGGATCTTGTCGACATTCCATAATTCTTCAATTTTTTTTGAAACCATTTTAAGCCATTGTCCTGTAGAAAACTTTTCTTTAACTGAATTAAATCCATATAGATGATGTTTTGAAATTTTTATATCTTGTTCGTTTGGTCTAGAAGTTAAAACAGAAACTTCTTTATATATTTGCATACTATCCGCATTTACAATCTCTCCATCAATATCTTTTGCTAACTTAAGTGCTAATTTTGATTTTCCAGAAGCTGTGGGGCCTGCTAATAGTATTACTTTTTTTTCTTGCTTCATTTACATTTATTTAAAGCTCAAACATAAACTTTATTTTATTTTTATAGTTATATAACTTCTTTGATTGCTTGAATTATAAATGGCTAAATAAAGAGTGTCTTCACCTGTTTTGATAGTCTCTTTAATTAAATTAGAAAATTGATTTGAATTTATTATTTTTTTCTTTTGCAACTCTACAATGACATCACCAACAGAAACAGATGTAAGTGGACTATTCTCAAATATTTCCATGACAACTATTCCAGTTGTACTTTTTGGCAACTTTCTTTCTGAAATATCTTTTTTATTTAGATTTCTAATGGAAATTTTTAATTTTTCAACTTTAATATATTTGCTCGTATCTGGTTCAGTGGTTGCTTCTTCTTTAAACTGTTCAGAAGATTCTAGTCGACCTAATAAAACTTTTTTTGTAATTAATTTTTGATTTCTCCATATTTTAAGCGTTACTTTCCTTCCTACTTTAGTTTCGGCTACTAATTTTGGCAGCTTTCTCATGGTGTCAACTTTTTTTCCATCGAACTCCAATATAATATCTCCATCTTTTATTCCCGCTTTATCTGCTGGACTATTTTCAGATACACTTGCAACCAAAGCTCCTGTCGCTTGTTCTAATTTTTCTACATCAGCTATTTCTTTTGTAACTTCTTGAATTCGTACTCCCAGCCATCCTCTTTTAGTTTCGCCATACTTAATTAATTGATCAATAACTCTTGAAGCTGGATTGGAAGGAATTGCAAAACCTATTCCTATCGAGCCGGATGAACCTGGCGCAATGATTGCTGTATTAATTCCAATAACATCTCCGTTTAAATCAAAAAGTGGACCTCCAGAATTTCCTTGGTTAATAGAAGCGTCTGTTTGAATAAAATCGTCATATCTAGTTAAACCAACATCTCTATTTCTTGACGAAATTATGCCTGAGGTTACTGAGCCTCCAAAACCGAAAGGATTTCCAATAGCTATAACCCAATCTCCTACGCGCGCTTTATCAGAATCGCCAAAACCAACTGGTTTAAAATTTTCATCTGATTCTATTTGCAAAACTGCTAAATCCATATATGGGTCTTTACCTATAACTTTAGCTTTATAATCTTTTGATCCATTTACACTAACAAAAATATCTTCAGCTCCTTGAATAACGTGGTTATTGGTAACTACTATTCCTTTTTGATCTATAATAAATCCAGACCCGAGAGCCGTGGCTTTTCTTTCTGTAGGTTTATTAAATTCTTTAAACATATCTTCAAATGGTGATCCTGGGGGAAATTGAAAAGGAAACGGATTAGCGGTTGTTTTAATTGTTTGAGTGCTCGATATATTTACGACAGAAGGCATTAGTTTTTCTACTAAGTCAGCAAACGAAATGGGTGTTGTTTTACTTTGGGCAGAAAAAGTGGAAAAACTTAATATAACGAAAATTAAACTGATATTAAATGCTCTTTTATAATTTGTCATAAATTTACGTCTTAAAATACCAAACAATCAAAAAACCAATTAAAGCAAAAGAAAATCCAATTATACGTAGTCGGCTTTCTTTAATTTTTTCAATTAGTTTTAGCATATTTTTTATTTTTGATGGAAATAAGGCGCATGAAATACCTTCAATAAATAATAAAAGACCTATCGCAATGAACAGCTCTTTCATGATCTATTTATTGCTTGTTGGTCAGTCCTGATTTGCCAAAAAATTTGAAGAAATCACTATCTGGGGAAAGTATTAAAGACGTTTCTCCTCCTATTAATGCTGTCTCGTAAGCTTGCATAGCTCTATAAAAACTAAAAAATTCCGGGTCTTTTCCAAATGCTTCTGCAAATATTTTATTTCTTTGTCCGTCTCCTTCACCTTTCATAATTTCAGATTGTTTTTTTGCATTTGCTAGAAGAACTGTAACTTCTTTGTCGGCTGTAGATGTAATTGTAACCGCCATCTCAGCACCTTTGGCTCTGAATTCTTTTGCTTCTCTTTGTCTTTCAGTTTGCATTCTTTTATATATAGCTTCACTGTTTGCTTGAGGCAAATCTGCTCTTTTTATTCTTACATCAATTATAGAAACGCCAAAACTTTGCGCCTCAGCATTAACTCCTTCTTGAATAATTGCCATTTGTTTTGTTCTATCTTCAGATAATAAGGTAGCTAGACTTTGTGTACCTAGAACGCTTCTTATTCTTGAATTTATAATTGTAGAAAGCCTTGATCTCACTACCCTTTCGTCTCCTACCGAAATATAAAACTTTAATGGATCTATAATCTTAAATCTTGCGTAAGCGTCAACGATCAATCTTTTTTGATCAGATGCGATAACTTCAATTGGAGGCGCATCTAAATTTAAAATTCTACGGTCTAAAAAGACTACATTTTGAATAAAAGGAATCTTAACTTGAAGACCAGGTTCAACTATTACTTTTTTAGGATCACCAAATTGTAATACTATTGCCTGGTTAGTTTCTTTAACCACAAAAAGTGATAAAAAAATTAAAAACCCGATACCAAATATAATTGGAAGTAAAAATTTATTTAATTTCATAATTAATTAGTCGCTTTCTTGGATAATGCTGGCAAAGGAAGATATGGTACTACTCCCCCAGCTTTTTTATCTATAATTACTTTGTTTATATCTGCCAATACTTTTTCCATAGTCTCAAGGTACATTCTTTCTTGAGTTACTTTTTTAGCTTTTGCATATTCATTATATATGGCAATAAATCTGCTTGCTTCACCTTCGGCTGCAGCAACAACTTGTTGTTTATAAGCTTCTGCTTCTTGTAAAATTTTTGCTGCATCTCCTCTAGCTCTTGGTATTACATCATTAGCATAACCTTCAGCTTCATTTTTTGATCTTTCCATGTCTGCTCTTGCAGCCTGAACATCTCTAAAAGCATCAATAACTTGATCTGGTGGATCAGCCTTTTGAGTTTGAACTTGCGTAACTTGGATGCCTGATTCATATTCATCAAGAATGCTTTGAATAATTTCTTGTGTTTCTATTTCAATGCTGGATCTTCCTTCAGTTAAGATTGACTGAAGTCTGCTTTTTGCAATAACTTCTCTCATGGCTGTTTCGGCTGCAGCTTTAACTGTTTCAACGGGGCTTTGAATTTCAAATAAAAATTTGCCAGCATCTTTAATTACCCAAAAAACCGAAAAATCAATATTAGCAATATTTTCATCTCCTGTTAGCATTAGGCTTTCTTCTGGTACATCACCGATGCCTGATGTTCTTCCAGAGTCACTTACTGATCTAAAACCAATATCAAGTCTATTAACTTTGGTAACCTTTGGGGTAAGAACAGTTTCAACTGGATAAGGGATGTGATAATTTAAACCAGGCTGAGTTGTAGAAACAAATTTTCCAAATCTAAGAACCACTCCTTGCTCATCTGGCAATACTCTATACAACCCACTAAAAGCCCAAACAACAGCTAATAGAATAAGTCCAAAAACAATTGGTTTTCCACCACTTGATTTCCCACCTGGGAGAAACTTGTTAATTAATTTTTGGATTTTTTCTATAACTTCATCAATGTTCGGTGGTCTAGGCCCTCCACGACCAGAACCATTTCCGCCTCCTGGTGGTGAACCCCAAGGACTTCCTCCTTTAAAATCATTATCGTTTGCCATGACACTTTATATAGTGATTTTTATTCCAAAAACAAGATAAGATATAGTTTATGGACAAAAAGACTGCAGGTTTAAGCGATACTTTTAAGAAAAATACCGCACCAAAAAGCTTTATAAAAAATCCAATAAAGGGCACAAAATTTACTATTGCTATATCTAGCGCTAAAGGTGGTGTGGGTAAATCAACTTTTGCTGTGAACTTTGCTCTAGCATTAAAATCCATTGGTTTAAAAGTGGGAATTCTTGACGCAGATATTTACGGACCATCACTCCCAAAAATGATGTCTATAAATGAAAAGCCAAAAAGTGAAGATGGCGCAAGCATGACACCAATAAATCAATATGGAGTTCAATGTATGTCCATAGGTTTTTTAGTTGATAAAGATACTCCTATGATTTGGAGGGGGCCAATGGTTACTAGTGCTATTAAAACTTTTACTCAAAAAGTTTTGTGGGATAATCTTGACTTTATTATTGTAGATATGCCTCCAGGGACAGGAGATACTCAACTAACTTTTGCTCAAGAGATTAAAGTTGATGGGGCAATAATTGTCTCAACGCCACAAGAAATTGCGTTAGCGGATGTCACAAGAGGAATTAATATGTTTGATAAATTAAAAGTTCCAATATTGGGTCTTGTAGATAATATGAGTTTTTTTGAAACAGATGAAGGAAAAAAATATAATATATTTGGAGAAGGCGGTGTAGAAAAACTTTCAGTTGACTTTAAAAAAGAATTTTTAGGAAAAATACCTATCAATATTGATTTAAGAGTTGCGGCTGATTCTGGCACACCTCTTGTTGAAAAGAATCCTGATCATAAAATCTCTAAGATTTTTATAGAAATTGCAGAAAAAATTAAAAAATCTTTTCTCTAATTAATTAGTCTAATTGAAACTTATTTTTATGATTTTCAAGTAAAGTGGAATCTTGCTTTTCTTTATATAAAATAAAATTTTCACATACCAAAATATCTAAGTTTGTTCCCATAAAACACTTAAATGCATCTTCAACTGAACAAACGATAGGTTCTCCTCTAACATTAAATGAAGTATTAACTAAAATTGGACAATTAGTAATTTCTTTAAATTTTTTAATTAGATTGTAATATTTTAGATTAGTTTCTTTGTGAACAGTTTGCACCCTTGCCGAGTAATCAACATGTGTAACAGCGGGTATTGGAGATCTTTTAACGTTCAGTTTGTCTATGCCAAAAAGTTCTTTATCTTTTTCTTTCATAGGTACTTGTAATTTTTTTTTTATTTCTGAAACCAGCAGCATGTAAGGACTATCACAATTAAGCTCAAACCATTCATTGACGTCTTCTCTTAAAACTGAAGGTGCAAAAGGTCTAAAGCTTTCTCTAAATTTGACTTTTAAGTTTAGTTCCTTTTGCATTTTATCTGACCTTGGATCAGCTATTATTGATCTAGATCCCAGAGCCCGTGGCCCAAACTCCATTCTTCCCTGAAACCATCCAATTGTTTTTTCTTTTGTAAGTTCATTAGCAATAGTAGAAATTAAATTTTCATCACTTTGTTTTTCATACTTGGCGTTTAATGATTTTAAAATTTTCTCAATCTGAGTGTTATCAAAAGAAGGCCCAAGATAAGAGCCTTTCATGTTATCTATATTTGGGTTTGGTTGTCTTTTGTTTTCAAGCTCTTTATACCAAAATGCTAGAGCAGCTCCTAAAGAACCTCCAGAATCACCAGCCGCAGGCTGTATCCAAATATTTTCAAAAAACTTGCTTTTTAAAATTTTTCCATTAGCAACGCAGTTTAAAGCTACACCGCCAGCTAAACATAAATTTTTTATATTATATTCTTTAGCAATTGATTTGGTTAATTTAAGTACAATTTCTTCGACAACAGCTTGGATTGATGAAGCTATGTCCATATGAAATTGTGTAAGTGAATCATTTTTTGGATCTCTTACAGGATGACCAAATAAATTAGAGAATTTCTTGTTGGTCATTGTCAGCCCGGTAGCATAATTAAAATATTTCATATTTAACCTGTATGAACCATCTTCCTTAAGATCAATAAGTTCTTTTAAAATTAAATCTTTGTATTTCGGTTCTCCATAAGGGGCTAAGCCCATGACTTTGTACTCCCCACTATTAACTTTAAATCCTGTATAATATGTAAAAGCTGAATAAAGTAATCCTATGGAGTGTGGAAAATGAATTTCCTTTAACATCTCTAACTTATTTTCTTTGCCAACAGCAATTGTAGTTGTTGCCCACTCTCCTACCCCATCCAAAGTCAAAACTACCGCTTCATTGAAGGGTGAGGGAAAAAAAGCGCTAGCAGCATGACTATAATGATGTTCTGAAAAGAAAATTTTATCAATATTATTAAAATTTTTGTCATGTTCTTTAAGTCGATCAAATAAATATTTTTTTTGAAATAATTTTTCCCTTAACCACACAGGCATTGACATACTAAAAGATTTAAAACCAGAAGGAGCAAAAGCTAAATAAGTTTCAAGTAAACGTTCAAACTTTAAAAAGGGCTTTTCAAAAAAAACGATGTGATCTATTTCATTTAATTTTAAACTTCCTTCCTCTAAAACATATTGAATCGCATTATATGGATATCTCGCGTCAAATTTTTTTCTTGAGAATCTCTCTTCTTGTGCCGCAGCTATTATTTTGCCGTCCACTATTAAGGAAGCTGCGCTGTCGTGATAGAATGCTGATATACCTAATATAGAAGTCACTTAAAAAACTGTATAAGTAAATGGTGATGTTGCTAAACCTTGCGATAAAACGATTAGATATCCAAGAAAAGTAAGTGTAACAACTATTAGAAATAACCAGTATACTTTTCTTTCACTTAAAAATTTCCAAGACTCTTTTATAAAACTAATCATTGAAGCTAATGCTCACTTTATTTATTTTTTTTGGTAAAATAATTGTTAATTAATTATTATAGTCATTCTTTTATCATTTCAACTACAATTTTTTTCCTATAACAATAAACAACCCTCCTTCTGAACCTTCATGTTGAAAAATCATAAATATCTGACTTAAAATTCTTTCGAAGAAGTTTCCTTTTTTTCTCTTTTGAAATAAGTTTGTAAAAACGTCTTCTCTACTAGTTTTTTCGAAAATAGTACTTTGTGGTAAAGAACTAATAAACTCTATATTTTCTTCTTTGAACCATTTTAAAACTTCATCAAAAGTATGTGAACGTTCTAATGGGTGATTGTATTGATCTTTTATCCAAGCATTAATTTTTCTTTTTGATTTTTTATTTATTTTTCTTAAAACTGGATCAAAAATCATAAGATACTTCTTGCCAAGAATTCTATACATCCATTTTCTAAAAAAAGTTCTAAGTCTACCTATTTTGTTATAAAGGCCTAAAACAATGTAACCATTGATCTTCAGCCATTTCACACTTTTTTTAAATGCTTCATGAGAATTTTTAGTATGATGTAAAACTCCATTGCACAAAATAATATCAAAAATACTTTCTTGGAAAATGTCATCAAATATATCTCCACATATAAACTTAACATTTTTTATGTTATTTTTTTTGCAGAAAGTATTTCCTATTTTTAAAGATTCTAAATTTCCATCAAAAGCTATTAATAAATTATTATTTCCGATTGCCAAATAGTTAGATAATTGTGATGTTCCAGCCCCAACCTCTAAAACAATTTTTTTATGATCAATAAATTTTTTTAAATTTTTCGTAAATTGATTTGCGTCGCCAGCATTAAGTATGGTCATTTTGTTATCATCTATCTCATAATTTGGAAATGGATCTACTTTGTAAAAATCTCTAACTTTAAGAGTTTTTTCATCTTTGATTTCAAAATTGTATATTTCGTCAACTTTTTTAAAATCTTTATTATTGAATAATTCCATAAGTGTTTATTAAGTTTAAATGTTATTCTTAAAAAATTGCGTAAATAAAAGGAGCAATAACAGGTGAGCCTTGGCCCAGCACAATCAAAATTCCAAATATTGATAAAAATAATATTATTGGAAATAACCAATATTTTTTTCTCTCTCTTAAAAATTCCCAAAACTCTTTTATAAAACTGACCATTAAAATTGTTTTTTCATTGGACCAAGATCTTTGTGTCTTTTTATCCAATAAGTTTTGGCATTCGTGTACTTAATATTTATTAAGTCTTTTCCAATTAGCTTAATAAATAGACTCAAGGGAGTAATAATAATAAAAAATATAAACATCATTACTAGTGGAGCAACTACTTTGCCTAACAATTCTCCAAATTTTATCCAAATTTTCTTAAATGGTGTTAAAAGTTTTGAATTTAATAGGCCTAAAATTAAAAAAATCATTGAAATGCTGAGCGGTAATAATTTTATTTGGTGATAATCTCCTCTAAAAGACCAAAAGGCAACGACAAACAAAACTACGAAAAAAACAAGTCCGAAACTTTTATTTGAGCTTTCATTTTTCATAATTTATATAAATATTATATTATACTAAGATCAACATTAAATTTAATACATTCGGACAGAACTTTTGCTACTTTCTCCGATCCATTTTCTGCGAAATGTGCATCATCAAAAAAATTATCTGTATTTGCTTCCAATTTTTCAGAAAGTGAGCAAAAATTAAGGTTATTATTTATTATATATTGCCTTAACCAATTATTATAGAGAGAGCTAATTTCAATTAAATTATCTAGGCTTAATGTATAATCCTGATAAAAAGGTGTCATCCAAAATCTTTTTTTTAATTTTTCAGAAACATTTTTTTTATACCCTGTAGGTTGGTCAATAAAAAAACATGTGAATTGTTTTTTTTTACATTCTTTTACAATATGCGATATCCAAAAGTTATATTCATCAGATACATTTTGTGGTTCAAATATTTTTTTAATTTTTCTTTTTTCAAGTGAATTACTTTTTGGTAAAAGAAATGACTCTATTGTTTCCTCGGTAGTTAGGTTAGAAGATAATTTTTTAATTTTTTCTGTTGTTTTTTTTTTTATAAATAATTTAGATATTTGACGATGCACTTTTTTATATATTTTATGAAGAAAAGATTTTTCAAAATCATATTTTATTTCATAAAATGGTATTAAATAGGATTTCTCCCTATTTAAAATATGATGACTCCAATCGTTAAATCCTAACAAAAAAACAACTACGTCTGGCTGATATTTTTTTGCTCTTAATAAAGAAACATAATGATGCTTTGATCTAAGTCCTGACATACCCATATTTATTAAATCAATATTTTTCTCAGTATATTTGGACAAATCTTCAACTAATAAATTCGACCACGTTTTTTTGTCATCGGTGTTATATTCTTCTGTGGTGCTAGCTCCAATTGTTATTACTCTAAGAGAGTTATCTGGTTTTTTTTTATAATTAATTTTTTTATTAGTTCTATAACCTTTTTCATCAGTATTAATTATATGTGTGCCACTAAATATTCCTTTAAAAAAATCTCTTTTATACTCAATAATTTGTTTATTGTTAGCATTTCTCACAGGTATATCGAATGTAATTTTATAAAATTGAGGGGTTGAAATTAAATTTAAAAAAATAACAAAAAACAAATTTACAAAAATAATATTTACTTTTTTACTTTGTAAAAAAAATACTGACCAAATAATAAATTGAAATATTAAAAAAATTATTAAAATGCTTAAATTTTTAGTATATAGCAAAGTATACCTAAAACTTAATAATACAGCTACACTTAAAAGCAAAGATGATAATAATCTAATGTAGAAAAATTTATCTTTTTTTAAATTATACACTCTGTTAAATAAAACTATAAAATCTTTTCTTTAAAACCAAAAGAGTCCATTAATTCATTCCATTCCCTTTTGGAGAGATTAGAGTTTTCAAAATCACATTTTTGACCCTTGATCATTTTTTGAATTAGAATTTTACCTTTTGAGGATAATTCCATTCCACCAATTCTATAATCCATAAACGCATCAAAGGTTATGGGAACCCATTTTCTTAATGAAGAAGTCATTATATCAGCATAAGCTCTTATTTCGTATTGAGCATGACTGTCTGCCCTCAATGATAAAAAATTTAATAAATTTAGTAAATCTGTTTTCCAATACCATTGCGTATAAGTATTTAATGTCAAATTCATTCTGGCTAATTCCCTAGCTAATCCTTTATTTTTTTCATTTATAGTAGTTCCATCAAATCTCTCATTTAACATCAATTCATAGTTATCGTACGTTTGCTCTGCGTCTTTCTTTAAAATATTTAAAATATCATCAGCCTGTTTTCCATTAATTAAATCTCCTCTACCTTGCCTATTGCTCGTTGATTGTGCTGCTAGATGATCTTTTGATGGTATGTAAAATTCTTTATCTAGTATAGAATATCTTGCAGAATATTCATTAACATTGGCAGTCCTATGTCTAATCCATTGTCGAGCAATAAATATTGGTAACTTTACATGGTATTTTATTTCACACATTTCAAATGGAGTGCTGTGACGATGTCTCATTAAATATTTAATTAGACCACTGTCTGTAGAAACTTTTTTAGTTCCCTTTCCGTATGAAACTCTAGCTGATTGTACTATTGAGCTATCATCCCCCATATAATCAACAACTCTAATAAAACCATGGTCTAATACTGGCATTGCTTCATATAAAATTTTTTCTAATTCAGGTGAAGTGACTCTTTTTGTAGTATTTTTTTGAGCTTGCTGCTCTGATATTTCTTTTTTTTGTTGATCTGTAAGTGGCATTAATAATAAATAAATTGAATCTTTAAAATAATGTTTTATATTATAACTGTTGGTTTTCCAACTACGACGATAAACGAATTTCGTAATAAACATTGCGGACCAGGGGGCAGTACCCTGCACCTCCACCACTTACAACTTATGGGGGTGAACTAGAATCGACGAGTGTCTAAAGGCTATTCTTTCGTTCGGGATTGTTCCGTCGATATCGGGCTAATTATAATTGCTAACGAAAGTTACGCACTTGCTGCTTAATTAACTTCGGTTAATTAAATAAGCACGGTTGTTTGGGGCACCGGGTAACAGAACGCCCCTTACTAAAGGTTTTCGTTGTGCCTACTCATTATCCTAAAAAAAAGTTCAATGAAGTCCTCAATGAAGTTTCAATGAAGTCAGAAAACAGAAATTAGACGCTGGAGAGGTCTAAAATAGTTTTACGATAGAATATTAAATAGTTAAATAATAACTTTTAATTATTTTATTAAGCAAAAGTAGAAATATAATTTAACCAAACTTTGATTACAAAATCTTTCCAAACCAATATACAATAAATCTCTTTCCTTTATAAATTATTTCAGATTTAAGTTTTCCCTCAATTTTAAAACCATTTTTTATTAAGACTTTTTTTGAACTAATATTCATTTCGTATAATCCTGCTTTAAGTTTTTTAATACCCTTTTTTTTTGCTATCTTTATTATTTCTTTAATTGCTAAAGTTGCATGCCCATTGCCCCACAATTCTTTTTCACCAATAAAATAACTTATTGGAGCATTTTTATGTGTGAAATTAATAGGTCCAAGTTTGATATTACCTATATGTATATTTAAATTATTTTTTTTTAAAAAAATTCCATATAGAAATTCATTTTTAGATTTATTATTTTTTCTTACAAAGTTTCTAACATCTGCTAAGGAATGTTTTTTATGTTTTTGCTCTGTATATCTTTGTACTTCAAAATCATTCAACCAATTTTGATACTTCTTTGATATATCTTTTTTTAAATTTAGTTTTTTTAATATTATTACTTCAGATTTTATCATTAGCGCCTACTCGTATTCTATCTATTTTTAAGCAATAAGTAAGTTTTACTTAACAAACAATTACCACACAAAATAAATAAAAGTAATATTTAAATATCAGTAATACTTGATTGAAGTTCTGCATTACAGATATTGTGCTTAATAATTTCCCCATTTGGTAGTATCGTACTTTCTCTCAAGCACTGAATACAAGTCCTGAAATAGTGAAATCAAACTATCTTAATCATTCAGATGAATGGGCAAGAAACAGATTTAGAGTTTTAGGTTATGATAAAAGAGCATTACCCCAATCTTCAATGAAGTCCAAAAACAAGGTTTCGGACAAATGATGAAACTCTCAATGAAGTCCTCAATGAAGTATTTCAATAAAGGTATATATTATGTTATTAATTAAAATTGAGGGCGAAACAGAACGCCCCTTCTCATTTAATATTCAGAATTAAGATTCCTAAAAATTTTTTCTTTTTTTATATTTATCAATAATTTTATTTTTTTTGGGTCTAAATTTATTGTTTCTAATGTTGTATTTATGTTCTTGAAAAGCCAGTTTTTGCATTTTTTTCATTGCTTTTTTAGAAGACATTTAGGCTCTAAGAATCCTTTTGCCAGCCTCATTAAATGTGTGGCAGGCACAATTGTTTTTTTTATAAAAACCTATGTTGTGAAAAAACATTTTTGATAATCCTGATGTGAAATCAATAAAAAAACTACTTAATTTCCAATAATGCACACTTACATTTATTGAAGGCTCCAAAGATTCAACGTAGTGCCACCAACCTCTAGGCAAATAAATTGCATCACCTGGCTCAAGTGTCACTTTTATTATTTCACTTTTTTTAAATAATGGAAATTTACTATTATTAAAATTTTTTAAATCTATAAGACTTCCAGTTGCAAATCTTTCATATGTTTCGCTAGGATACATATTCTGATTGTACTTTGGTGACACTATATAAAATACTTTTTTTCCTTTAATCTGAACATTTATATTCTCTGCCCAGTCAGCATGAAAACCTGTGATCGTAGATTTTGGTCCTATCCATGATAACAAACTATAAATAACTGAATTTTTTCTTATATTTTTATAATCAATATGTTTTTTTAATTCGGGAAATTTATCAAAAAGATGAAAAGTTGTTAAAAAAGCACTTGTGTCAGCTGAAATAATTTTTTCAATATAATCTTTAAGTTTTATTGCAACAAATTCTTTTTTTCCAGCATACATATTTCCAATTACTGCATTAACTTTAATTTTATTATTTGGGTCTAATGTTTTTAAAAAATCAAAAGACCAATTTTTATAAGCATGCCAATCTTTGGCATATTGCTTTATTACATACGGTCTATTGTTAATCTTAAAATCTAATGTTATTTTTTTTTCAATATCGATATACTTCATTTAAATACTAATCATCTAAAATAGAATAGTTAATTTTTTTAGACTTAATACTTAAGTCGTCACCATATGCATGTCCAATAAATTTATTGTAATCTGGATTATTAAAATCATGAAGTATATATACTAAGCTCTTAGCTAAAGGAAACTTAAAATCTAGTATATGATCAACGCTTGCTCCTAATTTATAATTAGTATTAAATGAATTAAACTCATCAATTGCTAATGGCACCCCATTGATATTAGAAATATATTTTTCTGGCACGTGTAGATCATCAAAGTAACAAAGCACTCTTGGTAGTAAATATTTTTTTAAATTATTTATTTGGTCTAAAAAAGCTTTTGTTGATGAATAATAATCAAGATCAAAAAAAATACAGCTAATTTTACTTGGGTTTAATTTTATAAATTCGCTTACTGTATTTTTTACATCTCCATAAAAGATTTTACTATTAATCTTTTTTGCAATTAAATCCTTATCAATTTTAAATTGACCAGGCTTAAAAACAAATACTAAATCTTCTTTTAAACTTGATTGAGGCATTCCTTCTCCAGTATCAAAACCATAGATGTCTATTTTAATTTTTAAATGACTTTCAATGGATTTTTTATATTTCTCTAATGCAATAATTCCATTCCCACCGGCAACACCTAATTCTAAAACGCTTACACTATTTATTCCTAGCTTTTTTGCTTCTTTACATGACTCTAACAAAACTGATTCGTAGTGAGGTTTAAATGTCTTATATTTTACTTGCAAATATTTTAAAAAGGCTACTCTCAATGGTTTTTCATAACCAATAACTCTTAAAAAAAAAATTTTAAGTTTATATAAAAAATTCATGTGTAAAATTTAAGGTTTTTTTCATAACTCATTATTATTAGCATAAATTTATAATAATGTTAAAAAAACTATCTGATAATATTTAAACTTTAACTTCAATATTTTCGATAAAAAATAAATTTATTCATTATTTTTGTTTGTTTTCTTAGTGGTTTTTTTGTGCTAACAATACAATTTAAGATAAAACATAATTTAACCTAAAATGAAAACTCAAATTTTTTGCGATAGTGCTGATTTTAAAGTTATTAAAAAATTTAATTTCAGCCCCCTGGTTAATGGATTTACTACAAATCCTAGTTTGATGAGATTGTCAGGAGCAAAAAATTATAAGAATTACTCGCTTAAGCTTCTTAGTGTGTGCAAAAAAAAACCAATATCTTTAGAAGTTCTTGGAGACACTGAAGAGGACATGTTAAATCAGGCGCTTGTTATTAATTCCTGGGGAAAAAATGTATATGTAAAAATACCAGTAGTTAATTCTAAGGGTTTATTTTGTGGCAAGGTCATAAGTAAACTTAGTAACCAAAATATAAAACTTAATATAACTGCAGTTTACTCATCAAACCAAGTAAAAAAAATACTAAAATGTTTAAATAAAAAATCAAAAACAATAATATCAATTTTTTCTGGAAGAATGGGTGATGTTGGAAAAGATCCTATTCCTGTAATAAAAAAAAGTGTGAGTCTAACAAAAAAAATTAAAAATATAAAAATACTTTGGGCTAGTACTAGAGAGCCTTACAACTATCTACAAGCAAAAGATTGTGGGTGTGCTATTATCACAATGCCTGCGTCAATAATTGAAAAAGTATCAAAATTTGGAAAAACGTCTCAGGAATTAACTTTGGATACAGTCAGAAAATTTTTGAAAGATAGCAAAGATTCAAAATTTAAAATATAATGAAAAATTACTTCTTATAATTTTATTCTATTAATTTATTTTTAACTTATTTAAAATACTTTTTTTAATAGGATCACCTTTAAATAAATCATAAGGTGATTTTCTTCCAATAATTTTTTCATAATAAAATGGAGAAATGCCAAAGCCAGGCCTTATTCTTTTAATATTCTTTTTAGTAAACTTGTCGTTTTTTTTAATATTACTAGTTACAAACAATGATCTTCTAAAAATTTTACTTTTTTCCTCAGTTTTATTTCTATAAAACTCTTTTTTACCAAGAAGTTTATAAGTTTCATTGATAATATTTCTAAAATTTTTAATCTCTTTTCCTCTTAAAGAAAATTTTATATCTAAACCTTTTTTTTGTTTATCTAGTGCTATATGCTTTTCAATAACTTCTGCTCCTGTTGCGATTGCTGCAATGGCAACGCGTTCATCTTTAGAATGGTCTGATAAACCTACTCTGCATTTAAATTTATCTTTAAGAATTTTAATATTATTTAAATTAAAATCAGAAACTTTAGATGGATAATTGCTAACACAATATAAAAGAGTAATATCTGATGCTCCATATTTTTTTGCTGTTTTAAAAGCTAACTCTATTTCTTTAATATTTGCTGTTCCAGTAGAGATAATTATTGGTTTTTTAGTTAATGCTACTTTTTTTATTAAACTTAAATCTGTCATTTCGAAAGAGGCTATCTTATACATTGGACATTTTAATTTTTCTAAAAATTCAACAGAAGTTTCATCAAAAGGTGTGCTAAAAATAATAATTCCAATTTTTTTAGCATAATCGAAAAGTCTTTTATGCCACTCTCTAGGGGTGTGTGCCTTATCATAAAGATCCCAGAGCTGATAACCTTTCCATAACCCATCTTTTATTTTAAAATAACTTTTGTTTGATTTTATAGTCATTGTATCAGCTGTGTAGGTTTGAAGTTTTACTGCATTTGCACCATTTTTCTTTGCACAATAAATTAATTTTTTTGCTAAATTATAGTTTCCACAATGGTTAGCTGAAATTTCAGCAATTAAAAATGGAAAATTTTTAATAATCATTTTTTTTATTATGCGAATAGTTAAAGTTTATAAATCTTTTTTGCTATATTAGAAATTCTCTGGTCGTGTTTATAAATTTCTGATAAAATTTTAGAGGTAGTTTTATGATCCAATTTAAGTGAAAGTCTTAACAAATCCATCCAATTTTTATTATTTTTTGACCTTATTTTTTGAATTTGATTAACTAGTTTTAGAGATTTTAAATACTTAGAATTATTATTATTTTCTTTTTTTTTCATCAATTTAAAATGTAAACATTTTTATAATATTTACCATTTATTTTTTAAATCATTCTTAAAATTCTATATGGTGTTTTAAATGATAGTTTTTAACAGTTAGATCTATTAAAATCTTATAAATATTTGTACTACACAACCTACCTGGACTATATTTTTTCAAAAATTATACTAGTTTAAAGCCTATTATTGCTTAATGTGAACGTAGATGATAATACGTGCAAATGATAATAAGTAAAAATTCAAAATTTGCATTAGTCGGCCATGGATTTGCTTTATTTCACTTATATAATGAAATAGTTAAAAACAAATTAATTAAACCAATAATAATTACTCATAAAAAACAATACCACTTAAGAGATTTAAGGGAAAATAAAAATGATATACTTCTATATCGTAATATTTCTACACTTCAAAAGAAAACTAAAATTTATTATGTAAAAGATTTTAGCTATACTGCTGTTAAAGATATTTTAAAAAAAAATAAAATTGATTATATATTCTCCTGCTCAAGTAGATTTATTTTCAAAAAAGATGTTATTAACATTTTTAAAAACAAAATATTTAATATACATGGCTCATTATTACCAGAAGAAAGATCTGGCGCTTATACATATAGAATATTCAATGAAAAATATTTCTGTGCTTCTACGATACATATAGTGGATCAAGGTATTGATACTGGAAAAATTATTTTACAAACAAAAAAAGTTAAAATCAGTAAAGCTAGTATCCCCTATAATTTTCTAATTGAAACCAATAAATGTTCTTTAGATTTAATAAAAAAATTTGTAAAAAATATATCGCTTCAAAGAAAATTTAATGTTAAAGTTCAAAATCATGAAAAGTCTAGTTATTTACCAAGGTTTTATACTGATATAATGGGAGCTATTGATTGGAATTGGAATGGAAAATTTATAGAACAATTTATTAAAGGATGCTCAAAGCCTTATTCTGGGGCATTCTGTTATATAATTTTTAAAAATAAAAACTATAAAGTAAAAATCTTTAATTCAAAATTTTTTAAAACTAAGTTAAATCATCCATTTTTAAGTGGTAAAATTTTTTTTCAAAATTACAAAATAATTAAAGTTTACGTAAATGATGGTTATATTTTAATAAATTTTAACAATTTTAAATTTGAGAAAAAAATATTATTAAAAAAACTTATTGGAAAAACTTTTTTTAATAATTTTAATGATTTATTAAAAGCAAAAATACTTATTAAAAATATTTTTAAGTACCAATAATTAATTAATATCCAATTAAAGAAATGGAGTTTAAGATAATGTTATTTTTTTAAATTTAACTTGTTAAATTAACTAAAATCCCAAACAAACCTAAAAGCAAAACTCCGAAAAAAATTACTCCTAGTGTGATTCCATAAACAAGTTTATCTTTTTTTGTTATTTTATGTTCTTCTGTCATAGCTTTTTATAAATTTCACGATTTATTATTCTGCAATAACACAAATATATAGTTTTTCAAATTATTTTTTTTCGATATTTTTAGGAAATATTTCATTTGTAGCTTGTTTATTGTTATTGAGATATTCAGTTAGATTTTGAATGATGTTATTTGATAAGGAAACAGACTGTCTCGAGTTTATAGCTGGGTATCTATGTATATAAGCTTTTATTTTATTTTTATAACAAAAATTTTTTATTTTTATTTCAGCTTTTAATTTAACTCTAGAATAAATAGATTTATTATTACTTTCAATATATTTTGTTGATGGATAAAAAAAACTTATTTTT
>Ga0209709_10000531_pt1 | contig 36576 bp, 39 predicted proteins | sample ArcticOcean_MG_C_2_FD_187435 | JGI IMG/M metagenome (GOLD analysis project Ga0209709, IMG submission 187435) | Marine microbial communities from western Arctic Ocean - ArcticOcean_MG_CB4_136 (SPAdes) (version 2) | ecosystem: Environmental > Aquatic > Marine > Oceanic | place: Arctic Ocean... | reverse complement strand
ACGAGCTGTTTATTATTTTTGGATTAGCATTTCTAACTGCCTACCTAGTAATGGCTGCAACTTTTAACTCATTTATCCACCCATTTATTATTATGTTAACTGTCCCACTTGCTTTGTTTGGGGGGTTGGTCTTTATTCTATTCTTAAATAGTTCTATTAATATCTTCTCACAAATAGCACTTGTCATTCTAATTGGAATATCGACCAAAAATAGTATTCTAATAGTTGATTATGCAAATCAACTAAGAACAGCTGGAAAGAATATAGAAACATCTGTTAAAGAAGCCTGCCAATTAAGATTTAGACCAATAATGATGACGTCAATAAGTACAATGATAGCAATGATGCCTTTGGTTATAGGTAATATTGGACCAGGCGCAGGTGAGGCCTCAAGATTAGCTGTGGGTGCCACTATTCTAGGTGGAATGATTATTTCAACATTCTTTACATTGTATGTAACTCCAACGATGTATTTAGTGTTAGCAAAAAATACAAAAAGAATAGATGCAGTTGATATTGAGTTAAAAAAACAACTACGTTAAAAAATAATATATTTATTTTTATTTAACTTTTTCTGACATTTCTGCAATTGAGATTTATATTTATCAGATTGGTTTTTAACTTTTTTAGCTAAACCTATAACTTTCTGATTATTCTTGTAGTTCTTATAACCACCCCACCCTTCATGATATGCAAGATATTGCCTAAAAGCATCTTTCTTGGAAATCTTTAAAAGAGACTCTGTTTTGTCTGTATACCAACCAATAAAGTCTACACTATCTTTAAATCTTGCTCTTGTTGCAAGTTTATTGCCTGTTTCATTTTTGTACTGTTCCCAAGTTCCCTTTACGGCCTGAGAGTACCCAAAAGAGCTTGATGGACGCTTAAAGGGTATAACTTTAAATAGTTTTTGTCGTTGTGGTTTTGCCAACCAATCAAAATCAGATTCCATTTTAATAATAGCAAGCTGAACATAAATTGGTGTACCCCATTTTTTCTCAGTACTTTTTGCGTGTTTATACCAAAGATATCTTTCATTAAAAATTGAGCAACCATTTGATGTATTTTTAGGTATTGAGGAACATGCTGAAATCAAAGCAATTAATATAATAAAAAAAATATTTTTAATTTTAAGCATACTTATTTTTAATCTTATAAATAATAATTGCAAATATAACACCTAAGATATTTCCAAATAAATCACTCCATTCAAACCCTCGGTTCGGGATAATTAAATGAAATAATTCTAGAATAATTGATAATGAAAATAAATATCTGATTAAAAATTTGAATTTATTTGAACTAGGATACGTAAAGACTCCTAGTGTTGATAGAATTATGAATACATACAAGTGATTAGAAGAAATCAAATAATTGGGGGAAATTATAAAATCTCTAGTAATTTGAAGTTCTCTATAGCAATCTTTATATAGATAACATCCAAATATACTTCCCGGGTATAGATAAAATATTATTAATATTAGATTAATTGAATGAAACGCTAAAATTAAAAGTTTTTTTAAATATTTCATAATAATCTTATTTATTTTATTAGTTTTATCAGTTATCAAAATATATCAAATGCCTCATTTAATATTAGTTAGACATGGTCAAAGTGAATGGAACCTAGAAAAAAGATTTACTGGTTGGGTTGATGTGGATCTTACTGGCCAAGGAAAATTAGAAGCATGTAAATCTGGTGAGTACGTTAAAGAATTGAAGTTAAATATAGATTATTTTTATTCATCTTTTCAATTAAGGGCAGTTAATACACTTAAGCTTATTCAAGACACCTTAAGAAATGATAAGAAACCAATAATATCATGGCAATTAAATGAAAGGCATTATGGGGCATTAACCGGTTTAAACAAAGATCAGATGAGGGAAAAGCTTGGTGAAGATAAAATTCATCAATTTAGAAGATCCTGGGATATAAAACCTGACCCTCTAAGTAGAAATAACCCTTATCATCCTATAAATATTGATACATACAAAACTGTTCCAAGAGAGAAAATTCCAGATACTGAATCGCTTAAAGATACCTATGAAAGAGTAATGGAATATTATAATTCAAATATTAAAAATAAATTATTAGATAATAAAAATATTTTAATTTCAGCTCATGGTAATTCGATTAGGGCTTTATGTAAATTTTTATTTAAATTAGATAATGAAAAAATATCTTTACTTGAAATACCAACGGGAAATCCACTTTTAATTAATCTAGACTCGAGGCTAAAAGTTATTAAATGTAAATATTTAGATAAGGATAGAGCTAAAGATTTAATTATTTTTTAATAATTCTTTGTAAACTTCAAGATTAGTTAAATGATAAAAATTTTCTAAACTTTCATAACCATAGAGTTTATTTTTGTTAATTAACTGATTCCAAACTTTTGATATTGAAAAATCACTAACTAAATGTGAATCAAATAAATCTTTATTGATTATTTGGCAGCCTGTATAAATTAAATCATTTTCTATATCTTTTTTGATTACATTTTCTAAAAGATTAAAATCACCTTTTAATTTTTTATCAAAACTAATTTTTTTATTAACTAGTAAAAGTATATTTTTAATTTGCTTAGAAAAATAAAATTTTTCCATAAATTGGATGGTTTCTACATAGTTTTTATTCCATACCGTATCAGGGTTTAGTGTTAGAAAATCTGACTCATTTGAAGAATTCATCATATTTAAAATTCCTCCTCCTGTATTTAAGATTTTTTTTCCGTCATCAATTATCTTAATATCCAAATCAAATCTTTTTATGCTAATAAATTTTTCAATTTTTTCTTTTAAATAAAATGTATTTATTATTACTTTTTTTATTCCTAAAAATTGAATTAAATTAATGCAATTTTCAAGTAGTGTAATTTCATTAATCTTCAAAAGTGGTTTCGGTTTTTTCAATGTTAAAGGATTTAATCTCTTTCCATAGCCAGCACACAAAATTAATGCAGTGTTAATTTTCATTTAAGGTTCCTTATTTCTTTCGAAAAATTAAGATCTAAAACTCTTTTAAGGTTATCAAATACTTCATTATTTTTGATTCTTAGTTCTATTAATTTCCAAGCATAGGGTATTAAATTTAAATATTTCATTTTTTTATCTCTTGCTGCTAACCGTGTAAAAATACCTATTATTTTCATATTTCTAATCACTGATAATATCTCGAAATCATTTAATAAAATAACTTTATTGATTTTGTTCTTGTTCAATTTTAAATAATAATCGTAAATATTATCTTTAAATATTTTATTTGATTTAAATCTAACATCATCAATTAACGATGCTAGATCATATGCTCTATTACCTATTTGAGCATCTTGTGTGTCAATAGTTGCCAACACTTTTTTATATCTCATTAAATTTGCTACATGGAAATCTCTATGAACTAAAGTTTCATTTTTTAACTTAAGATTAGATATTAAGAATTTTATCTCTTTATTTATTTCAGTATTAAACATTGGTAATTTTTTTTTAGATATATATTTTTTTCCATACCAATCAGTAAATAATTTTGCTTCTTTAAATAATTTTTTATTCTCATAAACAGGAACTTTATAATTTTTTCCCTTAAAGTTTTTGATTGTATCCTGTTTAATCTTTTGAATTCTACTAAGTAAATCGATAGATTTTTTGTATAAATTAATTTTATTACTTCCATTTTTTTTTAATAGTTTAAATACTGTATCATCACCAAAATCTTCAATTTCTATAAAATTTTTTTTATAATTTTCTTTATATAGTTTTGGAGCTAGAATTTTATTTTCGATCAATAAACTGTTTATTGCATCATAAATTAATAGGTTTTTTTCTTTTTCCTTCGTAGCATAAACTATAATTGAATTTTTTTTATTATTTGTTTTTCTATAAAAAGATCTGAACGATGCGTCACCCTTAATTTTTTTTAATATTGATTTAATTGATTTCATTTAATTTTTCATTACTTAAACCTTTAATAGATAAAAATCTTTTATTCATATCTTCTGCATACTTAAAGAATAGATCAATTTTATTATTAATTTTATTATTAATTTTATCAGGCCATTCAATCAATGTTATAACTTCATTTTGATTTTCTAATAATCCAATATTTTTTGTCTCATCACTACTTGTTAATCTATACAAATCATAATGTTGGATTATAAAAATTCCTACATCATATTCATTTACCAAGTTAAAGGTGGGGCTTGTAACTTCTGTTGGATTTTGACCATTATTCACTTGAAGATGGTTTATCAAATATCTTATAAATGTTGTCTTTCCAACACCAATTTCACCATGAAAAAAAACTATGTCACCTTTTTTTAATATTTTTGAAAAATTTTTTGCTAGTTCAGCCGTCTTAACTTCTAAGGAGATATCTATTATTTCGCTATTAGTAGCGATATGCATCGGGCTTGAATGGACCTTCTGTTTCAACGCTTATGTAGTCAGCTTGGTCTTTTGATAATTTTGTAAGTTTTGCACCAACTTTTTTTAAGTGAAGCATTGCTACTTTTTCATCTAAAGATTTTGGTAATACATAAACTTTATTTTCATAATTTTTATAGTTATCCCAAAGCTCTATTTGAGCCATTACTTGATTTGTAAATGATGCGCTCATTACAAAACTTGGGTGACCTGTTGCACATCCTAAGTTGACCAATCTACCTTTTGCTAAAAGAATAATTCTCTTTCCATCAACTAATTCTATCTCATCAACTTCTGGCTTAACTTCTGTCCATTTATAATTTTTTAAAGCCTCTACTTGAATCTCATTATCAAAGTGACCAATATTACACAATATTGCTCTATCTTTCATATTTCTCATATGATCAGCTGTGACAATATCTATATTGCCTGTAGCAGTAACCACAATATCTGCTTTACTAATTGCTTCATCCATTAAAACTACTTCATAGCCTTCCATAGCTGCTTGAAGCGCACAAATAGGGTCTGCTTCTGTAACCATAACTCTTGCACCGCTTTGTCTTAAAGATGCAGCACTACCTTTTCCAACATCACCAAAGCCAGCAACAATTGCAACTTTACCTGACATCATAACATCTGTAGCTCTCCTAATTCCATCAACTAAGCTTTCTCTACAACCATACAAGTTGTCAAATTTTGATTTTGTAACTGAATCGTTAACATTAATAGCTGGAATCATTAAAGATCCATCTTTTTCCATTTTATTTAATGCTTTAATTCCAGTTGTTGTTTCTTCTGAAACACCTTTTACTTCTTTTAATAAGTCTTTATAATCATTATGCATCATTGCAGTTAAATCACCACCATCATCTAATAGCATATTTGCTTTCCAATCTTTTTTTCCTTCGATTGTTTGCTTTATACACCATATGGCTTCCTCTTCAGTTTCACCTTTCCACGCAAAAACAGGTATTCCAGCTTTAGCTATTGCTGCCGCTGCATGATCCTGTGTTGAAAAAATGTTACAAGATGACCATCTAACTTCAGCTCCAAGTTCTGTTAGAGTTTCAATTAATACTGCTGTTTGAATTGTCATATGGAGGCATCCCAAAATTTTTGCTCCTTTTAAAGGTGCTTTTCCTGAATATTCTTCTCTTAATGCCATCAATCCTGGCATTTCACTTTCAGCTATAGAAATTTCTTTTCTTCCAAATTCTGCCAGTGATATATCTTTTACTTTAAAATCGTCCATTGCGGTTTTATACAATAATATTTTAAATAATCAACTTAAGATTAAATTTTAGGAAAAATAATTACAATATTTGCACCTTGTCGATTAATGTTATTAATAGCAGTAATAGTTGCACCATGTAAATCAACTAGGTTTTTAACTATATTTAATCCTAATCCTGAATGTTCTCCAAAATTATCAGGTCTATTGCTATAAAATCTTTTAAAAATTTTATTAGTATCAATTTCCTTAAATCCTTTACCCTCATCAATAACTTTTAGAACAACGTTTTCGTTCTCATTTTTAGAAATTTCAACTAATATACTTTTGTTATCGTCGCTAAATGAGATTGAATTATCTAATAAATTAGCAATAATTTGTTCTATTCTATTTTCTATCCCATTAATGAAATATTCTTCTGAGCTGTTTGGATCATTTAAAATTATCTTAATACCTCTTTTTGTTTCATAAATATTATTGAAATCGTCAACAACTGATCTTGCAATTATTTTAACATTAATTTTTTTCATTTTTTCTCTACTTAAAGCAACTTCATCTTTTAACATTTGAGAGTAATCTGTAATCAGTCTTTCAATTCTTTCAACATCGTGATTGAGAATATTAATTAACTTACTTCTTTGTGCTTGATCTTCAGTTTCATGTAATATTTCTGAAGCACTTTTTAAAGATGTTAATGGATTTCTTATTTCATGAACTAAATCTGTTGAAAAATTCTCTGCATGAGAAATTCTTTTTTGAAGTTCGTTTGTCATATCTTCTAAAGAATTTGATAGTACTCCCAGCTCATCATTTCTGCTTTTAAGTTCATTTATGTTTGTTTTCTTTCTACTCTTTTCTTTGATTATTTTTGTATAAGCTACTAAATTTTTTATAGGCTTAAGAAAATATCTATTTAAAACAAAAGAAAATATAAATATTACTATTCCAATAAAGATTGCAGTTCTTAATATAAAACTTTTTCTTTCATCTATTGCAGACTTAATATCATTGGCACTTTCAGAAATTGCCAAATACCCGATAGTTTTTCCATCCAACATTACATTTTTAATAGTAGTTAGTAAAAATTGATTGTATCCTTCTTGAATAAAACTATATGGTTTTCCATAATCTTTTGACCATGAATAATTAGTTAAAATATCTTTCAAAGAAACAGTTTTATCCTTATTTATATCTTTTTTTTCAATTTTTTTTTTACTTGTTTCTTGATTTAGAATTTCTAATTGAACGATATCCAACCTATTAGAAAAAGATCTAGGGTCTAAATCTAGCGTATCTGTATCTCCAACTAAATTAAATTGATTATCAAATAAAAAAACTCTATCTAAATTTTGAAATAAAAATCTTGTTGAAAATAAAAATTTTCTAATGTCTTCCTCTTCAAATTTTATATCAAGCCTTAAAATATGATCGATTGTATTATTAATTATCTGAATATGATTAACAGTTTTTTTTAGAATTAAATTAGGTTTAACATTCCCTATGTATAAAAGAGTTAAACAACTAATAACTAAAAAAATTATTAAATTTATGAATAAAAATTTTTTTAATATTGATAAACTTTTAATAAAATTATTGAACATTAACTAACGTTCCATCTATATCCACTGCCATATCTAGTTTCTATAGCAGAAAAATCAGGGTCTACTTTCTTAAATTTTTTTCTTATTCTTTTAACATGGCTATCTATAGTTCTGTCTTCTATGTCAGTATCTTCTCTATAAGCAATATCCATTAACTGTGCTCTTTCTTTAATTATACCTGGTCTTTTAGCTAACTCTTTAACTATTAAAAACTCAGTAGTGGTAAGCTTATCTGGTAATTGCTTATTATCCCATTCACATTCAAGTTGTGAAGGATCAAGTTTGAGTTTCCCATGTGAAATAATATTTTTTGTATCTTCAAGATTATTATTAATATCTTTTTTTCTAAGTTGAACTCGAATTCTTTCAATTAAAACTTTTATTGAAAATCCTCCAGATTTTTTCATAAAATCATCCGCACCTAATTTTAGACCTAGTAGTTCATCAATCTCATCATCTTTTGATGTTAAAAAAATTACTGGTAAAGATGTTTTTTTTCTTAATTTTTTTAAAAGTTCTTCTCCATCCATTTTTGGCATCTTGATATCAACTACAGCTAAGTCAGGTGGGGTTCTCGCAAGACCAATTAAAGCACTTTCCCCGTCTATATATGTTTGAACTTTAAATCCTTCTTTTTCAAGAGCAATACTTATACTTGTAAGTATATTTCTATCATCATCGATTAGTGCAATTGTTTGTGTATGCATAAACTACTTTAAAAATACTAAATTGTTCTAATTTAGGCAATGCCATTAATTAATGAAGTATTCCCCAATTATCACCTGTATTTATATCTACTGTTAAGAGTGTTGAAAACGAGTGAAAATCACTTTCTGTGACACTGGTCATTTCCTCTTGTATGATTTCAGTTATAGTTTTGACTTCTGTTTCTGGAACTTCAAAAATTAATTCATCATGTATTTGTAATAACATTTTTGACTTATTATTTTTTAAACTTTCAAATCTTTTATCAAGTCTCATCATAGCAAGTCTCATAATCTCTGCGGCAGAACCTTGAATAGGTGCGTTAATTGCTGCTCTTTCTTGAAAATTTCTGACATTAAAATTTTTATCATTAATTCCGTTAAAATGAGATCTACGACCAAAAATATTATTTACATAACCACTTTTTCTACAAAATTTAATAGTATCATCCATATAGATTTTTATTTCTGGAAATCTTGAAAAATAAGCATTTAAAAATTCATCTGCTTCGTGGTTAGAAACATTAATTTGTTTTGCAAGCCCATATTGAGAGATGCCATAAATAATACCAAAATTTATTGCTTTAGCTTTTCGTCTCATGTCTTGATCAACTTTTTTAATGTCAACATTAAATACTTGGCTTGCTGTTAGTGAGTGAATATCCTCATTATTTTTAAATGCTTTTTTTAACTCTTTAACATTTGCTAGGTCTGCTAAAATTCTCATTTCAATTTGGTTATAATCAGCTGATATTAAAGTAAAATCTTTTTTAGCTATGAATGACTTTCTTATATTCTTACCATCTTCTGATTTAATTGGAATGTTTTGTAAATTTGGGTTGCTGGAAGCAAGTCTACCAGTTGTTGTAGCCGCTAATAAAAAAGAGGTATGAACTCTACTTGTTGTAATGTTAATATGTTCTGGCAATGCATCCGAATAAGTATTTTTAAGTTTAGAAACTTGACGCCAATCCAAAATTAATTGAGGAAACTTATGCCCTTTAAAAGATAGATCTTCAAGAACACTTGCATTTGTAGCAAAGCTTCCTTTTTTTGTTTTTTTCAACACAGCAAGTTTTAGATCGTTATAGATTATTTCTCCTAATTGTTTTGGTGAAGCAATATTAAATTCTTTTTTGGAAATTTTAAAAACTTCTTTTTCCAATCTATCAATTTTTTTTTCAAATTTTTTAGATAATAATTTTAAAAACTTATTGTCAATTTTTATTCCTTCTATTTCCATAAATGCTAAGATTTTAATTAGAGGTTTTTCAAAAATTTCATAAATATTAGTTAATTTTTCTAATTTAAGATTTTTAGAAAAAATTTTATATAATCTATATGTAATGTCTGCATCTTCCGCTGCATACTCCATGGCTTTATCTAGTTCCACATCACTAAAATTTATTTCTTTTTTCCCTGTACCAACAACTTCCTTAAATGAAATTGTTTTATGCTGAAGATGAATCTCAGACAGCGTATCCATATTATGTCGATTTTTTCCAGCATCTAAAACATAAGACATTAACATCGTATCTTCCATCGAATTCATAATTATCCCTTGCTTAAATAAAACAATAAAATCAAACTTAATGTTTTGACCAATTTTTTTTACACTTTTGTCCTCTAAAAGTGGCTTTAATTTTTTAATTACTATGTCTTTTTTTAAACATCCTTTGAATTTATGACCTATTGGAATGTAGCAAGCTTTACCAATTTTTGTACTTAATGAGATACCGACTAAAGCTGCTTGATGTGCGTCTAACGAGCTAGTTTCAGTATCAATAGCTAATTCTCCACCTTCTTCGGCCTCGTTAATCCAGTCGTCTATTTCTTTTTCATTAGTAATTAAATGGTAATTGTTTTTATTTATATTTTGTTGTTTTCCTTTAGATACTACTTGCGTTTTAGTGACATCTAGAGTGGGCTCTCCATATGCTGAGATAACTGAACTAAGAAGTCTATTAAACTCCATTTCTCTTAAAAATTTATATAATTTATCTTTATCAATTTCTTTTAACTCAAACTCTTCTATCCTTCTGTCGACTGGAACATCTTTCATCAGTGTTACTAATTTTTTACTGATGATTGCTTTGTCTTTATTTTCCATAAGAGTTTCTCTTCGTTTGTTTTGTTTTATTTCACTTGCATTATCTAATAATTTTTCTAAAGTTCCGTACTTGTTAATCAATTCAGCTGCTGTTTTAACTCCTATACCAGGAACGCCGGGTACGTTATCACTGCTATCACCCGCTAACGACTGTACGTCAATTACTTTCTCTGGGCTTACTCCAAATTTAATTACTATATCTTCTGGGGTTATAAATTTGTTTTTCATTGGATCAAATAAACGAACATCTTTTTTATAAAGTTGCATTAAATCTTTGTCTGAAGATACAATTGTTACTTTTGCTCCTTTGGCTAAAATCTGTTCGGCATAAGTTGCTATTAAATCATCTGCTTCATAATTTGGAAGATCAACAGATGGTAAATTAAAAGCGATTACTGATTTTCTTATATATTCAAACTGTGGTGCCAAATCATCAGGAGCTTCAGATCTGTTAGCTTTATAATCTGAGTAAATTTCATTTCTAAAAGTTTTTCTGGCTGCATCAAAAATTACTGCAAAGTGAGTTGGTCTTTGTCGATTTTCATTAGATTTAGAATCTTCTAATAATTTGAATAGCATGCTACAAAAACCACTAACAGCACCTACTGGTAATCCATCACTTTTTCTAGTTAATGGTGGAAGGGCATAATATGCACGAAAAATATAGCCAGATCCATCTATTAAGTAAAAGTGATCTGTTTTTTTTATTTTGTTCATTTTAATAATATTATCTTAATTATACCAATTGTTATAAGTATATAACTTCTCATGAACAAAAAAAATGTACTTTCTGTTAAAAATTTAAATAAAACTTATTCTGGTAAAAAAACTAACGGTACTCATGCTCTTAACAATTTAAACTTGGAGGTGAAAGAAGGAGAAATTTTTGGTTTGTTAGGACCTAATGGTGCCGGCAAAACTACTTTTATAAATATTTTAGCTGGAACTGTTATTAAAAATTCAGGAAAAGTTCATGCATGGGGTTTTGATTTAGATTTAGAGCCTAGGCAGGTTAGAGCTTCTCTTGGCATTGTCCCACAAGAAGTAAACTTGGACCCCTTTTTTAATCCAAGAGATTTGCTAGAACTTCAGGCAGGATTGTACGGTGTTGAGAAAAAAGATCGAATAACAGACACTATTTTAAAACTAGTTTCCTTAGATAAACAGGCGAATAGTTATGCAAGAAGTCTATCTGGAGGCATGAAGAGAAGATTGTTAGTAGCTAAAGCACTGGTTCATCAACCACCGTTACTCTTTTTGGACGAACCAACAGCTGGTGTTGATGTGGAATTGAGAAAACAACTTTGGGAAAATGTAAGGCTACTTAATAAACAAGGGGTTACAATTATTTTAACTACACATTACCTCCAAGAAGCAGAAGAAATGTGTGATCGTATAGGGATATTAAATAAAGGTAATCTGGTGGCTCTAGATAGTACTAAAAACCTTTTAAACAGAATACAAACTAAAAGAATAACTTTTAGAACAAATAAAAAAGTTAGTTTAAATGATGGCACTTTAGAATCTTTAAAAGTTATATCTAATCAAGGAAATGAAATTTGTATTTCATATGAAAAGAGCAAAATTAATATAGAAAATTTAATCAATACTATTAAAAAAGATAACATTGAAATTTTAGACATTTCCACAGATGATGGCAATTTAGAAGATGTTTTCCTTCATTTAACAAAAAGCTAGAATATCATCACAATTAATAGTAGGTTCAAATTATGGAAATTGTAAAAACATTTCACAATCAAAAAATTATAAAATCATTACTTTTGATTTTTTTAGGATCAATTGCATTGACTATATCCGCTAAACTTAAAATACCTTTTTACCCTGTGCCTATGACTATGCAAACTTTTGTAGTTATTTTTTTAGGAATTACTTTTGGATATAAAATTGGTTTAGCAACAGTTAGCTTATATCTTTTTGAGGGAATAATAGGTTTACCAGTTTTTTCAAATTCTCCAGAAAAAGGCATTGGGTTGATATATTTTATGGGACCTACAATGGGATATTTAATTGGATTTTTGTTTGCTGTTTTTTTTGCTGGATACATGAATTTAAAAACAAATATTTTCTTAATTTTTATTAAACTAAGTTTATCTGTTTCTATAATTTATATTTTTGGAATACTGTGGCTTGGTAATATCATTGGGTGGGACAAACCGATTGTAGAGCTGGGTGTTACTCCTTTTTTGCTAGCTGAATTATTTAAAATTAGCTTATTAACTATCTTAACAAAACCTCTTATTGGATTAAGAAAATCTACCTAGGTGATCTTTTAGACAGTATTCTTTGTAAAGTTCTTCTGTGCATTTTAAGACGTCTAGCTGTTTCAGAAACATTTCTGTTACATAGCTCAAATACTCTGTGGATGTGTTCCCATTTAACTCTATCAGCTGACATTGGGTTTTCAGGTGGTGCTGCTTTTGAATTTGGATCTGCTAGAAGAGCTTTTTCAACATCATCTGCATCGGCTGGTTTTGCTAAGTAATCGATGGCTCCTTCTTTAATCGCTGAAACAGCAGTAGGAATATTTCCATACCCAGTAAGCATAATGATTCTGCTATTTATATTTAAATTTTGGATTTCTTTTACAACTTCAATTCCATTACCATCTCCCAGTCTTAAGTCCACAACCGCAAATGCAGGTTTTTTTACTTTAACCGCATCCAGGCCTTTTTTTACACCTTCTGCTTGAGTAACTAAAAACCCTTTTTTTTCCATGGATCTAGCTAATCTTTCCCTAAATGGGTTATCATCGTCTACAATTAATAGCGATTTGTCATCAAAATCAGTTATTTTTTTTTGTATAATTGCTTCAGCCACAAGAGTCATATGGGGTGTTTGTTTTTAAATTCAATATCTATTTTTTACTTTACATTAATTGTCTAAAGGCTTAATTGGTCAAAATATAAAGTTTTTAAGTAATTCTAAAAACTTTTTTTATTAAATTTTTTTTGGGAGCATATAAGATGCAAAAATTTAAAACAGTTGATGAGCTTATTAGTCAACTAAAACCTGAACAACCAATCTATTGTATAAGAAAAAAATCTATACAATTGGCTTCTAAATATTTTAGAAATAAATTTCCTGGAAAAATACTATACGCAGTAAAAACTAATCCGCACCCAGAAGTCTTAAAAACGATTGTTGAGAGTGGAATTGAAAATTTTGACATAGCTTCTATTCAAGAGATTAAAGCTATAAGAGCAATCAATTCTAATGCTAAATGTTCATATATGCACACGGTTAAAAGTAGAGAAAGTATTAAGGAAGCATATTTTAAATATGATGTTAAAGCGTTCTCTTTAGATACTAAAGATGAATTAATAAAAATTATTGAGGAGACTGGCCATGCAAAAGATCTTGAATTATTTGTAAGAGTAGCTGTTTCAAATGAACATGCTGAAATAGATTTATCAAAAAAATTTGGCTCGATAACTTCTGAGGCAACTGGTTTATTAAGATTAACAAAACAATATGCAAAAAAAATAGGGCTAAGTTTTCATGTAGGCTCTCAATGTATGCATCCCATTTCTTATGCAAAAGGAATTACAGATATTGGAAATATAATAAAAAAAACAAAAATAATTCCAGATTACATTAATATTGGAGGTGGTTTCCCCGCAATTTACCCTGACCTTATTCCTCAATCTTTAGACAGTTATTTTGAAGAAATAAAAAAAGGCCTAGCGGCTTTAAAATTAGAAAAACTTCCTGAAATATTATGTGAACCTGGAAGAGCTCTAGTGGCCGAAAGTGGCTCAACAATTGTGAGAGTGAACCTTAGAAAAAAACAAAAGCTTTATATAAATGATGGAACGTATGGAACTCTTTTTGACGCTGGTACACCAAACATGGTTTACCCTTCACGTTTAATTAAAAGTGGAAAAATAATATCAAAAAAATTAACTGCTTTTGATTTTTATGGTCCTACATGTGATAGCATGGACTATATGAAGGGACCATTTCTGCTTCCAAACAATATTAAAGAAAATGACTATATAGAATTAGGTCAACTTGGTGCATATGGTCTAACCTTTAGAACTCAATTTAATGGTTTTTATTCAAATGAAATTTACGAAGTGGAAGATGAACCTATAATGACATTGTATGGCAAAGACAGCAATGAAGATATATTGGTTGCTTAATGTCAGAAAATAAAAATTTAACTCATAATAGTAAAAAAGACTTCTTAAAAAATCCAGTAGAACACATCGACATTACTTCATTTGATGCAAGAAAAATTATTTCTTCAATGGAAAAAATGTCTTTTGTTTCAAGAGAAACGGCAAATGCAGCCAATATCTTTAATGAGATGATTGAGGATAAAGATTGTACTATATTTTTAACTCTAGCTGGATCAACATCTGCCGCAGGATGTATGAATATTTACAAAGATTTAGTTAAATACAATATGGTTGATGCAATTATTGCAACCGGTGCTTCTATAGTTGATATGGATTTTTTTGAAGCCTTAGGTTTTAAACATTATCAAGGTTCACAATTTCAAGATGACACTGAATTAAGAAAAAATTATATAGATAGAATTTATGACACCTATATTGATGAAGAAGAACTGCAAGAATGTGACCAAAGAATATGTAAAATAGCTGATAATTTAGAACCACGAAGCTATACTTCAAGAGAGTTTATTAATGAAATGGGAAAATATTTAAAGAAACATTCTAAAAAAAAGGATTCTTTAATTGAAACAGCGTATGACAATAGTGTTCCCATTTTTTGCCCTGCATTTACAGATTCGAGTGCTGGATTTGGTTTGGTAATTCACCAAGAAAATAATCCAAAAAAACACATTACTATAGACTCAGTCAGAGAGCTTCGTGAATTAACAGAAATAAAAATCCAATCAAAAGGATCTGGTTTATTTATGATTGGAGGAGGAGTTCCAAAAAATTTTGTGCAAGATACTGTTATATGTGCTGAGCTTTTGGGTAAAGAATCTGAAATGCACAAATATGCTGTACAAATTACAGTGGCAGATTCAAGAGATGGTGCTTGTAGTAGCTCTACATTAAAAGAGGCAAGCTCATGGGGCAAGGTAGATATAACGAAGGAACAAATGGTTTTTGCAGAAGCAACCACCGTTCTTCCTTTAATTGCAAGCGATGCTTATCATAAGGGTGGGTGGAAAAACAGAACAAGAAAAAAATTTTCAAAAATATTTAAATAAAATTGAAATATCTTTCTAATAAAAATGGATTTCTTGGAATTGACAATAATGTTAATTTTAAAGAGAAGGTAGTTGTTGTTCCGTTTGGCTTAGAAAAAACTGTAAGTTATGGTAGTGGTACACGTAATGGACCTAAGGAAATTATTAAAGCTTCTCATCAGGTTGAATTATATGATGAAGAATTACATTGCGAACCTTATAAAAAGATTGGAATAAAAACATTAAAACCCTTCAAGATTGACAAGGACATTAAAAAAGCTCTTAAAAAGATGTCCGATATAAATCAAGAAATTTTAGATAAAAAACTTTTTCCAATCACTTTTGGCGGTGAACACTCAATTACACCTGGCTGTATTGCTCCATTTGTAAAAAAACATAAAAAGATATGCTTATTGCACTTTGATGCACATGCAGATTTAAGGGAAAGCTATAATGGTGAAAAATTTTCTCATGCTTCGGCGATTAAAAGATGTCTTGATCATAAAAATGTATCCCTCATATCATTTGGCATTAGAAACATATCCGAAAGTGAAATACCTTTTTTAAAAAAAAATTCATCTAGGATTAATATTTTTTGGGCAAAAGACAAAAAAAAATGGAACTTAAAAAAATTTAAAAAAATGATAAAGAATAAAACTGTATATTTAACCTTTGATGTTGATGGATTAGATTCAAGTATTATGCCAGCTACAGGTACACCTGAGCCAGGTGGGTTGTTATGGGATGAGACTTTAGATATTATAAGAATAGCCGCAAAGAATTCCAATATAGTTGGTGCAGATATAAATGAACTTTCACCTATCAAAGGTTTTAATTCTTACAATTTTTTAGTAGCGAAACTTGCTTATAAAATCTTATCTTATAAATTTTTATATTAAGCTTTTGAAGCTTTAACAACTCCTAATAAAAATCTAAATGGAATTAACATTAACAAAGTAACAAACACTTTAACTCCAAAGTCTCCTAAAGATAAAGTCACCCAAGGTATTCCCGTTCCATAAAAAGATATTGAAAAAAATAAAAAAGTATCAACTATAGATCCAATTAATGAAGATGTTAGGGGTGCTATAAACCATTTATTTTTTCTTAGTTTATCAAAAATTGACACATCTAATAATTGTGCAACCAAAAATGCTGTGCCTGAACCAATTGCAATTCTAACCGAAATTAAATCAGAAAAATTTGTCGAAAAAAATAGTGTAAATACAATTCCTATAATAAACCCAACATAGACAATTTTTCTTGCAATCAATTTTCCATAAAATCTATTTGCTAAATCTGTTACTAAAAAAGCAATCGGATAACTGAATGCTCCATAGGTTAATATATTTTCTAATCCATAATACTGAATCGGAAATTGTACTAAATAATTTGAAGCTAAGACTACAACTCCCATTATAAACGAAAGCAATAAAAAAAGCTTTTTCATTAAGCAGATTTAACTGGGGATACCTTTTTGAATGGTGACTTGATTAATATGCTTTTTTTTAATTTCTTTAACCTTGGAGATATATCTTTATTTTTTACAGTCTTTAGGAATTGATCAAAAGTACCTTTTTTATCAACACATCTTACTCCTGCGTTACTTACAGTTAATTTAAGGCTTCTTTTTAAGAGTTCACTTGTGAATTTAACTTTTTTTAAATTAGGTAAAAATCTTCTTTTAGTCTTATTGTTAGCGTGACTAACATTGTGACCTTTCATAGGAATTTTACCAGTTAATTCACATTTTTTAGACATAATATTATTGACTATATAGAATGAGATAATGATCTCGTCAAGTTTATTAGAGTTAATTGGTATATTTCTTACCTATTATTTCTTTAAAATTCTTAACACCGTCGACAATCAATATTTCTTTAAGCTCTTTTTTTATTTTTTGAACAATGTTGGGTCCTTGGAAAACCATCCCTGTATATAGTTGAACAAAACTCGCTCCAGCTAAAAATTTTTTGTAGGCACTTTCTCCTGAATCTACGCCACCCACTCCTATAATCTCAATTTTATTTTTAAGCAATTTGTGGAATTTGCTTATTAATTTATTTGATTTTTCCTCAAGAGGTTTTCCAGAAAGACCACCTTTTTGATGTCTTAATATATTTTGTAAGGCTTCACGACCAGTGTTTGTTGTATTCGATACAATAATTGCATTAACCTTATATTTTAATAATATTTCACTTATTGTTCCAATTTGATCATCATTAATATCTGGTGAAATTTTTACAACTATTGGAGTTTGAGACTGATTAATATTTTTTTCAACATATATACTCCCTAGTAAATTTTCCAAATTTTTCTCCTCATGGAAACTTCTTAAATTTTCTGTATTGGGTGATGAGATATTTATTGTTATATAATCTGCAATATCATGAAAGGCTCTAAAACCAACCTTATAATCATTTAGTCTGTCTTTTGTATCTTTATTTGGCCCAATATTTATTCCTAATAATCCTTTTGGTAAATTAGACTTAATTCTAGCACTTACATTTGCTGATCCTAAATTATTAAATCCTAATCTATTTATAAGTGCTTGATCTTCTACCAATCTAAAGACTCTTGGTTTTGGATTACCATATTGTTGAAGAGGTGTAATTGTTCCAACTTCGACGAATCCAAATCCAAGCTTAAATAATGAATTATAAACTTCAGCATTCTTATCAAAACCAGCAGCGATACCAATCGGGTTATTTATTTTTTGGTTAAATAACGTAGATTCAAACATTGGATCATCTTTATTATCATTAAATAAACTTGGTGCTAAATTTAATTTTAAAGACTTGATTGCTAAAGTATGAGCTATTTCAGGATCAATTTTAAAAATCAAAGATCTGAATTTTGAAAACATTATTTTATTTTATCTTCTATTAGTTGTTTTGTTTCTTTAACTCCAAAAAAGTTTATAAAAAAACCCATTCTTGGACCATTCTCATCTCCAAAAACTACTTCATAAATTAATTTAAACCAATCTCTTAAGTTTTCCGCATAACCATTTTCTTTACCCACTGAATAAATTAATGTTTGAATATCTTCTGGTATCATTTCATCGTTGCAGTTCTTTAATACTTCTATTAATGCTTTAAGAGCATTTTTTTCTTTGTCGTCAGGTTTTTTATATTTTTTTTTTAATTTGATTACATCTTTAAAATATCTAATTGCATAACTAATCAAATTATCAAAAATTGGATGATCTTTTTCAGAAATATCTTTTTTATATTTTTTAACAAATTTCCATAGTAGCTCTTTATTATCCGCATTACTTGCCTCAACTAAATTTAGCAACATTGAAAAAGTCATTATGATTGGTTCCTTAGGAATTTTTCCATTATGAACATGCCAAACGGGATTCATTAACAGCTGAAGTTCATTTTGTGTTTTTGCTTTTTCTATAAAGTCTAAGTATTCATCTACAGCTTTTGGCACAATTTCGTTATAAAGCTTTTTAGCTCTTTTTGGGTTTTGATACATATATAAAGACAAACTTTCTGGTGAAGCATATTCTAACCATTGATCGATAGTAATTCCATTTCCCTTGGATTTAGAAATTTTTTCACCTTTTTCATCCAGAAAAAGTTCATATGCAAATCCTGATGGACTATTTTTTCCCAGCATTTTAATTATTTTTGTCGATAGAATTGCGCTTTCAATTAAATCTTTCCCATACATTTCAAAATCTATATCAAGAGCATACCATCTCATCGCCCAGTCTACTTTCCATTGAAGTTTACAATTACCGTCAAAAATACTTACTTCAAGTTTTTTACCATTATTATCAAATATTATTTGAGATTTTTCTTTTACTACTTCAATAACTGGAATTTCTAAAACTACTCCTGTGTCAGGACAAATAGGTAAAAATGGACTGTAGGTTTTTTGGCGTTCTTTACCCAGCGTTGGAAGAATAATATCCATTATACCTTGATAATTTTCGAGAACTATTTGCAGAGTTGGATTAAAGAAGCTTGATTTATAAAGGTGTGTGGAGCTTTTAAAATTATATTTAAAATTAAATTTGTTTAAAAAATTTTTTAACATTTCATTATTGTGTTCTCCAAAACTATTAAATTTACCAAAAGGATCTGGTACTTGCGATAACGGCTTATGCAAATTATCTCTTAGTACATCTTGATTTGAAATGTTATCTGGAACTTTTCTTAAACCATCCATATCATCTGAGAATGTAATAATTTCAGTTGGTAGATCTGTAATATGGTTCAATGCATTCACCATCATTGTAGTTCTTGCAACTTCACCAAAGGTACCAATGTGTGGTAGGCCACTTGGTCCATAACCTGTTTGCAGGGTAATTTTACCTTTTTTTTCAATAAAGGTTTTTCTTTCTCTCAAAAGTTTTTTTGCCTCAACAAAAGGCCATGAATTGGTTTTATCTAAATTAATTTTTTCAATCACAAGTATAATAACAAAATATCGTATATTTGGTGTTTTTATTAATTCTTATAGTGTTGAAATTTATTTACCATAAAATAATGTTCTTTAAAAATGTCCAATTATAAAACTGTTTTTTTTACTCTAGGAGTACTACAAATCATTCTTGGCATTTCTATGTCTATTCCCATTATTACACAAATTATATATAGTGAGATGGATTCATCATTTTTTGGTGCCGGGATAGTGACTGTAGTATTCGGTGTATTATTTTTTTTATCAAATCTTGATCACGATAAAAAACTTAATTTACAACAAGCTTTTTTACTAACAGCACTTTCTTGGTTAAGTATTGCTATCTTTGGATCGTTACCATTTATTTTTTCTAATCTTGAATTAAGTATTACAGATGCTTTTTTTGAAAGTATGTCAGGAATAACTACAACTGGATCAACTATACTAACTAATCTAGATAACACACCTAAGGCAATTCTTTTATGGCGCGCTCTACTTCAGTGGTTAGGTGGTATTGGAATAATTGTAATGGCTATAACACTAATGCCTATAATGAACGTAGGGGGTATGCAGCTTTTTAAAGTTTCAAATAATGACTCGACCGAAAAAATTTTACCAAAGTCTAAAGAGATAGCACTTAGATTAATTTTGATATATGTGGGTCTAACATTTCTTTGTGCTTTGTCTTATAGATTTTTTGGTATGAATTTTTTTGACAGTTTTACACACTCCATGACGACAATCGCTACTGGTGGATTTTCAAATTATGACAACTCCATAGGTCACTTCAATAGCGCTACAATAGAAATTACTTCTATAGTTTTTATTATTTTGGGTAGTTTACCTTTTATTGCATATATTAAATTTTTAAACGGAAACAAAAAAATATTTACAACTGATGCTCAAATAAAATCATTTATCAAAATAATAATTATTTCTATTATAATTCTTTTTATATATGTAATTATTCAAACTAAAAATTTATCTGATATTAGCTTAAGATCAGTATCATTTAATGTTATATCAATTTTAACAGGCACAGGATATGTAACCCAAGAATTTGATAACTGGGGAAATTTTCCTTTAGTTTTTTTTCTTACTCTTATGTTTATTGGTGGTTGCGCTGGTTCTACAACGTGTGGTATTAAAATTTTTAGAATTCAAATTCTATATCTTTTTTTAAAGAATCAATTAAAAAAAATTATCTACCCAAGAGGTGTTTTTGTAATTAAATATGATCGGAATATTATTGATGAAAAATTTATGGCCTCAATTATTTCTTTTATATACCTTTATATAATTATTTTTTTTACTATAACTGCATTGTTATCTTTGAATGGACTAGATTTCATAACTTCAATTTCTGGTGCAGCAACATCTATATCTAATGTGGGCCCTGGATTAGGCGAAATGATTGGTCCTAATGGTAATTTTTCACAATTACCCAATGCATCTAAATGGATATTGAGTCTTGGAATGATTTTGGGTAGATTAGAGTTGTTTGCCATACTAGTATTGTTTCTACCTTCTTTTTGGAGAAAATAATTATGATTGAAATAAAAAAACAATCTCTATCAGAAACTTTTTCTATCTACCTTGATAGAAGAATGTTTAGAATTTTATTACTAGGTGCTATCTCTGGTTTCCCTTGGGTTTTAATTGGTAGTAGCTTGAGCTTATGGCTCAAAGAAGAAGGTTTAAGTCGATCAACAATTGGTTGGGCTGGTTTAATATTCGCAGTTTACGCTTTTAACTATTTATGGGCACCTCTTGTTGACAGACTCCGGATACCTTATCTAACAAAAAAACTTGGTCATAGAAGGGGTTGGATTGTTTTAATGCAAATTGCAATTTTGATTTGTCTTATTATTTGGAGTTTTATTAATCCAGCAGAAAATTTAGCATTATTAATTTCCGTTGGTTTAATTATTGCTATTGCTTCAGCCACACAAGATATTACCGTCGATGCTTTAAGGATTGAACAAATAGGAGAGCATGAGAGCAAATCAATGGCTGCTGGTGCTGCTATGGCTGTTGTTGGGTGGTGGAGTGGATATAAATTAGGTGGTGTAATAGCCTTGTTTACTGCACAATATTTAGAAAATATCGGTATAACTAATTATTGGCAAATCACATTTTTAATTTTAGGCATTGTTGTAATTTTAATGAATATAGGATTGATGTTTGTTCATGAACCACTTTCTACCGATAGACAACTAAAACAAAAAGAAACTGATAAGCTGATAGAAAATAAACTTGGTTCCAAAAGTATTCTAACAAGTTTTACTGCTTGGATAAGTAGTACATTAGGCGGTCCTATAATAAGTTTCTTTAAAAAAAATGGGTTTTCCGTTGCAATTGGAATTTTAAGTTTTATTTTTTTATTTAAGATTGGTGAAGCTTTTCTTGGACGAATGTCTATAGTATTTTATAAAGAAATAGGATTTTCTAAAGGTGATATTGCTATTTACTCAAAAACTTTAGGATGGATAACTACTGTTATCTTTACATTGTTAGGTGGACTTTTCGTAATTAGATCTGGAGTTTTAAAAGCAATGTTTCTTGCAGGAATATTGATGGCTGCAACAAACTTGTTGTTTACCTTTTTAGCATGGAGTGACAAATCTGAGCTATTGTTTGCCGTAGCAGTCATATTTGATGATATAGCAGCAGCATTTGCGACGGTTGCATTTGTAGCCTTTATTTCCCTATTAGTGGACAGAACCTATACTGCAACTCAATACGCATTACTTGCTTCAATAGGAACTGCTGGAAGAACTACACTTGCATCATCATCAGGTGCTTTAGTTGATTGGTTAAATGGTGACTGGGGAATATTTTTCATCTTAACAGCTATTATGGTAATACCATCCTTAATCTGTTTATGGTTTATTAAGGATAAAATTAAATTACGTGAAAAATAATTATTTTCATAAAAAACCATATTCAAATATCTACAAGAGTTCTTCTGAAACTTCTGAGGTTACATCTCAAATTTTGTATGGTGAAAAATTTCAAATTATATTTAAAAATAAAAATTGGATGAAAATTAAAACATCACTAGATAATTATATTGGCTACATAAAAAATAAGAGTTTTACAAATAGTCATAAACCTACTTATAAGGTATTCGTTTTGAAATCTTGTATTTTTAACAAACTTAAAAATAAAACCAAAAATTTTTTGCCATTTGCAGCAAAAATTTCAATAATCCAAGAAAATGAAAAGTTAATAGAATTTGAAAAAAACAAATGGATTAAGAAAACTGATATAAAAAAAATTGATCATGTTGAAAAAAATTATCTAAAAATACTAAAATTATTTTTAGATATTAAATATGTCTGGGGTGGCAAAACTTATAAGGGAATAGATTGTTCAGCTATTTTACAATTATTATATTATTATAATAATAAATTCTATCCAAGAGATACAAAGGATCAGTTAAAATACTCAAAAAGCAACATTAAAAGAAAAAAATTTAGAAGAGGTGATATTATATTTTGGAAAGGACACGTTGCTATTTGTATTGATACTCAAAGATTAATTCATGCTTTTGGGCCAGAGAAAAAAGTGATTATCATGCCAATTAATAAAACGTTAGAGAGAATAGGAAGAACTACAAAGCTAGTGGTAAAAAAAGTATCTTCTATAAGATATTAACTTCTGCCAAAATCAGGTTTATTAATATCTTGTTTTAATTTAATTATTTTTTTTCTAACTTTTTTTGTATTGATTAATTTTTTAATAATAGATTTATTATTTTTAGATTTAATATCCCTTTGAAATGAACGTAAATTTTTAATAAACAAATCTATAACTTTTGAAATATTTTTTTGATTATTAAAAAATATATCTCTCCACATAATTTCATTGGATGCGGCAATTCTTGAAAAGTCTCTCAACCCTCCAGCACTAAATTTAATTAATTCATATCTTTGTTGTTTTTCAAAATCTGTTGCAGTCTTAACTAAATTGTATGCGATTAAGTGAGGTAGATGGCTTGTCATTGAGAAGATTGCATCATGTTTTTTTGAATCCATAACTGTGACTCTAGAACCAATTTTTTTCCAGAACTTACTCAGTATCTCAAGATGTTTCTTGTTAGTATTTCTTTCTTTTATCAATATGCACCATTTATTTAAGAACAAGTCTTTTACACCATGCTCAGGCCCACTCACTTCTGAGCCAGCGATAGGGTGGCTGGATGTCCAAAAAATTCCTTTTTTTAATTTTCTTCTAATTAATTCAATAGGCTTTTCTTTAGTTGATCCAACGTCTGTAATTATAGTTTTAGGTAGTAAAAATTTATTTATCTTCAAAATTATTTTTTCATATTCACTTAATGGGGTACAAAATATTATCAAATCAATAGTTGGAATAATTTTTTTAAAATCACTTGTCACTTCACATGGTAATTTTAATTTTTTAATTTTTAAAACATTTGATTTATATTTTTCATAAACAAATATTTTTTTCGCTATTTTTTTTTGAGCTATTGATCTTAATATTGAAGAGCCAATTAAACCACATCCTATGATTAAAATATTTTTCATAATTAATTAAGTATATCTTTAATTGTTGTTAGAAATTTTGCATTTTCTTTATTAGACCCAATTGTGAGCCTTAGTTTATTTTTAATATTATACCCAGCTTCTGTGGATCTTAAAATAATTTTTTTTGATTTTAATTTTTTAAAAACATAATTTGCTGAATATTTACATTTATCAAAATTTAGTAATAAAAAATTAGCTGTTACTTCATTTGAAAAAATAAGAATTTCTTCTAACAATTTTTTAATTTTATTAGCTTGATTAATGTTATGTTTAACAGATTTTTTAATAAAGTTTTTATCTTTTAAAGCTTCTGTTGCTGCAATTTGTCCTAATTGGTTTACATTGAATGGTGGTTTGATCACATTCATTGCATTAATAATTTTTCTTGGGGCATGACCCCAGCCAACTCTTAAAGAGGCTAATCCATAAATTTTAGAAAATGTTCTTATTACAATTACATTATCTTTATTTTTAAATAGATCTAAGCTTGATTTATAATCTTTATTTTTCATATATTCAAAATATGCGTCATCCAGAACTAATAAAATATTTTGTTTCAATTTTTTTCTTAATTTTAATAATTCTAATTTATTTAAATAAGTTCCAGTCGGATTATTTGGGTTGGCAATAAAAACAATTTTTGTTTTTTTTGTAACTTTTTTAATTATCTCCGATACTGAAACTTTAAAGTTTTTTTCTTTGGAAAAAATAACTTTTGCCCCAGCAGTTTGGGCATAAATTCTATACATTAAGAAACTGTATTGAGGAACAATCACTTCATATGATGGTCTTAAATATAACTGACAAATCATCTGGATAATTTCATCAGATCCAGCGCCACAAATAATTTTATTAAAATCACAATTATACTTATTTGCAATTTCTTTTCTTAAAACATGTGCTTGGCTATCCGGATATTTGGACAAAACTAAATTTTGATTATCTAAAACTTTTTTTACTTTGGGGCTAACACCTAATGCTGACTCATTGGCCGATAGTTTGATAACGTTTTTAACTTTACCTATATTTGATTTGCCTGGTTTATATGCCTCAAATCTAAATTTTTTAAACTTTGGAACTGTCATTTTATTAATCTTATAAATAAAATATTAAACTTTCATACAGAATAAGTCATTTTTATAAAAATTTGACATAAGAATTACTATCTAGTACAAAAAATGTGCGCTGATTTAACTGAATTGCGAGCGCTTAAAAAAACCAGCTAAATAAGTTTTTTTTTCTCACAATTCAATTTAGCTATTATTTATGAATAAAAATTTAAATATCAAAACTTTAATAATTGATAAACCATTGAAATTAGATTGTGGTCAAACTATTAATAATTTTCCTTTAGCTTATGAGACTTATGGTTCTCTTAATGAAAAAAAAAATAATGCTATCTTGGTCTTTCATGCTTTAACTGGAGATCAGTTTGTTTCTGGAATAAATCCGATAACTAAAAAAGATGGTTGGTGGTCTTATGCTGTTGGCTCAGGTAAAGCTATAGATACTGATAAATACTTTGTAATTTGTGCAAATGTAATTGGAGGATGTTTGGGTTCTTTGGGTCCTAGCAATATTAATTCTAAAACAAATAAAACGTATGGAACTACTTTCCCTATTATCACGATAAACGACATGGTAAATGCTCAATATAACCTTTTAAGTTTTTTCAAAATTGAAAAATTATTTGCAGTCATGGGTGGATCAATGGGTGGCATGCAGGTTCTACAATTTGTAAGCAATTTTCCTAATAAGGCAAAAGTTGCAATTCCAATTGCTTCCACTTCAAGTCACTCAGCTCAAAATATTGCTTTTAATGAACTTGGGAGGCAATCAATTATGGCTGATGCAGATTGGTTAGGTGGAGATTACTCTAACCAAAATATAAGTCCTGACAAAGGTTTGTCTGTTGCAAGAATGGCTGCTCACATAACCTACTTATCTAAAAATGGCTTACAAGAAAAGTTTGGAAGAAAATTACAAGAAAGGGATGATTTAAAGTTTAGTTTTGATGCAGATTTTCAAATAGAAAGTTATTTAAGACACCAAGGATCTGTCTTTGTAGATAGATTTGATGCCAATAGTTATTTATATATTACAAGAGCAATGGATTATTTTGACTTAACTAAGGAATATAATGGTAATTTATCAAAAGCATTTGAAAAAACTAAAACTAAATTCCTTATTATATCATTCACTTCAGATTGGCTTTATCCTACATCTGAAAACAAAGAAATTGTTATAGCTTTAAACGCAATAGGTGCTGACGTTGCATTCGTTGAAATTGAGTCCGATAAAGGACACGATTCTTTTCTGCTAAATGTTCCTGAATTTTTAAATACCTTAAAAAATTATATTAACAACTCCTATTTAACGATTTAACCATGAAACAAGAGTTCAAAATAATTTCAGATTTTATTGAAATAAATACAAGAGTTTTAGATGTTGGATGTGGTGATGGAACGTTAATGGAATATTTAAAAACTAATAAAGAAATTGATATAAGGGGAATTGAAATTTCTAAAAGTAATTCTCAAAAATGTGTAGGTAAAGGCTTAACTGTGATCGAAGGAGATGCAGAAAAAGATCTTACACAATTTCCAGATGGCTCTTTTGATTTTGTAATTTTAAGTCAGACGCTTCAAGCTTTCTTAAATCCTGAAACGGTTATTCAAGAATTACTGAGAATAGGGAAAAAAGCTATTGTTACTGTGCCAAATTTTGGATTCTGGAAAGTAAGACTTCATTTATTAATCAAGGGAACAATGCCTATTACAAAAAATCTACCTGATGAATGGTACAATACTCCTAATCTTCACATGTGTACGATTAAAGATTTTTATAATTTTTGTTACAACAGAGAAATTAAGCTAGATAAAGCGCTAGCTCTTCACAATGAAAAAATCTCTTCTATTAATGAGGTAAACCTAAATATCAAAAACCTATCAGCTGAATTGGGAATTTTTTTAATTGAGAGATAAATGAGAGTTCAAATAATACCTTGTCTACAAGATAACTATTCTTATTTAATAATTGATGAAGAAAATAATATTGCTTGTGTAATTGACCCCAGTGACGCTGATCCTATTATTGAATATTTGGATAATAATAAAATTAAATTAAAATTTATACTAAATACGCATCACCATTATGACCATGTGGGCGGAAACCAAAAATTAAAAGAAATGTATGGAGCAAGTGTTATTGGGTACAAAAGTGATAAAAAAAGAATTCCAGGAATAGATGTAATAGTTAATGATCAAGAAACTTGGATATACAAAAATTTTGAAGCAAAAATAATTCATATACCTGGGCATACTCTTGGCCATATATGTTTTTATTTTTACAAAGAAGAGTTTGTTTTTACTGGGGATACTCTTTTTTCATTAGGTTGTGGTAAGATATTTGAAGGTACGTATTCTCAGATGTTTAATTCTTTAACAAAATTCAAAACTTTACCACAAAGTACTAAGGTTTTTTGTGGTCATGAATACACAAAACAAAATTCAAGGTTTTGTATGGTTCATGATAAAAATAACAAAAATCTTCAAGCTAAAATAAATGATATCGATATAAAATTAAAAAGTGGCCTACCAACTATTCCGTCAACTATTAAGGACGAATTAGAGTGTAATATTTTTTTAAGATCTGACAATTTAGAAACTTTTTCAAAATTAAGGGATTTAAAGGACAATTTTTAACTTATTCGCACTTGACTATAATAGGCTCCAGACTATATTGCAGCTTATAAAAAATAAATTTAATAATGTCATACGCAATAATACAAACAGGTGGAAAACAGTACAAAGTTGTAGCTGGAGAAATTCTCAAAATCGAAAGGTTGGAAAATTCTAACGCTGAAACTAAAATAGAATTTAAAGAAATCCTAGCTTATGGAGATGATAAAACAATCGAAGTTGGATCTCCAATTGTTGAAGGCGCAAAAGTTGAGGCTGACCTTGTTGAAAATGGAAAAAATAGAACAATATTAATCTTTAAGAAAAGAAGAAGACAAAATTCAAGAAGAAAAAATGGTCATAGACAACAATATTCATTAATAAGAATTAGTAAAATTTTTTCTAAAGATGGTAAAGTTTTTTCTGAGGCAGAAAAAATGGTAAAACCAACTAAAAAAATTGATAAAGTAAAGGTTGTGGCCGATACTAAAAAAACTACTAAAAAAATAGAAGCTAAAGCATCTACAAAAAAAATAGAAACTAAAGCAGCAAGTAAATAAATTATGGCAACAAAAAAAGCAGGTGGATCATCAAGAAATGGACGAGATAGTGCTGGTCGAAGACTTGGAGTTAAGAAGTACGGTGGTGAAGTGGTAATTCCTGGTAACATAATAGTTAGACAGAGAGGAACAAAAATTTTCCCTGGTGAAAACGTAGGTATGGGCAAAGACCATTCTATTTTTTCTGTCGTTGAGGGAAAAGTGGTATTTAAAAAAGGTAAATCAGACAGAACATTCGTTTCAGTAAAACCCAATTAGTAGTACAACTAAAAAACTAAGAGTTGTATTATGAAGTTTCTAGATCAAGTAAAAATTTATGTTAAAGCCGGCAATGGAGGGCATGGGTCTCCAAGTTTCCGTAGAGAGAAATTTATTGAGTACGGCGGTCCTGATGGTGGAGATGGAGGTAAAGGTGGATCTATACTTTTAAGGTCAGAAAGAAATTTAAATACTCTTATTGATTATAGATTTCAGCAACATCATAAAGCTAAGAGGGGTGAGAATGGGTCTGGACAAAATTGTACTGGACGTGGAGGAGATGATTTATTTTTAAAAGTCCCAGTAGGAACTCAAGTTTTTGAAGAAGATAATAAAACATTAGTTTATGATTTTAAAATAGAAGGTGATGAGTTTGTTGTAGCAAATGGTGGAAAGGGTGGACTTGGAAACACAAGGTTTAAAAGCTCTACTAATAGAGCGCCAAAAAAATTTACAAAAGGGAGCATAGGTGAAGAATATATAGTTTGGCTACAACTAAAAACTATTGCAGATGTTGGAATTGTAGGATTGCCTAATGCGGGGAAATCAAGTTTATTAGCTGCTATTACAAATGCTACACCTAAAATAGCAGATTACAAGTTTACAACTTTAAATCCAAATCTTGGCGTTGCAAGTTATGATGACAAAGAAATAACTTTGGCTGATATACCAGGATTAGTTGAAGGTGCACATGAGGGCATTGGACTTGGAATTCAATTCTTAAAACACGTTGAAAGATGTAAAACCTTAATGCACTTAGTAGACATCACCAACGTAGATCTTGAAAATACTTATCAACAAGTTAAAAATGAACTTGGTAGCTACAGTAAAGAGCTTCTTAATAAAAAAGAAATTATAGTATTAAATAAAACTGATTTATTAGATGAGGGTGAAGTAAAAGAAATTATGAAGAATTTCTCTAAAAACAAAGATTCTGAAGTAGTAACACTTTCAACTTTAGATAAAAAATCTGTATCAAAAATTAAAGCTAAATTACTCTCATATGTATCTTAAAAATTCAAAAATAATTGTAATCAAAATTGGATCATCTTTACTAATTGATGATAATAAAAAAATTAGAAAAAAGTGGTTATCTGAATTTGCTAAAGATATTCACGATTTACTAAAACAAAATAAAAAAGTTATTATTGTTAGTTCAGGTGCAATAGCAATGGGCTGTAGAAAGTTAAATCTCCAAAAAAAAAGTCTTAAACTTGATAAAAGCCAAGCCGTAGCTTCAATTGGGCAAATCGAGCTAATGAATTTATTTTCTAAAATATTTGATAAATCAAAAATTAATATATCTCAAATTTTACTTACATTGGAGGATACCGAACAAAGAAGAAGGGCGCTTAATGCAAAAAGAACTTTTGATAATTTATTTCAATTAGGCTTTGTCCCAATTGTTAACGAAAATGATAGTATAGCAACCTCTGAAATTAAATATGGCGATAATGATAGATTGGCTTCTAGAGTTGCACAAATCTCTGGTGCCGACTCTCTAATACTACTCTCTGATGTTGACGGTCTTTATACTCAAAATCCAAAAATTTATAAAAATGCCAAATTATTAAAAGAGATAAAAAATATAGATAAAGATATAGAGAAAATTGCAACAAAAAGTGTCAGTCAACATGGAACTGGTGGAATGAAAACTAAAATTGATGCAGCAAAAATTTGTCAACTATCAGGCTGCCAAATGGCTATAGCAAATGGTTTATTAACTAGACCAATCAAAAAAATAATAAATGAAAATAATTGTACCTGGTTTTTACCTAAAATTACTAAATTAGATGCTAGAAAAAAATGGATAATTAGTTCTATTTCACCTAAAGGAAAAATCATCATTGATGATGGTGCTAGACAAGCTCTTGCAAATGGTAAGAGTTTATTAGCAGCTGGTATAAAAAATGTTTCTGGAAAATTTAAAAAAGGTGATCATATTAAAATTTTAGACAAAAAAAACTCCGAGTGTGCTAGAGGCCTAAGTTCTTTCTCATCCGATGAAATTATAAAGATTATGGGTCATCATTCTAAAGAAATTGAAAGATTATTAGGTTATGTTGCAAAATCTGAAGTTATACATAAAGATGATATGGTGGAGGTATAAAATGAGTCAATATATGAATCTGATAGGACAAAACGCAAAAAAAGCTTCTCTTAAAAAAATTAATACTAAAATAAAAAATAATGTTCTTAAAAAATATGTTTCATTATTAGATAAAGAAAAAAACTCTATATTTAAAGCAAATAATAAAGATATAAAATTTGCACTACAAAAGGGATTAAAAAATAATTTAATTGACAGACTGACAATTAATCAAAAAAAATTAGATAGCATAAAAAACTCCATAAAAAATATTATAAAATTAAAAGATCCTGTTGATAATACCCTAGAAAAATGGAGTAGGCCAAATGGCTTGAAGATTAACAAGGTCTCAATACCAATCGGTGTTATTGGGGTTATATACGAAAGTAGACCCAATGTTACATCAGATGTTGCAAGTTTATGTTTTAAATCTGGTAATCCTGTAATTTTAAAAGGTGGGTCAGAAGCAATAAATACAAATAAAATTTTAGCAAAATTATTTCGAAAAGCACTTAAAGAAAATAAAGTTAATGAAAATTTTATTCAATTTATAGATTCTAAAAACAAAAAAATAGTCGATTTTATGCTTTCAAAAATGAAAAACTATATTGATGTAATAATACCCCGTGGTGGAATAAATTTAGTAAAAAAAGTACAAGAGTTTTCATGCGTACCAATTATTGGCCATCTAGAAGGTCTTTGCCATACTTTTATTGATAAAGATGCAGAATTAAAAATGGCTGTAAATATTATTTATAATGCAAAATTAAGAAATACCAGTATTTGTGGAGCTACTGAAACAATTTTACTTCACAAAAAAATTATCAAAAATTTTTGTAATCCTATTTTAAAAAAACTTGAAGAGAAAAATTGTAAAATCTACGGAGATCATTTTTTGAAAAAATACTATAAAGGCAAGCTATACCCCGCAAAAGAAAAGGACTGGTCCACAGAATATTTAGCGGCTACTGTATCAGTAAAGACTGTTAAAAACTGTGAAGAAGCAATTAATCATATTAACAAATACGGAACTATGCATACAGATTCTATAGTTACTAATAATAAAAAAACTGCAAAAGAGTTTTTAAAAAATGTCAAAAGTTCTATTGCAATGCACAATACATCTACTCAATTTGCAGATGGTGGTGAATTTGGTTTTGGAGGTGAAGTTGGAATTTCAACTAATACACTGCCACCAAGAGGCCCTATAGGTTTAAGACAATTAATGTCTTACAAATATGAAATTACTAGCAAAGGCAAGATAAGGAAATAAATTGCAATCAAAAAAAATTAAAATTGGTATTCTTGGTGGAACTTTTGATCCTGCCCATGAGGGTCATTTAGCTATATCCCAAGAGGCAAAAAAAAAATTTAAACTAAAATATATAATATGGGCTATAACCAAAAAAAATCCATTCAAGAATCAAAGCAGTTTAAGCTTAAGTAAAAGAATAAATTTTGCAAAAAAATTTATTTCCTCAACTCAATATATTAAAATAAAATTTTATGAGGATAAAATTAACTCTAATAGAACTATTGATTTAATTAATTATTTAAAAAAAAATGCATCATTAGATATTAATTTTATTATTGGCGCTGATAATTTAATTAATTTTCACAAATGGCACAAATGGAGAATGATTTCAAAAAAATGTACTATCTTGGTATTTGATAGACAGGGATATAAAGCAAAATCTCTTAAATCGATTACTTTTAAACGCTTAAATCAAAAAACTTTACAATTTATTAATTTCAAAAAAGTTAATATTTCATCTTCTAAACTAAGAAAAATTTGATAGTGTTTTATTAATTAATGGATAGAAATTTAAACTTAAAAAAAATTATTTTAGACACACTGGACTTCAACAAAGCTTTGGACATCGTGAGTATTGATCTTAAAAATAAAAGCTCTATGGCTGATTTTATGATCATAGCTAGCGGCACATCATCCCGACATATTCAGGCATTGTCAGAGCAAGTTTTAGAAATATTTAAGAATACTGGAATACAAAATTGTAGGATCGAAGGTAAGGAAAGTGCTGATTGGAAACTTGTTGATGGAGTGGATTTAATAGTCCACATTTTTAATCCTGAAAAAAGAAAATTTTATGAACTTGAAAAAATGTGGTCAGAGCTTATTCCTAAAGAGAAAGTATCAATATGATTAAATTTTTTAAAAAGATTTTAATTCTTATAATTATTTTTTTGATTCCATTAAAAAGTTTTAGTGCTTCTGATCAAAGTATTTATGACAAAATTGATTTATTTGGAGAAGTTTTAGATAAAATTAATAGAGAATACGTTGGGGATGTGGACCAAAGCAAAGCTATTGATGCAGCAATAAATGGTCTTCTGCAATCATTGGATCCCTACTCTTCTTATATGTCTCCTGAAATATTTAAAAGCATGCAAACAGATACAAGCGGAGAGTTTGGTGGTCTGGGTATTGAAGTGGGTATGGAATCTGGAGTTATAAGAGTTATTTCTCCAATTGATAATTCTCCAGCATCTAAGGTAGGTGTTAAAGCAGGAGACTACATTGTAAAAATTAATGATATTCAAGTTCAGGGTAAGTCTTTAGCTGAAGCAGTTGAGATAATGAGGGGGCCTGTGGGCTCAGATATTGAAATTACTGTTAGAAGAAAAGGTGTCAAAAAAGCAATAATTTTTAACATAACTAGAGAAATTATAAAAGTACAATCTGTCAGATCACAAATTTTTGATAAAGACATTGCTTATATCAGGCTAACTTCATTTAATGAAAATAGCAGCGATCAAGTTGAGAATAATATCAATAAGATAAATAATAATAAAAATATTAAAGGATACATTCTTGATTTAAGAAATAATCCAGGTGGATTACTTTCTCAGGCAATTAAAATATCTAATTTATTTTTAAATGATGGTGAAATAGTTTCCACAAAAGGCAGAAAAAGTTCTGAAAATAAAAAGTGGTTTGCAAGAAAAGGCGATATCATAAAAGGTAAACCATTAATTGTGCTAACAAATTCTGGCTCAGCTTCTGCTTCAGAAATAGTTGCCGGAGCACTAAAGGATCACAAAAGAGCTCTCATAATTGGTGAAAATAGTTATGGAAAAGGTTCCGTACAATCAATTATTCCTTTAAAAAATAAAGGTGCAATTCGATTAACAATATCAAAATACTATTTACCTTCAGGAAAATCAATATCGGATGTTGGTGTTACACCGGATATTGAAATAATTGAAAAGTCAGATGACTTTAAGGTAAATACTGAAACAGATAATCAACTTAATTTTGTCTTAGAACTTCTCAACGGCTAATCATGAAAAATAATTATGAAAATCTACCCTACCGAAGTGGTGTAGGAATTGTTGTTCTTAATAAAGATAATAAAGTTTTTGTAGCCGAACGAATAGATGGTAAAAAAAATTTTTGGCAAATGCCCCAAGGTGGTGTTGATGATGGTGAAAATTATGTTGATGCTGCGTACAGAGAATTAAAAGAAGAGACTAGCATTGAAAGCGTTGCATTAATTAAAGAATTAGATGGATTAATATCTTATAAATTACCACCACATCTTTTAGGCATTATTTGGCACGGAAAATTTAAGGGGCAACAACAAAAATGGTTCTTAATGAGGTTTTTAGGACAAGACAGTGAGATCAATATTAAAACTAAAATTCCAGAGTTTTGTGAATGGAAATGGATTGACCTAGAAAATATAACTGATCTAGTTGTAGACTTTAAATTGCATGTGTATGAGGATGTTAAAAAAAAAGTAAAAGAAATTATTAATTAAGAGTTTTTAAAACATCAATTTTTTGATCAACCAAATATTTATTTTGATCTGTAATTTCACTATTTTTTGAATGTTCTTCAGCTTGTTTAAGTAATTCATTAATTTTATCTTTGCTCATATCTTCAATGTTGATAATAAAACTAGTTAATACTGACAAATTATTATTTTTAAATTCAACAATTCCATCTTCAACATAATAATTTTCTTCGCTAGATTTAGAAAAGATTTTAATAAAACCAGGTTTTAAAAATGAGATAATAGAAATATGATCTTTTAAAATTCCCATTTCTCCCTCAAAAGCTGGAATAACTACTTCTGTTACATCTTCTTTTGAAAGAAAAGATCTTTCAGGGTTTACTATTTCTATTTTAAATTCTTCATTCATTATGCGGAAGCATCTTTCGCCATTTTTTCTGCTTTTTCTATGGCCTCTTCGATTGTACCCACCATATAAAATGCAGCTTCTGGTAAATGGTCATATTCTCCATTACAAATTGCAGCAAAACCTTTAATAGTAGATTCTAAGTCAACTAATTTTCCTGGTGAGCCTGTAAAGACTTCAGCAACAAAGAAAGGTTGTGATAAGAATCTTTGAATTCTTCTGGCTCTTGCTACTGTTAATTTATCTTCTTCAGAAAGTTCATCCATTCCTAGAATTGCAATAATATCTTGAAGGGATTTATATGTTTGAAGAATTTTTTGCACTTCTCTAGCAACTCTATAATGTTCGTCTCCAACTATTCTTGGATCTAAAATTCTAGAAGTAGAATCTAATGGATCAACAGCCGGGTAAATTCCAATTTCTGCTATCTGTCTAGATAATACTGTTGTTGCATCTAAGTGAGCAAAAGATGTTGCAGGCGCAGGATCTGTTAAGTCATCAGCTGGTACATAAATTGCTTGCACTGATGTAATTGATCCTTTGTTGGTTGTTGTAATTCTTTCTTGAAGGTTACCCATATCTGTTGCAAGTGTTGGCTGATATCCAACCGCTGATGGAATTCTACCAAGCAGCGCGGAAACTTCCGAACCTGCCTGTGTAAATCTAAAGATGTTATCAACAAAAAAAAGTACATCTTGACCTTCTTGATCTCTAAAATATTCTGCTACAGTTAAACCAGTTAAAGCAACTCTGGCTCTAGCTCCTGGAGGTTCATTCATTTGTCCATACACTAATGCAGCTTTTGATCCTGGTCCTTCAGGTTTAATAACTCCCGAATCTATCATTTCATGATAAAGGTCATTTCCTTCTCTAGTTCTTTCTCCAACTCCAGCAAAAACAGAAAATCCACCATGTGCTTTTGCTACGTTGTTAATTAATTCCATAATAAGTACTGTCTTACCAACACCAGCACCTCCAAATAAACCGATTTTTCCGCCTTTTGCATATGGCGCTAATAAATCAACCACTTTAATTCCTGTAACTAGAATTTCTGTTTCTGTTGATTGATCACTAAATTCAGGTGCTGCTCTGTGGATTGGCCACTTTTCTTTTGTTTTAACTTCACCTTTTTCATCAATTGGTTCGCCTATTACATTTATAATTCTTCCTAGAGTTTCTGGGCCTACTGGAACCATGATAGGAGAGCCTGTAGCGGTTACTACGTCTCCTCTTTTTAATCCTTCTGTAGCATCCATTGCAATCGTTCTAACACTTGATTCTCCAAGGTGTTGAGCAACTTCTAAAACTAACCTGTTATCTCCATTTTTACATTCTAATGCTGATAAAATTTCTGGTAATTCTCCGTCAAATTTTACGTCTACTACTGCTCCAATAATTTGTGTAATTTTTCCTTTGCTCATAATTATAAACTTTCCGCTCCTGATATGATTTCAATTAATTCTTTTGTAATAGCTGCTTGACGACTTCTATTATACTCAATAGTAAGCTTGTCAACCATTTCACCTGCGTTTCGAGTGGCACTATCCATTGCGCTCATTCTTGAACCCTGTTCGCTAGCTGAATTCTCTAACATTGCTTTAAA
>Ga0209709_10000530_pt1 | contig 36592 bp, 38 predicted proteins | sample ArcticOcean_MG_C_2_FD_187435 | JGI IMG/M metagenome (GOLD analysis project Ga0209709, IMG submission 187435) | Marine microbial communities from western Arctic Ocean - ArcticOcean_MG_CB4_136 (SPAdes) (version 2) | ecosystem: Environmental > Aquatic > Marine > Oceanic | place: Arctic Ocean... | reverse complement strand
GGCCCGAGAGCGTTGTGTTTGAAGAAGTCACATATGGGTAAGTACCATGATCAATATCTAGCATTGTTCCTTGTGCTCCCTCAAAAATAATATTAGATTTTTTATTCAAATCCAAAATGAGAGGAATCACATCACATACATGCTCTCTTATATTTTCAAAGATTGGGGTTAAAGATTCCAGTACGGATTCCAGAGAAATTGGACTTTCTTTATAATATTTTGTTAATAAAAAATTATGATAATCCATTGATTTTATTAGTTTTTTTCGAAGATTATCAATATTATAAAAATCAATTAACCTTATTCCTCTTCTAGCCACTTTATCTTCATAGGTTGGACCAATACCTCTACCCGTGGTTCCGATGGATGATTTCCCTAATGATTTTTCATGAGCAATATCTAAAGCAACATGAGTTGGTAATATTACATGACATGCTTCGCTTATAAATAATTTATTTTTAATAGAGATATTTTTGGATGCCAAATCATTTAATTCAGTTTCTAATGCCTCAAGCGAGATAACAACTCCATTACCTATAACAGAAGTAACGTTGTCACGAAGTATCCCAGATGGGATTAAATGTAGTATTGTTTTAACTCCATTAATAACTAGTGTATGACCAGCATTATGACCACCCTGGAATCTGACGCAACCAGAAGCATTTTCTGACAAGACATCGACTATTTTACCTTTACCTTCATCTCCCCAGTGAGTCCCAACCAGTAATACGTTAGACATAGGTGTCTCTCCGCCCAACTGAAAGATTCAAGATGTCTTTTATATCAAGACTAAAACCAGTGGCATATCTTGGCTTATCTGAATGGTCATTATATGCAGTATATCTCCCACCGCATGCTATTTCTTTTCTAAGGTTTGGAACATAAGCTGTATAGATTAATCCTGATTGGTAGTTAAAGCCATGTAGTTCGCACAAGTCAATCTGTACTTCTGAAATGCCTCTAAATTTATTTATAGAATTAGCTATAAATGTTAAATTAGTTAATTCCAAAGATACTTTTGTTTTATGGTTTTTTATTAGAGACTTTAATTCCTTTAATACTTTTATGTCACCAGAAAGATTAATTAACTCTATCAGTAAATTCAATTTCTTATTGCTAAGCTTATTTATATTAAAAAATTCCTTTATTTCGCACTTTGACTTAAGATTAATTAAATCAATAAGAGCTAACCGATTAAAGTTTGTAAGATTTAAATCGAGTAAAAGATTGTTAATAAATGATAGATCTCCCAGCTCAACGACAATCTTTTTTTCATTTGAGAGCGATACCAGGTCAATCATTAATTTAATAATCTCTATATCAGTAGAGTTACTTAATTTTCCGAAGTATTCTGCACCTGTTTGATAAGGGTTAATTCTATCAAATGGACCGGGCGACAATCTAAGAATATCACCCATGTAAGAAAGTCTAGAATTACCTATACCCTTTGTCATTTGATAATCTATTTTAGAAATTTGTGGCGTTATATCTGCTCTAATACCAATTTCACTACCAGTTTGCTTATCTAGAACAAAAGCTGTCTCCGTATCTAGGTCAGTTGATTTAAGGTTTAATAGGTTTTCTAGATTATCAAAGATTGGAGGAATAACATATGAGTACTTGTATTTTGCATAGATTTTTAGAATTTTACTTTTAATACTTTCTAGCTTGACCGCGTCACTTGGCATATAGTATTCGATACCATCTGGAATCTGGAAATTTTTTGTTTTCATATTACCCGCTAAATTGTTAATAAAAATATACTCAACCCCAATATCATACAGATAAGACCAAGTATTCTCAAAGAGTTATTGTCGAGATTATTAAAATAAAGAATGATTTTTCTAAATATTCCTGGGGCAAGAAATAAAATTATTCCCTCTATGATTATAGTTAAAGAAATAGCCAGGATTAATAAATACCAAAGATTTATTATTTTCTGCCTTTAGAGTTATTAAAATATTTAAAAAAGTCAGAGTCAGGCTGTATAACCAATATATCCTGCTTGGCACTAAAAGTTTCTTTATACGCAGCAAGGCTTCGATAAAATGAGTAGAATTCAGGATCCATATTGTAAGCTTTGGCAAATACTTCAGTTGAAATTGCATCACCTTGACCTTTAATATCCTGAGATGTTTTATATGCTTCTGCAATTATAGTTTCTGATTCACGTTCTGCCAACGCTGTAATTCCCTGAGCTTCTTCTTTTCCCTCTGATCTAAAAGTTTTAGCAACAGTTGCTCTTTCCTTGACCATACGTGCATATACAGAATTACTGACTTCATCAGGCAGGTCAACTTTTTTAACTCTCACGTCAACAACAGTTATGCCTAGAGCTTTAGAGGCTTTGTTTGCCTCAGTAGTAACAATCTGCATCAATGCAGCTCTATCACCAGACACCACATCGTTAATCGTACGTTTACTGAATTCACTTTTAGTTAGATCATTTATAATTTGCGATAATCTATTTATTCCTATGCGCTCATCACCTTTCGAGGATCTGTAAAAATTTTCAGGTCCCGTAATTCTCCACTTAACAAAAGAATCTACTATTACGTTTTTCTTTTCACTTGTCAGAAATTGTTCTGGTTTTGAATCCATTGTCAATAATCTAGAATCATATCTTTTGACATTATTTACAAAAGGAATCATAAAATACAAGCCAGGTTCTTGGTAGGTTTTTACAATTTCACCTAGTCTAAATTTTATAGCTACTTCTCTTTCATCTACGATAAAAGTTGATGAGGATATAACAACGATTAGTACCAAAATTATTGAAAATATATTTCTATTATTCACTGTATAAGTCCCTCTTTCTTGAATTAAAACCATCTCTGGATCTTTGAATTTTTTCCGATAAAGAATTATTGTTACTGGAATTTCCTGAGTTACTTATATTTGAGCTATTCTGCATTCTAGGCTCTAATATTTTGTCTAGAGGTAAGTAGAGTAGATTGTTACCGCCATCAACATCAATCATAATCTTTGTGGAGTTACCAAGAACAGACTCGACAGATTCAATATATAATCTCTCACGGGTTACTTCTGGTGACTTCCTGTATTCTTCATAAAGCTTACTGAATCTTAAAGCCTCACCTTCCGCTGACTTTATAAGCTTCACTCTATATGCTTTAGCTTCTTCAATAATCTGGACGGCTTTTCCTCGAGCTAAAGGAATAATTTCATTTCTGTATGCTTCAGCTTCATTTATATATCTTTGCTCATCTTCACGAGCTCTAATTGCATCTGAAAATGCATCTTGAACTTGCTCGGGCGGTTGAGCTTCTAATATATTTACTGTTTGGACATTAATACCGGCACCATAACTATCTAGAACGCTTTGGAGCAAAATTTTGGTATCAGAAGCAATTGTTTCTCTACCTTCTGTGATCACAAAGTCCATCTTATTTTTACCCAAAACTTCTCTTATAGAGCTTTCTCCAGCTGCGCTAAGTGTTTCATCTGGATCTCTAAGGTTAAAAATATAGTCACTGGCATCTTTTATATCATATTGAATAGCGAAGTTAACACTCACAATGTTTTCATCTTCTGTTAGCATTTGAGCCTTTTGCTGGATAGATCTAATTTTAGATACATCTACAATCTCTGCTTTTTGTATTATTCTTGGAACCCAATGAGGTCCGGGCATCGTGATATTAGAAAACTCACCAAACTGAAGAACTACTCCTCTCTCTCCATCATTAACTATATATATACCACTTAAAAGGTAAACTGTAAGTATAACAACACCTATTATAGAGTTATTTTTTTTATTGGAACTAGATCCACCAGAAGTTCCACCTAGTAAGCCTTTAAAATATTTATTTAAATCATTGAGGGCGTTATCTAATTCTGAATTGCTTTTAGGTTTGCGGCCCCAAGGGTCTTTATTTCCATTCGGTTCATTCCATGCCATATAACATCTCCTTAGAACAACATCATAGTATAAAGTAGCCTACTCATCAATTTCTAATTTAACTGGTTCTGATGGGACTATCGTAGATATCGCATGCTTGTAAACACATTGGGTCACTTTATTGTTCAGCATTATAATATAAGAATCAAAGCCCTCAATCTTACCTTCTAATTTAATCCCATTAACCAAAAAGATTGACACGCTTATTTTTTCTTTTCTTATCTTATTCAGAAATTTATCTTGCAAATGTTCCTGCATACAGCTCTTCCTACAGGATATAACAATACTTTCCTGTATAGTTCATATTGACACTATTTACTGGAAATGCAAATGATTGTCTATGGCCTTGTCAATATCTCCAGAGTCATTATCGGCTATATCAATAGCGATACTCTCATCAAATCGCTTCAGCCATGTAATTTGACGTTTTGCTAATTGACGCGTTGCGTAAACACACTTATTTTCTAAATCCTGAAGGGGGACATTGTCATTAAGATGATCAATGACTTGTCTGTAGCCTATTGATCTCATAGACTGATTTTCCTTGGTAAGCGAGTACTTTTCAATAAGAAAAACTACTTCTTCTATTAAATTATTTTTGAACATATTTTTAGTTCGCATAGAAATCTTCTCGTGTACTAATGACCGATCCTCAGATATTAACTTGAGTGTTAATAAATCATATTCATTAGATAACTTAATTTTATTATTAAAAAAAGATGTTATCGGTTTGCCTGTACATATATATACTTCTAATGCTCTCTGAATACGCTGCATATCATTCTTATCAATATTTTTATAAGATAATCGATCAATATCTTTTAAACAAAAGTGTAATTGATTACAAGAATATTTCTTAAGCAGATTATCAATAAACTTCCGTTCTATAATATTTTTTTCTGGTAATAAAGAAAGTCCATTAAATAAAGAATTAAAATACATCATGGAGCCACCAACGAGCAAAGGAATCTTATTCTTATCGTGAATACTTTTTATAATTATTCTTATGTCTTTATAGAATTGACCGACATTATAACTCTCATTTGGATTGCGTATATTTATAAGGTGATGGTTAATGGATGATAAAATTTCATCAGAAGGTTTGTCGGTTCCAATATTCATATCTCTATATATCATTACAGAGTCCACGCTAACAATTTCAATTGGATACTTATTTTTTAATTTTATAGCCAAGGAAGATTTTCCAATACCAGTAGGGCCAAGTAAAGAAATAATCTTTTCTTTACTAGTGTTCATGTCTTTTTATGTATCTTCACTAATCGAGAACTCTCTAATGAGAGAAAATGTATGTCAAAATCTGAAACTGGAAGCTCATTAGTAAACTTATCAGGCCATTCAATAAAATGGAGACCAGCTTGTTCAAAATAATAATCTACTCCTATCTCATATAATTCTTTTATAGAATTAATTCTGTAAAGATCATAATGAAAAATCTTGAGATCTTTAACCGTATACTCGTTAACTAGTGAAAATGTTGGGCTAGTAGCCTCACTATTATTATCTAGATAATTTAAATATGATTTAACAAATGTAGTTTTCCCTGCCCCTACTTGACCATGTAGGTAGATAATTACCGTCTCATGCGTCATAAAATTTATCTGGTTAAATATTTTATTATAATGAGATATATCTGAAAGATGATAGCGGCTATATGTATTAGAAGATTTCATAAATTTATTTTACTTTAATTTCATTCAATAATTTATTAATTTTAATAATAACTTGAGATGCAAGCAACCCTACCTCTCCTTCTTCCTCTTTGATGACATCAGCTGCTAACGAGTGTATACCTGTGGCAAATAAAACAGAGGAAACTCTGTCGTCTTTATTTGCCAAGGTAATTAAAGATAAAATTGTACCCGCCAAACAGTCTCCCATGCCTGCCGTACCCATCCCTTGATTGCCATGATTACAAATATAGCTATTTGTTTTTGTCTGGATAATAGTTTTTGGTCCTTTAAGGACAATAATTCCACCATATTTTTGCTGTAGTTCTTTGGCTGCTCTTAATCGGTTAGCCTCTATGTCTAAAGGTTTCTTATTTAATAACTTAGCAGCTTCACCTATATGAGGAGTCATAACCCAATTATTATACTTATAAGGTTCTTTGGATAGCATCGATAAGAAGCCTCCATCAATAACACAATTTATTTTTACAGGTTGAGAGCTTAAATATTTTTTGATTTTTATAAATATCTTTTTCGACCAATCATCATTTGACATGCCCGGGCCTATCAGTAAATTTTTATAAGATACAATTTTTTTTTGGAAATCAGGTGTTAGATAAGATGTTATGAGTTCTGGCTGATGTGTTGAAAGTACCATGGCATGCGGCTTAGTTGTCATAATTTCAACATATCTGGATCCTGAATATAAAGCTGATTTTCCCGAGATAATTGCAGCCCCTAAATATCCATTAGCCCCACCTATTATCAGGGTTTTACCAAAAGATTTTTTATAGGTATTCTTACTTAAAGGAATATCAAAAAGAAGAGTTTCTAATGATTTTTTTTCTGGGGTTAACGTAAACGAATAAACATTTTTATGACTAATATCTTTCTTGGTAAATATTTGATATTTCATATTTCAATATTTTATTCCATACGCAGAATCATCTAAAGAAATTTCTATCGCCGTTTTCATTAAATCTTTAAAAAAATTATCTTCTTTGTTATATGTCACAAGCTCAGTATTATTAAAATATTTCTCATTTACATCATATACGGAAGCAATTTCATCGATCAAGCCAATCTTTAAAGCTTCAGTTCCTGTCCAAAATAAACCTGTAAAAACTTTATTTTCATTTATCTTGCTAGATCTTGATTTTTGTATATCACTTATAAACTGATCGTGGATGCTCGCAAGAAGAGTTTCTAAATGCAACCTATGTTGTTCAGTGAGTTTGCTAAATGGATCCAGCATAGTTTTATCTTTACCCGAAGATATAACTTGTGATTCTATGCCAATTTTTTTCATAAGTGAGGTTACATTAAAGCTATCTAGACGCACACCAATAGAGCCAACTATGCTAGATGCGTTAGCAAATATCATGTCACCACTAGCAGCAATATAGTAACCACCTGATGCACCCACATCTTCTATTACCGTATAAATTTTCTTGTCATTTATTTTCTTAAATTTATTTATTTCATCGAAAATAATTTTTGACTGTGTTGCACTTCCACCAGGACTATTAATTTTTAATATTATGCCTAAGCAGGAATTATTATTTATAGCTTTCTCAACATGAGGAATAATATTTTCAACATTTACGGGACCATTCGAAGAAATCTCACCGTCAATATTTATTATAGCTATATGATCTTTTGAATAATTTATTTCAGAAGAAGACGAAAATATAACCGATACAGCTATAAGAAGAAATAATATAAAAATTGTTATTCTTCCAATGAGTTTAAATTTTCTCTCAGACTCTCTTTCTTTTATTAAAGAATCTACTAAACTTTTTATAATATTGTTATCTTCCATGTCACCGACCTACATATAAGTTATAATTAATCTTATAGGTCATTTTTTAAATTATCAATAACTAAGGTGAGGTCTTCTGGTTGAGGCGCCACAATTGTATGTCTTCCTTTATAGAAGAATGATATGTTTTTAGAGTGAAGAAACATTCTTTTTAATCCGTATTCTCTTAACTTTTTATTGACTTCTTTGTCACCATATTTGGTGTCTCCGCATACAGGCTGTCCTATACTTAATGCATGCACACGAATTTGATGCATTCTTCCAGTTTCAATTTTAATATTAACTAGACAGCATTCTTTGTATTGTCTTAGCAGCGTAATATAGGATAATGCCTCTCTCCCTCTTCCGTCTTCAGACACTGATACAGAATTAGTTTTGTTGCCTTTATTTCTCACCAAAGAATGTTCAACTGCAATTCTATCCCCTACCAAAGCTCCAGATAACAATGAAATATAATTCTTTTCAACAGCACCAGACATAAATATTTTTCCTAATGCTGAGGCAGCCTGGTAATGTTTCGCAAGTATTAGGCAGCCGCTAGTATTCTTATCTAGCCTATGAACCAAGGAAAGAGATTTGTATTTATCAACTGATTTAAGTGATGACATTATATCATGTTCAACTTTTGATCCAGAATGAACTGCTATTCCAGGAGGCTTATTAATAACCATAAAGTCATCATTTTCATATAATATAATTTTTTTGAGACTCCTTGTTAAGAACTTAGAGACAGATTGGGATGTTAAATCAACCGAAACCGGGGGTATTCGGACAATATCGTTAGTTTTTAATTTATAGAGTGGTTTTATCCTCCCACTGTTAACTCTAACCTGGCCATCTCTTATAATCTTATATATAAGACTATTTGGCACTCCTGTTAAGATTTTTCTTAGATAATTATCTAGTCTCTGGCCTTCCTGCTCTGCAGGAATCGTGATCTTTCTAACTGCTATTTTATTGGAATCAGACATAATAAGTACTAATTAGACGCGATATTAATTGAAGATAGTGTAAATCATTGATATATTAATTCAAAGATTTTTATATTGTTTAAGAAAATTAGCCGAAAAATGGCTAAACTATTGAAAAATAAGAGACTACTGGAACTAGGATAAATAGCTATACCAGTATATATGAGTAAATTAGACAATATTTGTACGATAAAGAAGGGCAAAAGCTACTATATTTAGAATATAATTAGTGTTTTCGCCAATTAATTAAAAATCATAACAAAAAAGAGAAAAATGAATTACAGGATTATAAATGAAACAAATATTAATAAATGCCTCTCAGAGAGAAGAGGTCAGGCTAGCTATTGTCGAGGACAACAAACTTGCAGAGCTAGACATAGATTTACCATCAAAGAACATCAAGTCAAACATTTACAAGGGAACAATTTCTAGGGTTGAACCTAGTTTAGAAGCTGCATTTGTTAACTTTGGTCGAGCTAAACATGGTTTCTTACCATTCAAAGAAATAGCTGACGATATATTCACTCCTGGGAAACTGAGGTCTGCTAGAGATTGCATAGAGCCGGGGAAAGAAATTGTCATACAAGTAGACAAGGAAGAGAGAGGTACCAAGGGTGCTGCTCTTACAACGCTCCTAAGTCTTGCTGGCAAATACCTTGTTCTACTACCTAAAAATCCAAATACTGGCGGAGTCTCTAGAAGATTAGAGGGTAATGACAGAATGACGGCCAAAAAGCTGTTAAGTGAAATAAATGTCCCAGATGGCATGAGTATTATACTGAGAACTTCTGGATTAGACACAACTAAAGAAACTCTCGAATGGGATATGAATTATCTAATTCAGATCTTTGAGCAGATACTAGAAAGCTCAGTATTAAAAAAAGCACCTTTCTTGATATATGAAGAAAGCAGTATGCTTGCAAGAGTCATACGTGACTACATTGATGAAACAGTTCAAGAAGTAATTATTGACGATGAAAAATACTATAATGATTTTGTAAGTGGAAAAGATCATTTTATCCCCCACTCAACCATTAAAATCGAGCATTATACAAAATCTGTTCCGTTATTCAGTAATTTTGGCGTTGAAGCACAAGTACAGAGTGTATATAGAAAAAAAGTCACTCTTCCATCAGGTGGAAATATAGTTTTTGATACAACTGAAGCTCTAACCAGCATAGATGTTAATTCAGCTAAATCAACAAAAGGTGGAGATATAGAAGAAACTGCTCTTAACACAAATTTAGAAGCAGCAGATTCATTAGCAGTGCAACTTAGGCTAAGAGATATAGGGGGTTTGATTGTAGTAGATTTTATAGACATGATGTCACTTAATTCACAAAAATCTGTAATTTCAAAGATGGCTCACCTATCAAAAATTGATAAAGCTAAAATGCAGTTCAGTAGGATTTCTAAGTTTGGCTTAATGGAAATATCAAGACAAAAACTTAAATCTTCTATTATTGATAATAATATTGAACATTGCCCTACCTGTGGTGGGAGTGGTGAAATTAAATCGTTATCAACATTATCAATTAACCTTGCAAGGGTTCTTGAAGAAGAAGCAACCAAAACAGATAAACCTATGACAGTGTATCTACCTGTTAAATTAGCAACATATTTGCTAAATGAGCAAAGAGAATTAGTTCAGGGAATAGAAGAAAGACAGAAAGTATCCATCAAGGTAGTTCCTGATAATACTATCGAAGGTGCAAATTATTTAATAGATAAAAATAGTATGGAGATTGGCGCATTTAAAGCATCTGTAGCTAAAAGCCAACATAGGGACAAAAAAACTCTCAACGAAACAAGCTCACATTATGAAGAAGCTCTTGTGAAAGCTGTTACGCCTAAAACTGCTCCGCCAAAACCATCTACAAAACCTAGGAAGCCTTTTAATTATAAAAATAAGAGCGTAGTTAGAAAAATTGTAGATTTCTTAAGGTCGCTAATTGGTTTAAAACCAAAAAGAGTTTATAGAGACAGACAATTCAATGGAAGAAGAAGGTATAATAATAAGAACAGTTATTCAAAGTATAATAGTAATAATAAGTATAAATCTTTTAATAAAAAGAAGCCTTACTATAATAATAAGACTAATTCTGCTGCTAAAAAACCACAAGGTGTTTCTGCAATGAAAGAAAATAAAAGTGACTAATGATTAAATTTTTAATTAGAATATCTTTTATTTTACTAGTAGTTGTAGTTCTATTGTTTATATTTAAAGATTATCATCCATTAAATAAAGATGATTATGGTCGTATTCTCCATAATAATGAAATAAAAGTAGTGACGAGATTTGGTCCGTCAGATTATTATGAAATTAAAAATGAAGAAAGCGGATATACTTATGATGTAATGAAAGGTTTTGCAGATTTCATTGGTGTAAAATTAAAAGTTGTTACAATGGATAGTCTAGAAGATGCTATTAATGCTCTTAACAATAGAGAAGTTGATATTCTAGCTAATATGGGTGTCATAGATAACGTTAAGACTTCCTATGCTTATAATAAAGTGAACCAGTATATTGTCTATAACTCCAAATATACTATAAAACCAAATAAAATAGATGATCTTCAAGATAACAATATTGAAATTATAGACTCTATTTCAATCAAAAATAATTTAAACTCTTTTCTAGGATCTATAAATATAAATTTAATAATTTCTAAAGAAAAGAATATTGATGAAATTATAAATTCAATAAAAAATAATAAAATTAAATATACAGTTCTCAATAATAATGAGCTTGCAATATTTAATAAATATTTTCCAGAGATAAAAATTGGCTTCAAGATTGCTGAAGATATCCCTTCAACTTGGGCTATCCCAGAAAATACAAATTATAAGTTTGAGGAAAAATTATCAGAATATTTTACCGAAATATTGAAAACTAATAGATTGAAAACGTTTTATGTAAAACATTTTACTGGAAAACTTCAGTATACATTTGTTGGTACAAGAAGTTTTCTAGCTGACTTCTTAAATGTATTTCCTCTTTATGAATTTTATTTTAAAAAATATGCAGAAATTTATAATCATGACTGGAGATTACTTGCAAGTATTGGATATCAAGAATCAAAATGGGATAAGGACGCTGTTTCATATACCGGTGTGAGAGGATTAATGATGTTAACTAAAAATACATCCAAAGAGATGGATGTTCAGGATAGAGAGGATCCCCTTCAAAGCATAGAGGGTGGAGCAAAATATTTAAGAAAAATGTTAAAAAATCTTCCTGATACCATAAATGCTAATGATAAAATCTGGTATGCAATTGCTTCGTATAATATTGGTTTTCGTCATATTGAGGACGCTATGAAGATGGCTGAAAATGACAAGGTTGATGCAGGTAACTGGTATGTACTGGAACCATATATTTTAAAATTAAGCCAGTCTAAGTATTACAAGAATACTAAGTATGGATACGCAAGAGGCTGGGAAACTTTGAAGTATGTTCAAAATATTAGACAATATTACGATATCCTAGTATTCTTAGACTCACAAGATAATAACAATGAAACCAAAGAAATAGATAACCAAATCCCGAGTACCTTATGAATAAAGAATATATAGAAATGATAGAGAATGCATATGATACAAATTTAAAAGATGCAGATTTTCATGTTATTGAAAATCTTGTAGAAGATATTATTAAAGAATTAAATGAAGGTAATATTAGGGTTGCTGAAAATAAAAATGGATCTTGGACTGTTAATCAATGGGTAAAGAAAGCAATTCTTTTATCGTTTAAATTTAGAAAGAATAAAATTATTGATACTGGTTATACAAAATTTTATGACAAATTAGACTCAAGATTTAAGAGTATCGAAGAAACTTATCTTAAAGAAAATAATATAAGAGTAGTTCCGCAAGCTATTGCAAGAGAAGGAACTTTTATTGGGAAAAATGTTGTCCTAATGCCTTCATTTATAAATATAGGCGCTTATGTTGATTCTGGCACTATGGTTGACACTTGGGTTACAGTTGGTTCATGCGCCCAAATAGGTAAAAATGTTCATCTTTCTGGTGGTGTAGGTATTGGTGGAGTCCTGGAACCACTTCAAGCTAATCCAACAATTATAGAAGACAACTGTTTTATAGGAGCAAGATCTGAAATCGTTGAAGGCGTTATTGTTAAAAAGAACTCTGTTATTTCAATGGGTGTTTATATTGGGCAAAGTACTAAAATCTATGATAGAGAAACAGGTGAAGTTACTTATGGTCTGATACCAGAAGGTTCGGTTGTAGTGTCTGGTAACTTACCCTCAAAAGATGGAAAGTATAGTTTATATTGTGCCGTAATTGTTAAAAAGGTTGATGAAAAAACTAGAAGCAAAGTTGGTATTAATGAATTACTCAGAGAAGCTTAGAAAGCCCACCCTCTTCTATAATTTTAATATTTAAATCAAGAGCTTTTTGATATTTTGATCCTGGGTTAGTTCCAAGAATAAGAGCATGAGTTTTTTTAGAAACCGAGGTTGATATATTTCCACCTTTCAACTTGATTCTTTCCTCAATTTCTTTCCTTTTATAATTATCAAAAACTCCAGTTACAACAAAAGTCATGCCATTATATTCTTGAAAAATACCTACCTCTTCGTAAATTATACGGATACCATTCTTTATAAGTTTTGAAATATTATTCTTATTTTTCTGTAATTTAAAAAATTTATAAATATTCTCACCAACAATTGGACCAATATCTTTTATAATTTCAAGTTGAGTCCTATCAGTATTCATTAAGGCCTCAATGGTAGAAAAATTTTTTGCTAACACTCTTGCCGTTGATGTTCCCACCTCTCTGATACCCAGGGAATATAGAAACCTATCAAAACCTATATTTTTAGACTTATCTATAGAATCAATTAAATTTGTAGAAGATTTTAACGCCATCCTATCTAAATTCAAGAGTGACTTAATATCTAAAATATATAAATCTGTATAATTTTTAATTACTTCATTATTAACCAGCGTTTCAATTAAACTTTCACCCAACCCTGAAATATTCATAGCTTTTCGAGAAGCAAAATGCTGTATTGACTGCATAACTTGTGGCGAACAATTATATTCATTAGGACACTTATATGTTGATTGATCAGGTATTTTTATAAGATCAGTTTCGCAAGATGGACACTTTTTTGGCATAATAATTTTTGTAGATTTTTTTCTATCAATTATTGATACTCTATCAATTTCAGGAATAACATCTCCTGCTCTTTTCACATAAACAGTGTCATTAATTCTGATATCCTTTCGAATAATCTCGTCCATATTATGAAGGCTAGCTCTACTGACCAGGACGCCGCCAATATTTATTGGTTTCAGTTCTGCCACAGGCGTAATTACTCCAGTTCTTCCAACTTGGAATGTGACATCATCTAGAGTAGTAACTGCTTCAGCCGATATAAATTTATAAGCAATTGCCCATTTTGGGGCCTTTGCAGTAAAACCTAATAATTTTTGTGATTCATAGTCATTCACTTTATAAACTATTCCATCTATCTCGTAGCCCAAAGAATCTCTAATAGAAATAATATAACTGTAATAATCTTTTGCAGTTTCAAGATTTGAGACTGATTTATTTAATTCGCAAATTGGTAACCCATAAGACTTAATTCTCTCAAGCGAACCTATATGAGTTCTATCACCTAACAAGCTAGCATCCATAACCCCATGAAAGTAAATTTGCAAATTACGTTTTGATGCAACTGAAGGATCTAGCTGTCTAATAGTACCCGCAGCTACATTTCTTGGATTAGCAAATATTTTTTCTTTAGCTGAGACAAGGGTCTTGTTGAGCTTATTGAAATCATGAATAGTCATATAAATTTCAGCTCGCAACATAAGTATCTTGGGTACATCAGTAGCAGTTATTTTTAAAGGAAGAGATTTTATTGTTTTAACATTAGCAGTAACATCTTCTCCAGTTTCTCCATCACCTCTTGTTACGGCTGAGTGATATACACCATTCTTATAGGTTACACTAATTGCTAGTCCATCAAATTTTGGTTCTGCGGAAAGAATGATATTTTTATCATTTAAATCTTTTTGCAACCTTGTGTAAAATTCATCAAAATCATTATTATCAGAAGCATTACTTAAAGATAACATTGCATTTTTATGCTTAATTTTATTAAATCCACCCAATAGTTTTGCCCCTACCCTCTGTGTTGGAGAATCATTAAATATTAATTTTGGATATTTTTTTTCAAGCTCTTTGAGCTTAGAGTATAAAATATCATATTCAGAATCAAGAATCTTGGGTTTATCCAAAGTATGATAAAGGTGATTATGATCATTAATTGCATCAATGAGTGATCTAACCTCTGTCTTTAATGATGATATATCAATTGGCATTACACTAGTTAGGTTGATTTATATTTCCAGACAAAGATTGTTTATTAGCTGTTAAATTTACAGCCTCACCAACATTAACAGACACAAGTTTAGAAACACCTGGCTCTCGCATAGTTACACCTGATAAAATATCTGCAAGTTCCATTGTTGATTTATTATGTGTAATAAAAATAAACTGCACTGTCTCAGCCATTTCTTTAACTACACTGCAAAATCTAGCATTATTAGCTTCATCTAATGGAGCATCTACTTCGTCTAATAAGCAGAAAGGGGCGGGGTTTATCTTAAAAATTGAAAATACAAATGCTATACCTACTCCTGCTTTTTCACCACCAGAAAGTAGATTAATATTTTTAATTAATTTTCCAGGTGGTCTTGCCATTATTGATACACCTGTATTCAATAAATCATTATCAGTCATTTCCAGGTAAGCTTTTCCCCCACCAAATATCTTAGTGAAGTAATTATTTAAATTATTATTAATTTGATCAAAAATATCTTTAAATTTAACTTTAGTCTCATTATCAATAGTTTTAATTGCGCCCTCAAGAGTAGCAACAGATTTCGATAAATCATCATATTGGTTATCAAGGTAGACTTTTCTTTCTTGTTGATCTTTTAATTCATCAATGGCAGCTAAATTTATAGCTCCTAGTACATTAACTTTAGACTGAACCCTGGATATCTCTTTCTCAATAGACTCAATACTGTCAGAATCTGACGTTTTATTGAGGGCATTTTCAATCTCCAAAACAGGAATATCTGAATTGTCTTTCAAAGAATTACGTTGAGCTGTTTTCTGACTAAGCGATATTTTCATTGACTCCAATCTTTCTCTCAGGTCAGATATAATAATATTAATATCATTTTTATCAGATTCAAATCCAGATGTTTTCTTATCTAATAGAGTTAAAGAATCCCTAATTTCAGCTAAACCTGTCTCTTTGTTCTTCTTATCATTAAGTAGTTGCTTCAATAAGTTTTGCATATCAGAAGATGGTTTCATGGGCGTTGAATCATTAGACAAGAGTGTTAATTTCCTATCTTCCAAATCAACCTTGTCACGATTAATTCTAGCAAGATTCTCATCTGCAGCTATCTGTTCTGAGAGTAATGATGAAATTGAAATATTTAAATCATTTTGAGACTTTTGAAGCTCCTCAGATTTCCAAATAACTTCATCTATGATCTGCTTAAATTCTATTCTTTCTTTCTCAAACTTAATTTTCTTTTCATTATCAGCATGAATTTCTAATTGAAGAAAATTTAATGATTCTTTAGCTACAGAAATAGATGACTGGTAATCATTGATTTTATGCTTAATATCCGCAATCTCATCTTCTTGAGATCTAATTAAAATTTTAATCTTTTTTATTAAACTCTTTAAATTATCTGCAATATATCTAATTGAAGATGGTAATATTTTAAACAGCTTATCATTACTACTGTTAAGAGATTCTGACCTCTCTACATCAACTAACATTGAGGATATTTTTTCCTGTATGTCGTTTGCGGTACTCATGATTATATTCTTATCAGATAAATTTTGATCGTCATCAATCGTATATGATTCTAATATTTTTAATCTCTTCGTTAAAAGTTCAATAGATTTTTCTGACGCCTTAATTTTGGTTTTCTCAATTTCTTGTTTATTTTTTGTCTCTGATTGAGAAGAAATAAAGTTATTAAAAGACGTTTGCCAATTTTGTAATGCAAAATTAGACGCAGATTTTTCTTCATTTAGCAGGGTTAGCTCATCAGTTACATTCTTTAGCTTTATCTTTTTTTCTTGAACAACACTATCTAAATTCTTAATTCTTAAACCTTCTTTTTCTTGTTCTTCTTTTAGAGATGTTATATTTAATACAAGTTCATCTATAGATTTTTGTCTTGAAAATTCAGATTCTTGGGAATGTTCAATATCTTTTTCACATTTTGCTATCTCGCTTCCTATATGATAAAAATCAGCTTGTGCTGTATTAAATATCTCCTGCTTTGCGCTCCTTTGAAGTCTAGTTTCCTCGATTAACTTATCTTTATTGGTTAGCAATGATTTTTGCTTTTCGTGCTCAATATTGGATTTACTAATATTTTTATCTAGTTCCATAATTTCTAAATTATAGTTATTCCACTTAAGACTTAGTAAACTTAATTTCAAGCTTCTTTCCGTATTTTTTAATTCTTTATAATCATTTGCTGCTTTAGCTTGCCTCTCAAGCTTATTCAATTGGGAAGAGATTTCTTTCATTACATCGTTTAATCTATTTAAATTATCTTTCGTATGTTTTAGCCTAAGTTCTGTTTCTCTTCTTTTTTCCTTATATTTACTAATTCCCGCGGCCTCTTCTAGATATGTTCGTAGCTCTTCTGGTTTTGACTCAACCAATCTTGAAATCATTCCCTGTTCAATAATTGCATAACTACGCGGACCTAATCCTGTGCCCAAAAAGACTTCTCTGATATCTTTTCTTCTACACCTAGTATTATTTAAAGAGTAATTGGAGACGCCATCTCTAGAAACTTCCCTACGTATCACTATTTCACTAAATTTGGCAAATTTAGCATCTAGAGTATTATTTTCATTATCAAAATATAATTCTATAAATGCCTTGCTGACTTCTGGCCTTGATGATGATCCTGAAAATATAACATCATCCATGGACTCTCCACGAAGATTTCTGGCTGATGATTCACCCATGACCCATCGTATTGCGTCAATAATATTTGATTTTCCACAGCCATTAGGTCCAATTATACCTGTTAAATTACTCGGGAAAGATAAGACCGTTGGATCCACAAATGTTTTGAAACCAGCCAATTTAATTTTTGATAGACGCATAGAAATCCCTTAAATAGATTATAATATTATCTTAGGTATAATACTACTATCAGGAGAAAACAATGATGAAATCAAAAAATAAAATTTTAGATGTATTTGAGAACCCTCATGTAAAGGAAGACTACCTGATAACAATGGAAATACCTGAGTTTACCTGCTTGTGTCCATTGACAGGTCAGCCAGATTTTGCTGAATTTATTATAAACTATGTACCAGACAAGCTATGTGTTGAATTAAAGTCTATCAAGCTATATATGGGCTCTTTTAGAGATGTTGGAGCATTTCATGAAGATAATACTAATAATGTTTTAAAAGATATATCAACTTTAATTAAGCCTAGATACATATCTGTTATAGGTTATTGGAAAGTTAGGGGTGGCATAATAACAACGATTACCACTAAGAATATTAAAAGAGGCTGGAAAGATAAAAATAATATTCTGATCTAAGAAATGAAACTATTTAACCTGCCTCTCTTTTTTATTATTATATTAATCCATTCTTCTAAAGTAGTGGAAGCATCTGATAACTTATACATAAACACTAAAGGTGGAGTTTATATTCATGAGATTAAGCAATATAATTCAAGTTCAGATATTTTTTTAAATAATCAGAAATTACTAACTGTAGAATATAAAGATAAATATTTTTTAATACATGCAATTCCATATGAAAGTGAATTAGGTCAAAACAACCTTGAGATAAAAATTAATAATAACATAAGTCATTTAAGCTTTAATGTTGAAGAAAAGACTTTTGATACTCAAAATATACATATTTCTTCAAAGTATATAAAGCCCAGCATTAATAACCAGAAAAGAATTAATCTAGAAAGAGAGAACCTCCGGGTAGCAAAAAATAATTGGTATGACGAAGTTCCAGATTTAAAATTTATTATTCCAGCTAATGGTACTATTACCGGAAGATTTGGTACAAAAAGATTTTATAATGGCAAAGAAGGTAGTTTTCATAATGGTTTAGATGTTGCAGCAGAAAGAGGTTCTCCGATAATCTCTCCATCAAAAGGTAAGGTAATATTGACAGGCAATTATTATTATAACGGGAAATTTATACTCTTAGATCACGGTAAAGGGTTAAAAAGTATCTTTATCCATCTAGATGAGATATTGGTTAAAAAAGGACAAATCATGAGCAAGGGTGACCTAATTGGAAAGATGGGTAATACCGGAAAATCAGCAGGCCCTCACTTGCATTGGTCTTTATTACTGAGTAAAACATATGTTGATCCAGAGTATTTTCTAGACAACCAAATAATTGATTATTTTTCCTTGAAGGTTGAATGAATCCATAGCAGAATAGACTATATATTAAAAAGGAGGAGTAAAATGCCACAATATGTAATAGAAAGAGAAATTCCAGGAGCAGGTGACCTAGAACAAGCTGATTTACAGGGTATTTCACAAAAATCATGTGGAATATTAAAGGATATGGGGACAGGAATTGAATGGGTTCATAGCTATGTAACAGGCGATAAAGTTTACTGCGTGTATAATGCAGAAAACGAAGATCTTATAAAGCAACATGCTTCAAAAGGTGGATTTCCTGCAAATAAAATATCTGAAGTTAAAAATATGATCAGTCCTAAGACTGCAGAATAATAATATAACTAAAGTTATCTGAATAAAAACCCATTCATTCGAATGGGTTTTTTTGTTTAGACAGCGTTATTCTTAAAGGGACTCCAACTAACTTTAATTTAGCAATAAAAAAATTTTTCAAATACTTTTCATAAGAAGTTGGTAGCTTGTCAGTTTGATTACCAAAAATAATAATTGATAGAGAATCAGATTTTGCTTGTTGTGCAAATTTTAATCTAATTCTTCGATTATTAACCATAGGAGGCTGATGCTCTTCTAAAGCTTGGTTTAATATCTCAGTTAATAAAGATGATTTATATCTTTTGTATATGGAATAGGAAATATTACTAATCGTATAAAGTAGTTTTTTAATATTTTGATTACTAATTGCTGATATTAAAATTATTGAGGCATTATCTACAATATTAGAAAAATATTCTAATTCTTGTTTTAGCTCTTTAATTTCATGCTTTGATTTTGTATCAATTTTATTGAGCACTATTATAAAAGCCTTGTTATACTTTTTTATAATATTAAGTATAATTTTATCTTGTTTAGTAATACCCTCTTCAGCATCTATCATAAATACACATATGTCTGTTGTTTTGATAGTTTCCAGAGTTGACCCAATGCTGAATTTTTGCAACGTAGTGATTGTTTTAGACTTTCTTGTAATTCCAGCAGTGTCATATAATAAGAAGTTATTATCTTTAAATTTAAAAGGTATTTCAATTGCGTCAAGTGTTGTTCCGGCAATATCAGAGATAATCATTCTTTCTTCATGAAGTATTGTGTTTATAAGTGTTGATTTACCAGCATTTGGTTTGCCAATAATAGAGATTCTTCTAAAAATATCTTTTTCTACATATGTTTTAGATGAGCCAACGCTAGATATTTTTTCTTTTAATTCATTTAAGCCAATATTATTTTTTGCTGATATAACGAATACTTCGCTCATACCCAATTCATAAAACTCACTTATTGGCTGTGATTTTTTTGTTAAGTCACACTTATTGATAAGTAGAACAGTCTTCCTATCAAGCTTTCGTAACATCTTACATATTTCATGATCTTGATTAGTAAGACCATCTGCTGCAGATACAACAAATAATATTAGTTTTGCTTGTGAAATTGATTTCAATACCTTGTCTATGATGAGCTGACTGAATTGATCAGCTTCTTCTGGGATTCCACCGGTATCTTCTATGTATATAGTTTTACCATTTAACTCTATATAGCCAGAATTAACATCTCTGGTTACACCATGGTAATTTATAACTAAAGCTTTTCTGGCTTTAGTTAGTTTATTGAATAGTAGTGATTTACCTACATTTGTTCTGCCGACAATGGCAATGCTTTCATTCATTGGTAAAATTAATCAATCTTAATTGCGTTGAGTCTACCATTTTTACTAGTTATATAAAGTATTTTATTAGTTAATACTCCTTTAACTTGATTATCAATGTCATCAACCACCTTAACCAATGACAAAATTTTTCCTTGGGTTTTATCGATAACCATAACATGACCTTTTGTAGAAATATTAATGATATATTTATCGCCAGAGAAGGACTGGGTTCCTATTAAATTATTTTCTAATTTTAACTTCCACTTAGTAAAACCAGAAAATCTATCCAGGGCAAATATATAACCTTTGCTGTCTGCAACATACACATTATCTTCGTCAATAGTAATATTTGATAATACAGACATTGGCTTGGACCAAATTAAGTTACCATTAAAAGCATCAACCGAAACAAGATTTCCTTGAAAAGAACCAACAAATACAACACCATCTTTAACAAAAGGTGTCATCTCAATATCCCGCAGAGACTCAAGTTCATTGCGGCCTGATCTTGGTGAAATTGATATAAGCCAATTTAGTTTTCCAGTATTTTTTTTAAGAGAAATTAAATTACCATCATCTCTTGCTATAAATAAATTATTATTTAAATTAACTATTGGTCCTGAGCCTTTCACACTCAAAGGAATATTTCTGCCTTTATAATTCCACTCAATTTTTGAATTTTCAATATTTATAGCTACAGTATTGCCATCATCTAGTTTGATAAACATTAAGTTGTCTATGCCAAGTCCCGGGGAAGCAACTTCGCTAAGAAGCTGGATAAGCAAATCTGGCTCAATAGAAGATTTCTGAAATAGAGAAATGATGTCAAGTTTATCAAAAAATTCATAAGAAGAGGTTAAGCTATCTATCTTGTATCCATAATATTTTCCATCATTAGTACCAAAAAAAAGCATATCATTGTGGAGGGTCAATCCAGATGAAACATCTAGATCTAAATCATGAATCCATTTTATTTTTCCAGAAGACAAATCTATAGATGTAATAAGACCCTCTGAATCAATTGTGTATGAATTATTTTCAGAAAATATAGGCTGTAAAGTACCAGTCTTAAAACTTCTCTCCTGACCAATGTCAGTTGACCATAATAATTTCACACCAATACTTTGATATTCTTCTATCTGATTATTATTAAAATAAGCAAGAGTATTAGTAAGAGTATTCGTATACGAACAACTCGTGAAAAATAAAGATAAAATTATGAGTGTATATTTTTTCATGTTTATTGTATTGAATTGAGTTTATTCTCAATAATTTTTCTATTATTTGGTGTTATTTCAAGCTTAAGACATGATTGATAATATGTTTTAGCTTTACTAATATCTGATTTTACATAACTGATATCTCCAAGCATCTCAACTAAAAGAGCGTTGCCACTGAAGTTTACTGCTGATGTAATAAATTTTTCCGCCTCATCATATTTCTTTTGCAAAATTAGTATGCGACTATATCTAATATTAGCAACCATCTGCATTTCTTTCGAGCTAGAGTTTTTTATTATCAAATTTAAAGTGTCTAATGACTCTATGTATTTTCCCTCATCATGATATATTTTTGCAACATATAGATTAATCATAGAGGTATATATATTGGAAGGATTATTTGCCTGATATTCTTTTGACAAAAGCATTACTTTTTCATACTTTTCATCTTGATAATCTTTTATAGCTTCTTCATATTTAAGTGACATTTCATACTGCTTATTAGCGTTTAAATCACTATAGTATTTAAATCCAAATACCAGAGCAGTTCCAAATAACAGCCCAAAAATAATATTTTTATAGTTATCTTTAAACCATGAAATTAACTTATCTTCTTCTTCCGTATACTGGCTACTCATATTTATTTCTCATATATTTAATTAAATCTTCTAGATTAACAAGCATATCAGTCATCTGATTTTCAGATGCTTTAATGGTAATATTTTTATTTTTAATATTATCATCTGTGACGATTATCACAAATTTATCATTAATCTTTACTGCATGCTTTAATTGAGACGTTAAGCTAGCTGAAGAATCAGTGTTATAAAAATTTATATCACTAAACTCAGACCTCAAGTCTTTTGAAATTAAATGAGAGTATACTTCATTTTCAGAAGAAACATTTATTATCCCGATAGAAATATCTTTTTCAATCTTAAAATTATCTTCAGACTTTAATATTTCTATGATTCGCTCTACTCCCATAGCAAAACCAATTGCTGGAACAGCATTCCCACCAATTGTATTTACTAAATTATCATATCTACCACCAGCACATATCGCATTTTGACTACCCAAAGATTCATGTCTCCACTCAAAGACAGTATCATTATAATAGTCAAGGCCTCTAACTATTGTGTTATCAAGAATGTAATTAATTTTAAGACTATCTAGCTTGCTCATCAACATATCAAATCTATTTTTTGATGTAACTGATAGGGTTTCATATAGTGTAGGTACATTTAATAATATCTCTTTAACATTATCACTTTTACTATCTAGTAATCTTAATGGGTTCTTCGCCAGAGTACCTTTCTGATATTCATCAAGATTATCTTTATGCACGCTTAAGTGATCAAAAATTATTTTCTCATACTTTTTCTTATCTTCCATGTTACCTAATGAATTGATATGTAATTTTGCATTTTTAATATTTAATTCTTTTAATAGAAAATTACCCATCATCAATAACTCAATATCACTATTAGTATCAGAAAAACCAAAGTATTCAGCGCCAAACTGGCTAAATTGCCTATACCTACCCTTTTGGGGCTTTTCATGCCTAAACATTGGGCCATAGTACCAATATTTTTGTTTTTTAAGACCACGGTCATAAATCAGATTATGCTCTATAGCTGCCCTGACAACAGACGCTGTTCCTTCAGGTCTAAGACATATTGATTCGCCACTTTTATCAATGAAATCATACATTTCCTTATTAACAATATCTGTTCCATCACCGATAGATCTATAAAATAACTCAGATTTTTCAATTAGCGGCAATCTTAATTCTTCTGCAGCAAACTGCGAGGATACTTTACCAATAGTACTCTCAAAGAATCTATAGTATTTAATTTCATCAGGTAAAATATCTTTAAAGCCTTTAATTGATTTAATTATATTTTTCTTCATGATTAGAGATATTTATGATTTAAAAAAGAAATCAATTTCTATTCTAGCATTTTCTGGACTATCTGACCCATGAACAGAATTATGCGTAGTATTTACACCATACAATTTACGTATTGTTTTTTCTTTAGCTTCCTCAGGATTAGTGGATCCCATTAAATCTCTGTAAGCATTAATAGCATTATCACCTTCTAGAAGAATGACTACAACCTGATCTGAAGTCATATACTTGATTAATTTTGAATAAAAAACTCTATCCTTATGAATCATATAGAATTTTTCAGCTTGATTAATTGATAATTTCATCATAATCATTTTTTTAACTACTAGTTTGTTAGCTTCTATGAGCTGAATAATCGATCCAATTAAATTTCTCTGAACAGCATCAGGCTTTATCATCGACAATGTTTGTTGCATAGCCATCTATTTCTCCTCAATCCATGCCATTTGAATAGCTTCTAATATCCTCTCATTTGATTTCATCGGATCATCATTGAAGTCAGCTAAATCACAAACCCAAGAATGTAAGTCTGTAAACCTAATGGTTAATGGATCTGTATCTGGGTGCTTTTCATCCAACGCAATTGCTATATCAAGAGTGTCTGTCCATTTAATATCCATTAATGTCTCTCGGAGGCATGATTTATCGTATATTTAGGAATTTCAACAGTAATATCATTGTCATTTAATAGGGCTTGGCAACTTAAGCGAGAATTTGGCTGTAAGCTCCATGCTTTATCAAGATAATCGTCTTCATCTTCAGTAGCACCATCTAATGACTCTAAACCCTTAACCACATACACATGGCAGGTCGTGCAAGCGCATGATAACTCACATGCATGCTCAAGAGGTATTCCATTGTCAAGAGCTGCTCTACAGATACTAGTTCCCTTTGGAGCTTCTATTATAGCGCCATCTGGGCATACATCTTTGTTAGGTAAAAAAGTTATCTTTGGCATTTCGTTTTACAGTATATCATCAATACCCTTGCCTGCAATCAGAGACTTAATGCTTCTGTTCATTCTTCTCTCTACATAAAATTCTGATGATTTTTCTATGTTTTCAATTTTTTGAATAATTAAAGTAGAGTCATCTGATGTTAAAGTATTTCTTAAATCATCAAGATTTCTAGTTATTTCTGACAATTCATATTTTGATAATAATTCATCCCCATCATTAGCCAACGCTTGTTCTAATGCATATACAACTCTTTTCCCTTCTACTATCGACTCATTTAACTTTCTAGATCTCATATCACCTTCTGCATTAGTGTTTGAGTCCTCAATCATTTCAGTGATGTCCTTATCGGATAATCCATACGAAGGCTTAACTTCTATGGAAGAAGAGGTTCCAGATATTTTTTCTGTTGCTGTAACAGAAAGGATTCCGTCTGCATCAATTTGAAATTGAACATCAATTCTAGGGGCTCCTGATATCATTGGGGGGATATTTTTTAAAGTTAATTTACTCAGTGAATTACAATCATCAACAAGCTCTCTTTCTCCTTGTATGATATGAATTAAAAGTTGAGATTGTCCATCTTTAAAAGTTGTAAAGGTTTTCGTGGCTTGTATAGGAATCGGCGTATTTCTAGTAATAATTTTTTCTGATAAACCTCCATAAGTCTCAATCCCAAGAGAAAGCGGCAAGACATCTAGTAAAAGAATATTTTCTTTACTATTACCAGATAAAATAGCTGCCTGTATTGCAGCTCCATGGGCAACAACTTTGTCAGGATCAATATCATTTAATACATTGCATTGATATTTTTTTTCCAACATCTCTTTAACTAAAGGTATCCGTGTAGTACCACCAACTAATACAATATTTTTAATATCGGATATTAATATATTTGATGCATTTAGTGCATTATCAACTACCTCGATAGTTTTTCTTATTAATGGCTCTATCAATAATAGAAATTGTTGTCTAGTCAAGGTGATCGAGTTTCCATCAAGGATATACTTTGCTGAATTCTCAGTAGATAATGATTCTTTGAGCGAGCAAGAAATTCTTTTTAATCTAGAGTTAGAAATATCATTTAAAAAAGAATATTTTTCTCTAAGCCATGAGTTTAATTTAAAATCTATATCGTCACCGCCAAGACAAGTATCTCCATCTGTTGATAAAACTTTAAATATCCCTTTTTCTAAAGTTAATACAGATACATCGAAAGTTCCTCCACCAAAGTCATATATTATAAACGACTCATTATCATTTGATTCTAAACCATATGCCAAAGCTGCAGCTGTTGGCTCATTCAAGAGTCTCAAGACATTAATGCCTGCTAGTTTAGCAGCGTTCTTAGTGGCTTGTCTCTGTACATCATTAAAATAAGCAGGGACTGTTATAACTGCCCCTTCCAATACCCTATTCTCTGCCAACTCTGCAGTAACTTTTAAATGTGAAAGTATTTTGGAGGATATATCCACGGCAGTATATTCTTTGTTATTAAATATCATACATGGCATATTTGAGGTATCAGACATAGATAAAGGGGTACTAAAATTTAGTATTTCTGGATCAATTTGTTCGATAGACTGGCCTATAATTCTTTTGATAGACGAAACTATATTCACATCATTGTTATCAAAATAATCAGATGTTTGATTGCCTACAATAATATTGTCATCTTTTGTTATGCCTACAACTGAAGGTATCATCGGTGACCCATTATCATTATATAATTTTAAAGAACTATCATATGTTCCAATTAATGAATTTGTGGTGCCCAAGTCAATACCAACAACAAACTTCTTTAGTTCATCATTTGACTTTAATGGATCAGATATCTGTAATAGACTCATATTTTTTTTATCTCAAGGAGTTCGTTAACATTATTCATATAAAATCTTAGTTTTGAAAAATTAATCCACATTTCCTCAAAATCACTATTATTAAGTGATTTTTTAATCTTTGCAATTATTTGTTTTAATAATTTATTAACATCTAGCAAGCTCTTTTCGATCAAAGCATTGTCTGGACTATTTTTCATTTCCTCTATCAGCTCACTATATTCAATTTGTTCTTGCAAAAAATTAATATCATTTATAGTTTTAGACTCATCTTTATTAAAATTATTAATTTTTAATATATATTCAACACGCGACACAATATCACCAAGAGTTTTATGGCCATCATTTATATGAGATGATATTTGAAGAGCTAAGCGTTTCTCAAAATCAGTCGAATTTATATACTTATCAGGATGAAATTGACTCTGCAATAGTTTCGCTGTTTGATCTAATTCAAATTTATTTAAATCTACGGCAACATCAACATCAAATAGTTCAAAAAAGTTCTTTTTCAATATATCCATTAAACATTAAAGCTTTCGCCACATCCGCATTTATCTTTTACATTTGGATTATTAAATTTAAAACCTTCGTTGAGACCTTCTTTACCAAAATCAAGCTCTGTACCTTTCAAATAAACATAACTTTTAGGATTTATAATTAGTTTAATCCCATTATCTTCAAAAACTTTATCGTCATTTTCTACTTTATCAGCAAACTCAATTACATATGCTAGGCCTGAGCAACCTGTTGTTTTGACACCTAGCCTTAAACCTATTCCTGTGCCACGTGACATTAAATGTTCATTAACATGTTTTGCAGCAGATTGCGTAATCGTGATACTCATATTTTTAGTGTGCTGCCCATTTTACTGATTTTAAGTCAATGCCATCTTTATACATATCCCAAAGTGGTGATAACGCGCGTAATTTTGTTACAGCATCTTTTAATAAACGAATAGAGGTTTTTATTTCCTCTTCTGTAGTGTACTTACCTATAGTCATTCTAATAGAGCTATGTGCCAATTCATCATCACGACCTAAAGCTCTTAATACGTAACTAGGTTCTAAACTGGCAGACGTACATGCTGAGCCTGAAGAAACTGCCATCCCTTTAATTGCCATTATCAAACTCTCTCCCTCTACATAATTAAAACTGACATTTAAATTTCCAGGAATACGTTGATCTAAATCACCATTTAAATAAATTTCTTCCATATCTTTGAGGCCATTCCATAAAATATCTCTCAACTTTTTAATTCTCTCATTATCAACATCCATTTCTTCTTTAGCAAACCTGAAAGCTTCTCCCATTCCCACAATCTGATGAGTTGGGAGTGTTCCCGACCTAAATCCTCTCTCATGTCCGCCACCATGCATTTGAGCCTGTATTCTCACTCTAGGCTTTCTACGAATATAAAGAGCTCCGATGCCTTTTGGTCCATAAGCCTTGTGTGCTGAGAGTGAACAAAGATCAATGTTAAATTTATGTACATCAATTTCAACTTTGCCAGGGCTCTGTGCTGCATCAACATGGAATAATATATCATTTTCTTTGCACATTTTTCCTATAGCTTCCATATCTTGTATTACACCAATTTCATTATTCACATGCATAATAGATATCAAGGTTGTTGTAGGCTTAATTGCGCCTCTCAACACTTCTAAGTCTACCAATCCATTATCTTTTGGGTCTAAATATGTAACTTCAAAACCTTCTGATTCTAGAAATCTCATTGTATCTAAAACCGCCTTATGTTCAGTGGTTAATGTAATGAGGTGGTTTCCTTTGCTCTTGTTAAAATAAGCAGCGCCTTTAATAGCCAAGTTATCAGATTCTGTGGCACCACTTGTCCAGACTATTTCTCGTTTATCAGCATTAAGTAGATTAGCAACATTGATTCTAGCCTCGTCAATTAATTTTTCACTATCCCATCCATAAGGGTGCGATCTTGATGCAGGATTACCAAACGTTCCTTTAACAGTTAAACATTCCAGCATACTCTTAGCTACTCTTTCATCGACTGGTGTCGTTGCTGAATAATCAAGATATATTGGCATACTCATATTACTTTCCTTGTCTTTGATTATGACTGACATTTTCACTCTCCCTTAAAAATATTATGTTTTTAACATCTTCTCTTAATGCTATATCACCTAAGTTAATTCCTTGCATGTATTTATTAATTATACTATTTAAATCTGTCCATATAAAATGTGTTAAGCAGGGCTTTTCATTAATACAATTCATAGCTCCTCCACACTGAGTTTGATCTATATTTTCATCTACAGCAGTTATTATATCCAGAAGGTTAATCTCTGAGGGTATTTTATTTAAAATATATCCTCCTCCAGGACCTCTCACGCTTTTAACTAAACCCGACAACCTAAGTTTAGAAAACAACTGTTCCAAATAAGATAAAGAGATATTTTGTCTTTTAGAGACATCTTTGAGTCTTACGGGTTCTATAGTTCCGTTAAGCCTCAGATCAACCATTGCGATTATGGCATATCTTCCTTTTGTTGTTAACTTCATGGGTTAATTATGCAATAACCCAGTGTTCTTATCAACTACTTATTAAGCTTTTTATTGATTGAATTAAGCATTCCAAGCAACATATTAACCTCATCAGATTCAAGGTTAGCCTTATTGAACAATATATATATTTTTTTTGTCAGAGATTTAGAATTTTTAATACTCATGAATTTTGTTTGACCCATAAGAGTAATCAGAGACTCAATGAAATAATTTTTTTCTTTAGCTGTTGCGCGAATAACAGGCTTCTTTTTATTAGATATATGTGTATCTGAGTGTTTATAGAACTCATAAGTAATAAGTTGGACGGCTGCTGATAAATTAAGAGAACTATAATCTTCGTGGGTTGGTATTGAAACTATAAAATCACATTTGAGTAAATCACTATTTGATAAACCAGATGACTCATTCCCAAAAATGATATTATATTTAAGATTATTATCTGACAGCACATAATCAACACATTCATTAACGCTTAATGTTGGAATAGAAGCCTTTCTTGTTCTTACCGAAAGACCAATATTTATGTTAGCACTTGCAACAGCATCATCAAGATTGGAAAACACTTTAGCTTTTTTAAGAACATCAATGCAGCCGACTGCTAATGCATCAGATTTTACTGATGGAAATTCCTTAGGATTAACTAAAAGTAATTTTTTAAAACCCATGGTCTTCATCGCCCTAGCGGTAGAACCGATATTCCCCGGATGTGACGTATTAACCAAAACTATATGAACATTTGAAAACATATTGTAGTATTATGGATATTTTACTGAATTAAAACAATATGCAACCAAGATTAAATATAGCATTAAAAGCATGTAGATCAGCTTCAGAGATCATCACAAAGATATATAAGTCCAAAGATCAAGACGAACTAAGGTCTTATGACAAGATTGGTGACTTACTATACAAGCATATAGCAGATGTTATTGCCGAATCTTACCCCTATGGCGATGATGATATATTAGGACCATCATATGTAGACAGAGAAATAATAGAGAGTGTTACTAGCAATGAAAATATCACATCCAGCATTGATAGTGATGATGATAAATGCATATGGGTAATCAACCCTCTTGATAGCTATGAGAACTTTGCTAATAAATTTCCTTTGTTTAACATCACTATTACAATATTTCAAAAAGGTATAGCGCAAGCAGCTATAATATTTAATCCTGTCCAAGATGAACTAGTAACAGCAATAAAGGGTGAAGGTGCATTATATGAGAATACTAAAATACGGAATAGAAGCCTGTCTAAAACTAAAATACTTTATGTAATTAATAATTCAAAAATAAAACTAAATATTGAGAATATGTTAGACGGCAGTGAGAGATTTATAGGCTCTAAATCAACAGAGTTAATATATATGGCATCAGGCAAAATTGACTTAATAGTCTATCCCCAGATAAATATTTGGGAATCAGCAGCTGGTGTATTAATTTGTAAAGAAGCAGGGGTATTTGTTACAGATTTTGCAGGTGAAGATGATATTTATAATTCTAAATCATTAATTGCTTCAAAAGAATGGCTTCATAAAAAAATATTGCCTGAACTTAATTAAAGATCCTTTCTATGCTCGGCATTTGCACCTAAAAAATATAGGCTTGTACTCGCTACGAATATAGATGAATAAGTACCTACTAAAATCCCAATCATCATTGCTAAAGCAAAATACTCTACTGCTGACCCACCTAATACGTATAAAGATATCAAAACAAACATTGTGGTTAAAGAAGTAATAAGGGTTCTAGTTAATGTCTGATTTATTGAAATATTTAATATATATTCATAAGAATCAGTTTTAACTATATTAATATTTTCTCTAATACGATCATATACAACGATAGTATCGTTCAATGAATATCCAATTACTGCTAATATTGCCGAAAGGACGCTTAAGTCAAATTCAATCTGGAAGAGGGAAAAGAATCCTAAAGTTATAATTACATCATGAATTAAAGCTATAATAGCCCCAACACCAAAAAGTAATTCAAATCTAAAACCAATATAGACGAGTATGCTTAATAGAGCCACCAACATTGCCCACTCTCCTTTCTCTCTGAGCTCGTCTCCAATCTGAGCCCCAACAAATTCTAATTTGAGTATCTCAAAAGGGTGCGTCTCAGATAAAGCATCTACAAGAAATATATTAACAGAGTCTTTATTAAAATTACTTTCTTCCTTAAGTTTAATAATTATTTCATTATTAGAACCAAATGACTGCATAACAGAGTCAGTAATTCCATTCTCTTCAAACGCAGACCTTATCTCGGAAATATTAACTTCTTTTTCAAATTTTAATTGAACAATATAGCCGCTAGAGAAATCAATTCCCCAGTTCAAACCTTTGGTCATGAAACTAGCTAAGCTGACTATTATTAAAAAAGCTGATATAACAATCGCAATTTTTTTTTGTCCCAAGAAATTATAGTTAAGAGATGAACTAATAAGCTTAAACATTATATAGAAAGACCTTTATTATTTTTTCGTTCATATATTAAGCTAACTAGAGCTCTTGTGCCAACAATTGATGTAAACATAGAGGATAATATCCCAATTACCAATGTAATCGCAAAACCTTTAACTGCGCCAGTACCTATTGTTAATAATGCAATAGCTGCAATCAAAGTTGTGATATTAGCGTCTGATATTGTTGAAAAGGCTTTCTGATAACCCGCGTATATACTTGCGTTTGGTGAGTTTCCATTCATAATTTCTTCTCTTATTCTCTCAAAAATTAAAACATTTGCGTCAACAGCCATTCCTACCGTTAAAACTATGCCAGCTATTCCAGATAAAGTTAATGTAGCTTGAAATATTGAAAGTACAGCTGTGATAATCACTATATTTGCAATAAGTGCAATATTCGCTATAAATCCAAATAACCTATAATAAATTAGCATGAATAATCCAACTAAAAATAAACCGAAATATATTGAGTTTTTACCAGCCAAGATATTTGACTCTCCTAAGCTTGGTCCTACGGTTCTCTCTTCAATAATTTCCATTGGCGCACTCAGAGCACCAGACCTCAAAAGAATTGCAAGATCAGTTGCCTCATTTATATCTAACCCAGTAATTTGAAAACTTTTACTAAACGCTTCTCTTATGACGGCAACGTTTATTACTTCTTTCTTATTTTTTTCAACAAATATGACAGCCATCCTGCTGCCAGTATTTTTAGATGTAGTTTCAAGCATTCGTGAGGCACCATAGTCACTGAGATTTACAAAAACTGCTGGAGTATTTGTTGATGAATCAAATCCGCTATTAGCACCTTTAATATCAGCTCCACCCACAATAACTTTACGTGAAAGTAAAATTGGCGATTCATCGCGTTGTTTATATAAGACTGAAGAGTTTATAACAGGTGTTCCAGAAACTTTAGAAGCATACCAATCTTCCGGCGTTCCTTTAGTGAGTCTGAATTCCAACGTAGCAGTTGATCCAAGTATGCCTTTAGCTCTCGTAGAATCCTGAAGGCCAGGCAATTGAACAATAATCCTATCTTTTCCTTGTTTCTGAAGTATTGGCTGAGCTACACCCAACTCATCTACTCTGCTGCGAAGGATTGTAAGATTTTTCGCTAAAGAACTAGCAATATCTCTACTAATTAAATCCTCGGATGGAATAATTTCAAAACTTATATCTTTATCGCTAATCATTTTAGATATCACTACATCTGGCACTGCCTCATTTATTGTTTTAACAATTTCATCTACAGGCTTGTCTATATCAAAATTAACAACTACTTTTTCTTCTGTCTTATAGAAAGAATTATATCTAAGTTTTTTTTCAATTAATATATCTTTTACATCATCCTCAATTTCTCTAAGTAAATTTGTTTTTATATTATCTTTATCAACCTGAAGTAAAAAATGTACACCACCCTTAAGGTCTAAACCCAGGAACATGGGATAAGCATTAATAGATTTTAACCAATCAGGTAAGTTAATATAGTTTGTTAAAGTATAGTTGGTTTCTATATTTGAAAAGCTTATTTTATTGTAAGCATCGAGCTGTTTTTTTGAGCTACTAAATTTAAATATAAATTTATTATTTTCTTGAATTACGTTTTCTACTTTAATATTTGGGTCAATAATATTGATTACTTGATATATATCAATCTTATTATTTTTATTTACCTCTAATGCAGGATATGAACTATAAAGATTTGGAAGTGAATATATTATAGATATTATTAATACCAGAACAACCAGGATATATTTCCAACGTGGATATGATGACATATTACTTTATAGACTCCAGAGAATTTCTAGGTAATATTTTACTAACAGAAGACTTTTGAAGTTTAATCACAACATCACTCGAAATTTTTAATTGTATATAAGATTCTCCAATCTTTAACACTATGCCCAATATTCCACCAATTGTAGAAACTTCATCTCCTACCTTTAATTCCTCTAGCATTAACTTATGTTCTTTTAATTTTTTTGACTGTGGTCTTATCAAAATAAAATACATCAAGACTAGAATAAAAATAGGTAAAAGAAATCCTAGTGCTGATGGCTCTTGTGTATCTGATGCTGCATACGCTATATTTATAAAATCCATATTAACCTCATTTGCATAAATAGTTTTGTTCAATATTCTCTATAAGAGAATCCAGTGTATTTTCTTCTATAGACAATCTAATTTTTTTCATAAATTCCTGATAAAAGTATACATTATGAATCGACATAAGTCTTCCAGCCAATATATCATTGCACCTATCTAAATGTCTAATATATGCTCTAGAATAATTTGAGCAAGTAAAACATGCACAGTCTTTGTCGATAGGATTGAAGTCAGATTCATGTTTTTTATTTCTAATATTTAAATTCCCAAAATTAGTAAATAATTGTCCATTTCTTGCATTTCTAGTAGGAATCACACAGTCAAACATATCTATGCCTTCTTTCACAGCATAAATTATATCAATAGGTTTTCCTACGCCCATTAAATATCTTGGCTTATCCTCAGGTAATTTACATCCCATATGCTCAACAACATTATTTCTCATATCAGAAGGTTCACCAACAGATAATCCTCCTAAAGCATAACCATCAAAATTATGTTTAGTCAGCTCTTTTAATGAAATTTCTCTTAAATCATTATGCATACCACCTTGAACTATTCCAAAAAGAGGCATTCCACTAGTATTCGCATTTTTAGAGAGCTCAGCCCAATGAAGAGATAATTCCATAGATTTCCTAACTTCATCTTTTGATGCAGGATAAGGAGTACATTCATCGAAAATCATCATGATATCACTTCCTAAATTAATCTGCGTCTCAATAGATTTTTCAGGAGACATAAACATTTTGTCCCCATTTAATGGTGATTTAAATTCTACTCCATTTCTTGAAACTTTGGCTTGATCAGACAAGCTAAAAACCTGGTATCCGCCTGAATCAGTTAATATTGGCTTAGACCAATTCATGAATTTATGGAGACCGCCGGCTTTTTTAATAATTTTATGCTCAGGTCTCAGCATAAGATGGTATGCATTACATAAAATTATTTGTGCTTCACATTTCAAGAGATCACTATTGGTTAAAGATTTTACAGATCCATAAGTTCCCACAGTCATGAATGCTGGAGTTTCGACAGTGCCATGTTTAAGTTCAAGTATTCCAGACCTTGCTTTCCCAACTTTATTTTTTAGAGTAAATTTAATCATATATTTTCTAAAAACATGCTATCACCGTAACTATAAAATCTATACTTATTTTTAACAGCATAATTATATGCATCCATAATATTCTTTTTACCTCCGAAAGCACAAACAAGTAAAAGTAACGAAGATTTAGGAAGATGAAAATTGGTAATCAAGCAATTGATTGCCTTGAATTCATAGCCAGGATAAATAAATATATCTGCAGGACCTTCATAAGATTCTTTAATATTGTTTGTATAACAAAACTCAAGTGATCTTGCCACGGTAGTGCCCACTGATATTATTCTCGATCTATTTTTCCTAGCAATGTCTATAGCAGAAAATACCTCTTGATCTATTTTTATATACTCTTCCCCAAGATCATGATGTAAGAAATCTTCTACAATTATGGGTTTAAAGGTATTATAGCTAATATGTAAAGTTAGGTATTTGATTATTATGCCAGCATCTAAAATTTTATTAATCATATCTTGTGTAAAATGCAATCCTGCTGTTGGCGCAGCCACAGAACCATCATGTTCAGCATATACTGTCTGATACTTTTCTTTATCGCTATCAACGGGAAATCTTTTTATATATTTTGGTAGTGGTACCTCGCCATATTTCTCAAAAATATTAAAAACATTATCTTTTGATAGTTTTAAAAGTGTAAGGTAATTTCTATTAATATCGAGTACTTTAAAAATTTTTTCATCATCTAAAATTAGATATGAATTAATCATAGGTTTTCTAGATGAAAAAAATATAACTTCAATAGAATCTTGGTTTATCTTTCTATTAAATAAAATTTCAATTCTACCCCCACTATCTTTATTTAAATTTATTCTTGCGGGTATGACCCGTGTATTATTCATAATCAACAGATCCCCTGCCTTTAAAATATCCAATAATTTTGAAAATTTTTGATCTGAATAACTAGATTCCTTTAAACTATAATGTAATAACTTAGAGTCTGACCTGTGGTCTAAAGGGCTAGCAGCTATTGAATCAATAGGAAGCTGATAGTCATATGAAGATATTAGAGTTGTCATAATACTGCAAAATAATACTTCTAATGCGCCTTATGTCAATAAAATTATATATTAGTATATTCTAATATTGATTTATAACCGCATATTTGCTTTAATTAGCTATGAGTTTAATAAATAACTTCCCGCATGATGGAATAGTAACAATTAACAGAGTAATACTTAAAGATGAGTATACTCTAGATGATCTTCAGGAGAGAGTCGCTGTAATGTGTGAAAATGTCAAAACATATCATTCAGATACAGGCTTTATCGGAGGCATGGTTGTTCTAAATAGTGGGCAAATATCCAATGAAGGCTCAAGTATTGGAAAAGCATTGGCTTCTGATCTCAAGGATCGTGAGGCGCTAATCATAACATTCTGGAAATCTTATGATGATCATGAGAATTCTCATAAAAGTAAGACTTTTCAACCTTTATTCCAGAAAGTAATTGATGTCTGCGACAATGGTAATGAAGAAATTGTGTATAGCATGCTCTGGCAAGGCGCGGCTTATACTCCAGAAATGGCTAAATTAGCAAAATCAGCTAAAAAAGAAAATAAATAATTAAACTATTGGCGGGTTCTTTTTATTCGTCCTTTTATGTCTTCCACCAATTAACTTATGTTTTTTAAGTTTTTCCTCAATATTTTCTAGCGTAGTGTCTTTAAGCGCAATTTCTTTCGCCAGCTTTATTTGTTTATAAGAATATATCCCAACAAAAACCAATACAATAATAAAAATGGAGTAAATCAGTGTAGTGTCCATATAAAGATACTATCATGATTTTATATAGATATTTATCGATAGGTAAAATATTTTAAACTGCAAAAGATGACCTTCTACTCGAGGTGGGATTCGAACCCACATGTCTTGCGACAGAGGATTTTGAAT
>Ga0209709_10000529_pt1 | contig 36599 bp, 36 predicted proteins | sample ArcticOcean_MG_C_2_FD_187435 | JGI IMG/M metagenome (GOLD analysis project Ga0209709, IMG submission 187435) | Marine microbial communities from western Arctic Ocean - ArcticOcean_MG_CB4_136 (SPAdes) (version 2) | ecosystem: Environmental > Aquatic > Marine > Oceanic | place: Arctic Ocean... | reverse complement strand
AAATAATTCTTTTGGATCAATATTTTTAATTTTAATTATTCTTTCGTTCAATAGAAATCTGTTTTATTGATTTTATAGAGATGATTTTATTAAATTTGTAATAAATGTACATAATTTTATATCATATATTTTAAAAAAAATATTAACAATTCATAAATGTCAATAATTACATTAACTACAGATTTCGGTATAAAAGACCACTTTACAGCTAATATAAAGGGGGCTATTCTTTCAGAATTACCCGAAGCTAATATAATTGACATATCTCATCAAATATCTCCATTCAATATATTAGAAGCCGCGTATATAATTCAAAACTCATACAAAAGCTTTCCTGTGAACACAATTCACATAATTGGTGTAGACTCTGAACTAACTCTCGAAAACAAACATTTAGTAGTAAAATTTGAGGGGCAATATTTCATATGTGCTGACAATGGGATAATGAGTATGGCATGCTTAAATGTAGAGCCTGAAAAAATTGTTGAAATCAACATTCATGATAAATTAATATCAAATTTCAGCGTTTTAGATGTCTTTGTTAAAGTAGCCTGTCATATCTCTAGAGGTGGAGCCCTGGAGGTAATAGGAAAAAGTATAGACAAAATTAAGTCTGTAAAAAACCTATCTCCTTTTATTAATGAAGCTAAAAATCAAATTATAGGTAATGTTATCTATATCGACAATTACGGTAACGTTATTACAAATATCACTAAATCTTTTTTCAGAGAGATATCAAAATCTAGAGAATTTGAGATATCTGTCAGAAACTATAAGTTCAAAAAAATACATACTAAATATAGTGATATAGTTAATTTTAGTATTGACGAAAACAGAAGAAATAATGATGGTCAAGCTTTAGCAATATTCAATTCAAGTTCAAATTTAGAAATCGCAATCTACAAAAGTAATCCTGTGAATTTCGGTACAGCAGCATCATTAATGGGTCTAAACATTTTAGATACGGTTACTATAAACTTTAAATAGTTTACAAAAAAAACTGTTAATAAGTTTCTTTCCTTTATTTATCTGTTTACAATATATTTGTAGTTATAAATCTAAATTTCCAAATATGAAATTTATTATCTCTAGTGTTGCACTACTTAAGAAGTTACAAGTTATAGGAGGAGTTATTAACTCATCTAATACAATTCCAGTACTCGATCATTTTCTTTTTGAATTAGAAAGCTCTAACTTAACAATTACAGCAAGTGATTTAGAGACTACTATGAGTACCACAATTGATGTGGACAGTGAAAGTAAAGGTAAATTAGCTATTCCGTCTAAACTATTATTAGATACACTTAAAACGTTTCCAGAACAACCGCTAACATTTGTAGTACTGGAAAATAATATAATTGAGATTAACTCGAATCATGGTAAATATGCTTTAGCATATTCTGACGGAGAACAATTCCCTAAAACAATTCAGTTAGACAACCCTTCATCTACAAAACTGTCTAGCGAAGTGCTACTAAAGGCTATAAACAATACGTTATTTGCAGCTGGTAATGACGATTTAAGGCCTGTGATGAGTGGTGTGTTTTTTCAACTATCTAACAATAACTTAACTTTTGTTGCTACAGATGCGCACAAACTAGTTAAATACACTAGATCTGATTTTACTGCATCGGAAACTGCAGAGTTTATAATGCCAAAAAAGCCCCTTAATTTACTAAAAGCTATACTAAGTGACAATGCAGATGAAATAGAAGTAGAATACAACAATTCTAACGCGAAATTCATACTGGATGATACTTTAATAATATGCAGGTTAATTGATGGGAATTACCCAAATTACGAAGCTGTAATTCCAAAAGAAAATCCAAATGTCTTAACAATTGATAGGGTTCAATTTTTAAATTCCGTTAAAAGAGTTTCAATTTTCTCAAATAAAACAACTCATCAAATAAGACTCAGAGCTGCAGGCGCAGAATTAAATATATCCGCAGAAGATTTAGATTTTAGCAATAAAGCTGAAGAGAGATTAACTTGTGATTATCAAGGTGATGATATACAAATTGGATTTAACTCTAGGTTTTTATTAGAAATGTTAAACAACTTAACTTCTTCTGAAATTAAACTTGAGATGAGTTTACCAAATAGAGCTGGAATATTAAAACCAACTAGCGGCAGTGTTGAAGGTGAAAGTATAACTATGCTAGTTATGCCTGTTATGCTAAATAGCTAATACTTTTTATTTCTTAAAAACTACCAACCTAGCTTTATACCCAGTTCTTAGCAGCCACTTATTATTTGAAAGGTTAACACCGTTTTCATCAAAAACACTCAATTGTGCAGTATTAGGACTAGACTCTCCTTCATTTAAAGCAACAAATTCAATATTATTATAACCCTCTTCTAGATCAATATCAATAGTATAGTAACTGCCAGTTAAGGTAATATTGGCCTGTATTACAATGTTATTTAACAGAAGTTTGATTCTATCTCCATCAACATATTCATGGTCTCTACATTTTATTATAATATATTTTGATTCTGTTTCCAACTCTCCTAAATAAAAATCTTTTCTAAATTTTGAAGACGTAGTACTACCTTCTTTAAAAGTTTGCTTAATATCCCATGTCGGTGTTACTAAATCAGTCTTATTTGTTATATCTAAATCAGGCTTCTTTAATGCATCATCTAAATTATAACTAAAAAAAGGAATCACTAACTTATTGGTTAAGCCCCTAACTAACGGCACTTTTACAGGAAATGTGTTTAGAGGTATTTCGTTGTCTTCCAGAGACTTTATAATTAATGTTTTAACAGATGAATCTTGCTGAGAATAAGAGGTGTAGCTTAAAACAGTAAAAATTAATAAAAAAAGTTTATACCTCATTAAATAAATAAAAAATTATAGATTTGTTAAAGGTATTTAAAATAATCGTTTTGAAAATCTATATTAACATATTTTTAATTCAACTTTAGGTGGATTTTACTATAATTCTTGGCTACATAGGCGCCCTATTTGTAGGTATAACTTTAGGTTTAATAGGAAGTGGTGGATCAATACTTTCCTTGCCAATATTTTTTTATTTGTTTGGCATACCTATAATTGATGCTACAGCTTATTCTTTGTTCACTGTTGGTCTAACTTCTCTAATCGGTTCAATTAAAAATATTAAGCTAAGGCTGATTCATTTAAACACAGTTATATACTTCTCCACATCAGCAGCTCTTTCAGTTTATATAACTAGAAAATATATAATAGAATTAATTCCAGATCAAATCATTTCAATTGGAGATTTAATCATTACCAAGGAAAAATTTTTATTATTATTTTTTTCATTTTTAATATTCTTTGCTGGAATAGCAATGATTAGAAATAGAAAAGATAGAAGTAGCAATGAAAGAAGAGTGTTGAAATATGACAAGTTATTAATTCTAATTGAAGGAACTGTAGTTGGGTTTATTACTGGGTTGGTTGGCGCTGGTGGAGGTTTTATTATTATCCCCGTCTTAGTTCTCTTTAGTAAATTAAATATGAAAAGCGCTATAGCAACTTCTTTAGTAATAATTGCTATTAAATCATTAGTTGGATTTATTGGAGATGTAGAAAATCACGATATTGATTGGATATTTCTAGTTAAATTCTCCTCAATATCTATAGTTGGAATTTATATAGGTCAAGCAATTGGAATAAAAATTGACGGCGCAAAATTAAAAAAAGGTTTTGGTTATTTTATATTAATTATTGCAAGCTCAATTCTTATCAAAGAAATTTTGTGAAGCATCTAAACTAAAAGCTCCATAAGTATCCAAAAGCTAAATTATACTGAGCGTAAAAAAAATCTTGACTAGCCTTGTCCGATTTATCTTCTGTAGTTCTAATAGCAGGTAAAGAAGCATACCCACCTTTAACTTCTGTTTGGATAAAAAAGTTTTTAAATAAATTTATATTCAAACCCAATACAGTATGAAGTCCATACCCCGATAAGTAAAAGTTATCATTTCTGTTGTTATTTAGTAATGTAGCATTTGTCTTAGGCAACATGAATCCTAAACCCAGTCCTTTTATAGAGCTAACTTTTAGATTACCTTGTTTTAAAAATATATTATGTTTTCTAATTTCAAAATTTATATAATTTAAACCATCACTATGTTCAAATTTTAGAAACCCTTCGCTAATCGGTAATAAGGAGTTGTCATAAACACCGTCATATACGGTACCTGAGTTTTCAATAAACCCAGATATTCTTGATAATTGATTTTGCTCTAACACATATTTCATATGATCAATACCGAAAGAAATATCCACATTCTCTTTTATAAAGTACCCTACCCTAAAGTTATATTGAGGAATAGTAATTGTGCCTAGATTAAAATATTTATCAAAACTAAATTCAGTCTGTCTATCTTGTGCTGCTGCATCATGTATTGTGAAATCGTAATTATCTCCTTTAAAATGAATGTCTGATTTTGAGTACCATGAAAAGTTCCATCCCCAATAAGAATAAACATCCCCTTTATTATAGTTAGAGATTGTTTGAGCTTTAGAATTATAAAAACACAGAAATAATATACTAAGAAAAAGAACTCTAAAGTTCATGAGTTTTATTGTGAATTATTAAATATTTGAGCAAATATATAAAACAAATATCAACTAGGTTTTTAATTAATTACAAATAATATCTACTTAAACTCCTAATTCATCAAGAGCTTCTAATAGTGTTGTATCCACCCAATTTTATATTTTGTATATTTATTTTGAATTTAATAAAAAATATTATGAAAAAATTACAAACAATTATTACAATTTTATTATTTGGTGCTGTAGTATATCTATGGACTAATCCCCAAGAACAGCAAACTGGCGTAACAGTAAGTGAAGAAGAAAAAGCTAAATTTCAAGCTCAAATTGAGAGTTTCCGAACATTTACAAAAGCATTTAAAGAAGAAGATATTGATCTTTTTATGAGTGTAATGTCAGATTCAGTAAAGTGGAGTCCACCATCTTACAATGGAAATGAAGTTTTAGGAGCAGCTGATATTAAATTAGCAGGGCAGGATTATTTTAAATCTTATGATGAAATTACATTCAATGAAGGTGAGGGTTTAGTAGGGGCTGACATTGCTTATTGGTCTGGTTCACTTTATTCTGCTGGAGAAACTAATACTGATCCTAGTGTAATGAGAGTTTACGGAACATGGGCTATGACTCATACTGAAACAGGAGCTCCCGTACACAATAAATGGTACGGAGTACTTATATTTAATAAGGATGGAAAAATAGCTGTTTTTTCAGACTGGTTTGATTATGGTGGTATGCAAGTACAAATAGATAATTTTGTTGAATCAATAGAAAATTAATTATGAAAAAAAATAAATATATTATATTAATTGTTTTAACTGCTGCAGCTGCTCTTTATTATATGTGGACCCCACCAGTTGAAACACCAGTTGAAACACCAGTTGAAACAACAAATGCTGAACTTTACCCTGTGCCTGCAGATGCTAAAACTAACGCAGTTTTGGTCGTTAATTTTAACTTAGAAGATATGAGTTTAGAGGAATACGCAGCCCTAGGGAATTCAGTAGTTCCAGCATTTGCTCCAGGTAAAATAGACGGTCTTATTGGTAAAACATTTATAGGTAACGTAGAAGAAGGAGTATTTGGAGGTGTTTATCATTTTACAAGTACAGAAACGGTAGATGCCTATTTAAGTTCTGAATTATGGAAAAATATTGCAGGTAACCCTAATCTTGTGAATGCCACGACCGATATTTATAATGTCGCTGCAATATCAGAATTGTCTAATGGTGGATTAAAAGCTCACAACCCAGCTGCAAAAGTAATTATGCCAGAGGGTCTAAGTGTTCTTGTTGTTAATTTTAACTTAAAAGGTATGACTTTACAGCAATACGCAGACCTAGGGAATTCAGTAGTTCCAGCATTTGCTCCAGGTGAAATAGATGGTCTTATTGGTAAAACATTTATAGGTAACAAAGAAGGGGTATTTGGAGGTATTTATTATTTTACAACCAATGAAACAATGAGCAACTATTTAGAATCCGACTTATGGAAAAGTATAAAAGCTAATGAAAACCTTGTGAATTTCACCACAGAGACATTCTCTGTGGCTTCAATCTCAGAATTGTCTAACGGGATATCTAACATTCCAGCACCTGAAATGCATTCTCATGATGAGCACGTATGTGATGAGAATTGTGGTAAAGAAGGTTACATATGTCCTCACCACCCTGAAATGGGATAAGGTTTCTTAATATAAAAATAAAAAAAAGTCTCCTTGTGGGGCTTTTTTTATTTTATAATTTTATTAAAATCATTTATATCTGTAGCTCCTTCAGTGTTAAAAAGTAGCACATTAGAATTTTCGTTTAAATTAATATGATCCCTTAGTTTATTAAAGCCGGTATTAGTTAAGCATTTCAACAAGCCAGCTAGACCAGCTGAACCAGATTCACCAGAGATAATTCTATTATCACTTTCTTTTGGATAATAATATTGCCTAGTTGCTTTTATCACATAATCATCACTGATTTTTATAGATGCATCACAACCACTTTTGATTATATTCCACGCATTTTTTGAAGGAATTCCACAGTTTAAGCCAGCCATTATAGTTTTAAAATTTCCTTTAGGAGTTATTCTAGCTCCTTTTTTAAATGATTCAAAAACACCAGCTGATTGCGTCGGCTCAACAGTAACAATTTTCGGTCTATTGACTTTGTATTTATTTAAAAAATACCATATGCATGATGCTGCCCAACTACCAACTCCACATTGTAGGAATATAATATCAATTTTAGTTTTATAATTCAAATCTAATTGATGTTCAATTTCAGCGAAATGTGTTAAATAACCAGACATAATCAAAGAAGGTATATATTCATAATTATCCCAAGAAGTGTCCTGTACTAACTTCCAATTATTTTCTGAGCTCATTAACCTTGCATAGTTACATGTTTCTTCATAATTCATATTCAGCTTATAAACTTTTGCACCAGCTTTAGATATGGCTTTAATTCTTAAACCTGTTGTGTTTCTAGGTACATACACTATGCATTTTTTATTATATTTTTTGGTAGCCCAAGCTACTGCCTTGCCATGATTCCCATCTGTTGCTGTACAAAAGACAGAAATATTTGGTTCATCTTTCAAAATATGATGGATAGCATAAGATGCGCCTAAAACCTTAAAGGCATTTAAACCGAATCTATTACTTTCATCTTTTACAAATAAATTATTGATATTTAATTTCTTTGAAAGTGATTTTAGGTTAACAAGTGGAGAACTGTTGTAATTATCTAAACTCTTATGAAAATTTAGAGATTCGCTATTTTCTAAAATATCAGAAGTTTTATTTGAATTTATTTTATTATTAGGGTAATTTAAAAAATAGTCTTGCAAAATTTATAAATTATATGTGAATAGTTAAAAGTTTAATTCAAATATTAAAAAAATTTTAGCTAAAAATTTAAAAAACTATATTGTACAAATTAGTAAATTTATTTATACTTAAACTTATGAAACAAATCTATCTATTAATTATACTTATTGGCTTCACTCCTATTTACTCACAATTTAGTACGGCAAATGATTTAGACATATCAAAATTAGATAGCATATTTGAGGCTAAAGAGATTGATAATAAATTCATGGGGACAATATCTATTTTTAAAAACAATAAAGAGATATATAGCAGAAGTACAGGCTATTCTGATGTTGAAAATAATATAAAATCAAATAGTAAAACAAAATATAGGATTGGATCAATATCTAAAACCTTCACAAGTGTGCTTATCATGCAGTTAATAGAAGAAGGTAAATTAACTCTAGATACAAAACTATCAGCTTTTAAGCCTCAAGTTAAACTAGCAGAACAAATTACAATAGAACAATTACTGAGTCACCGAAGTGGGATTTACAACTATACAGATTTAAAAGATTATAGAAGTTGGATGGAAACTCCTATGTCAGATAAAGAATTAATAGACAAAATAAATAAAAAAGGAAGAAGATTTAAACCAAATAAAAAATTTGAATATTCAAACACAAATTATTTTTTACTATCCTTAATTATTGAGATAATTGAAGAGGAATCTTTTAAAAAAGTACTTGATAATAAGATTATTAAACCTTTTAAATTATCTGAAACATATTGCTGTGAGAATATTAAAAACAATGAAACAGCTAAATCCTATTATATAGAAGGGGATTTATTGAAAGAAGCATCCGATACAGATTTAAGAATCCCCTCTGGTGCAGGGGGATTAATTTCTACATCAAAGGATGTTAATGAGTTTTTAAACCTTTTATCTAATCATAAAATAATAAGTGAAGAATCCCTAGACAAGATGACAAATAACTTAACCAATGGTGATTATGGTTTTGGATTGATGCAAATTGAATTTTTTGACAAAATTGGTTTTGGTCATGATGGCCTAATTGATGGCTTTATATCAAATGCATTTATTTTTCCAAGTGACAATCTATCAATTACCTACCTCTCTAATAGTTTTAGAATGGATATTCAAAACTTGTTTGCTGAAATCATAGGTTACAACTTTAAAACAGATTATGTAGACAGTAAGAAATATTCGAATTTAAAATTAACAAAGGAAGACTTAAGTCATTTTGAAGGTGTTTATACAAAAAGAAAAAAAACAACTTTAAAAATAACAGAAAAAAATAATATTTTAATTCTAAATTTCAATAAAATCCCTACTGTAGACTTTGCCCTAACTCCAATAACAAAAAATAGATTTAAAAACGAAATAATGGGTGTGGAAATAGAATTTTACAAAAATGAAAAATTCATACATGTATACCTTAAAGATGAAGAAATAAAGTTTAAAAAAAAATGATTTATATTTTCTCTACTAAAAAGTTTTTTATCACATCATTGCTAAGAGTTACTGATTTATATCCATCATAATTAACCACAACACTATTATCAAAAGGTTCAATATACTTTATAAATAATTCGGTCCCTAAACGAATGTTTTTATTGTTTAAATAAATTAAAAGTTCTTTAGAACTATTTTTTAAAGCACAAAGTCTCACTTTATTGCCTAATTCTATTTCAGAAAAATTAATATAATTCTCTTCATATATTTCACCATATTTATTAGGGATTGGTGAACCATGCGGATCTACTTTAGGAAAACCTAACAATTCATTCATTCGATCAAATAGTTTCTCTGACTTTAAATGCTCCATGTCTTCTGCTATATCATGAACTTCTTCCCATCCAAAACCCATTATCTTTGATAGAAAAATTTCCGATAGCCTATGCTTTCTAACGATTAAAGAAGCTTCTTTCTTACCCTTTTCTGTTAAAAGTATGGGTTTGTATTTTTCATAAATCACCCAACCTATAGTAGTTAGTTTTTTAATCATATTGTTAGCAGTTGGCTTACTAACACCCAATAAATCACTCAACTCAGTTAAAGAGATCTCATTATTTTTTTTTGACAAAAAATAGATTGATTTCAAATAGTTTTCTTTGGTCTTACTGCTCATTTAACAAAATATTAAAACGAAGATATAAAATTATATTAATTCTCTTGTTAGATTAGTCTAACTTATTATATTTGCTGATCTAACATAATTATTGAAAATGCATAAATATTTTTTATTTCTACTACTAAGTTTGACATTAAACTCTGTAGCACAAGACATCACCATAGAAGGTTCTGTAATGTTTAACGACGTACCTCAATCATTTATCAATGTATATATAATAGAAAATGAAAAAGGGACTATAACAAATGATAAAGGGTATTATATAATAGAAAACTTAACGCCCAAAGAATACAATCTAACTATTTCTGGGTTAGGGCTTAAAACAAGAAACATTAAAGTAAATACAACAAAAGGTTCAATAAAATTAAATATAAAGCTTGAAATTGATGATAGTTCTTTAGAGGAAATAGTTATATCGGGCACTTTAAAACCAGTAAGTAAATTAAAAAGTGCTGTGCCAATTGAAGTATACTCTAAAAGCTTTTTTAAAAAGAATCCTACTCCTTCTATATTTGAAGCCTTACAAAACATAAATGGGGTAAGACCTCAGCTAAATTGTAACGTTTGCAACACCGGAGACATTCATATTAATGGTTTAGAAGGACCTTACACATTTGTATTAATTGATGGAATGCCAATAGTTAGTGGCTTATCTACAGTATATGGTCTAACCGGAATTCCTAAGTCATTAATTGAAAGAGTTGAAATTGTGAAAGGACCTGCTTCAACTTTATATGGATCGGAAGCAGTAGGTGGAGTTATCAATCTAATCACCAAAAGCGCTTATAATGCTCCATTATTTTCAAGTGACACTTTTTCAAGTTCTTGGGGGGAGGTAAATGTAGATATTAGCAATAAATTTAAGTTAGGAGAAAATGCTAGTAGTCTTCTGGGGGTTAATTATTTTTCTTATCAAAATCCAATAGATAACAATAAAGATAACTTTACAGACCTTACACTGCAACACAGGGTTTCTATATTTAATAAAATCAGTTTTAAAAGAAAAAAGTATAGAAAATTCATTTTAGCTGGTCGTTATTTCTACGAAGATAGGTGGGGTGGTGAAATGCAATTCTCAAATAAATACAGAGGAGGAAATGAAATTTATGGTGAAAGTATATTCACTTCTAGATGGGAAGCCTTTGGAACATACGAACTGCCTCTAGAGGAAAATTTTATATTTCAATTTAGTAGTAATGGACATAATCAAAATTCCTTTTATGGGACTACCTCATTTCAAGCTAAGCAATATATTGGATTTGGTCAATTGACTTGGAATAAAGTCTTAAATACAAAACATGATTTGTTAATGGGTATTGCATACAGGTATAGTTTTTATGACGATGACACCTTTGCTACTCTAGATTCTGATGGAGTTACCAACAGTGAATCTATTACACATTTACCAGGGTTTTTTATTCAAGACGAGATTAGTATAAATCCAATGAATAAAATATTGTTAGGAGTTAGGTATGATTATAATAGTATTCACGGTAGTGTTATATCTCCACGTGTAAATTATAAGTGGAACAACTCTGATTACAGTGATATAATTAGATTAAGTGTTGGAAATGGATTTAGAGTAGCTAATGTATTCACAGAAGATCATGCTGCTTTAACCGGGGCTAGAGAAGTAGAGTTCAATGGGGATTTAAAACCTGAAAAATCATGGAACATTAATTTAAACTATGTAAAGAAGATAAACACAAGTTCAATGTTAATGAATATTGATACAAGTGTGTTTTATACCTACTTTAATAATCGAATATTACCAGATTATGAGTCTGATCCAAACAAGATAATTTATTCAAATTTAGATGGACACGCGGTGTCAAAAGGAGTATCAACAAATATGGATATTGTATTTTCAAATGGTTTAAAAGCCTTGTTGGGAGCTACTTTAATGGATGTTAGTGTGACAGATTCAGGGATAACTAAACAACAAATTTTAACAGAGAAATTTAGTGGTGTGTGGAGTATATCATACAACTTATTGGATTTAGGTGTTTTGATTGATTATACAGGAAACGTATATGGACCTATGAGGCTACCATTATTAAGTGACACAGATCCAAGGCCAGAATTCTCCCCTTGGCATAGTATTCAAAATATTCAATTAACAAAAAAATTATCATATTCATGGGAAATATATGCAGGAGTTAAAAATATTTTAAATTTTACCCCTAGTGATGATAGTATAGCAAGATCCTTTGATCCTTTTGATGAGAACGTAACTTATGATGAAACTGGAAGTATTTTGGCTACAGACAATAATCCATACGCACTATCCTTTGACCCTAGTTATGTATATACATCAAATCAAGGTATTAGAGGATTCCTAGGATTTAGACATACAATCTTTTAAACGATTAAAACATATTCAGAGATTACAGATAGTTTAAGTAAAAACAAAATGTTGTAAATTGAGGGTGTGAAAAAACTACTATATATATTTTTAGGATTAAGTTTAATACTTGGGTGTAGTAATGAACCTGTAACTAATGCAAATGCAACAGACTCAGACCCTAATTCTACTGAATCAGAATTTAAGGGTTTATGGTCGGGAGCTTTTTCTGGAGAAGATAACGGAACCTGGACATTAACTGTACAAAATACAGGAATAGTGGTGGGTAGTTTTACTTCTAAAGATTATAATGAGATTTATTCTTTTTCAGGTTCTGTAGATGAAAATGGAGAGATTCTAGTATCTATAATTTTAGAAAATGTTGTAGGAAGTTTTGTTGGTAATTTAAACAACAGTTTAGGTTCTGGCTCTTATACAGTCAATAGTAGATATGGGGATTTTCAAGGAAGGTCAAGTACTGATGACGAAAGTAGAATAGTAAACCACTGGAATTATTATTCTGCCAATTATGAATCAGGCGAAATATTGTATTATGACAATGAAATATATTGTCCTGAACTACATATGGAATTCAGAGAAGACGGAACTTTTACAGACTACTTTTACGCAGATTATTCAGAAAACCCAGACCCAAACTGTCCACAAGACCCAATGTTCGGTACTTTTTCAGTACAGGATGGGTATTATGAAATGCTTTACGAATTAGGTGGTTCTCAGGCTTTATCAGAGTCTGATATATATATCACTTACCCAGACGACAATACAATTAATTATTATTATCAGAATGTTTTATGGACTTACAAGATAAGTGTTGATTATTAATTTTTTTTATACTTAAACCATAGGCAATCCTCTTGACTAAAATTATTGAAGCTGCTTGCAACTAGACCCTAATTCCTGTTACGTCTTCTTGGATATCCTTTATTGGGGTTTCTAGGTCTATGTTTAGTTCTTGATTTTTGATTATTATCATTAGGGATGAAATTAGGGTCAGGTTCAAAACCTTCAACTGTAGTAGTTTCAATTCTATTACCTATCAGCTTCTCAATATCTCTTAAGTAATTATTCTCCTCTCCACAAACTAAAGACAAAGCTTCACCCTTAGCTCCTGCTCTACCAGTTCTTCCTATTCTATGAATATAATCTTCAGGAATATTAGGAAGCTCAAAATTAATAACATGCGGTAATAGTGGAATATCCAAACCTCTTGCAGCAATATCAGTAGCAACTAGAACTTCCACTGTACCATTTTTAAACCCTGCTAAAGCTTTGGTTCTCGCTCCTTGACTTTTATTTCCGTGAATAGCTGCTGCTTGAATATTTACTTTAATCATTTTTTTACACAGATTGTTTGCACCATGCTTAGTTCTTGTAAAAACTAAAACTTGAGACCAGCCTCCATCTTTGATTAGCTTAATGATTAAGCCAGGCTTTTTATTCTTATCAACTCTATATGCTTTTTGAACAATAGCCTCAACAGTAGTGTTCTCTGGTGAAACATTAATCATTTCAGGATTGGTTAGTATGTCTCTTGCTAAAAATTTAATTTCTTTAGAAAAAGTTGCTGAGAATAATAAATTTTGTCTTTTAGTGGGTATCAGACTCATTATCTTATCTATATCTCTTTTAAACCCCATATCTAGCATTCTATCTGCCTCATCTAAAACCAAAATTTCTACATTATCTAAGAATAGTACTCTTTGATTCACTAAATCAAGTAATCTTCCTGGAGTTGCAATCAGAATATCAACTCCTTGACGTAAAGTTGCAACTTGAGGTCTTTGATTTACTCCACCGAAAATAACAGTAGAACGTAAATTAATATGAGTACTGTACTCTAATACATTATCGTAGATTTGAGCAGCAAGTTCCCTAGTAGGAGTTAATATTAATGCTCTAATATTTCTTTTTCCTTTTGGTTCATTAGCAGATAACCTTTGTAATAAAGGAAGTGTGAAGCCAGCAGTTTTTCCAGTACCCGTTTGAGCAGATGCTAAAATATCTCTACCCTTTAATATTAACGGAATTGCTTTTTCTTGAATAGGAGATGGTACTTCATAACCCTTTTGTCGCACTGCCTTTAATAAAGATGGCATTAGTCCTAAATCGTCAAAATTCATATGTGTTTATTTTTAAACCTCTGCAAAGATACAACATGATATCTCGTATTATTAATTAAATCACATTATTAGATTGCAAAAATTCATTAAATAATATTTTAAAGAACATAAAAACTCACGATCATTAGTGAGATTTTGTTTACTTTTAATGCATTAACTAAATCAATAAATATTAATTGGAATCATTTGTAGAGTGGGGTTACTTAGGCCTATTTGTTTCTAGTTTTTTAGGGGCGACTGTAATACCTTTTAGTTCTGAAGTTGTTTTTAGCGTTTTAATCATTAACGGATTCGATATTAAAGTAAGCTTATTGGTAGCAACAGTTGGTAATTGGTTGGGAGGACTTAGTAGTTATTATTTAGGGAGAGTAGGTAAATGGAGTACTTTAGAAAAGTATTTCAAAATAAAAAAAGAAAGAATCTTTCATTTCAAGACTAAAATTGATAAATGGGGGAGTCTACTGGCATTCTTTTGTTGGCTACCTGTTGTTGGAGATATAATTGCAGTAAGTTTAGGTTTTTTTAGAATAAATTACATCTCGGTTGCAATATGGATGTTCATAGGAAAAGTATTAAGATATGTTATTTGGGCTATAATAACCTTTTGGGGAGCATCAGTTTTATAGATTATTATTTTAGTGAAAGTAATAATTCTTCTGAAGATATAACTTTAGCGAATTCTTCATTTAAATTAGCTAATGAAGTACTATAAATCGTTTCACAATCTATCATGTTACCATCCAAACCCATTGTGTTATAAGCAGCTGTAGAGTCAGAAATTAGATAAGTTTCATAACCTAAATTACCAGACATCCTAACAGTAGTTGAAATACAGTGATTTGTAGTCATACCAACTATTATTAAAGTTTTAATATTTTGGCTAGTTAATAAATATTCTAGATTTGTGCCAATAAATGCACTATTTACACTTTTGGTTAATACAGGTTCATCATTTTTTGGCGAAACATAATCATTAAAAGAAAACCCTAGTTTAGACTTATGTAATTTCGAGTTAGGATTTAAAGAACTATGCCTTACATGAATCACTGGAAGCTTAAGCTCTCTCCATTTGTTCAAAATTAATCCACATGTTTTTTCTGCATCTAGATTGTTTCTTATTAACCCTGGATAATCTTTGTCTAAAAAAGCTTTCTGAACATCTACAATTAGTAAAGCAGGATTTGTATTTTTTAAATTAATTAGTTTCATTTTATTTTTTATAATTATTCATTCGTTAGGTTTTGAAATAAGTTATCGATTTTGTTAAAAGATATTTGACTTAAATTATCAATAACTAAATCTGCTTTACTATAATCTTGATTTTTTGAATGAAGACTATCAAACCCTATACAATATATTCCTGCAGCACTAGCAGCTTCAATTCCGTTTGTAGAGTCTTCAATTACTATACATTCATTTTTTTTAAACCCTGAAATATTGGAAGCTTTTATGAAAATTTCTGGATGAGGTTTAGAAGCTCTTAAATCTGCACCACTAAGTTTAGCTATGAAGTATTGATTTAGTTTAAATCTATTAAAAATATTATTAATAGTCAACATTGATGCTGAAGAGGCCAACACTAATTTTAAACCATTTTTAGTATAATCAATAATTAAATCTAAAACTCCATCAATTAGCTGAAAATTAGCATCGTTAGCAAAGATGTGCTTGAAATGTTTTCTTTTAAGAAAGACTAGATTTTCTGGGGATTGTTTTAAATTAAAATCTATGCATAGTGTTTGACAAATTTTTAATGTAGACTGACCGGTAAAAGATTCAAAAAGTGTTTCTGGAACAACAATTCCAATATCCTTAAACATTTTATAATAAGCTTTTTTATGAAGAGGCTCACTATCTACTATAACTCCGTCCATATCAAATAAAACAGCCTTTATCATTTGTAGTTTAAGTTTCTAGTTAAAAATTCGTCAAACAAATGTATATAATATTTGATCATTTGTAAGTAAATAAGTCAGACTTATAAACAAAAAAATGTGGAAAACTTAACAACATATAATTACCAAAAACTTATGATTTAATTATATTTACAATGTATTTATTCTAATCAAATAACTAAACTATATAATAATGAAAAAAACAAACTATTTTTTGTTCATGTTTCTTGCATGTACAATGTCATTCTCACAAGTGACAACATCTGGTATTAAAGGAAATGTTTCCGATGAAACTAATTCCGAATTACCTGGTGCTAATGTTATAGCCGTACACAACCCTACCGGGACTACTTATGGTGCAGCTACAAACATTGACGGAAAATTTAATTTAGTAAACCTTAGAGTAGGTGGTCCTTACACAATTACAGTTAGCTATGTAGGATACACAGACCAGACTTTTACAGATGTATATCTAAATTTAGGTCAAGCTGAAAACGTGTCTTTAAGTCTTGTTCCTGATTCACAAGCTCTTGATGCTATTGTTATTCAAGGAAATACAGCTAAAAGTGTGTTTAACAAAGGAAGAACTGGAGCTGAAACTAGTATAGGTCGTAGAGAATTAACTACTCTACCTTCAATATCTAGATCGGCAGCAGATTTTACAAGACTTGAACCTACAGCTAGTAATGGCTCTTTTGGAGGTCGTAATGATCAGTTTAACAACTTTTCATTGGATGGTGCAATATTCAACAATCCTTTTGGATTAGATGCTGCAACTCCAGGTGGTCAAACAGATTCTCAACCAGTCTCTTTAGATGCAATTGATCAAATTCAAATATCAACTGCTCCCTATGATGTTACTCAATCTGGGTTTACTGGAGCAACAGTAAACGCTGTTACAAAAAGTGGATCTAATGAATTAAAAGGAACTGTTTATAATTTTATGAGAAATGAATCTTTCACTGGATCTAAAATTAATGGTGAAGATATTTTTGTGCCAAATTTATCACAATCTCAAAGAGGTTTTAGTGTAGGTGGTCCAATTATAGAAAATAAATTATTTTTCTTTACAAATTTCGAACAAGATAGTAGAGAAGACTTAGGTCAATCTTGGTTACCTAATACAGGGTCTGGAGCGATCAATGAATCTAGAGTTGATGAAAGTGATCTAATCTTAGTTCAGAATACATTATTGGGAATAGGATATGATCCTGGTGCTTATGCAGGTTTTAACCACAAAGCAGAGTCAACTAAAGGAATATTTAAATTAGACTGGAACATCAATGAAAAGAATCAATTAGCGGTTATTTACAATTGGTTAGATGCTTCAAAAGATAAACCAGCACACCCAACAGCTTTAGGTTTTAGAGGGCCTAATGCTTCTGTTTTACAATTTGAAAATTCTGGTTACCAAATTAATAATAAATTGAATTCTGTTCAGTTAGAATTAAACTCATCAATATCTGATGCCGTTTCTAACAAGTTTCAGGCAGGGTACACGCATTTCGAAGATTTCAGAAATCCAATGTCTAGTCCTATGCCAGCAATTACTATACAAGATGGTGCAGGATCAAATTATATTATTGCAGGTCATGAACCTTTTTCAATAAATAATGTTTTGGATCAAAAAGTTTTTCAATTCTCAAATAATCTAACTTATACAAAAGGAAACCATACTTACACGTTTGGTATCTCTTTCGAAAAGTTTGAATTTGATAATTCATTTAACTTAGGTACTTACGGTTATGGAAATGCGAATGGTTATGTAGGTGCATTTGGAGCTTTTGCTTCTGTTGATGATTTTGTAGCAGCTGGAAACAACGGTTTGTTATCGGAAGCTTTAGCAAATGCTCAAGCAGTTGCAAATGCTGACACATGGTCTCTAGCTGAAACGAATGTTGGTCAATTAGCATTTTATATACAAGATGAATGGGATGTAAATGATGATTTCAAATTCACTTATGGTTTAAGATTTGACAAACCGTTATACTTTGACACTGATGAAAAAGCAGGAGATGTTATAGCTGGGACTGGTGATTATGCGCCAAACACTCCTTATGTCAACCCTAACACAGGAGCTCTACAGTTATTAGATAATACTCAAATGCCATCTAGTTCATGGTTATTCTCTCCTAGAGTTGGATTTAACTATGATGTAAATAGTGATAACACTTTACAATTAAGAGGTGGTTCAGGTATATTCTCTGGTCGTATTCCTTTTGTTTGGTTAGGTAACCAAATTGGAAATCCAAACTGGTGGTTTCACCAAATGGTTGATCCAGATTACCAATATCCTCAAGTATGGAGAACTAACTTAGGAGTAGATCGTAAATACGATAATGGATTAGTATTGACTGCAGATGTGTCTTATTCTAAAGATACAAATGGCGCACATGTTCAAAACTGGGGTCTACTAACTCCATCAGGAACATTAGCGGGTGTTGATAATAGACCTGTGTATACTGGAGATGATCATGTACTTGTAAATGGTGATGGATTAGGGTTTGGAGCACAGGCTAATGGTTATGTGTTTAGTAACTCTGACAAAGGTCGTATATTCAATGTAGCTTTTAAAGCTCAGAAGACTTTTGAAAACGGTTTATATACAAGTTTTGCATATAGCTATTTAGATTCAAAAGATGTTAATTCAATTGAAGCTGAAATTACTGGTGATGCTTTTGCTTTTAATCCTGTTGTAGGTGATGCAAATGCAGATGTATTATCTTATTCTAAATACGGAGATACACACAGATTTATAGGTGTTGCTAGTAAACAATGGAAATATGGAGATGACAACAAATGGGGTACAACATTATCAACATTCTTTGAATACAGTAGAGGAGGAAGATTTAGTTATACTTATGGAGGAGACATCAATGGAGATGGATCAGGATTAAATGATTTGATTTATGTACCAACAGTTTCAGAAATCAATCAAATGAGTTTTTCTGGCGCTGGACAGGCTGCTGCATTTGATGCATATATATCTCAAGATGATTACTTAAGCGGTAGACGTGGGCAATATGCTGAACGTTATGGTGCATTATCTCCTTGGAGAGGTCGTTGGGATGTAAAGTTCCTACAAGACTATCATATTAAAGTTGCAGACGGGAAAACCAATACTGTTCAATTTAGTATTGACTTCTTAAACATTGGTAATTTTATAAGCTCTGAATGGGGTCTTGTTCAACAACCAAACGCTGTTCAACCAATTGGTGTGAATGTTGCTACTGATGGAGTACCAACTTATACATACAATCCAGATCTACAGAATACATTTGGATATGATGCAAGTTTATTATCTAGATGGCAAATGCAATTTGGATTACGTTATATTTTCTAATATAATCTTATATAAATATTTAAAATGCACTCTTTTAGGGTGCATTTTTTATTTAATATGATTTATAATACGCTAGTCTGTATATAAGTATTTTTACATAAATAAATAATTAACATGCTTGAACATTATTTTGACTGTCCACACTGCTGGGAAAATCAATTAAAAATGATAGATCCCTCTATTAGTAAACAAGATTTCATAGAAGACTGTGAGGTTTGTTGTAACCCACTTGAATTCAACTTGAGTGTAGCAGGGAACTCTTTACAATCATTTTCTGTTATACCAATAGATCAATAAAATTCGAGTTAAACTGTAGAAATTGTATAGTTAATAAATAATTTTATTAATTACTTCTTAGTTGTATTGGTATCTTTCATGTATTTTTTATCAGAAAGTAGATCCGTATTTATTAAAGTGAATATTTTTTCCTTTAAGGTCTCTAAATCCTCGAACTTTAAACCCTTAGTCTCAACAAAATGATGTTGACGAACTCTAAATAAACCAGGGCCACCTTTTAAAAAATTCCAGGAGAAAAAACGTTTACAATCGTAATATACTTGAGGAACAATAGGTATTCCATGTTCTATTGCCAGACTAAATGCGCCATTTTTAAAGGGTGCCAAAACTATATCCTCTGTTGGCACTAACCCTTCTGGAAAAATAGCAACACTTGTCCCCTTTTGAAGTCGCTTTTTAGCCAATTCATAAACATTTTTTCTGCTTTTCGGACTACTTCTGTCAACCATAATGACCATTCTTCTATAAAAGAACCCAAATATTGGAATCTTTACAAGTTCTTTTTTTCCTACAAAAACAATTGGGTTTTTACTGGAAACAATTAGTACAAAAGGGTCCATTAAAGAACCATGATTTGGACAGAACATATAGCTTTTATTTGGATCAATTGATTCATCAAAATCAAAGTCTAAGCGAAAACCCATTCCATAAATAAGTAGCTTAGACCAGGCTCTTATAAGCTTCCATAAATACGGGTAATAATCATGTTTGATGGATAGGACAAATAGTAGAGGTGACATTAAAATTATCGTTACAAAAATCAAAATGTAAAACCATGCACGCCAAATTAAAAGAAAAGGGATTTTTATAACATTCATATAATGGATGATTTATGGCAATTTTTATTTTTTAAAGTTATTGTTTTTTTTTAAATAACAAAGTCTTTGTTACAACAATAACTACCCTCCTATTTAATAGATCTTATAAGTAAACAAACTAATGCTCAAAAAATATCTTTTCTAATTATTGACCTATAAAGTTTAGATAGCTATAAATAACAAATCACCTTTTGATATTTTTAATAAATATCCAATTAGCGTATATTGCTGGTCTATATAAAGAAGAAGATTATGGTAGTAAGTGAAGTGTTAAGTTACCTTAAGGAAGTATTAGATAATATGCCAAATAGTTGGTTAAGCACAACTACCCATCGATTAGACATTTATGAGGAAAAATTAGCTAAAACTCAATTCTTAGATGAACTTAAAGTCTTATTTAAAAATAATAATTCTAAAACTAACGCACTCAATGAATTACCCACGGCCTATGATTATATTCGTCTGGGACATCCATTATCCTGCATATTAGAATGGGGAGTTGGAGATTTATATAATCTAAAAACAGAAAATGTAATTTGTTTTTCATCAAAAACAATACCTGTTTTATCTATTTTAAGGAAAAACTCATTAGACAATATAAAAACACAAATCATTTACAAAGGGGAATTACCTCTATTTTTGGATATTGACATTTTACAAAATATTTATGGCTATACATTTGATTTAAATAAGATTGAAGAATTTTCTAATATCCCAAAATTTGATGGCACTACTATTTTTATTTCAAACCAAGATAAAATTGAGACTATCAATTTAATCCCAAATATTGATTTTTTTATTAACATCTATTCTGATTTAGGGAGTATTTTATTAGTAAATGGTGAGCAAAATGAAAGTTATATTCCAAGTATTCAACATGTAAGAAGAAGAGAAACTATAGCAATGACACCAGATAATTGTCATACTTACTTAATATCGCTAACAGGTCGGTCTTCATTAATTAAAAACAAAGAAAATATAGAGAAAAGTAAAAGGTTAGTATTAAACACTATTAAAGAAATTACCGGCACAGAATTAAAGCCTGTAGTTGGTTCAAGTGGACTTTCTATTCAATATGCAATTATGATGGGAATAGTAAACGATGCTATAGAGAATAATAAAGGGAAAAGTATTAAAATTATTGTGCCACCAAATTGTTATGGAGGTACAAATGATCAAGCTAGACGTGTTGCTGCTTGTCTTAACAATGTTGAAGTAGTTGATTTAGCTGTGGATGGTAATAATGATATGGTTGAAAGTATTGATCTTATTTTAGCTAAAGTTGCTAATGAAGATGGAATACCTTTAATAATTGCTGAAATTCCAACAAACCCAAGAGTTGAAGTACCTGATTTGATAGAACTAAAAAATGTTTTAAGTAAGGAACGTAAAACTCTAACTGGTAAAATTGCTACTAATCCAATTTTTATTTTAGACCAAACATTTTGTCCTAACTTACACTTTCTAGGTGAAGGTGAAATACTATCAACTATTAGTGCTATTTCTTATGCTAGTGGATCTAAATTCCCGAGTGGTGGTTTATGTACAGCAGGGTATTGCGTTGGAAACAAAAAAACAAAGGCTTTGATGAAAAAAATAGAAATGCATCTTATACTTTGTGATAACGAGGCTACAAATCTTCAAATGAAAATACTAGCAAATCAGTTACCCTCAATGAATAAAAGAATAATTGATGCTTATAAAAACACACGAGAATTTGTGAATTTCATAAACGATACGCTACCAGAAGCAAAAATTAATTTTGTATCAGAAGAATTGGCAGCAAAAGGCTTCACTCCATCTGTATTTTCGTTAGATCTCCCCACCAAAGGAGATACCATCGAAGAAAAAGAATTTCACAAGAGAGCTCTAAATCTTAGATTAATTAATTTAATGATATCAGAAATCCCGAATGAAAGTAAGTTTTGTGTAAGCTATGGGCAATTAAAAGGGTGTTATTGGACGATCCCTGCAACATCTACTCAAGGCACAACAAAAGAAGGTGACAAAGACTATATTGTGAGAGTTGCACTATCCCCTAGTATGGATGTAGACCTTCATAAAGAAGTCTTTTTAAAATTTGTTGAAAAAAATTGATTATACTATTTTAATTAGATGACTGTCAGACAGTTTCTAGAGAGTTTTTATTTATATATTTTTTTCATAAAATTAATTCTCGTTATAGCTGTTGCAGTAATTAATCCAGAGAAAAGTGCGCCTCCTACTCCAGCACTAACAATATCTTGTCCTGTTAAATACAGCCCTTTAATTGGTGTTTTAGGCCTTAAGAATTTTTGACTAAACCTAGTTGGTGTGTGATCCAAACCATATAATTCACCTTTATCATAATTGACAAAATTCTTTGTAGTTAATGGACTAGACAATTCATAGTGATCAACACAACCTCTTAAGTGAGGAAGTTGTTTGAATAATTTCTCTAACAGCCTTTTAGAAATTACTTCTTTAAGATTATCATAAGACTCTCCTCTTTTTTTCCATGAGGTTCCCTCCCATTTAGCAAAGCTTTCATAGGGTAGTAATGTAATAACATCTATAGTGCTTTTTCCAGGATATCTAGAATCCCAAGATGGATCTTTAGCAGATGGAAAAGAAATGTAAACAAGTGGAAATTCATTCTCTTGATCTTCAAGGTAGTTTTTAACAGATGTGTCATGATCTGTTTTATCAGGATAGATCCACAAATTATGTTTAGGAAGATTTAAATCCTTTGCGGTTCCATTTAAACCGATGTACAAACATCCATGTGCTACTGAAGGTTTAACCGACCTTAAGTTATCTTTAAATCCGTATTTAACACTTAATTCATTATTAATTAATTTATTGTAGGTATTTAATATTCCAACTCCGCTTATTATTATTTTAGAGAAAAACTTCTTTCCATCTTCCATCAAAACTCCAACAGCTCGATCGTTTTCTATAATAATTTCTTTAACCTCAGCCTTGATTACAATTTTCCCTTTTGATTTTTCAATAACTGGATTAATTGTATTAACTATTTCCGAAGAACCCCCAATAGGGAAACTCCCACCTTTAAAATAATGTTTAACTACCGAGGCATGCATTGCAAAACTACTTTGTTTTGGTGGTAAACCATAGTCACCATATTGAGCAGTTAATACTTTTATAAGTTCTTGATTTTGAGTTAGTGAACTGATTACCTCATAAGTTGTTTTAGAGGAATATTTTAAATATTTTTTTCTAAATAAATAACCAAACAAAGAGCTGATAATACTTGGCAATGCCTTTTCAATGTAAAATTTTTTCATAGTCTTGTTACAATCAAAAACTATTTGAATATATTTCTCGATAGCACTAGATTCATCTGGAAAATAAGAGACAAGTTTCTTTTTGAAATTCTCCACCCCTTTTACAAAATCATATGTTTTGTCACCTATTATAACCCTATCATAAATATCACCCATGTCCTCCCATTTTAGATTTCTGTCCGATACATAATCGAACATTTTTCTAATAGGGCTATTAGGGTTTTGTACCTCCCCTATATAATGGATACCTACATCCCACTCATACCCTTTTCTTTTAAACACATGAGTGAAGCCACCTGCAACATAATGTCGTTCTAAAACAAGTACTTTTTTACCTTCTTTAGATAGTAATGCAGCTGCTGTAAGGCTACCCATTCCGGAACCAATTACAATTGCATCGTAATTATCTTCAAAATCAATATTTCTTTTATAGGATTCTATCATAAATTTAAAATTACAATAATATTTTTGAAGATTTAAAAAGAAATTTTTTCATTTGTAAAATTATATTGCAATAATGCAAGAATTATATTTTAATAAATATTTTTCTCTTATACATTTCATTTACGATAACATAGATTACAAAAGTGTAAAATCATGCCCACAACAAAGAAAAGATTTGAGGGGTCTAAATTAGTGAAAAGACCAAAATCCATACAAGTTTTTTGAATTCCATTTCCATTAATCATGGGAATTCTAAATTGAAGTCTAAATTTGTAACTTATACATTAAATTTACACAGATGGAAATAAACAAAAAACTTGAAGGAGTATATAAATCATATCATAAAAATGGACAATTAGCACAGTACGGTAATTATAAAAATGATAAAAAAGAAGGGTTATGGAAAATCTATAAAAACAATGGTCAGCTAGAGCAAGAAGTAAATTGGAAAGAAGATAAACAGGAAGGAGTAACTAAGTTCTATAATAGAAATGGTCAATTAGAATTAGAAGAGAATTTAAAAGAAGGTAAAAGGGACGGATTATTAAATTGGTATCATGAAAATGGTAAATTATCAAGAGAAGGGTATTATAAGGATGACAAAAAGGAAGGAGTATTTAAATACTATAGTAAAAATGGTAAATTAGAAAAAGAAATTTCATATAAAGATGGAGATATAGTACTTTAGTTTAAAATTCCTAATTAATAAACATTCAGAATAAAATATAACTATTCATGAAAAAAATTCTACTCTCTATTACTACACTAATTCTATCTGCAGTTATGGGCTGCAAAAAAGATAGCAACAACAATCAATCAGGCCCAATAAGTGCTGGGAATGATCCAAACTTCACTATCATTTCTCATTCAGATGCTGGATTTACGGATACAAATCGAAAAGTAATGGTTTTTGGAATACCGATATATGCTTTTTATAATGTGGAAGATTCCAAATTACTTCATGCTGCTAATATTATGGCACAATATTTAGATAATGACGAAAATGGGGTTGTAGATAATTCATTACTGCTTACAACATTATTAAATAATGATGCAGCTCTTTTTATGTGGAAAACCGAATCCCAAAGAAACCTCAATGCACAGGACTTAGGTGCAGATGAATCTATCCCTGAGTGGCATGTAAATGGACAAGCAGGGAGGTTTGATGCAGCTTTAGAGGAAGTTTGGCACGTTATCACATATTCAGGCTACAGCGATGCTTATCCGGAAGTATTTGGTGAAAATTCAGGAACTTCTCTAACCGACGCTATGGATATAGCTAGAGGAGGAAATTTCACTAGCATTCCTGAAAATTACCCAATTAATGCTTGGTATACTTATGATGACCAAACATGTGATTATCGATGTATGGCTACTGAATATTTTTATTGGGGCTTAACTTCTATTTTAGGAGCTCAAGAAAATAGATTAAATGAAATATCCCAAGAATGGGACTTAAATACCAGGTCCTTAGTAGAAAATACGGATACTTCAATTTATGCCCTACTTACCAATCCATTATATAAGTTCCCGAGCGTATTGCCAGATGGAACATATAGACAATAAAAAAAGCTAATTATAAACAGTATAATAAAAATTATGGAAAAACTAACAGATATTGAAATAGAGGGAAAATTAGAATCTTTACAAGATTGGGATTTTTACGATAATGCTTTACACACAGATTTTGAATTTGACAATTTTAAAGATTGTATGTCTGCTATGAATAGAATTGCTTTTGAATGTGAAGCTTTAAATCACCACCCAGAATGGAAAAATACCTATAATAAATTAGACATAAAACTAACAACACACGATAAAGGTGGAGTTACATTATTAGATATTAAATTAGCTACTATCATAAACCAAATAGTAGAAGTTGAAGAATAAATAAAAAATGGATCAGGTAACTGAAAATCACCAAAAAAGTATGTTTACATATACAATCTCAATTCCTTCCTTTTTCTACCAACGTCTTCAAATTTATCACAATTTTCAACATTCTTTTTGGAAAAATTCGATTTACGCATACTTTTTTCTATTGAGATTCTAGGATCCAATAAATCTTTCATTACATCTTGATTCTCTTCTAGAAAAGCTTTCTTGTCAAATTCTTTAGATTCCATTTCTTCAAGGTCTTTTTTGAAAAACTAAATAATATGCATCAAAAACTAGGTTAAAGTCATCCAGCGCATCGCAAGGGTCTTCATAAGTAATTGTTTTAATTCAAATAAAGAAATATAACTAAGATTGTGTTTTATTGATTTAAAAAGCCCTAAATTTAATTTAGTTAACTAATCTTTATTAATCATTTATTAAATAAAAAACCATGAAAAAATTATTTCTATTAATGGCTGTAGTATTATTTGCAGCTTGTGAACCAACAACAGAAACAAAAGTTTCTAAAGAAGATATTGTTAGTACTTTAAAAGTAAATGCAGAAAATCTTCAAGATGCTATTCTTAAACAAGACTTAGTAGAATTCAACAAATATGTTGATCAAAATATACCTTTTACTATTGGACAATCAAATCTAGAGCAGTTTTTTGAAATGACTGCAGAAAAACTTAAAGAAGAAGGTCCAAAATTCGGAAAATTTAAATTATATGATATTAAAGTAGCTCTTTCACCTGACTCAGAAACTGCTGTCTTAACCTTTTATGCTAAAGGTGACTACACTGTTAATGATAGTATTAATGTTGACTACAGCACTAGAGCTTCATCAGTTTGGGTTTCAACAGAAAATGGATGGAAAATAATGCATTCTAACTGGGCACCTCTTAAAGGAGGGACTGGTATACCTCAATAATTTAAATACATTTTTTAAAGGATTGTTTTTACCTAAAAGATAATAAACTTAATTATGGTTCGATAGATTGAAATTTTTTAATCCTTACAATGTAAAAAAAAAGGGAACTGCATTTCTGCAGTTCCCTTTTTTTTATTGTATAGGGATTGTAATACCCCCTAGGTCCTCCATAGTAGTAATTTAATCTATCATCTGCATCATACTTTTAGCCAATTTCACAATTCTTCATCAAAAGCTCTGTAAACTCTTCCTCTTTGTCTTTATTTCTTTCTTTAATAGCATTCATTTCTTCTTCCATTTTGTCAGTTTTTACTTCCAAATCCTTAAGTTGATCAGCTGCTTCCTTCATTGAATCTGCATCTCCTGAAAGAGCTTTAACACTCAGAGTCATTGCTTCACTAGCCATATCCATCATTTCAGTAGTAATCTCACAGACTTTCTCCACATCAGATTCCATCTCTTCCAGTTACTTTTTTTTTATTGTATAATTTGCTTGATTTTAATTACTCGACCATTTCTTTCATGACATAACAATTGTCACTTAAATAAGCTTCAAACTCCTCCGCATTATACTTATTTTTAAGTAACGCTGAATCTACTTTCAGTGCGTCAACAGTTTCTTTTATCTTTGTCACTTTCTTCCTAAAATCTTCATCACCTGACATGGATAGATCAAAAGCTTCCTTTAGATATTCATTTTTTTTTGTCATCATGTTACAGAATTTATCTGCATCAGATTCCATAGTTACTGGGGTTTCAGCTTCAGCTGCTGGGGCTTTATCTACTTTAATTTTGCTTTCACAACCTAATATAAATGCTGTAAAAATAATAGATACTAAAATATATTTGATTTTCAAAAGTTTTTTTTGGTTCTTAGTTAATAAAAAAGGGAATTGCATAACTGCAATTCCCTTTTTTGATAAGGTGTGTAATTTAAATTACTTCGCTAAATCACAATTTTCTTTCATGTAAGCTGCAAATTCCTCGTTGTCTTTGTACTTAGCCGAAATTTCTTCTGATTCTTCGCCCAATTTTTTTACAACATCCTGGGCTGCTTTCTTTGCATCTGCATCAGTCTCATCAATACCTTTCATTGCCTCTACTGCATCTTTCATGTTATTACATACTGTATCTGCATCAGATTCCATAGATGGAGCACAAGAGAAAGTAGCTAAAATTAATAATAATAATGTTAAATTTTTCATAATTAGTTTTTTATTAGTTTTATATTATAATACAAATAACTGAAAATAATTTGATTTAAACTAATTAAAAACTCAAATTATACAAAAATAAAGGAGTTAAGACAGATTATATTGCTCATATTAACGTCTTATTTATTAGTCCATTGTGCCATTTTATATATGTATAGATTGTGAATTATAATCATTACTTTTATTAAATGAGGAAATATATTTTAATATTATTATTATTATTTAATTTATCAATTCTTAATGCCCAATCAAATGATTGTAATAGCATAGTTAATTTTGGAGACATAGAAATATGTCTTCCAAATATTGTAGGCATGAATGAATGCTTCTCTGATCCTCTGGTAAAAATCAATGCAGATAGACTGAAAGCCGATGATAATGAAGTTATATTAGGGATTTACCTGTTAGATGACATTTATAAATCAAGGTATAATAATTTCTTAGAAAACGGTTTTGGAAACCCCTATATTAAAGTCTATTCGACTAAATTAACTAAAGGTGTATATGTTGATGAATCAACATTAGTTGAATTATCCAGTGTCATAAGATTATTGTTTGATAATTATGAAGAATCCAGTGTTAAATCTAATCTTGAATCATTTGGAAATGATTTGAATATATCTTTCGGAAAACCCCTTTTGTTAGAAGAATATGAAACCTCCCCTAAAATTAAATCCTTTGTAGTGTTATTTAATATTAAATCTGGAGATGAAAATATTGTTGTAACTACTGTTTTGAATACTCTGATAATTAAAAATAGATTAATATTTTTCGCGTACTACGATGAGTACACAGGAATGAATGATATTAATAAAACTAAGGCTTCTAATGATTACTTAGCGTTAAGCTTGCTTGTCGGAAATTAATGAATTATACCGATTTAAAAATATCAAATAGATCTGCAGAAATAATTCTATTACAATTATATGGAATTAAAGCAACTGCATCTGAACTACCTGGCGAGTCAGATTTTAATTTTAAAGTCTCAATAAATAACTCTAATTCTTACGTCTTAAAAATTTCTAGGCCCAAAGAATGTAATAACCACATTGTTTTTCAGCAAAAATTATTACAATATCTGATGCTTGATAAAAGTGTCATTACTCCAAATGTTATCTTGGATCTAGAAGGTTCAATTATCTCAGAGTACAAAGACGAATTAGGAAACTCTCGAATGGTACGATTACTGACTTGGATTTCTGGACGTATATGGTGTGATGTAAATCCTCAATCTAATGGTTTAAGGTTTGATTTAGGAAAGAAGTGTGGAAAACTAACAAGTGCTCTTCATTGTTTTGAGCATCCACACGCACATAGAGATTTAGAATGGGACATTGCGCAATCTTTATGGACAACCAGTTATTTAAACTTATTTAACTCTGAAGAAAAAGAGATCATTACTTTTTTTCAATCTCTTTTCAAAACTCAATTTAAAAAATATAAAGAGCTAAGGAAAACTATTGTTCACAATGATATTAATGACAACAATATTATTGTTTCAGAAAACTTAGAAAGCCCTACCGTCATAGCGGCTATTGATTACGGAGATGCTATACACACACAAACGGTCAATGATGTCGCTACAGCTTGTGCTTATGCTATAATGCATCACAATGATCCTTTAGAGGCTTCTTTATCTGTTTTAAAAGGTTATAATAATACTTACCCTTTAAAAGAACAGGAATTAGGTCATTTGTTTGCGTGTATAGCAATGCGATTGATAATTTCGGTGACTAAATCGGCAATTAATAAACAAAAAGAACCAACAAACAAGTATTTGTTAGTTAGCGAAGAATCTGCTTGGCAAGTATTGAAAAAATGGTTTATTATCAGTCCAGATCTTGCAGAGTATTCATTTAGAAATACCTGTGGTTTTAGTGCACATCCAGACGAAGATAAATTTAAAAATTGGGCTTCAAACCAACATTTATTATTGAAAGATTTATTTCCTTCAATATCCAAAAATGAAATTGAGTTACTTGATTTAAGTGTTTCAAGCAGTTGGATTGGACATAAAAATGATTTTAACAACATCGATTTGTTTCAATTCAAATTAGATCAATTACAAAAAGAGCATCCTTCGAAAATTATCTCAGGTGGATATTTAGAACCTCGAGCTTTGTATACATCTACAGCTTATGATACAATTGGAAATTATGGCAAAGAAAGTAGAGCTATTCATCTAGGGATAGATTTCTGGCTTCCAGAAAAAACTCCAGTTCATTCTTTATTTGATGGTGAAGTAGTTACTGCAGTAAATGATATTGGAGACAAAGAGTATGGTGGTTTTATTATTTTAAAACACTATAAAGATAACCTTGAATTCTTTTCGTTGTATGGCCATTTAATTCCTAATACTGTTTTACAATATAGAATTGGAGATCACATACAAAAGGGTCAGAAAATTGCAGAGTTAGGAAACCGTTATGTTAATGGGAATTGGGCACCTCACCTCCATTTTCAAATAATGCTTTCGGTTTTAGATTATAAAAATGATTTTCCGGGTGTTGCATTTATAAATCAAATAGATGTATGGAAAAGTATTTGCATAGATCCTAATTTGTTATTTAAAATTGAGAATCTACAAACTAAAAAAAGCAGTACAAATCAAGAATTAATTCAGTACAGAAAACAACATTTAGGCAAAAGTTTGAGTTTACAGTACAATACTCCTGTCAAAATGGTTCGTGGGGATGGTGCTTATTTACTAGATGAACTTGGTAACAAGTATCTAGATACTGTAAATAATGTAGCTCATGTTGGTCATGAGCATCCAATGGTTGTAAGAGCAGCAAAAGAACAAATCGCTCTATTAAATACGAACTCTCGATATCTTCATGAAAATATCAACCTGTGTGCTAAAGAAATCTTAAATACCTTACCTTCTAAACTAAGTGTTGTCCATTTTGTAAACTCCGGTAGTGAAGCGAACGAATTAGCAATACGAATGGTAAAAGCTTCTACAGGGCAAAAACATATCATTGCTTCAGAGTTTGGCTATCATGGAAACACTAACATATGTGTTGATATATCTTCCTATAAGTTTGATGGTAAAGGTGGTAAAGGAGCCCCTGAGCAAACTCACGTTTTTCCATTACCAGATGCCTTTAGAGGAAAATATAGAGGAAAAAATACAGGAGATAAATACGCAGAAGAAGTTCAGAAATGTATTGATGCTATTCATGAAAAAGGAGTTGGTGTAGGAGCCATTATTGTGGAGCCGATTATTAGCTGCGGTGGACAAATAGAGTTACCTAAAGGTTTTTTATCTGAAGCGTATAAAGCTATTAGAAAAGCTGGCGGACTGTGTATTTCAGATGAGGTTCAGGTAGGCTGTGGAAGACTAGGGAAAACTTTTTGGGGTTTTCAATTACATAATGTTACACCTGATATTATTACTATTGGAAAGCCTTTAGGAAACGGACATCCGATAGCTGCTGTTGTTTGTACTAAAGAAGTTGCTAATAGTTTCGCCAACGGAATGGAATACTTCAACACCTTTGGTGGTAATCCGGTTTCTTGCGCGATAGCCGCGAAAGTACTACATACCATAAAGCGTGAGAAGCTACAAGACAAAGCACTTGAAGTTGGGGCATTTATAAAAAATGAACTAATTAAAATAGCAAAGGATTTTTCTATAATTGGTGATGTAAGAGGTATAGGGTTCTTTTTAGGAGTTGAGTTTGTTGATTCACAAAATAATCCGCTTCCAAAACAAACAAAATATCTTGTAAATAGGATGAAAGAACTGGGGGTTTTAATGAGTTCTGACGGGCCTGATCAAAATGTGCTCAAAATTAAACCACCTATGGTGTTTTCCTATGAAAATGCAAAAGAGCTTATACAATGTCTTAAAAAAGTATTAAGAGAAGATATTATGACGAACTATTAACAAGAGAATTGGCATTCAACTGTAGTTTCAATGAAGAGATTTGAAATCAAAACCTATTCCTTTACAATGAAAATTTTAATCATAGTATTTTATTTTCCTTTCAGTTATATATGAATCTTTTTCATAGATATATTTTAGTTAATTTTTAAGATGATAGTAAAGACTAAAACAGTACAATCCAATTGCACCCCACATTACATAGATAAAATGTGAAGAAGGTATCCATAAGTAAGATAAAACTAAATTTGAAACTAGTAAAATGCCAAGTACAGTTAAAAATCGTTGTCTAACACTATATATATCTAAAAATTTGCTGGGTGTAAAAGAAAGAAGTAAAAAACCTGTACCCAGTACATAGAATCCCAAAAATCGATAAATTTGAGTCAAATATACACTTAATGTTGAGTTGCCGTCGATTTCAAAAAGATCGGCAAAAGTCATTTTTAATCTTTCTTCATTAGCAACTTGATCTAACATCCAGGGTTCATCACTAATTAACCACCTTATTCCAGAAACACAAAGGGCAAGGCTTATTAAAATTAAAGGGTACCTTATGTAAGTAATTGATTTATTTGTCATTATAAATTGATTTTTTCATATGATTAGCTATATACAAGTTATAAAATTAAATCTTTAAACTATGAAACACGTTTTTTTATTAGATTAATATGGAAATTGGCCTATTATATTTCCTGCTGGATAATACCTAGCTACTACATATACATTTCCATCTTTTGAAATTGCAGAAGCAATTCCTACTTGCTTTGTTCCAATCCATACCATTTGAGTATAATGACCAACTATTTTGGCGCTAAGTCTGAATTCACGAAACTTAGAATATCTGTAATCTCTAATTTCTTCATACCAACCCAAAGAAGCATCATATAAAGGAGTTTCAGAATAAATATATTTTCTAACGCCCTGATTTTCCTCCCATTCAATAGAAGTAGTCAAGTTTTCTCCATTTGTACTGTTACTGTGTTTGAAGTTATTCGTTCTTGCTAGAACTTTAGCATAATTTAAAGCATCTTTTTCTAATTTATCAGACCACACTAAAGCAATAGAGCCAACATCTGCTCTTACCTGATTATGAAGATTCAGAGCTCTTAACTTGTCATCTGTATTTTGAGAATACGAAATTGATATGTATAAAAATAAGAGTAATAATATCTTTTTCATAAACTAGACATTAAATTATTTTCAATCAATAAGAGTAGACAATTCAAAAACCATATACTCCATAATTCTATCAACACAAGAAAAGCCTTGTTCATTGTTTTCAGTGTGAAAAGATGAATAAAAAACTCCACCATCCCCTACAATATAAGTGAAAGCTAATTCTTTTTCTTCACCAACTAATTCTCCATCAGCATTGTTATACTCAACAAATCCATTAAGCCAAGCTATTACGGAGTTTGTATTATAGCTTTCAACTACTTGCCAGCTATTTAAAAACTCATCAATAAATACCGTATTTTCAATGGTAAGATTAAAGTTTAGGCTTAACCAATCATTTAATTCACTACTTAGAATTGTAGCTTGAGTTTCCAATGACTCTCCGCTTTGATATGGTTGTTGAAATGTTAAAAAATCATTATTAGATAACTCATTAATTTTTTCCAAGAATGGATATGCCCAATCAGTAGCATATAAGATACCTCCATTATTTACGAAATTAAATAAAGCTTCACTAGTTTCAGCTTCTTCAGTATTTAACCCACAGTTTAAAAATAATATATCATATTCATTTAAGAGAGATTCATCATTAAGAAGTTCAGAAAAATTAAAATCAACATTTGTCTCAAGCCCATCATTTTTTTGTTTTAGCCTATGGTTGTGCTTTAAGTTTTCTATATTATTTCTATTATAATTTACCCCATCTATAATATCAAATAAAACAGAATCATCATCAGGGTTTACTAAGCCGATGTCATATAATATACTTTGTATGTTATCATAATGCCCTGTAACTACTCCAATATTTGGAATTTGTCCTAAAATTATATCCCCTAGGTCAAAACTAAAAGAATCAGATTGTTCATTTAATGAAATTGAAAAAACTTCTTTAAATAGACCTTTGTTAATGATTAATTCATAATCACCATAATCTAATTGAATTGAAAAATCACCTTTAAAGTCAGATGTAGTTTCTTGAACACCATTTTCATCTGATATAATGGAAATTTTTGCTTTTGAAATAGGGTCTAAACCATTTGGTGCAAATACTTTACCAATAATATTAAACTGGGTATTATTAATTAAATTATCGTCAATTTGTTCATTAGAACAATCAAAAATTATAAGTGATAAAAAAAGAAAGTAAAGAGATTTTTTCATAGTAAAATATTTATAGTTTATAAATATACAAAATCTTAAAGTTTTATAACCTTTGAAAAATATTGATTAATTAAAGATAGTGTCCTTTAATAAATGTCATATCTATTTTCTTTATCTTTATTTTATGAAAAAAAATACTATTCTTTTATTCTTTTTTACTGCTTTAGTATTATCAAATGAATGTGTAGGGCAAAAGCCCAACAACGAGGAAAAATACTCCTTTAAAAGAGGAGATTATAACGGAATTGGAAAATGGTATATGGGCAGAGAAATTGCCTATGTAATGGGGTTTGAAGGAATTGGTTGGCTAGAAAGATCCGATCGAGAAAAAGAAGAAAACGTTTCAAATTTAATTCAAAACATGAGCATTAAATCCTATGATACTATAGCGGATATAGGAGCCGGTTCTGGGTATCATGCATTTAGAATGGCCCCGTTAGCTGAAAAGGGGCTTGTGTATGCGGTAGATATTCAAGGTGAAATGTTGATGGCCATTGAAAAGACCAAAGAGTCTAGTAAAATCAGAAATGTTGAAACAATTCTTGGAAGTGAAAAAAGTGTTCATTTACCTAAAAATTCAGTTGATAAAATTTTAATGGTTGACGTGTATCATGAGTTTAATTTCCCAGTAGAAATGATTGCTTCCATGAAAAATGCGTTGAAGCCCAATGGACAGTTATTCTTAATCGAATATAGAGCTGAAGACTCAAAAGTTCCTATCAAAAAAATACACAAAATGACTGAAAAACAAGCCGTAAAAGAAATGGAAGCAGCCGGTTTTAAACTTAAAGAAAATATCGATAATCTTCCTTGGCAGCATTGCATGGTTTTTGTCCTTAACTAAAAACGTAAAGTATCTTTTAAACAGATTATAGACAGCTAAATCATAGGTATATCTTTTTCTCTTGATTCAGGCTCAGCTTCTTGGACTTGAAAAATTATAGGCAAAGAATATTGTACTGTCACAGCTTTTCCTCTTTGTTTACCAGGCTTCATGTCAGGCAGTAAATTAATTACCCTTGTTGCTTCTTTTTCTAATCTTGGATGTGGAGCCCTAGCTCTAACACCAACTACAGATCCAGATTTATCAATTTTAAAAATAACACTGATTCTTTGCCTACCGGAAAGGCCTAAGTCTCCAGCTAAGCCTGTATTAAATTTTCTTTGAACAAATTTTGTTATTTCCTGAGACATACATTTACGTCTATCATCATTATTACCCTTATCACATCCAGGGAAAATTGGAACATTTTCTATAACTGAAAAAGAAACTTCAATATCTTCTTCAACTTCTTCAATATCTAAGTCTTCTATCTCTATTTCTTCTTCTTGATCAGTTTCAGTAGATTCTATAACCGTTTCCTCAACCTCTTCTTCATCTTCTACAATCTCAATAACCTCTGGAGGTGCTGGAGGTGGTGGTGGGGGTGGTCTTAGAATATCTTTTTCTCTTAATCTAGGGTTCCCCTGTGCATCTCTTTCTATATCAGGCTCAGTTTCTTGTACTTGAAAAATTATAGGCAAAGAATAAGGCACTATCACAGCCCTCCCTCTTTGTATACCAGGCTTCATTTTAGGCAGTAAACTTATAATTCTGACCGCTTCTTTTTCTAACTTTGGATGTGAAGCTCTTGCTCTAACACCAACTACATCTCCATTTGTGTCAATTTTAAAAATAACACTGATCCTTTGTATTCCAGAAAGACCCAAGTTTCCAGCAAAATCTGATCTAAAATTTCTTTGAACAAATTTTGTTATTTTCTGAGACATACATTTTCTTCTTTCTGTGTTGTTTCCTTTATCACAACCTGGAAAAATTGGAACATATTCAATAATAGCAAAAGGAACTTCGATGTCTTCCTCAATTTGAGAATAAGAAACAAAAGAAATTAGCAAAGCGAATGTGAATAGTATGTTTTTCATAACAACAATTTACAAAATTTATTTTTACTTAAACTAACTATAATATCTATTAATGAGTAACTGAAGGTTAATAACTAGTTAAAAAATATTAACTTGTTTAATAACTATAAATATGAAAAAACTACTATATATATTTCTAGCATTGGCTTTATTGGATTGCTCCCCTAAAAAGGAAGTTCCTAAAGAGGAAGTTCCTAATGAGGAAGGTATTAAGTTAACTATTCAAATATCAGTTAAAGATATCTTAAAGAGCCTATCCAATAATAGTACAGACCCTATATTCAACCAAGCACTTATTGATGCTGAAGAAAAACAGAAAAACAGTCAAGACACATATATTGAAGATTTTTTCGTTGCAT